>Ga0080064_1000416_pt1 | contig 114552 bp, 104 predicted proteins | sample Subgrocontami54m_FD_69260 | JGI IMG/M metagenome (GOLD analysis project Ga0080064, IMG submission 69260) | Subsurface groundwater microbial communities from S. Glens Falls, New York, USA - GMW46 contaminated, 5.4 m (SPADES assembly) (version 2) ...
ATTGCCTCAAAAGGAAATTTTGGACGCAGTAGTGCATGCGGACGTAGCACTCGGTTGCACGGATCAGCAGCATAGTCGGCTTGCACTGAGCGACATAGCTTTTAGATACCGTCTGCCGGCACTCGATTGCGGTGTTACTTTGGAAGGCGGTGGTGGCATTGTAACGGGTCAATGCTTGCAGTTTGTGCGCTTCCTTTCGTCCGATCCATGCGCGTTGTGTCGTGACATGGTGTCCTCACAGCGAATATCGCAAGAGCTTATGTCGGACGCGGAGCGTGCAACACGACGCCAGGCGGCGCAAAATGCAAAGGCCAAAGGAGAAGACCCCGGCCCATACTGGAGCGAGCAGCCTCAACTCAACACTGTAGGATACCTAACGACTACGGCTGGCGCTCTCGCTGCTGGCTATGCCATCGGATGGTTGACCGGCAGGTTCGACCCGCCATTTTCGAGATTGCAGGCGAACCTGGTCGCGCCCTTCTGGGACGTTACTGATTTTCACCCGCCTGTGCGGGATGAGTGCCCTTGCAACCGTGTACGAGGATGGGGGGATCAGGCAAATGCGGATGCGCTGATCTCAGCGCCGTATCACTGGAAGCCTGTGCGATCTGTCCTTCCGTAAACGGTGATACTTGGTGTCACTTTAAGGAAATTTGTTACAGGCCTACGACCCAATTTGGGCGATAGATTAGATAGTGCCGATTCCCACCCAGATTCCCACCCAGGTCACAATTTAGCGCAGTAGGATTATTGTATGAAATCGCGGAAATCTAGTACTGGTGCGGGTTTCCAGTAGATCTCTGCGCCTTGGCAGATTTCATCAGCCAGTAGCGCATTATTGGGAACTCTATAGCGCGGCGCACCACAAACAAAAATCGCAGACCGTGTGTCTGCGATTCGGTCTGCGATCGATGAGCAATTTGATTCCCCGCAAATGCCGTCAGGCCCGCATCCTCCGAACCTGCAGTCCAGAGTGGTCGCGTTCCGGCCACCGCAGGTACATCCACAAGCGCACGAGGCGAAGGGACGCGCACAAAAGTGGCACTGTGGTCCGCAACCTCAGCACATATATTGGTTCAAGGAATATATGGCCTAAACGAGCATCGCAGGGAAACCTCTTGCGGTCTTGCCCGCCCGGGCGCTGGTCTAGAACAGGGAGTCCTGCTGCGACAACGCTTGATCGAGCTTCGACTGCACTAAATTCATTCTACGCTTTAATTCTGCGATGTCAAAGCCACTGCCGATCTTGATCGAAAGCAGTTCGTTGGCGATATTCAGTGCGGCCATTACGGCGATGCGTTCGGTCCCTGCGACCTTGCTCACCACTTTGATTTCGGTCATTTTCTTGTCGACATAGGCGACCGCGGCGAGCAGCGCCTCACGCTCGTCGTCGGCACAGGTGACCCGATAGTTGCGGCCCATGATGCTGACATCGAGGGCCTTGGTTTTTTCGCTCATTCCGGGATCTGCCGCAGCAGCGCTTCGAGACGGGTCTTGGCGCTATCGACCTTGTCTTCCAGGCGCTTGACGTCATTCTGCGCGGATGCCAGCTGCACGTTCAGTTCCTTGTTTTCGCTTTTCAGGCGCTGGCACAATTGGAGGAACTGGTCGATTTTGCCATCGAGGGCGTCGAATTCCGCATTCATCGCCACACTATAGTTTCAAAAAACCTGACAAGTCAAGCAATAACAGGCAACTCTCAATGCTCTTTCCATGATGAATAAGCCACCCTATTTCATTGACTGCACGCAGGATTTCGGCGCCGCTGATTCGGCGCGGCGTCGCGGCCGAAGGCGCGCGCGCTGCGGCACTGTTGCACTTGCTTGCGCACTTCCGCGGTCGCGAATCCTTCTGTTTGCCCGGGATAGTGTGTAAAATCGCTGCACTCGTTCGAGGTGTCCGCCAGCGCTTCCTGCAGGCGGGTGAAACGGGAAACAGGTACCGCGTGTAGCTGCGCCCAAGCCTGTGCTGCCCCCGCAACGGTATGTGTGCGCGGGTCTGTCACGACGCCACTGCAAGCAGGCGCTTGCGGGAAGGCGACAGATCCAATCCCATGAGCCCGGAGACCGGCCTCGCGCGACAGGTGGAAACACTGCGGGGACGCGGTGCGCCGGTTGCGGTTCTGTTCTTCCCCCGCGTTTCCTTTGTTGTGTCAGTTGTGCAGCCTGCGGGGACGCCGGCTGCGGGGGAAAATCATGCAATCCAAATCAGTCATTTCAACCATCGCGCTCGTTCTGGCGACGCAGGCGTTTGCCGAGGAAGCTTCGGTCGTGGTCATGGCCACGCGTTTTCCGGAGAAACGACTCGAGCATCCGATCGGGGTCACACTCATCACCCAGGAGCAGATCGCGGGCAGCACGGCAGCGACCCTGCCGGATCTGCTCTCGCGCTACGCCGGCATCAATGTGCGCAACAACACCGGCAGTCCGGATGTGGCGGTCGACATGCGCGGCTTCGGCGTGAGCGGCGACCAGAACACCCTGGTTCTGCTCGACGGCCAGCGCCTGAACGATATAGAGCTGACCACGGTGAGATGGTCGGCCATCCCGCTCGAGGCGATCGAGCGCATCGAAATCCAGCGCGGCGGAGGCGCCGTGTTGTATGGCGGTGGCGCGAGCGGGGGCACCATCAACATCATCACCCGCTCGCCCATTGCCGGCGTCAGGAGCGCGGTTGTGGGGGCGAGCCATGGCAGCTACAACGCGAACGACCTGCGCGCCAGGGTCAATCTTGCGGGAACCGATACCGGTTTTTCGCTGAACGCCAGCCAGTACAACTCGGACAACTACCGGGTCAACAATCCGCTGCAGCAGGGCAACGTGCTGGGCGACCTGCGCTGGACCGGGATTCGCGGTGGTCTGGTATTCAAGTTTGGCCTGGACAACCAGAACCTGCGGTTGCCGGGCGCGCGCACTGCGGCGCAACTGGAAACGGATCCGCGCGGCACTGCCACACCCGGCGATTACAGCGCGCGTGATGGCAGGCAGGCGATGCTTTCGGGCCGCTATGAATTCGACGCGGCCGAGCTTGCGCTCGACCTTGCCTATCGGGATACCCGGCGCATTGGCTTCTTCGACGATTACTCCGGTTTCGGCTTCAGCACGTTCACCGACACAACTGCCAGGGTCTGGGCGCTGACGCCGCGCCTGAAGCTGCCGCACCGGCTGTTCGAACGCGACAACACGCTCATCGTCGGCATGGATGCCGACATCTGGGATTACAGCGCGTTGCGCGCCGCGCGCTTCGATCAATTGGGCGCGCCGCAGGTCAACCTGGCCGCCACGCAGAAAGACCGCGCCTACTATGCGCAGAACCACACCGCGATTACCGCGGCGACCAAGCTCACGCTCGGCGTGCGCCTGCAACATGCGGAAATATCCGCCAGCGATCGCGTCAATCCGGCAAGTTATGCGAACACCTCCCAGACACGCAGCCCGCGCGCCTGGGAGGTCGCGCTGCGGCACAACTTCACTCCCGCGCTCGCGCTGTACGGCAAGCTGGGTGCGAGCTTTCGCGTGGCGACCGTGGATGAGATCTATAACCAGTTCGGCGGCCCGGTGTTCGATTCCATCCTGACGCCGCTCGAACCGCAAACCTCGCGCGACCATGAAATCGGCCTGGAGCACAGGTTCGTCCGCGGCCGCATGCGCGCGAGCCTGTACCGCATGGAACTGCGCAACGAAATCCATTTCAACGCGCTCACTTTCAGCAACATGAACCTGCCGCCGACGCGGCGCGAAGGCGCGGAACTCGAAGGCAGCTGGAGTTTCGGCGGGGGCTTCGATCTGTTCGGCAGCTACACGCATGCGCGCGCGGTGTTCCGCGAGGGCGTGTTCGCGGGTGTGGACGTGAGCGGAAACACGGTTCCTTTGGTGCCACGCAATTCGGTCAAGCTCGGACTCAACTGGCGGCTTGCAGACAAGACGAGCCTGGGCGGCGCGCTCGGTTACGTCGGCAAGCAGTACTTCGACAACGATCAGGCCAATACCTATCCGGGGCAAATGGCTTCTTTCGTCACCGCCGACGCTAAGCTCAGCCGTATCGCCGGACCCTGGACCTTCACCCTTGCCGGGAATAACCTGACCGACAAAAAATACTACACCTACGCGATACGCAACGGCGCCGGCACCTCTTTCAACGCCTACCCCATGGCGGGTCGCAGTTTCCTGCTCACCGCGGCGTATCGCTGGCAATAGGAGGGATACGGCTTGCGCCGCGCGCTGCTCATTTGGCTCATGCTCGCCGTGGCGGCGCTCGCCGCATTTGCGCTCGCCCTCGCCACCGGCAGCACCTACCTCGCTCCGCTTGAATTGCTGCAGGCGCTGCTGTCTCCGAACGACAGCCTCGCCGGCGAGATCGTCACGCGCTTGCGTCTGCCGCGCGCGCTCGCGGCCTTCGCCGTCGGCGGCCTGCTCGCGCTGGCCGGGGCGCTGATGCAGGTGCTGCTGCGCAATCCGCTTGCCGATCCTTACGTACTGGGCCTGTCGGGAGGGGCGGCGGCCGGAGCGCTCGGTGCCATGCTTGCCGGGCTGGGCGCGCTCGCTGTCGATTTGGGCGCGATCGCTGGCGCTCTGGCCGCGATCATGTTGGTGTTCGCGCTCGCCCGGCGCGACTTCGCCCGCCAGCAGATGTTCGGCGCGCTGGATGCGTCGCCGCGCCTGTTGCTCACCGGGGTGATCATGGCCGCCGGTTGGGGCGCGGTCATCACCCTGATGCTGACCCTGGCGCCTGATGCCAGGCTGCGCGGCATGCTGTTCTGGCTGATGGGCGACCTGAACGGCGCGGAATCCTGGGCGCCCGCGCTGCTCACGCTGGTGGTCGCGCTGACCGTGACCTGGCCGGCGGCGCGCGATCTCAACGTGCTCCTGCGTGGCGAGGCGCTCGCGCACGCGCTCGGCGTGCGCGTGGCGCCGCTGCGCCGAACGGTCTATGTGGTCGCTTCGGTAGCGACGGCACTCGCCGTGACCACCGCCGGCGCCATCGGCTTCGTCGGCTTGGTGGTGCCGCATGCGCTGCGCCTGGCGCTGGGCAACGACCAACGCGTGCTCCTGCCGGCGAGCGCGCTTGCCGGCGGTACGCTGCTGATGCTGGCCGATACCGCGGCGCGCACTGTGCTCGCGCCGCAGCAATTGCCCGTGGGTGTGATCACCGCGCTCGTCGGCGTGCCTGCATTCATGTTTCTGCTGATGCGCGGTCCCGGAAAAGTATGAACGTGCCGCTGCTTGAAGCGCAGGATCTGTCGCTGCGCGTGAATGGGCGCACGCTGGTGCGCGAATTGAGTTTCCGCCTTCGCGCCGGCGAAGTGTGGTGCATGCTCGGCCCGAACGGCGCGGGCAAGTCCACCTTCTTGCACACGGCGGTAGGCCTGCGCGAACCGCAGGGTGGCGCAATGCGCCTGGCCGGCAGGGCGCTGGCCGATTGGCCCGCCGCAGAGGCGGCAAGGCAGCGCGGTTTCCTGCCGCAGGCGTTTCACGACGCCTTCAGCGCGAGCGTATTGGAAAGCGTGATGCTCGGGCGCCACCCCTATCTTTCGCGCTGGCAATGGGAAAGCGGGGACGAGCGCGGGATCGCGCTGGCCGCGCTTGCTGCCGTGGACCTCGCCGGGTTCGAGCGCCGCGACGTGCTCACCCTCTCCGGCGGGGAGCGCCAGCGCGTGGCGCTGGCGGCGCTGTTGGCGCAGGATGCGCCGCTGCTCCTGCTCGATGAGCCGGTGTCGCATCTGGATCTGCACCACCAGCCGCTGATACTGGAACACCTGGTCACACTGGCCCGCGCACGCGGCAAAGGCGTACTGTTCACGGTGCACGATCTCAACCTGGCGGCGCGCTTCGCCAGTCACGCTCTGCTGCTCATGCCGCAGGGGATGGCGCGGCAGGGGCCGATCGGCGAGGTGATGACCGAGGCTGCGCTTTCGGGCGCGTTCGGCCATCGCGTGACGCGCCTCGAGGCGGCCGGGCGAACCTTGTTCCTGCCGGAATGATATGAGTGCGAATCGCGCCGCAAGAAAGGCCAGCCATCGCCGCGGGGCGCTCGCGCACTGCTTGCTCGCCGCCGCGCTGGCTGTCGTCGGCATCACGGGTGGCGCGGCAGTCGCCGCCGAGATCACGCTGACGGACGATAGCGGGCGCAAGCTGACGCTCAGACAGCCGGCGCAACGCATCATCAGCCTGACGCCGCACATGACCGAGTTGCTGTTCGCGGCCGGCGCGGGCGGGCAGGTCGTCGGCACGGTCGAGTACAGCAATTACCCGCTGGCGGCGCAGCGCATCGCGCGCATCGGTGACAACGCCCAGCTCGATCTGGAGCGCATCGTTGCCCTAAAGCCCGACCTGATCGTGGTCTGGCAATATGGCAACGCGCAGCGCCAGCTCGAAAAATTGTTGCGCCTCGGCATCCCGGTGTACTACAACGAGCCGCGCCGGCTTGCCGACATCGCGCGCGCGATTGAACAGCTCGGCCGCCTGGCCGGCACGGAAGCGGTCGCTCTGCCGGCCGCGCAGGCGTTTGTGGCGCGCGAGGCCGGGCTGCGCCAGCGCTACGCCGGCCGCGGGCAGGTGACGGTGTACTTTCAGATCTGGGACAAGCCGCTGATGACGGTCAACGGCGATCACCTCATCAGCGATGTGATCCGGCTGTGCGGCGGGCGCAACATCTTTGCCGGGTTGAAAATGTTGACACCGGAAATCTCGATCGAGGCGGTGCTCGGCGCGGATCCTGAGGCGATCGGCGGCGCAAGCGCCGAAGCGGGCCAGTTGGAAACCCTGGACGGATGGAAGTACTGGCCGCGCCTTAAGGCGGTTGCAGGCGACAGCCTGTTTGTGATCCATGCCGATGTCATCAGCCGTAATACGCCGCGCATTCTGGACGGCGCGCAGCAGATGTGCGAACAGCTCGACGCGGTGCGCGCCACGCGCGATCGGCAAACGCGGTAGCCGGCGGCGCGCCCTGCGGACCCATTCACCGTCCAGGGGTTCTCTGCTATCGTGCGTGCATGCTGAAGGACCGAGTCGATCTAGAGAGCGTCCGCCGCGTGCTGGTAACCAAGCTGCGCCATCATGGCGACGTGCTGCTCGCCTCGCCGGTGTTCTCCGTGTTGAAGAACCATGCACCGCACCTCGAGATCGACGCGCTGGTCTACGCCGATACCACGGCCATGCTGAGCGCGAACCCGGCGGTGTCGCGGGTGTTCGGCGTCGAACGCGGCTGGAAGACGCTGGGCTGGCTAGCCCAGGGGCGCGAGGAATGGCGCTTGCTGCAGCAGCTGCGCGGCCGCGATTATGATCTGTTGATTCATCTGTCCGAGCATCCGCGCGGAGCTTGGCTCGCGTACCTGCTCGGCCCGCGCTACCGCGTTGCCGCCGATTACCCAAGGGTGCGCGGCTGGTGGAAGTCGGGGTTCAGCCATCTGTATCCCCTGCCCAAGAACGCGCGCCGCCACATGGTTGAGCTGAACCTAGACGCGCTGCGCCGCATCGGACTGCAGCCCGGGGAGAAGGAGCGCGGCCTCTGCTTCGTGCCCGGGGAGGAAGCCGAACGCGACGTGGAGCGCATGTTGACCGAACTGGGGTTCGCGCCCAGGGGCTATATCCATGTGCATCCTGCTTCGCGCTGGCAATTCAAGTGCTGGCCGGCCGAGAAAACCGCCGACCTGATAGACAAGCTCCAGGCCTTGGGCGAGCGCGTGGTCGTCACCGCGGCCCCGGACGCGGACGAACTCGATCTCATCGCGCGCATCCGCGCCCTGGCGACAACGCCGTTTGCCGATCTCTCCGGGAAGCTGACGTTGAAGCAATTGGGCGCGCTTTCGCGCAGCGCCAGCTTGTTCATCGGCGTCGATTCCGCGCCCATGCACATCGCCGCCGCCATGCAGACGCCGGTGGTGGCGCTGTTCGGGCCGAGCGGCGAGTTCAACTGGGGCCCTTGGCAGGTGCCGCATCGCGTGGTCGCGTCCGACCATGCCTGCCGTCCCTGCGGCAACGACGGCTGCGGCGGCGGCAAGGTGAGCGAATGCCTCTCCACCCTGCCCGTATCCGCGGTTCTGCAAGCGGTCCAGGCACTGCAGTTGCGCTTTTGAAAATCGCCCTGATACGCCAGCGCTACAATCCTTACGGCGGCGCCGAGCGCTTCGTCGAGCGCGCCATGACGGCGCTGGCGGAGCAGGACGTAGAAATGACCCTGTTCGCGCGAGCTTGGCTGGGGGCGGCGGAACTGACCGACGAAGTGCGCATGATCCGCTGCGATCCTTTCTATATCGGCCGCGTGTGGCGCGACTGGGGCTTTGCCCGCGCCGTTTGCGCCGCGCTCAAGAGAAATGCCTTCGACCTGGTGCAGTCGCACGAGCGCATCGCCTGCTGCGACGTGTATCGCGCCGGCGACGGCGTGCACCGCCAATGGCTTGCCAATCGCGCCCGCGCGGCCGGGCCGCTTGAGCGTATCACCCTCGCGCTCAATCCGTACCACGTGTATACGAAGGCCGCCGAAAGGCGCCTGTTCGAGAGCCCTACCTTGCGCGCGGTGATCTGCAACTCGAACATGGTCAGGGAGGAAGTGCGCCGCCACTTCGGCCTGGCCGAGGACAAGCTGTATGTGATCTACAACGGCGTTGACCTCGCCGCCTTCAACCCGGCGCTGCGCGGGGAGTGGCGCGCGCGCAAACGCGCTGAACTCGGCATCGCGGATTCAGCCGCGGTGTTCCTGTTCGTCGGCTCCGGCTTTGCGCGCAAGGGTGTGCCGCAATTGCTGCGCGCTATGACCGGCGTGCGCGGCGCGCACCTGATCGTGGTGGGCGGCGACCGGAAACTCGCGCTCATGCAAGGTACGGCGGCAGACATGAAACTTGCCGATCGGGTGCATTTCACGGGTGGACAGGATGATGTGAAGCCCTGGTACGGCATGGCCGATTGTTTCGTCCTGCCCACGCTGTACGATCCGTTCCCGAACGCGGCGCTGGAAGCCATGGCCTGCGGCTTGCCGCTGATTACGACGATGCAGTGCGGCGCGGCTGAGTTCGTCGAAAGCGGCGTCGAGGGCTACGTCTGCCGCGACGCGCTCGATGTGGTCGAACTTGCGCGCTGCCTCAACCTGGCCGCCGCGCCCGGGCAGTCTGCAAGAATGGGCGCTGCGGCGCGGAGGCGAGTGGAGCCGTACGGGCTGGAGGCGATGGCGCTAAAGCTGACCGGACTCTACGCGCACCTGATCGAAGCCAGGTGGCAGGGCAGCGTAACTTGCCGATCTCGACCGCGACGTGGCGATTCCTCAAACGGTAGGTGACAAGGATGACAACGCAGGCGGGAATGCCGGATCCGGCGCCGACTTAACGGGCCTTCAATTTAGCCAGGATCTGCGACAGGACCTTCCGGTCGATCTGGTCTTTGTCGCGGGAACTGGTCTTGGTTTTGAGCAAGCCCTCGATATCGAGCGTGTTGATGTCCACATCGTCCACGCTGAGCGTGCGCACGTGGGCCTGGAGCGATTCATAGGTTTCGCCATTCGCCGCAAACAGCAGATCGATCAGCAGATCGTCGGCAACGCGGATATTCTCCGGCTCGTCCGCACTGGTGGCGAACCACTCGGGCCGCAACTCGGCGGCGCTGGCAAGGAAATTCAGCGCCTTGATGACGCGCCTGCCATTCTCGATGGAGGCAGGCAGCAGGATGTCGATGTACTCAGTGCTGCGCAGAAAACCGTTGAGGCGTACCGCATGGCCACCCACAAGGATGTATTTCACGCCTTCATTCTGAAAGCGTTGCAGCAGTTTCAACAGGGGGTCGGCGTTTGCGTCCACGCGCGCGGGTAATGCTCAGCCCCGATTCAGGCGCCGCGCCGCTTCGACACTGCGTGCCGCGTCGAGCCGCTCGAACGCGGCGTGCGTCCCTCGGGTCACGCCGCGCGGACGCGCAGGTTGCGACTGCGCCAGCATCAGGTCGAGCTGCCTCCCGCGATGCCACGCCTCCACGGGGTCGAGGATGAATTCCGAACGATTTTGCCGACCGATGATTCGTGTCATGGTGGAATTATTACACGTCCTGGTGCAGGGTTGCCAAGAAGGAGACAAGGCTTGCGCTCGCTGCCCCGTGGCGCGGTGAGCTTATCCGCACGGCAATCGATCTTCAGCGTATCGGAACGCACGGGCTAGCCTTAGGGCTCTGATATAATTGGGAATATTTCCGTCGAGCCGCACGCCAATCCATGAGCGTTCCCGAAACCAAGAGCCGGGTCCTGTACTTGCGCCTGTTGCGCTACGTGACGCCGTACTGGCGCATGTTCGCCCTGTCGATCCTGGCCATGGTACTGGTGGCGGCGACGGAGCCCCTGTTCCCGGCGCTGATGAAGCCGCTTCTGGACGGCAGCTTCGTCAACAAGGACCCTGCCACCATCCGCTACATTCCGTTCGCCCTGGTCGGATTGTTCCTGGTGCGCGGCGTGTTCGGCTTTGTCAGCGACTATGCGCTCAACTGGGTATCCAACAAGGTGGTGCTCGATCTGCGCGCCGAGATGTTTCGTCGGCTGATCGGATTGCCGACGCGCTTCTACGACGACGCTTCCTCGGGCGCGCTGATTTCCAAGGTCTCTTACGACGTGACCGGCGTCACCGCGGCGGCAACCACGGTGCTGACGGTGATAGTGCGCGACAGCCTCACCGTGGCCGGGTTGCTAGCCTGGATGTTCTACCTCGACTGGAAGCTGTCGCTTATCACCCTGGTGATAGGCCCGCTCATTGCCCTGGTGATCCAGGCATTCAGCAAGCGGCTGCGCGAAGCGAGCCGCAACGCGCAGCACGCGATGGGGGACATCACCCATGTGCTGGACGAGGCGATCGAGTGCCACAAGGTGGTGAAGGTATTCGGCGGGCAGGAGTACGAGCAGCGCCACTTCGGCGCGGCGATCAAGCGCATGCGCGATTTCGCCATGCGCCAGACGATTGCGGCGGGGGCTTCGGTGCCCCTGGTGCAGGTATGCGCCGCGATTGCGGTCGCGGTCATCGTCTACTATTCCACGCAGCAAAACGGGGCCAGCGGAGTGACCGTGGGCAGTTTCGTCTCGTTCATGACCGCCACGTTGATGTTGCTCTCGCCGCTCAAGCGTCTGACCGGGGTCAACGCTTCGCTGCAGCGCGGCCTGGCGGCGGCCGAAAGCGTGTTCTCCTTCATCGATGAACCGTCCGAGGACGACAGCGGCACGCAGAGCATAGGCCGCGCGCACGGCCGGATCGCGTTCGAGCATTTGAATTTTTCCTACCCCAACGCCACGCGGCCGGCGTTGACCGACGTCAGTCTTGACATCGCGCCGGGGGAAACCGTTGCCCTGGTCGGCGGCTCGGGCGGCGGCAAGACGACGCTCGCCAATCTGATTCCGCGCTTCTATCAACCCAGCGCCGGGCGCATTCTGCTAGATGGCGTCGATACCCAGACGCTGACGCTCGCCAGCCTGCGCGCCAATCTCGCCCTGGTGAGCCAGGACGTGGTGTTGTTCAACGATACGGTCGCGGCCAATATCGCCTATGGCCCCCTGGCAGGCGCCAGCGAGGCCGCGATCATCGCCGCCGCCGACGCCGCGCATGCGCTGGAGTTCATCGGCGAAATGCCGCAAGGCCTGAAGACGATGATCGGCGAGAACGGCGTGCGCCTCTCGGGCGGGCAGCGCCAGCGCCTGGCGATCGCGCGTGCGCTGCTGAAGAATGCGCCGGTGCTGATCCTGGACGAAGCGACCTCGGCCCTGGATACGGAGTCGGAACGGGTGGTGCAGGCGGCGCTGGAGACCCTGATGCGGGGCCGTACCACGCTGATCATCGCGCATCGCTTGTCCACCATCGAGAAGGCGGATCGCATCGTGGTGCTGCAGAAAGGCACGATCGCCGAAATCGGCTCGCACGCCGAACTGCTGGCGCGCGATGGACTGTATGCGCATCTCTACAAGATCCAGTTTGCTGTCGAAGACGATACGCCCGGGCAGCAACAGGATCGGGCGCGTGCCCGCAGTCGGCCAGCCGCGGCTTATTGAGGCGGCCGGCGGGCGATGCATATCGTTCACACCGAGTCCTCCTGCGGTTGGGGCGGGCAGGAGATTCGCGTGTTGGAGGAGGCGGCCGGCATGCTCGAGCGCGGTCACCGCGTAACCCTGTTATGTCCGCGCGAGGCACCCATTCACGCGGAGGCGGCGCGGCGCGCAGTGCCCGCGGTGGCGCTGCCGATCGCGCGCAAAGGCCTGCGCGGGATCGGCGCCATGCGCGGCTGGCTCGCGCGCAACCGCAGTGATGTGTTGAACAGCCACTCCTCCACCGACAGCTGGATCGCCGCGCTCTCGCTCGTCGGCATGAGTCCGCGCCCCGCGCTGGTGCGCACCCGCCACGTCTCGTCTGCGATTCCAGACAATGCCGCCACGCGCTGGCTGTACCAGTCGGCCACGCGCCAGATCGTGACCACCGGTGAGCGCCTGCGCGAGCAACTGATCCGCGACAATCGTTTTCATGCGGAGTCGATTGTTTCGGTGCCTACGGGGATCGATCTGGCGCGCTTCGCGCCGGCGGACCGGGCGCAAGCGAAGGCGCGCCTGGGCCTGGATCCCGCGCACGCGCATGTCGGCATCGTCGCCACCCTGCGTAGCTGGAAAGGACACCGCTATCTGCTGGAGGCGTTTACGGGGGTTGAGCATAAGAATGCGCGTCTGCTCATCGTCGGCGACGGACCGGGCTGGGTCAACTTGAAGCAGCAGGTGGCGCGGCTCGGCTTGGAGAAGCGCGTGTTCATGCCGGGCAATCAGGCCGACGTCGTGCCCTGGCTGCAGGCGCTGGATGTGTTCGCGCTGCCCTCCTATGCCAATGAGGGCGTGCCGCAGGCGCTGATGCAGGCCATGGCCGTGGGGGTGGCGGTGATCTCGACGCCGGTCGGCAGCATAGACGAACTGGTGCGGCACGATGAAACCGGGCTGATGGTGCCGCCGCGGGACGCAGATGCCCTGCGCGCCGCCATCCAATGCCTGCTGGGTGAGCCCGCGCTGGGCGAGCGGCTGGTGCAGGCCGCCCGCGCCCGGGTACGCGACCGCTACTCGCGCGAACGCATGCTCGACAGCATGGAAGAGGTGTTCAGCAAGGTGCGGCGATGAAGCCCTGGGTGCGCCTGCTGCCGCTTGCCGTATTTCTGTTCATTCTGCCGTTTCCGGGAACGGTGGCATTGCGGCTGCTCGCTCTCGCCGCTGGCTTGATCGTGTGCGCGTGGACCTGGCACAAAGCGGGCTTTCCGCAAGTTCCGGCGAAGACGGCTCTGCTGCTCTGGGGAGGGTGCGCGCTGTTGTCGCTTGCCAACGCCGTCAATCCCGGCTACTCGCTGGGGGAGATCAAGAACGAGGTCGCTTATGCGATGGCGGCTTATCTCGTCTTTTTGACGCTAAGCCGCGCAGTCGAGGCCGCCCGTTTTCTTGCGCTGACCCTGATTGTGGCCAACCTGGCGATCTCCGCGCTCGCATTATCGGATCACTATCTGATCGTCCGGGGAGCTTGGAAAGAAGACGGGATTGCCGGTGGTTCCGGCAGTTACAGCACCTATCTGATCACGATAATGCCGGCATTGCTCTGGGCCGGTTTTGTCTTGGATGGAAAGTACCGATTGGCTCTTGGCCTGATCGCCCTTCAGCTTGCGATGGCCTTAGCGACGGGGCAGCGCATGTTCTGGCTGGCTTTTGCGGTGCAGTTGCTGTTTGCCCTGTACCTGTTGCGCGCGCGCGGTTTCGTTGCGCTGTCCAATGCGCGCTTGCGCATCGTAGCCGCGGCAGTGCTCGTTCTGGCTTTGCTGGCCATGGTCGCAATGACCGGCAAGCGCTACGACGGCCAAGGCGCGGCTTTCTGGGCGCGGGATGCGCGCTTGGCGGTATGGTCTGCCGTCGTCTCGCGCATTCAGGAGCATCCTCTCGCGGGCAGTGGTTTCGGCCAGCAGACGATGAAAGCCGCATATCCGGAACTCGTGTCCAAGGAAAACAAGGAGGTCTGGCATCCGCACAACGTGTTCCTGAACTACGGTATCGCCATGGGCATACCCGGGGTGATCGTCCTGGTCCTGCTGTTCTCGGCCCTGTTGCGCCGGTTCTGGCAACAGAGCCGCTCTGGCGACCGCACGCTTGCGCTGGCTGGAATCTGCGGTGTGATGCTGGTCGCGGGTGTAGTCTCGCGCAACCTGGCGAACGATTTTTTCCAACGCGACCAGGCCCTGCTGTTCTGGTCGATTGCCGGAATGCTGCTCGGATATGCACAGCATGCGCGCAGCGCGCCGGATGCGGTGGCGAGCCGCAATGCGCTGCAATAGGACGCAGAGATCCTAGCGCCATGTCTTCGCCCAGCGTGTATCAGGTCAATTTGCAGAACCAATACGGCGGCGGCGAGGTCTATACCCGCTTCTTCACCATGGCGCTGATTGACCTGGGCTACCAGGTGGTGTTGTTCGTCAGCCGCAAGGCGGACTTCTGGGAGTCGCTCCTGCCAGCCGGCGTGGAACTCGTGCGCGTCGGCGGCCCCGCCGAAATCCTGCGCGCGCTGCCGCAGGCGAAGTCGCTGGTCGTCACCCAGACGGGGCTCGATGCGGCCGCGGCGCTATGGGTGGCCAAGCGGCATGTGCTGTGCGGATTCGTCCATATGCCCATGTACGAACGCGATCCGGCGGGATTCAGGCACTATCACTTGCTGCTGGCGGTGTCGCAGCATGTACTCGACAGCGTCAGAGAGCGAGGCTACGGCAAGGTCTTTGGGGAACCCATGTATGGCGTGGCCGACCCGCGGCGCGGCGCATCGGGTGATGCCCTGGTCGCGAATTCCGAATACGACTGGGACCGGCGCAAACTGCGCGACCGCTTGCTTGGGCTGGCCGAGCCCTGGTGGCGCAGGCATCGGTCACCGAGCGAGTTCAAAAAACGACCTGGGCTGACTCTAGGCATCGTCTCGCGGCTGACGCCGATCAAGCAGTTTCCGCTGATGTTCGGCATTCTCGCGGCGGAAATTGCGCGATTCCCGCGGGTTAGCCTGGAGATCTTCGGCAGCGGCGGTTATGCTTCGGTGCGCGATCTGCGCGCAAGCCTGGCGCCGGTGCTGAAGCAGGTGCGCTTCTGGGGACATCAGCCAAACGTGGCCGCAGTCTACCCGCAACTCGACTTCGTCGTGAGCGGACTGCCGGAAAAGGAGGCGCTGGGACTGAACCTGATCGAGGCCCAGTATTGCGGCACGCCGGTGCTCGCGGTGCGCGCTCCGCCGTTCACCGAAACCGTGATCGAGCCCCAGACTGGATTTTTTTTTGCGGATCCGCGCCAGGACGGCGGCGGGTCGTTTGGGCAGTTGCTCGAACGGCTGCTCGCGGGCGCGGCGCGCCCGGACCCGCGGCAGGCAAGCGCCCATCTCGAGCGTTTTTCTGTTGCCGTGTTTCGCGAGCGCGTAGCCCGGGCGCTTGCCGCCGCCGCGCAGATAGCGGAAACAATGGCAGCCGACGGGGTGAATGCCATGCAAACAGCTGCGAGAACGAGCTTTGGCCGGTAAGCCGCCGTCGTTTCTGATCATCAACGTTTCGCGTATTGGCGATACGCTTCTGGTCACGCCCGCGATTCGTGCCGTGGCCAAGGCGTTTCCCGGGGCCGACATCACTTTTGTCGGTCATCCGAAGCGTTGCGAGGTGGTTCGCCATCTACCGTTTGTTTCCACGGTAAGGGGATTGACCAAGAATTGGGCCTGGCTGCTCGGTCATTGGCCGAAGCAGCGTTACGATTTCGCCATCGTGTACGGCTATGATTTGCCGCTGGTCAACTATGCGCTGCGGCTGGCGAAGCGCGTGGTGGCATTTCGACAGAAAAACGCTGCAATCAACAAACGGCTCTATCGCGTGGTGGATCTCCCGCCTGCCAAATCCATGCATTCTGCGCGTGCTCCCTTGTTGCTCATGCAGGCGCTGGGCATCGAGCCTGACGGCCTTCATCTCGCCTACCAGGTAACGGATCGGGAGCGCGCTTGGGCGGAGTCCTTCCTTCGGCAACAGGTGCACGCCGGCAAGGGTCCGCTGATCGGCCTGCAAGTGGCGAGCTTTCCAACCAAGGCATATCGGGACTGGCCGGTGCGCCATTTTGCCGCGCTATGCGAAAGAATCCTGTTCGCTTATCCACAAGCGCATTTTCTGTTGCTCGGGGGCAAGCAGGAAATTGCAAAAATACGGGAGTTGGAAAAGCACCTGGGCGATCATGCCACCGTGGTGGCGGGAAGACTCAGTCTGCGTCAAACTGCGGCGCTGATGCAGCGGCTTGGCCTTTATGTAGGTGTGGACACGGGTCCCACCCATCTGGCCGGGGCGATCGGCGTACCGATGGTCGCGCTCTACCACTGTCATTCTCCGGGGCGGCTGTTTGCGCCGCTCGATCGTGACAAACTGCATGTAATCGAACATCCGGCTTTGGACGCCGGTGGCACCGCTCAGTCGGAAATGGCGGAAATCTCGGTCGACAACGTCTGGGGGGCGGTGCAAGCCATGTTGAGCCAAAAATCCAAACTGGATGCCTGAAGACAAGGCAATCATGGGCCGGGCCAAACTCACCGACGATGGCAAACATGCCTTGGCGCGCTGTGAATCTGCCTGACTCGCCCGTGCTGAAGATCCTGGTCATCCGCCGCGACAATATCGGCGACCTGGTCTGCACTACACCGCTGCTCAGTGCCTTGCGCCGGCGTTATCCGCGCGCGCACATCGCCGCGCTGGTGAACACCTATAACCGGCAGGTGCTGGAAGGGCACCCCGATCTGAACGCGGTGTACGCCTACGCCAAGGCCAAGCACCGCCTGCCCGGGCAGAGCCTCGCGGCTATCTATTGGGACAGGCTTGCATTGATGTTGAAACTGCGGCGGCAGCGATTCGACACCGTACTACTCGCCTCGCCCGATCCGGGCGCGAGCGCGCTGCGGCTGGCGCGCTGGATCGGGCCGGCGCACATTGCCGGTTATGCCGAGCCCACGGGATCGGTGGACCTTGCCCTGCCCCATGACGCAGTAGTTGCACTGCACGAAGTGGAAGACGTGTTCAGGCTGGCACAGTTGTTCGGCATCGATGGCGTGCCGGGCAAGCTCGGCATGGCGGTGGACGCGGATGCGCGCGTGCGCGCGCACGCCGCGCTCGGCGCGGGCGGCTCGGGGCGCAAGTTGATCGCCGTGCATATCAGTGCGCGCAAATCCAGTCAGCGCTGGCCGGCGGAGCGTTTTGCCGAACTGATGCGGGCGCTCGGTGATAAGGCGCAATTCCTCCTGCTCTGGTCGCCGGGCGCCGCTGATCATCCGCAGCATCCGGGGGACGACGCCAAGGCGCGGGCCATCATCGATGCGGCCGGCGAATTGCCGCTGCTGGCTTATCCGACCTACGAACTCAAGGATCTGGCGGCGGCGTTGTCGCTTGCGGACTACGTGATCTGCAGCGACGGCGGCGCCATGCACATCGCCGCCGCGCTGGGCAAACCCATCCTGTGTTTTTTCGGCGACTCCGACGCGACCCGCTGGCATCCCTGGGGCGTGCCTTACCGGCTGCTGCAGCCGGACAGCCGCGACGTGGCGGATATCAGCCCGGCCGCGGCGCTGCAGGCGTTTCGGGAATTGCAGCAGCCGATGTAGATTGCGCACTGTACTCGGGTAAGTGCGCGGCAAGCTCATTTCGCGCCCGCTCGGTTCCAGGGTTGCCCTGTTGCAGCCAGGCATATAGCCGCGTCATCCAGTCAGCATCCGGCGCCACGCGCGACTTGGCGATGCGCAGCTTGGGGTGCGGCGTAGTCAGGGTGTGCTCGCCGTCCGCGAGCAGCTCCTCGTAGAGTTTCTCACCCGGTCTGAGACCGACGAATTCGATGCCGATGTCTGCTTCGCCATACCCGGACAGGCGGATGAGTTCACGCGCAAGTTCGACGATTTTCACCGGCTCGCCCATGTCGAGCACGAATATTTCCCCTCCGCTCCCCATCAGTCCCGCCTGCAGCACCAGCTGCGCCGCTTCCGGGATCGACATGAAATAGCGCGTGATCTCGGGATGGGTGACGGTAACCGGGCCGCCGCGCGCAATCTGCTCGCGGAACTTCGGGATCACGCTGCCGGTGCTGCCGAGGACATTGCCGAAGCGCACGATCACAAAGCGGCTTGGATTCCGCGCCTGCAGTCCCTGGCAGACGATTTCCGCGAGGCGCTTGCTCGCGCCCATCACATTGGTCGGATTGACCGCCTTGTCGGTGGAAATGAGCACAAATTTCTCCACCCCATGGGCGATGGCCGCCTCGGCCACGCGCCAGGTGCCGAGCACATTGTTCTGAATCGCCTCCCAGGCGTTGCCCTCCTCCATCAGCGGCACATGCTTGTAGGCCGCCGCATGGAACACGATTTCTGGGCGGTGCGCGGTGAGCGCCTCGGCCACGCGCGCCGTGTTCTTGACATCGCCGATGACACATTTCAAAGCGATTCGCGGATGCTGCTCCGCAAATTCCTGCTCCATGCGGTAGAGCGCAAATTCGTTGTGCTCGTACAGCACTAGCTGCGCCGGTTCGAAGCGCGCGATCTGGCGGCACAACTCCGAGCCGATCGATCCGCCGGCGCCGGTGACCAGAATGCTGCGGCCACGGATCCACTCCTGCAGGCGGCTTTCGTCGAGCAGCACCGGGTCGCGGCCGAGCAGATCGTCGAGTTCGATGTTGCGCACCTGCGAAACCGTGACTTTTCCGCTGACCAGATCCTGATACGAGGGCACTGTCAGCGCGTCCACGCCGGCGCGGCGGCAGATTTCCAGCGCGCGCCGGCGCAACTGGTGCGAAACCGAGGGCATGGCGATGATCGCCCGCTCAATCCCCAGCCGCGGCGCGAGGTCGACCAGTTCTTCGAGTGCGCCGAGGACGTTCACGCCCTGTATCTGACGCCCGCGCTTGGCCGGGTTGTCATCGAGCAGGCCAAGCACGCGCCAGTCGCCGGCACGCGCCAGGTTCTTCAGCAGGTCGGCAGCGGCATCGCCCGCCCCGAGGATCAGCACTGGCCTGCCGGGCGATGCGAGCACATTGCGGATTCGCCGTTCTTTCCACACCCGATAGCCGAGCCGGCTGCCGCCCAGGAGCAGAATCAGCAGAAGCGGATCGAGCAGGAGCACCGAACGCGGCACCGGCGGGTCTTGCGGCGGCAGCATCAGCAGCACGAGGGCGATCATCAGGGTCGACAAGCCGACGGCCACGGCGATGCGTTGCAGGTCGGCGACGCTGGCGTAGCGCCAGATGCCCCGATACATCCCTGAACCTGCGAATATGGCCGTCTGCAGCGGCACCACCCAGATCAGGGCGCCCATCATGTTGGGGATGTTGAATTGCGGAATATCGGTGTTGAAGCGCAGCCAGAATGCGAGGTACCACGCCGCGATCGCCGCAAGGATATCGTGGGCCAGCGCGGCGGCAGAGCGCGGATTAGGCAGAATCATTTCGTTTGTCGGCCATATGCGAGGCCCATGCTTTGTTCACTATGGCCGTCAGCACCAGATAGATCGCCACCCAGACGGCAAGCATCAGTTGCTGCGCAAAAGCTGGCGCCCGCAGCAGCGACAATGCGGAGATGCCGACGGCCGCCATTAGTACATACTCCGCGACCGCGGTACGGCGATGCCCCAGGCCCATCCTGACCAGACGCTGGTAGTAATGCTCGCGGTGCGCCTGCCAGAAGCGTTCGCCGCGCGCCGCACGCCGCCCCAGGGTAAGCGTCGCATCGACGATGAAGGGAGAGAAGGTCAGCAACGGAAACCACGCTGGCCAGATCGCGGAATACCAGCCATAGACGCCCATCGCGGCGGCAAGAAAGCCGAGCGGGATCGAGCCGACATCCCCCATGAAAATGCGCGCCGGATGAAAGTTGAGCAGCAAAAAGGCTGCCGCAGTGGCGCTGACCGAGGCGGAGAACCAGGCGAGTGTTGCGTCCGCGGTCCACCCGGCGACAGCGTAGACGCCGAAGCCGATCAGCGTCATGCCGCCCGCAAGCCCGTCCGCGCCATCCATGAAATTGTAGAGGTTGGTACTCCACACGATGACGAGCACAAGCAAGGCCGCCAGCGGCAGCGGCAGATCGGGCATCATGTAATAGACGAGAGCCAACGCGGCGAGCAGGTGCGCCGTCAGTCGCGGCAAGGCCGGCAAGCCGCGCCAGTCATCGACAAACGAGACCAGCGCCAGCACCGCGGCCAGGCTGAGCCAGGTGCCGACGCCGTAGAAGAACAATGGGCCGGTCAAGGCGATTGCGCAGATCATGGCGAGTCCGCCCGAGCGCGACACCGGCGCGCTATGCAGCGAACGGTCGTTGGGCAGATCTTTGGGCAGGGCATTGCTGCGTACCAGCACCAGCAACAGCGCAAGGCAGATGGCCGCCGCGACCAGCGGGGCGAAATACATGTTATTGCCGGCCCTCACAGACTCTGCCTGGTGAGCAACTGGCGGTAATGGCCGAGCAGCGCGGCCGTCAGTAGCTCCTGCGGAAAATCGCGCAGCGCCCGCTCCCGTGCCCTCTGCGCCATGCGCCTGCGCAAGCTCGTGTCGCCGGCAAGGGTGCGCAGGCTCAGTGCGAGCTGCCGCACGTCGCCGGCCTCGAACAGGAGGCCGGTTTCGCCCTCGACAATGGCGTCGGTAATTCCGTAAATTCTGGATCCTATGGTGGGCAGGCCCGCGGCCGCGGCCTCGATGATGGTCACGGGGAATCCCTCGCGATAACTCGGCAGGCAGAGTACGTCGCTCGCCGCCATGTAACGCTCGGGCACGGCGCTCAGGCCGGCGACACGCAGGCGGGAGCGGCAGGCGGCGCAGATCTGCTCGATCTCGGGCAGCAGTCCGTCCTCGTCCGGACCGACGATCAGCAGCCGGCAAGCCGCATCCTCGCGTGCAAGCGCGGCATAAGCGCGGGCCAGGTCGAGCACGCCCTTGTCGCGCTTTAGTCGCCCGACGAACAGGAACACCGGGGCATCGGCGGGGATGCCGAGCTCAGCGCGCAGCGCGGCCCGCGCGCTGGAATCGGGTTTGAAGCGTTCACAATCCACGCCGGAGATCGAGCCTTGGTTCAGCACGCGGGATTTCGCCGCCGGGATAAGACCGGCGGCGATCAGGAACTTGCGCTCCGAATCGCTCACCACGAGCAGATCGGTGGCCAGTCGCGCCACCAACCGGTCCAGGTTCTTCAGCAGCCAGCGCATTGCGCCGCGACGCGTCACCCATACCTCGCCCTGGAACGTGTGCAGGCGCAACGGTACGCGGGTGAACCAGGCGGCCAGCATCGCGAGCAATCCTGCCTTGGGCGTGATCGAATGCACCAGATCGAAGCGCTGTTGCCGGAACAGCCGGAACAGAGCCAGCAGCGCCAGCAGGTCGGCGAGCGGCGCGATATCGCGTTCCAGCCGCAGCGACACGATGCGACAGGGCAGCAACGCGGCAAGTTCGGGTGCATCATTGTTGACGATCAGCGTGACCGCAAACGAACGCGCCAGCGTGCGTATATGCTCGAGCAGGAACCAGCGCACCGTCAGGGTGCTGGTGACCACCAGCGCGACGCGTGCCTGCCTGGCCACGTCCGGCCGGGAGGACGGTGATGTACTGGATTGCATAGTCAAGTTGTCGCAACACCCATCACTTTGGCGACCGCAGTGCAGGTGTCGTGCATGTCGCGTTCGGCGAGCGTGGGATGCAGCAGGAACACGAGACTCGTGTCGGCCAGGCGCTTCGCCGCCTGCAGCGGCTCGCTCGGACCGAGACCGGCATCGACGAATGCTTTCTCCCGGTAGATCTCGTCGCAGGCGCCGACGCCGCAGGGAATGCCCTCGGCCAAGAGGGCGTCGAGGACACGCTGCAGATTCCATTCCGGGCGCAACGCTTCGGGGCGGATGAAGGCATAGTACTTGTAATAGGCATGCTCGCTATGCGCTGGCGGCAGAACCAGTCGCAGGCCGGTAACCGTCGACAGGCCCTGCCCGAGCAGATTCGCGTTTCTGCGCCGGAGGGCGAGCCATTGCGGCAGCTTCGCGAGTTGCAGCCTGCCGATGGCGGACTGCATTTCGGTGATGCGCCAGTTGGTGCCGAAGCTCTCGTGCAGCCAGCGGAAGCCGGGCTGGTGCTCGCGCTCGAACACCGCGGCGTAGCTTTTGCCGTGGTCTTTGTATGACCATGCTCTTTCCCATAACTCGCGCGAATCGGTGACCAGCATGCCGCCTTCACCGCCGGTGGTAATGATTTTGTCCTGGCAGAAGGAGAACGCGCCTATGTCACCGATCGAGCCGGTCGTGCGGCCCTTGTAACGCGCACCGGCACATTGCGCGCAATCCTCGACCACGACGAGGCCGCGCTCCTTGGCGAGTGCGAGAATTTCGTCCATTTCGCAGGGCCAGCCGCCAAGGTGCACGGCGATGACGGCCTTGGTGCGCGGAGTCAGTACGTTCGCGATGCTCGCTGCAGTCACATTCTGGCTGACCGGATCGATATCGGCGACCACGGGCGTCGCGCCGACGCGCACGACGCAACTGGCCGAGGCGATGAAGGTCTTGCTCGGAACCACCACTTCGTCTCCCGGGACTATACCCAGGGAATGCAGGGCAAGCTCCAGCGCGGCGGTGCCGTTGGCCAGTGCCACGGCGTATTTGACGCCGACGTACTGGGCGAACTCGCGCTCGAACGCGTGCGCTTGTTCGCCGGTCCAGTAATTGACCTTGCCCGAGCGCAGCACGGCGGCGACCGCCTCGATCTCGTCTGGCGCGAACTGCGGCCACGGTGCGAACGGCTCTTTGCGAACGGGCGCGCCGCCCTCCAGCGCGAGGCGCTGCGCCTGGTCCAGATTCTTTTCGCTGGTTCCCATGTTCAATCCAGAGGCCGCGCCTGCGAGCCGGAGACCCTGGTTTCATCGACGATGTCGCGGATCACGGTGGAGCCGGCGCCGACGACTACCTTCTTGCCTATGCTCACGCCCGGCGTCACCGTGGTGCCGGCGCCCAGCAATGTGCCTGACCCCACGCTCACGCCGCCGCACAGGTGGCAGCCCGGCGCGATGTGCACGGCGTCTTCGACGCGGCAATCGTGGTCCACGGTGGCGCCTGAGTTGACGATCACGTGGCCTCCCAGAGACGCGTCGGCGTTGATGACGCAGCCGGCCATGACGACGCTGCCCGGGCCGACGCTCACCCCCCGGCCGATGCTGGCGCGAGGATGAATCGCGCTGGCGAAGCGCCAGCCAAGTTGATGCAGGTGCGCCGCCACGGCGGCACGCTCGGCATTGTCTCCGATGGTGACGATGGCGTGACGCAGTTGCGCCGAGCGCAGCGCCGGCAAATCGGCGCGGGTGCCCAGCACCGGATAGCCGAAAATGCCCTTGCCCTGATGCCTGAGGTCGTCATCGAGCAGGCCGGCGATTTCAAAGTTGCCTTGCTGTTCGACGATGTCTATTACCACCTTGGCGTGGCCGCCGGCACCGAACAAGACGAGTTTTTCCCTGGCTTTCAATTTTCCCCGCCGTGTCGCGACCCGGTGAACCTGGTCATGGTGGCTTGCCCCGGTTGCGAAATGCCCTGCGGCCGCAGCGTGCGCCACAGGGTCATGGCGATGATTTTCAGGTCGAGCCGGAACGAACGGTGTTCCACGTACCAGAGGTCGAGTTCGAAGCGCTCTTCCCAGGTGAGTGAATTCCTGCCGTTCACCTGCGCCCAGCCGGTCATCCCGGGCCGCACCGCGTGACGTTTCGACTGGCGCTCGCTGTACAAGGGGAGATACTCCATCAACAGCGGCCGCGGCCCGACCAGGCTCATGTCGCCCTTCACTACGTTGACCAGTTGCGGCAGTTCGTCCAGGCTTGATTTTCGCATCAATTCCCCGAAAGGTGTAAGCCTCGCTGCGTCGGGCAGAAGCTCTCCCGCCGCGCTTCTTGCCTCGGTCATGGTGCGGAATTTGTAGAATTCGAACGGCGTGCCGTGCCGACCCGGCCGTATCTGCGCGAACAGCACCGGAGGGCCCAGCTTGCAGCGCACCGCCAGCGCCAACAGCGCGAGCAGGGGCGACAGCACCAGCAGCAGTGCTAGCGCAATTGAAAAATCAAAACCGCGTTTGAGCATGTCTGTGCAAACCGTCAATCAGCGTTCACGCGCTTGCGCCTTGCGCAGGCCATCGAGTTCGAGCCCATGCGGCAGATGCAGATCGTCCAGCCGTCTGCACAAGGAGATCAGCAATTCGGTCCAGGCCTGTTCGATCTCGGGCGAAATAGCGCCGCCGCGGCGATCGCGCCAGCGGCGCCCGGGCGCCGTGGCAAAGATGAAGTCCCGCGGCAGCTTGAGTCCCGTCGCCAGCAGCGCGAGCAACAAATTGCGCCATTGGCGGCGCTGCGCGAACCGGTCGATTTGCGCGACCAGCAAATTGCGACGTGCCGACAAGGTCTTGGGCAGGGAAGTCGGCCCCATGCGATATCCCAGAAGAATCTCGTCCAGAACGGCGAAGCGGCTGTACGGATAGGCGCGCAACAGCAACTCCTGATCCTCGGCGCGCACCGCTTCCGGGATGCGATAGCCATAGCGACGGAACCAGTCGGCGCGCCCCATCCAGCTCGGGTGCGCCAGGTAGAAGCCGTTCCAGGGCCGCGCGCACAGCGCTTCGTGGCTCAACTGGTGGGGCAACAAACCGGTAGCGGTTCCGCTATCGTCGAAGAGCAGGGCCCGGCAGGCCACCAGATCCAGCGAATTCTCCGCGTTCAGACGCCCTGTCTGACGCGCGAAACGGTCCGGGAAACAAACGTCATCTGCATCCATGCGGGCGATATAGCGGCCGGCCGCCGCGTCGATGCCCTGGTTGAGCCGGGCGGCCAAACCGAGCTTCATGCCGTCGCGCAACAGGCGCACGCGCGCATCGCCGAAGCGAAGCGCGATATCCGCGGACGCATCGACCGACCCGTCGTCGAGCACCAGCAATTCAAAATCGCGAAAGCGCTGCTCCAGCACCGATAGCATGGACAGGGCCAGGGTGCGCGCGCCATCGCGCACGGGAAGGAGGACTGAGACCTCAGGCATGCCGGCTAGTCGTTGAATGATCCAGGGTGGCGTCCGATCAAAGGCGGTCGATGTACTGCCAGCGGGCGACGGCGAGATCGCGCGCATCCAGTTTCGGGCTCGCATACCAGGGAGAAGGCGCGATGGTAATTTGTTCCGCGCTGTGCCCCAACCAAGCCGCCCACCAGCTGAAACTGCTGTTGGCGATGATGTGATGTTTGCATGCTCGCATCAATGCCAGGTCCTGCTCCGGCGTTTCGGCGTTCCCCGTTACGAATACGGCGGATGGATCCAGCGGAAGCTCGGCCCGGGCCCATTGCGGATCGTCGGAGAAGACCAGGAACCGGCATTCCGGGCAGCGGTCCTTTACCAGGCTGATCGCGCGCCGATAATAATCGACGGAACACAGGCCGTGCACTTGCGCCGCCTTATCGAGGCTGACGAGATCGCCTCGGCGCACATGCAGGCCGACGCTGCCACCAGAGTGCGCCAGTTCAAGCAGACTGACGTTGGTGCCGGCCAAAGGCTGCCGCAGCGTGAAATCGGCACGAATCAGGTCGGCGATATCGCTGAAATAGCGCTCCGACTGCCAGTAGCCAACCAGGCAGACTGGTTCATGCAGAGTCAGCATATCCGGGTCGTAGGTGATTGCGGATTCGAAATGCCAGCGGCGAAACATAGGGCGAAGGAAGCGCAGCCGCATCCCGGCTTCCACCACCCACACCGGCCAGTCGTTCAAGTCCGCCGCGGTCGCCAGCCTCGCCCGCAGCTTGAACGGCGCAAGCGCATACGCGCGGCGGGTGTAAGCCTGGAACGCGAGCGTATGCCCGAATGCGCGCGTGTCCAGCAGTAATTCGGCGCCCTGCCGGTCGGCCAAGGCCCGGCCGGCAGCGTACTGGAACATCTGATTCCCCAGGCCACCGGTGAGGCGAACAATGACCATCAGTCGCGCTCGCCAGGACAACACCGGTGGTTCATGCTGAATCCTTCAGCCCTTGATGGCGCTAACGTGATAGCCGACGGTGAAGCGCTTTTCGCGGTCGAATCGGTCGAGGCAACTGCAGGCGAGCGGAATCGCGAGCGCCAGCAAGGGGACAAGCAGCGCCCACAACGGCAGCCACAGCAGCTCCAGCGGCAGCGGCATGCCCAGTTTGAACGGGCGGGTGGTCTGCACGAAGCGGATCGATTCCTGGCCGAAGAACCTGAAAGAACCGGCATTCGCCTCCACCGTTATCTGCGAAAACCCCGCCGCGCCAAGGAAGTCCTGGTACCAATAGGGGGTGTAGCCGCCGTAATAGTGGTAAGGCTCCTGGTGAATGCCGGAACCCAGCGGGGCGGTCAGTATCAGGCGCCCGCCAGGCTTGAGGATGCGCGCCATTTCCTGCACCACCTTGATCGGTTCGGGCACATGCTCCAGCACCTCCGTGCACAGGATGGCGTCGAATACCCCGTTTGCCACCGGCACACTTGCGACATCGCAGCGGTAGTCGATCTCGCCGTAGCGGCCGTGACGCAGCTGGTCATTGGCCAAACCGGCGAAATCCTGGGTTTCGTAGCGGCAGTGCGCAAACAGCGGGCGGTAGGGGCAGGAGCCGGCCCCCATGTCGAGCACCCGCGCACCGGCAGGCAGGCAGGCCGCCTGCTCGGCTACCCAACGGTCGCGGTTGACCGGGTTGAACGCAAACAGAGGGCTCGCCGTGAGCCAGGATTTCAGCGCCACCGGGACATCCTTTGCAAAGAGACAGTGATGCAACAGTAGCAGCGGCCCAAGCTGGCGGGATGATTGCGTGTCGAAATGTACGCGAACGTCCGGGCCGGCGACAAGGTCATCGCTTGGTTCCAAGGGTGCGCCAACTGCTCTCCGCAACGTAGATGGAATTGATATAAGTGTCGGCGTACAGCATGTATCCGTTCTCACGCATCAGCGAGTGGATCTCCGGATTCTTGATCCCGCTGCCATCATCTCCCGCGTAGCTGATGGTCTCGACGCAGAACACATGCGGGCGATATCTGGAGAAGTCGATAGAGCGCAGGATATCCAGATCCAGGCCTTCCGCGTCAAGGGAAACCAGATCCGGGGTGCGTCCCAGATGGGTGTCCACCGCCTGCGCGAAGGTTTGCACCCTGATGCGCCGGGTATCGACTATGCGCAGGCCGTGCTGTTCAACGTATTTGCGCGCCTCGATGGCGGAGAAGGTGTTGAGAGTGCGCCTGGACATCACATAGAAATCCATCTCCGCCTCGCGCGGCCCTATGCCCATGTTGAGATTGACGTCGCGCCTTCGCCCCCGGCGCAGTCCAACGTACAGCGACGGATCAGGTTCCACGTTGACCCCATGGGCGCCCTGGCGATAGAAGAGATAGGTGTTGTTGTAAAACCACGGATGATGCGCGCCGATGTCGATATAGCTGGGACGCGCGATCTGCAACAGGTCGAACAGGAATCGCAGAATAAGGTCCTCGCCGCACTGGGACCACGACTTGCGATAGTAGATGCCTGCCCGCATGCGCAGGTAGGCGGCGATCCTGGGCCAGCCGGATTCGACGTCTACCAGCGCCCGCGACAGCTTTCTAAATCGATCCACTACTACTCCACATGTTGGCCCAGGCAGGCGCTGATTCATACTTCCCGGGATACCGCGGCGCGAATTCCGGCAGCCGAGGCAATTTCGCGCGGGGCAAACCGAATAGTAGCGGCAACAGTAGCCGAAGGCCTTTCACAGCAGCAGCGCTTGCCGAAGCTAGGTGCGCTTGGTGAATGTGAAGATGCCCAGCGCATAGCGCTGACTCGCCAGGTCGGAAAGCCGCAGTTTGTCCATCCCGAGCGCCTCGACCCTGCCTCCTTGCCGGATTACCTTGAGTTCGCGCAGTTCCAGGGCATTGGCCACGGCCAGATCGATCATAGCGCGAGGATCAAGAACACGTTGGCCATTGAACTCGACGCGTTCGATGCCGATCGGAACAGACAGGTAGAAGATCCCGCCTTTCCTGAGCAAGGCTGCCATATTTGCCAACCCGCGCTCGAAGCCTTTGGGATCGATCGGGTCTGCATAGCGCCCTAAACCAAAATGCTCCAGTGCGTGCAGACAGGACAGCGAGTCGCAATAGCCCGCCAGCCCTTCCACCGGCTGCATGAGATCGGCCCGCATGAACTTCACGCCCGGAATTTGCGTGGTGATGGGCCTGACATCGAACACCTCGATTTCACGAAAACTGGCTACATGGGCGACGAACCCATCCACACGAGAGCCGATATCCACGTGCCTGTCGGGTCTGGCCTCGAAAATCGCCCTGGCGACCAGCAGGTCCTGCCAGAAGTATTCGGGCTTGGTCGCCCCACCTTCTTCATGCCAGTCATGCAGGCACGGCAATAACTCGAGGCGCCCGCTGTAGCTCGCGCGAAAGCGAAAGTAATCGCGCACAAATCGCGGCAGTCCCTGCACGGAACGAAGCGCCTTTATCGGGTCGACGCCGAATTGGTCTCTGAGCAGCCGGTAGAGTCGAAGCAGCGTCTCCCGAATACTCATGATGCGTTCTTCCCTTGATGGAACAGAAAGCCCGGTTCTTCGTGTTTCGCCAGCGCTGCCATCCAAACAAGATAGGACAGGGAAAACAGCAGGCCTGCGATGACGATTCCGTTAATGCCGTACCAATACGCACCGGCAAAGTTCAAGGCGACACCCAGCAGCGCCGTCATCAGTTTCGGCGCGATCATAATTTGGGTTTTCATCTGGCTCATCAGATTGAGGGCAAGGGTCTGGCCGGCGGCAAATACGCCGCCGGCCAGCAGCATCCAGGGCAATAGATGAGAAACGGATGCATATTCCGCTGCCACAAAAATGCGGAATATCTGCGCGTGAAACAGAAGGGCGGCAAAGAAGACCGCGCCCGTCAGCCCCAGGGCGATCCCGGTCAAACGCCAACTCAGAACGTTCACGCCGGCGTTGCGCCGGTCGTCGCTGGCGTCGCCGGCGCGCTGATAGAAGATCGGGAGCAGGAACTGCATCACCATTCCGGCTGCGATCGACATCGGTTGGTAACCCAGCTGGAACAGCGCCGCATACAGACCCACCTCCTGCGTCGTCGCGAAAAGCCCCAACGCCCAACGGTCGGATGCAAGCTGCATCCAGGTGAAAATGCCAAAGATCGAGATTGGCCAGGAATACTTCCAGATCTGCTGCTGCCAAGCGCTTCGATCTGCGACGACGCCATCGCCATGGATGATTTTCCGAAAGAACATATATTGGGATCCGAGCACCAGCGTGACTCCCAGCGCAAAGCCGGCCATCGCCACCGCGCTGGTGGCGCCCAGCCATAGCAGCAACGCGGCGGCGAGCAGAAAGCGCGCCCAGGATTCTATCCCCTGATGCAAGGCGACGATGGCGCGTTGCCGGGCGGCATTCTGGATGCCGCTGAGGATCGCGTTGTAACCGCTGAGGCCGGCAAATATGAGAGCCGCGCTCGCGATGGCAATCCATTGCATTTGGCCGGCGAGCAGCAGCGCGGCGCCCGCAAGCAGGATCATGATTGCGATGACCGCAGTTGCCGCCAACACGAGGCCGCGGACCGCGCTCAAGTAGCTGGCCAGATCTCCGCGTTCCTGCGCCGGTGCATAGAATCGGGTAATGCCGTTGGCGAGAGGCCCGAGCACGGTCTGATTGACCAGGCTGGCCAGGGTCAGGCCCAGCGCCAGTTCGCCATACGCGGCGGGATCGAGCAATTCCGTGAGCAAGCGGACACTCGCCAGCGCTCCGACAATGGCGGTTGCCTGACCGAGGACAATCCAGGCGCCCTCCTTCGACAGGCGGCGAAAACGTTGCAGACCCGGCGCGGGGATATCAGGCATGGGTCAACCGCCGCGCTGCAGCGCTATCAGCTTGGCGTATTTGTGGAAGCTGTTGCAGCAACCGATGGCGATATGCACCAGTCCGGCGGTGCCGTCGAGAAAACCCAGGCGCAGAAAATAGAACTTGGCGAAGCGCAGCGCCGGCGACAGCAGCAACTGCGGCACACCGGCCCGTTCTCCCGCCTTGAACAGGGCCTCTGCCTGCATGCTGGTATAGCGGTTCTGCTTGTCCAGATAGCCGGCGAGAGTCTCGGCTGAATCGTGCAGCAGGTCGCCCGCGATGCGCGCCTCCGGCGCGTCGGTGAGCACTTTTTCGTGCACCGGGTCATCGCTCCAGCGCGCATGGCGCCGGTCGAACAGGCGCAGGCTCCAGTCCGGATAACCCTCGCCATGGGTGAGCCAACGTCCCATGAAGCGATTGCGCCGGGGCATGGCGTAGGCTTGCGCCGCGGGCGCGGCCAGCGCCGCGAGGATGCTCGCGCGCAAGGTTTCGCTCACGCGCTCATCGGCGTCCAGGCACAGCACCCAGTCGTGGCGCGCGGCCGCTACCGCAAACTGCTTCTGCAAACCGAATCCCAGCCACTCGTGCTGCAGCACGCGCGCACCGCGTCCGGCGGCGAGTTCGGCGGTGCCGTCGCTCGAGCCCGAGTCGACCACCAGCATCTCGTCCGCGAAAGAGGCGCTTTCCAGGCAGGCAGCCAGCTGCGTCGCTGCGTTCTTGGCGATAATGACGGCAGAAAATGGCTGGCGGGACAAGGGCTAAGGTACCTTTTGCGACATAATTGGAGAATATACAAGGGGGCGCGCCCCCTGGTGCAAATCTCACCTTATAATTTCGCGCGGGACCCCATTCTAACAAAGCCCCGCCCGCTCCCATCCCAATGCCCAATATTCTGCTTATCAAGACGTCCTCGCTCGGCGACGTGGTACATAACCTGCCGGTGGCGAGCGACATCCGCGCGCGGTTTCCGCGCGCGCGCATCGATTGGGTGGTGGAGGAGGTCTATTGCGACATCGTCGGCATGCATCCGGGCGTGCACCGGGCGATCCCGGTGGCGCTGCGGCGCTGGCGCGGGAATCCATTCAAGGGCGCGCACTGGCGCGAGTTCGGTCAGTTCCGCAGCGCATTGTCCGGCACGCGCTACGACTGCGTCATCGACACGCAGGGACTGATCAAGAGCGCGCTCCTGGCGCAGGCCGCCTCCGGCACCTGCCACGGTTATGCCGGTGCTAGCGCGCGCGAGCCGCTGGCAGCCAGGTTCTACGACGTCGTGCACGTGGTGCCGCGCGATCTGCACGCGGTCGTGCGCAACCGGCGACTGGCCGCGCTGGCCCTGGGATACGAGCTGCCGGCCGCGCTGGACTACGGCATCGCCGTGCCTGCGGGTGTCGGGCCGGTCGAGTCCCGCTCCTACTGCGTGCTGTTGCACGCGACCAGCCGGGCCGACAAGCTGTGGCCGGAGCAGCGCTGGGAGCGCCTCGCGGGCGAACTCGCGCGGCAGGGCTGCGTCTCGATACTGCCCTGGGGAGATTTCGCAGAGCGCGCCAGAAGCGAGCGCATCGCGCGCACCCTGCCTGCCGCGGTCGTGCCGCCCGCACTCGGCATCCTCGCGATTGCCGGACTGCTGGCCGGCGCGCGCGCGGTGATCGGTGTCGATACCGGCTTGACTCATTTGGCGGCGGCCCTCGGCCGTCCGGTGGTGGCGCTATATTGCGGCACGCAGTCCGGCCTGACCGGCGTGTACGCCGGGCAGAGCGCACGGGTGCGCAACCTGGGCGGCACGGAAGAAATCCCGGAGCTTGCCGAGGTGCTGGCAGCGTTGCATGAGGTCGCGGGCGGAGACCCGGCGTGATCTGGCGCCTCGGCTATCGGGTGCTGCTGTGGCTGCTGTTTCCCTGGGTGCTCGTGCACCTGTGGTGGCGTGGCCGGCGTCAGCCCGGCTACCGCGAGCACGTACGCGAGCGCTTCGGCTGGTACCAGGCGAGGCCCGGGCGGCCGGTGATCTGGATGCACGCTGTGTCCGTGGGTGAGACGCGCGCCGCTGAACCGCTGCTGCGCGCGTTGGCTGCGCGCTATCCCGGGCATGGGTTGCTGCTCACGCAGATGACTCCCACCGGACGGGAAACCGCGCAGCAGCTCTTTGGCGGCGCCGCGACCATAGTGTATCTGCCTTACGACTATCCCGGCGCGGTGGCGCGGTTTCTTGCGCGCTTCAGGCCGCGTCTGGGGATACTTATGGAAACGGAAATCTGGTTCAACCTGGTCGAATGCTGCGCGCGCCAGGGCGTGCCGCTGCTTCTTGCCAATGCGCGTCTGTCCGAAAAGTCGGCGCGCGGCTATGAGCTGGTGGCGCCGCTTACCCGCGTCGCGCTCGGTGGACTGGCTGCGGTAAGCGCTCAAACCAGCGAAGATGCCGAACGCCTTACGCGCTTGGGCGCGCAGGGAGTCGAGGTGACCGGCAATCTCAAGTTCGACGTCGCGTTGCCGCCGGCGATGCTGGAACTGGGCGCGCAACTGAAGCAGCGCATCGGACAACGCCTGGTGCTGCTGGCGGCAAGCACGCGCGAGGGCGAGGAAGAGCTGGTCCTGGACGCGCTCGCGCGCATCGAGGTCGAGGGCCTGTTGCTGCTCCTGGTCCCGCGCCATCCGCAGCGCTTCGACGAGGTCGCGGCATTGTTGTCCAAGCGCAAGCTGAGTTACCTGCGCCGCAGCGACTGCCGCGCGCTGCCGCATGGATGCCGCGTGCTGCTCGGTGACAGCATGGGGGAGATGGTGGCTTACTATGCCGCCTGCGATTTGGCCTTCATCGGCGGCAGCCTATTGCCCTACGGCGGGCAGAACCTGATCGAGGGCTGCGCCGTGGGCCGTCCGCTGCTGTTCGGCCGGCATATGTACAACTTCGCGGAAGCATCGAGGCTGGCGCTGGCGGCGGGCGCCGCGATCGAAGTCGCCGACGCGGCCATGCTGGGGGAGCGGGCGGGGGAGTTGCTGCGGGATCGGGAAACGCTGGCGCGCATGTCGCAGGCGGCAGTTGCGTTCAGCCGCGCGCACCAGGGGGCAACGGCGCGCAATCTGGCGATCTGTGAGAGGCTGCTTATGCCGGAGTAGATACACAGGCATTGCGCGCTCTGCGCGCCAACCACGTTTTCTCTGTACGGATGAAAAGCGTATCCGTACAGAGAAAACGCGGTTATGAATAAAAGCAAATGCGGCTAGAGTTTGGTCTTAATTCAAGATCCCCGATTGCGCACGGACGGTTTCATCGTCCGTGCGCAATCGGGGATCCGCGCGGACGGGCCGCCGTCCGCGCAAGCTCGGGCACTGTGGCCTTAATCGGCACCAAGCAGGCGGTTCACCGTCTCCAGGTCTTCCTCGGCCAGTGTGCCTGACGCGGCTTTGAGCTTGAGCCCGTTCAGGAGCGTGTCGTAGCGCGCCTTGGACAGGTCGCGCTTGGTTGAGAACAACTGTTGCTGCGCGTTCAGCACGTCGATATTGATGCGCACGCCCACCTCGTAGCCGAGCTTGTTCGAATCGAGCGCGCTCTGGCTGGAAATGAGCGCCTGCTCGAGTGCGCGCACCTGTGCCATGCCATTGGTGACGCCGAGGTAGGCCTGGCGCACCGAAAGCGCCGCGCTGCGGCGCGCAGTTTCCAGATCCTGACGCGCCTTCTCCTGATTGGCGATGGCCTGGCGCACCAACGAGCTGGCGCCGCCGCCGGAATATAGGGGAATGGCGAGCTGCAGTCCGATGCTGCTGCTGGTAGTGTCAGTGCCGACGCTGGTGATGCCGACAGTGCTGATGCCAGCCGAATTCTTGCTGACGTTACCCACCATGTTGAGCACAGGATAGTGGCCGGCGCGGCTGCGCTCGATCTCGCGCGTGGCGATCTCGAGCGCGGCTTCCTGCACGCGCACGGTATAGTTCTGGCCTTCGGCGCTCGTCACCCATTGCTCCATCGCGTTGGGCTTGGGCGGGCTGAGCTCGGACGAGGTCCTGAGCGGGGTAAGACGGTCCGGGAACTTGCCGATGATCTGTTGCAGGGCGCGCTGTTTGATTTCGAGGTCGCTTTGCGCCGCGATTTCCTGGCTGGTGGCGAGATCGAAGCGCGATTGCGCCTCATGCGTGTCGGTAATGGTGGCCGTGCCCACTTCGAAATTGCGCTTGGCCTGGGCCAGTTGCTCGGAAATGGCGGTTTTCTGCGCCTGGATGAAAGCCAGGCTGTCCTGCGAGGCGAGCACGTCGAAATAGGCCTGGGCTACGCGCACGATCAGGTCCTGCGCCACCTGTCCGAACACGGCTTCGGCCTGCGCCACCTTGTAGCCGGCTTCCCGGTACAACATGATGCTCTGCCAGTTGAACAAGGGCTGGGTCAGCGATACGCCGTAGCCATTGGTATTGCCGGCGCGCGACGAGGACGGCGCCGCGTCGCGGAACGAAATGTCGATGTCGTTCATCTGGGTGAACGCGCTGGCGCTGACTGTCGGAAGCAGCGGTGCCAGTCCCTGCGGCAGGTTTTCGCGGCCGGCGTCGCGCGCGGAGCGCGCGGAGGCATAGACCGGGTCATTGGCGCGCGCCTCGCGGTAGGTCTGCAGCAGATCCGCGGCGGCGAGCGGCTGGCTGAACGCAAGTACGGCGAGGAAGATCGCATGTCGTTTCATGTCGGGCTCAATATCTGGGCATCGCGGGTTCGACCTGGTCGGCCCAGGCATTCACTCCGCCCTGCAGGTTGTAGAGATTGGAAAAGCCGTTGCGCTCCAGAAACAGACCCACCTGGAAACTGCGCACGCCGTGATGGCAGATCACTACGGTATCGGTATCCGGATCGAGTTCCTGCGCTCGCGCCGGGATCGTGTTCATCGGCGCCAGCATGGATCCTTCGATGCGGCAGGTCTGGTACTCCCAGGGTTCGCGCACGTCGAGCAGAACCGGCGGCTTGCGCCCGCTATCGGACAGCCATTGGTGCAAGAACTGTGGCGTGATCTGCGTCATGGTCAAAAGCTGAAACGCTCGCCCGCAAGCGCATTAACGAGCGGCGCAATGCTGGTTTCCAGCAGGTCAATCGAATTGTAGATTCCCTCGCCGGTGCAAGTAGTGAGCCGCGCCGCCATTACCGGAGGGTTGCCGACCACCGCGAACAGGCGTGCGCCGACATTCATCTGTTGCAGGAATTGCGGCGGCAGCAGCGGCATCGAGCCGGTGAGGACGATGATGTCGTAAGGCGCGTGCTTGGTCCAGCCGCGCGCGCCGTCGCCGAGTTCAACGGTCACGTTGGCTGCGCCGGCCCGGCGCAGCTTGGCCTCCGCCGATGCCTTCAGTTCAGGGTGAATTTCCACGCTGTACACATGCTGCGCGCGGTGTGCGAGCAGCGCGGCGAAATAGCCGGAGCCGGTTCCGATCTCGAGGATCCGGTCGGTCGGCTTCACCGCGAGTTCCTGCAACACGCGCGCCTCCAACTTGGGCTGCCACATGTGCTCTCCCTGGCCTATGGGGATCTCCATGTCGGAGAAGGCGAGCATGCGGTAGGCGGACGGCACAAAATCTTCGCGCTTGATCGCATACAGCAGGTCGAGCACGTCCTGGTCCAGCACCTCCCAGGGGCGGATCTGGTGCTCGATCATGTTGAAACGGGCTTGTTCGATGTTCATGGCAGACATGGCGGATTGGCTCGCGCAGGTAATTTGAACGATGCGAATTTTACCATTGTTTGCAGGTCTGCCTTGTGACGCTTGTCACACGGCGCCATCCGCGTCGGCCGGCGGCCCGCAGGAACACGGCTTGCCGCCTGAGCCGGCCTAGTCGGCGCGCTGCGCATCGCGATCAGGCTGCGCCGCATCCGCGGCCCGGCTCGCCCTGAATTTGTTCTGCGCCCAGTGCGCGAGGTCGTCGAGATAGGTGTAGATCACCGGCACTACCACCAGCGTCAGCAGGGTGGAGGTGATAATGCCGCCGATCACCGCGTGGGCCATGGGCGCGCGTTGCTCGGAACCCTCGCCGATGCCGAGAGCAAGCGGGATCATGCCGAACACCATGGCGAACGTGGTCATCAGGATCGGCCGCAGCCGGATGCGCCCGGCCTCGAGAATGGCGCGCGTGCGCTCCTGGCCGCCGTTGCGCAACTGGTTGGTGAAATCCACCAGCAGGATCGCGTTCTTGGTCACCAGTCCCATCAGCATGACGAAGCCGATTATGGAGAAAATGTTGAGCGTCGAGCGCGCGATCAGGAGCGCGAGCAACACCCCGATCAGGGACAAGGGCAGCGACATCATGATCGCCACCGGCTGCAGAAACGAGCCGAACTGGCTGGCCAGGATCAGATAGATGAACACGATCGCCAGCAGCAGCGCCGATGTCGCATAGCCCATGGTCTCCTGGATGTCTTTGGTCGAGCCGCCCATGACAAAGCGATAGCCCGGCTGCAATTCAATTTGCGCCAAACGTGCCTTGATTTCGTTGCCCAGGTCGCCCGCCGGCCGGTCCAGGGCGTTGGCGGTTACCAAGACCTCGCGCGTGAGATCCTTGCGGTTGATCTGGGTCGCGCCTACGGTAGGCACGAGCTCGGCCACCTGGCGTAGCGCCACCATTTTCGGGTTGCCGTCGGCGCCCACCAGGTTGCTGGCGATATGGATGCGTTCCAGGTCTCCGCGGTTTTCGCGTTCCGCCCTGGGCAGGCGCACCTTCACGTCATAGTTCTCTTCGTCCGGGGCTTTCCAGCTCGAGATGGCTTCGCCCGCCAGCAGCGGCCGCAGCGCTTCGCCGATCTTGCCTACGCCGACGCCCAGGTCGCTCGCCAATTCGCGTTTGATGCGCACGGCCACGGTGGGCTTGGAGGCTTTGAGGCTGGAATCGATGTCCACCAGCCCGTGGATCGAGCGCATGACGCCTGTTACCTCGCGCGAAAGCCGTTCAATTTCCGCCATGTCCGGACCCTGTACCGAAACCTGCAGCGGTTTGCCGCTGCTGACAGGAACGTAGACCCCGAGGTTGGTGATTTCGATGCCGGCGATCTGCTGCAGGCGCTCGCGCATCGGTTTTTGCAGTTGCTTCTGATTGGCGGCGCGCTGGCCGCGGTCCAGCAGCCGGACAAAAATAGTGGCGTAGTTCTTGCCGAGCGACATTCCGGTGTTGACCGTGGCGTAGGTGTAGATCACCTCGGGGAATTCGCGCAGCGCCGCCTCGGCCTGTTGCGTCTTGGTCAGGGTGAATTCCAGAGACGACCCCACCGGAGTATTCATTTGAACCATGATTTCGGCAAGGTCCGCCTCGGGTACGAATTCAGAGCCGATTCTCGGAATCAGGGCGAACGCCCCGAGAAAGCTCGCCAGCGCGATCGCAAGCACGCTTTTCCTGTGCGCGAGCGCCCACGCAAGCAAGCTCGTGTAATGCACGCTGACACGCTGCAGCGAACGCTCGTTCCACGACAGCATGCGCGCGAACCATCCTTTGCCGTGCACGCCGTGCGCGGCCGGGTCGTACCACACGGAGGACAGCATCGGGTCAAGCGTGAAGCTGACGAACATCGACAGCAGCACGGCCGCCGCCACGGTGATGCCGAATTGGTGGAAGAACCGCCCGATAATCCCGCCCATGAAACCTACCGGCAGGAACACCGCGACGATGCTGAACGTCGTGGCCATCACCGCCAGGCCGATTTCCTGCGTGCCTCCGAGGGCGGCATCGTGATGGCTCTTGCCCATGGCGAGGTGGCGCACGATGTTTTCGCGCACGACGATGGCGTCGTCGATCAACAGACCCACGCACAGACTCATCGCCATCAGCGTCAGCATGTTGATGGTGAAACCGAACACGTACATCACGAGAAAGGTGCCGATCAGGGAAATCGGCAGGGTGAGTCCCGTTATCACGGTACTGCGCCAGGAATTGAGGAACAGGAATACGACCAGGATGGTCAGGGCGGCGCCTTCGAGCAGGGTGCGCTTGACATTGTTGACGGAATTGCGGATACCGAGCGAGGTATCGCGCACCACCTCAAGGAGTACGTCGGCCGGGAGCTCCTTCTTCAGCACGGCCACCACTTCCATGACGTTATCCACGGTTTGAATGGTATTGGCGCCCTGCGACTTGATGATGTCGAGGGAGATCACGCGCGTGCCGTTGACCAGCGCCGCGCTTTCGTCCTCCTCCTGGCCGTCGATTGCGCTCGCGACCTGCGACAGATACACGGGCTGGCCGCCGCGGCGCGCGACGATGATGCGGTTGAACTGCTCGGGCTGGGCGATGCGCCCTTGCACCTGCACCAGGGTTTCGGATTCGTGTGAAGTGACGGCTCCGGCCGGCAGTTCCTGGTTTTCGCTGCGCACGGCGCCGATCACCTGGTCGATGCCCACGCTCAGCGATTCCATTTCGGCGGGCTTGAGGAAAATCTGGATTTCGCGTTTCACCCCGCCGACCAGGGTTGTCTGCCCGACGCCGCGCGCGTTCTCGATGCGCCTTTTGACTACCTGGTCGGCGAGCGTAGTCACGTCCCGCAGCGGCCGGGTGTCGGAGCGCACTGCGAGCGACATGATCGGCAGGTCGTCGGGATTGAAGCGCGTGATGCGCGGCTCCTTCACTTCCCTGCGGAAACCGACTTTGACCACCGCCACCTTGTCGCGTACGTCCTGGGCGGCCAGCGCCGGGTCGACGCTGAGATCGAACTCCGCCACGACCACCGACAGGCCTTCGTAAGAGCGCGAAGACAGCGTCTTGATACCGCTGATGGTATTTACCGCTTCCTCGATCTTGCGGCTCAGGTCGGTCTCGACGCTTTCGGGCGAGGCTCCGGGATACGCTGTTTGCACCACCACCACCGGGAAGTTCACGTCCGGAAACTGGTCCACCGACAGGCGTTGGTAAGAGAACAGGCCCAATACCAGGAAAGCCGCCATCATCATGGTGGCAAACACGGGGTTGCTGATACTGATGCGGGTGAACCACATGGTGCTATGTCCTTGGAGGCCATTTCAGATTTACGGAAACAGCCTCTCATTTAGGGGAACAGGGGGGGATTCATCCCCGCATAAGCTAACGAGCTCTCAGCTGCGGCTCAATTGCGCGCGGCAACGATCTTGACTTGAGTGCCGGGTTTGAGCGTGCCCAGGTTTGCTCTCACGATGCGCGCCTGCGGATCCAGGCCGGCAAGGATCTGCACCAGGCCCTCGTCCTCGTTTCTCAAGCCCAGTTTGACCGGGCGCAGTTCGAGCCGGCCACCGACGATTGCGAATACCTGCGCCTTGCCGGCGGCCTCCTGCACCGCGGTGATCGGGACCACCAAAGCTTGAGCGAACCGGCTCAGGGTGACGCTGCCTCGGGCAAACATGCCGCCTCTGAGCGCGCCGTCGCGGTTGGGCAGCATCGCGTAGACCAGGATGGAGCGCGAACCGGTTTGGGTGGCGGGGTTGATGCGGTCGATGCGGCCGATGAAGTCGCGTTCGCCGAATCCTTCGACACGGAAACTCACCTCCTGGCCGACGCGGATGCTCGGGATGTCGCCCGCCGGCACCGCGGCTTCGACTTCCATTTCGGCCAGGTCCACCAGGGTCAGGATTTTGCCGTCTATCGGCAGCTTTTCTCCCGCCTGGGCGTGCCGCTGTGAAATGATGCCGGCTTGTGGCGCGGTGACGACGGTGTCGGCAAGCGCTTTTCTCGCCAGGGCAAGCTGCGCCTCCAGCGCCTTCAGCTTCGCATCCGAAACCTGATAGCTGCTTTGCACGCTGTCAAAAGCGTTTTGCGATATGAATTTCTGCTGCAGCAGCGCCAGGCTGTTGGCGCGGTTCTTTTGGGCAAGGGCGAGCTGCGCGCGGCCACCCTCCAGGTCGGCGACCTTCTCGTCCAGGCGCGCTTGCGCGTCTTGAGTGTCGATGCGCGCGAGCACCTGGCCCGGTTTGACGCTTTCGCCTTCGCGCACCAGGATGGTCTTCAGCTCGCCCGAAACCTTTGCCTTGACCGTGGTCCAGTTGCGTGGCGCCAGCGTTCCGGTGATGGAAATCGCGACGCGCATTTCGCGCGTCTGCGGTTCGACCAGATCGCTGGCCGCGAACTCGATCGTCGGGGCGGCTGCAGCTTGCGCCAAGGCGGCACTTTTCGCGTGGTTGAGCCAAAAGGCCGCGAAAGCCGCGGCAAGCAGGCCCGCCGCCAGCAGCCACCAGAGCCTATTTTTTCTTGCCAGCATGTCTCTTCTCCTGCGCCTGCGGTTTGTTCAGGCTGTGCAATAACATGTCCAGATAGCTGTCGAGATAGCGCTGCGGATGCAGTTGTTTCTGCTCGCAGCAGGCGAACGAGTGGCCCCAGACGGCAAGCATCACCAGTGGCGCCAGCGCGACGTGCACCAGGTGGTCGATATCCACTTCGCGAAACTCGCCCGAGTCGGTGCCGCGTTGCAGTACCCGGCGGAACAGGGAGTGCGCGCGCAGGATCACTTCCTGGTAATAGAATTCGGCGAGATCGGGAAAGTTGCCGGCCTCCGCGATGACGAGTTTGGGCAGGCCGGTGATCTTGCTCGAGCCGGTCTGGTTCCACCAGCCGCGCACCAGCTGGCGCAGCAAATCGCCGGAACTGCCGGGAAAACTTTCCACCAGCGCTTCGCCGTGCTGCAGCATCGGCAGCATGTTGCCGCGCACCACCGCCTTGAACAAGTCCTCCTTGTTCTCGAAATAGAGGTACAGCGTACCTTTGCTGATGCCGGCGCGGGCGGCGACGTCGTCCAGGCGCGTGGTGGCGAACCCGCGCTCGACGAACAGATCGAGCGCGGCGGCGATGATTTCCTCGGGGCGCGCATCCTTGCGGCGCGCCCAGCGGGGTTGCGGCTTCTTTTCAGGGGCGTTCATGGTTTTATTGATAACTAACCGGTCAGTAATATATAGACATACTGCCGCGGAGTCAACCGTTCGCCGCTTCCACCTCCGCCAGGCCGGTCGCCGGCAGGCCGCGCGGTCCGATGACCCGCGCGGATTGCAAAGCCCGAACGATTGCGGTACCGTGATTCCCTAACGTTAGGGGTCCTGCGCGCGGAGTTGAAACCTGCGGCGCGGGTGAGAGAGTCCCTTTGAACCTGATGCGGATAATGCCGCCGCAGGGAAGCGTGAGCAGTTCTCCCTCCTGTCTCCGCCCCTTTCGGCTCAATTTGTACCAAGGCTTGGCTGACGCAAGTGCGCAGCGGGCAGGCGCCTTTTTTAGGAGTGAAGCATGAACGCGAATCCCCAATTCATCGCCGCGACCGCGCAGGTCGATGACGCTGCGGTCCGGCCCCTGCCGAACTCGCGCAAGGTATATGTGCAAGGCGGCCGGACCGACATCCGGGTGCCGATGCGCGAGATCAGCCAGGCCGACACCCCGGCTTCGTTCGGCGCCGAGAAAAACCCGCCCGTATATGTCTACGATACCTCCGGCCCCTACACCGATCCTCGCGCAAAGATCGACATCCGCGACGGCCTTGGGCCGCTGCGCGCCAAGTGGATAGAAGAGCGCGGCGATACCGAGGCGCTTTCCGGTCCGACGTCGAAGTTCGGCGTCGAGCGCCTGCTCGATCCGAAGCTCGCCGAACTGCGCTTCAACCTGCGGCGCAAGCCGCGCCGCGCCAAACCCGGCATGAACGTGTCGCAAATGCACTACGCGCGCCGCGGCATGGTCACGCCGGAAATGGAATACATCTCCATCCGCGAGAACCTGCAGCGCCGGGAGTACATCGAAAGCCTGCGCGTCTCCGGGCCAATGGGATCCAAACTGGCCGAGCTCATGGCGCGCCAGCACCCGGGACAGTCCTTCGGCGCTGCGATTCCAGAGGAGATCACGCCGGAATTCGTACGCGACGAAGTGGCGCGCGGCCGCGCCATTATCCCCGCCAATATCAACCATCCCGAGTCCGAGCCGATGATCATCGGACGCAACTTCCTGGTAAAGATCAACGCCAATATCGGCAATTCGGCGCTGGGCTCGTCGATTGGTGAAGAAGTCGAGAAGATGACTTGGTCGATCCGCTGGGGCGGCGATACCGTAATGGACCTGTCCACCGGCAAGCACATCCACGAAACTCGGGAATGGATCATCCGCAACGCACCCGTGCCCATCGGCACCGTGCCCATCTACCAGGCCCTGGAAAAGGTCGAGGGCAAGGCGGAGGAGCTCACCTGGGACATTTTCCGCGACACCCTGATCGAACAGGCGGAGCAGGGCGTGGACTACTTCACCATCCACGCCGGGGTGCTGCTGCGCTACGTGCCGCTTACGGCCAGGCGCATGACCGGTATCGTCAGCCGCGGCGGCTCGATCATGGCCAAGTGGTGCCTGGCGCACCACAAGGAGAGTTTCCTCTACACCCATTTCGAGGACATCTGCGACATCATGAAGGCCTACGATGTCGCTTTTTCTCTCGGCGACGGCCTGCGCCCGGGCTCCATCTACGATGCCAACGACGAGGCGCAACTGGGCGAACTGGAGACGCTGGGTGAGCTGACCGACGTCGCCTGGCGGCATGACGTGCAGGTGATGATCGAGGGTCCGGGCCATGTTCCCATGCACATGATCAAGGAGAACATGGACCTGCAGTTGCGCGGCTGCAAGGAGGCGCCGTTCTATACCCTGGGGCCGCTCACCACCGACATCGCGCCCGGCTACGATCACATCACCTCGGGAATAGGCGCGGCCATGATCGGCTGGTACGGCACGGCCATGCTCTGTTATGTCACGCCGAAGGAACATCTGGGGCTGCCGAACAAGGCCGACGTCAAGGACGGTATCATCACCTACAAGATCGCGGCGCACGCGGCCGATCTCGCCAAAGGTCATCCGGGTGCGCAGATCCGCGACAACGCGCTGTCCAAGGCGCGCTTCGAATTCCGCTGGGACGATCAGTTCAACCTCGGCCTCGATCCGGACAAGGCGCGCGAGTTCCACGACGAGACTTTGCCCAAGGACAGCGCCAAGGTCGCGCACTTTTGCTCTATGTGCGGCCCGCACTTCTGCTCCATGAAAATCACCCAGGACGTGCGCGACTACGCTGCGGCACAGGGCGTGGACGAGCAAGCCGCACTGGCGAAGGGCATGGAACAGAAAGCCGCGGAGTTCATGAAAAAAGGTGCGCAGATTTATTCCAAAGCCTGAGCGCTTTCCTTTCGGGTGAAAACGGCGCGTTCACGCGCCGTTTTCTTGTGTGGTGCGCGCAGGTAGAGATGCGGCGCCGCCACATGTCGCGAAATTTTGCGCCTGCAACGGATGTGGATCGCCGCCAGCGCTTACAATCGGGCCCATGGATCCTGCCATTCTCATCAAAGCGCTGATACTCGGGCTGGTCGAAGGCTTCACCGAGTTTCTGCCCGTATCCAGCACCGGCCACCTCATCCTGGCCGGCGACCTGCTCGATTTCAACGACGAGCGGGGCAAGCTGTTCGAGATCGTGATCCAGTGCGGCGCGATTCTGGCCGTATGCTGGGAATATCGGGCCAAGCTCACGGCCGTGATCTCGGGTCTGGGTTCGAAGCCCGAGGCCCAGCGTTTCGCGCTCAATCTTGCCATCGCCTTCATGCCGCTCGCGGTGCTGGGTCTGGCGTTCGGCAAAGCGATCAAGGCGCAGCTGTTCCAGCCGGTGCCGGTGGCGCTGGCGTTCATCGTCGGCGGTTTGATCATCATGTGGGCGGAAAAACGCGAGCACAGGGTGCGCGTGCACGAGGTGGAGGACATGAGTTGGAGCGATGCGCTGAAACTCGGCATCGCGCAGGCGTTTGCGCTGATCCCCGGGACGTCGCGCTCCGGCGCCACCATCATCGGCGGATTGCTCTTTGGCCTGTCGCGCAAGGCGGCGACCGAGTTCTCGTTTTTTCTCGCCATCCCGACGCTGTTCGCCGCTTCCGCTTATCAGCTATACAAGGAGCGCGCACTGCTCGCCTTCGACGATGTCGGCATGTGGGCGGTAGGATTCGTCTCGGCTTTCGTCTCCGCCTTCCTGTGCGTGCGCTGGCTGCTGCGCTACATCGCCAGCCACGATTTCACCCCCTTTGCGTGGTATCGCATCGCCTTCGGGCTGGTGGTGCTGGCGACGGCCTACACCGGGCTGGTTAACTGGACCGCTGTTTGAGCGCCGCAATCCTGCCAAATACTCAGTAAGCGGCCACCGCACCGTCTGAACGCGGATCGGCGCCGCCCTCGAGCACCCCGTTGGCATGACGCACGATGGCGCCCGCATGCCCCATGGTTTCGTCCCAGGCCTGCAGCACTTCCACCTCGTGGCCGTATCGCCTGAGCTGGTCGACCACTTCGGCCGGGAAGCGCGCCTCCAGCTTCAGGGTGTCGCTGACCTGTCCCCAGGTCCGGCCCAAGAGCCAGCGCGGTGCGCTCACCGCCTCCTGCGGGTTCATGCCGAATAGCGCGTAGCGCGTGAACACGGCGCTCTGGCTCTGCGGCTGGCCGTCGCCGCCCATGTTGCCGTACACCATGCTGCGGCCGTCGCTGAACAGCGCCAGGGCCGGATTGAGGGTGTGAAACGGCTTGCGCAGCGGCCGCAGCGCGTTCAGCGATTTGTCGTCGAGGGAAAAGCTGCAGCCGCGGTTCTGCCAGACGATGCCGCTGTCTTTCAGCACCACGCCGCTGCCGTACTCGTGATAAGTGCTCTGGATAAAAGTCACGGCGCGCCCCTCGCCGTCGATGACGCCCATCCAGACGGTATCGGCCGGACCCTTGCCCGCGCCCCAGGGTGCAGCCTTGCGGCGGTCGATATTGGCGGCGAGCGCGCGCACCGCTGCCGGCGCGAGAAAACTTTGAGCGTCGCCCTGCATATAGGCGGGATCGGTGATGGTGCGGTCGCGGACGGCGAAGGCTTGTTTCGTGGCTTCCACGCACAGGTGCACGTAGTCCGCGCCGGTAGGATCGATGTTTCCGATTTCGAGCGCATCGAGGATACCGAGGATCAAGAGCGACACCATGCCCTGGGTCGGCGGCGTCATGTTGTACAGCGTGCCCAGGGAATGTTTCAGCGCCAGCGGCGTGCGCCATTGCGCCTGATGCCGGCGCAGATCGGCCAGCGCGATCGGGCTGCCCGCCGCGGCCAGGTCGTGCGCCAGCGTTTCGGCAAGTCCGCCGCGGTAAAAATCGTCCAACCCCGCTTGCGCGAGGTGCCTCAGAGTTGCGCCCAGGCGTTTCTGGTAAAAGACGCTGCCGATCCGTGGCGGCTCGCCATTCACCAGGTAGGTTTCGTCGAAGCCATGCACGCCCTTGAGGCCGTCGAGCTTCGCCGCCGTGGTTGCATTCTGGCTGCCGGTGACGGCGATGCCGTTCTCGGCATAGTGAATGGCATCGGCGAACAGGCGCGCGAGCGGCAGCTTTCCGCCCAGCTCTTTCCTGCTGAATTCGTGGGCGGCATACCAGCCGGAGACGGTACCGGCGACGGTGTTCGCAGCTGCGCCGCCGCGAAAGGGTATGCTCCTTGTGATGCAGCGTTCGGCGTACCAGGCAATGGAGGCCGCCGCAGCGGCGGCGCCGCAGGCGTCGATGGCGCGCGGCGCCTGACCGGGCGCATGGATCAGCCAGAAGGCGTCGCCGCCGATAGAGTTCATGTGCGGATAGACCACGGCAATGCCCGCCGCAGCGGCGATCATTGCCTCCACCGCGTTGCCGCCTTCGCGCAGAACCGCCAGCGCTGCTTGCGCCGCGAGCGCGTGAGGCGCAACGGCCATACCGCGGGTGCCGCGAATGGAATTGAGCATGGAGGACCCGAACGCACGACTAGTCCGGTAATTTTACAGGAAGGAGCGCGAGCACAAACCGCGCAGTTAGGCACAAAGTCGGTGCAAACAATCGCCATTTGCACCATATGAGGGCGATCTTTCCCCTGTTCACAATCTGACTTCGCTTATGGCACAATACCCTGCTTGGATTTGGCCGGATGGCATGTTTTCTGCTGTATCACCCTCCGTTTCCTGCAATCTACCGTCTATAACCGCTTCTTTAGGAGAAATATATGGCTATGTCCCCCGCCGACGTATTGAAACAGATCAAAGAAAAGGAGGTGAAATTCGTCGATCTGCGCTTCACCGACACCCGCGGCAAGGAACAGCACGTATCCGTTCCCGCCAAGCAATTCACCATGGAAAAATTCGACGATGGGCATTTTTTCGACGGCTCATCGATCGCGGGCTGGAAGGGCATTGAAGCCTCGGACATGCTGCTCATGCCTGAGGCGGATACCGCGCGGCTGGATCCGTTTACCGACGAAACCGTACTCAACATTACCTGCGATGTCGTCGAGCCCGCCGACCATAAGGGCTACGATCGCGACCCGCGTTCGCTCGCCAAGCGCGCTGAGGCCTATCTCAAGTCCACCGGCCTGGGCGACACTGCCTACTTCGGCCCCGAGCCCGAATTTTTCGTATTTGATTCGGTCACGTGGAATGTCGACATGTCCGGCTGTTTCGTCAAAATCGAATCGGAAGAAGCACCCTGGTCTTCCGCTAAAGAGTATGAAGGCGGCAACATGGCGCATCGCGCACCGGTGAAAGGCGGGTACTTCCCGGTGGCGCCAGCCGATTCGCTGCAGGACATACGCAATGCGATGTGCCTGGCGATGGAGCAGCAGGGTGTCGAGGTCGAGGTTCACCACCACGAAGTGGCAGCGCCCGGCCAATGCGAAATCGGGACCAAATTTGAGAAGCTGGTGAAGCGCGCCGACTGGATGCAGATCCTCAAGTACACGGTTTGGAATGTGGCGCACTCCTATGGTAAGACCGCCACCTTCATGCCCAAGCCGGTGGTCGGCGACAACGGCTCCGGCATGCATGTGCATCAATCGATATGGAAGGGCGGCGAAAACATGTTCGCCGGCAACAAATACGCCGGCCTGTCGGATTTCGCCCTGTATTACATCGGCGGCATCATCAAGCACGCCAAGGCCCTGAACGCCATTACCAACCCGGGCACCAACTCCTACAAGCGCCTGGTGCCTGGTTTCGAGGCGCCAATCAACCTGGCCTACTCGGCGCGCAACCGCTCCGCGGCCTGCCGCATTCCCAATGTCACCAGTGCCAAGGCGCGCCGTGTCGAAGTACGCTTCCCCGACCCGACGGCCAACCCATATCTGGCCTTCGCCGCGATGCTGATGGCCGGTCTGGATGGTGTGCAAAACAAGATCCATCCCGGCGATCCGATCGACAAGAATCTGTATGACCTGCCGCCCTCGCAGGCGAAGAAGGTGCCGAACGTGTGTTCTTCGCTGGAAATGGCGCTTGAGCACCTGGAGAAGGACCACGAGTTTCTGACTCGCGGCGGCGTTTTTTCCGAGGACATGCTCGACGCCTACGTCGCATTGAAGATGGAAGAGGTCACCCGGTTCCGCATGACCACCCATCCGCTCGAATTCGACATGTACTACAGCTTGTGATGGTTCGGTCCGACCAAAAACGGCGGGAACCCTCCCGCCGTTTTTGTCTCTCAATCTAAAGGAATGCCGCAAACGCGCGCACGCCAGCGGAGGGATTGGCTAAAAAACGATTTGAAATCAGCTTGATATTGGCATAGACTTAAACTTTCTTCTCAATGGCTTCCCCACAATGGCCTGTCGGATCGCAGTCAGTCGGATTGCAGTCAGTCGGATCGAGGTCTGTCGCATTGCGTGTTTACGATTGGCGGCCATGCTGGCGTTGGTGGTCGCCGCGCCCGTGTGGGGCGACACATTCAAGTGTGTCGATGCCAACGGCCGTGCGACCTACACCAACATGAAGGAAGAAACCAAGGGAAAGAACTGCACCGTGGTAATGCGGGAGGTTTCGGTTGTTCCAGCCGGCCCGGCAACGCGCTCCGCGGCGGCAAGTCCCTCTCCTGCAGGTTTTCCCAAGGTCGATCCCGCCACGCAAAAAACCCGGGACGGTGCCCGCCGCAGGATTTTGGAGGAAGAACTCGGCGATGAAGAAAAGGCGCTCGCCCAGGCCAAGACGGAGTTGACCGAGCAAGAAGGGATCCGCACCGGCGACGAAAGGAATTACCAGAGAGTTCTGGACCGGTTGCAGAAATACAAAGACGAAGTCGAGCGGCATCAAAAGAATGTCGAGGCTCTGAAGAAAGAGCTCAATAACGCCAAGTAAGCGGGTTTTCGTCAGCGGCGAGCACGCTGCTTCATCCGGTTTTGCCTTTTGCTGTCCCGCACTGTCCCGATATGGCTGCCAGCCTCTTTTCCGGCCTCGATCTGCTCGCTACCTCCGTGGTCCTGGTGGACGATGAATCGCAGGTCATCTATGCGAACCCCGCTGCCGAGGACCTGTTTTCGTTCAGCCTGAAAAACGTCGCCGGCCACCCCTTGGCGCAGTTGTTCACCGATTCGGACAGGTTCATTGACAGCCTCAGCGAAGTTCTGGGGCAGAACTGGAGTTACACTGGCCGCGACCTGACCCTCACCCGCCCGGGGCAGGCGAGCCTGCATCTGAATTGCCTGGTGACGCCGATAGAGAATGCCGCCGCGCGCTTGCTCATCGAGTTCCGCCCGATAGACCAGCAACTCCGGATCGCGCGCGAGCAGCGGCAAATGGACCAGCAGCAGGCGAACCGCGAGCTTATCCGGAATCTCGCGCACGAGATCAGGAACCCCCTGGGCGGATTGCGCGGATCGGCGCAACTGCTCGAGCGCGAGTTGGAACGGCCCGAACTGCGCGAATATACTCAGGTGATCATCAAGGAGGCTGACCGCCTGCAGGCGCTGATGGACCGGCTGCTCACGCCGCATCGCCCGCCGCAGGTCGGACCATTGAATATCCACGAAGTGCTGGAGCGGGTGCGCAGCCTGGTGCAGGCCGAATTTCCGGATGGCATCAGAATCCAGCGCGACTACGATGCCAGCCTGCCCGACTTTCACGGGGACAAGGAGCAATTGATTCAGGCGGTGCTCAATATTGTGCGTAACGCGGCCCAGGCTTTGAACGGGAAAGGTGAGATCGAATTTCGCACGCGCGCAGCGCGCCAGGTGACGCTGGCCAGGCAGCGCTATAAGCTGGCATTAGAATTGCAAGTGATAGACAACGGTCCGGGGATTCCGGAAGAACTGCGCGAGCGGATCTTCTATCCCCTGGTGTCGGGCCGCGACGGCGGTAGTGGACTGGGGCTGACTTTGTCGCAGACTTTCGTGCAGCAGCATCGCGGCACGATCGAGTGCGACAGCAAACCGGGCCGTACCTGCTTTACCATCATGCTGCCACTGGAATAAAGGGGTAATGGGCAATGAGAATGGCTGAGACCGGAATGTTCCCGCATCCGCCCGTTTTCCATTTGCCCGTGGCCACAATCAAGACATGAAACCAGTTTGGGTCATAGACGACGATCGCTCGATACGCTGGGTATTCGAAAAAGCCCTGGCGCGCGAGGGCATACCTTACAGGGCTTTTGCCGGGGCACAGGAGGCGCTCGATGCACTAGAACAGGGCGCGCCGCAGGTGCTGGTGTCGGACATCCGCATGCCTGGCACCTCGGGCCTGGAACTGCTGCAAAACATTAAACTGCGCCATCCCGGATTGCCGATTATCATTATGACCGCCTATTCGGATCTGGAATCTGCGGTGGCTGCGTTCCAGGGCGGGGCCTTCGAATACCTGCCCAAACCTTTCGACGTGGACCAGGCAGTGGAGTTGATTCGTCGCGCCATAGGCGAGAGCATGCGCGAGATCGAGGGCGAGGACGCGCGGGAGACCTCACCTGAAATCCTCGGTAAGGCGCCGTCGATGCAGGAGGTGTTTCGCGCCATCGGCAGGCTGTCGCAGTCCAACGCTACGGTGCTGATCACAGGCGAATCGGGCACCGGCAAGGAACTCGTGGCGCTCGCGCTGCACCGCCACTCCAGCCGATCAGCGAGACCCTTTGTCGCGATCAACACCGCGGCGATGCCGAAGGACCTGCTGGAGTCGGATCTGTTTGGTCACGAGCGCGGCGCCTTTACCGGCGCTCAGGCGACGCGCCGCGGCCGCTTCGAGCAGGCCGAGAATGGCACACTGTTCCTCGATGAAATCGGCGACATGCCGGCGGATCTGCAGACGCGGCTGTTGCGCGTGCTCTCCGATGGCCAGTTTTATCGCGTCGGCGGTCACCAGCCGATCACGGCCAATGTGCGCGTGATCGCGGCCACGCACCAGGACCTGGAGGAGCGCGTGCGCCAAGGCTTGTTCCGCGAAGACCTGTTCCATCGCATTAACGTCATCCGGCTGCGCCTTCCGAGTCTGCGCGAAAGGCGCGAGGACATTCCGCTGTTGGCGAAGCACTTCCTTGCAAAAAGCGCGCGCGAGCTGGCCGTGGAAGGAAAACGCCTGTCGGAGGCGGCGATGGATTTTCTGGCGGCGCAGGATTTCCCTGGAAACGTGCGCCAGTTGGAAAACCTGTGTCACTGGCTGACGGTGATGGCGCCAACGCAGACCATCGAGGTGGTTGACCTGCCCGCGGAGCTGAAGTCTGCGGACGGCAAGCCGCCGGGATCGGATTGGGTGGGCGCGCTTGAGCAAGAGGTCGAGCGCGCTTTCGCGCGCGGCGAAACCGGCGTACTGGACGGTTTTGCGCAGGCCTTCGAAAAAGCCCTGATCGGCAAGGCACTGGTCCGCACCGGTGGGCGCCGCATCGAAGCGGCAAACTTGCTCGGCATCGGCCGCAACACCATCACGCGCAAGATCGCCGAACTCGGATTGGACGCCAAAGGCGGGGTCGACGAGGCCGCGTGACGCGGCTGCGGCGCAGGCGCCGCCTGAACGCGCACCGACGTGGTGGTGTTTCAGCGCGCGATTGACCTCCGTAGTACCTAGTACCGCCTGTTTTCGCAATCCGGGATGCAATTCGTATTGCGAAAAATGCCGCAGCGCAATAAAATATCAGCCTCTTTCACGGCAACCTGCATCCGGAGTTCCACCAATGAGCGAAAAATTTCCCGGCGGCGTAGAAATCCACGCCCACATCACACCAGAATTTGCGCAGATCCTCAGTCCTGAGGCGGTCGCTTTTGTGGCCAAGCTGTGCCGCAAGTTCGAACCCCGCCGCCAGGACCTACTGGCTGTGCGCACTGCGCGGCAGAAAGGGTTCGATGCCGGCAAGATGCCGGATTTTCTGCCCGAAACAGCCAATGTCCGCAGTTCGGATTGGACGGTTGCGCCGCAGCCCGCAGACATGCTCGATCGCAGGGTGGAAATTACCGGACCGACCGACCGCAAGATGGTGATCAATGCACTCAATTGTGGCGCTTCCGTCTTCATGGCCGACTTCGAAGATGCAGACACGCCGACCTGGCACAACATGGTCGACGGGCAGATCAACGTGCGCGATGCGGTACGTCGCACCATCGCGCTCGATCAGGAAGGAAAGAAATACAAGCTGAACGACAAGACCGCGGTGCTGTTGGTGCGGCCGCGCGGCTGGCACCTGAACGAGAAGCACATGCTGATCGACGGCAAGCCGATTTCCGGCAGCATCTTCGACTTCGGGCTGTACTTCTTTCACAATGCCAAGGAATTGCTCAAGCGCGGCAGCGGCCCGTATTTCTATCTGCCAAAGATGGAATCGCACCTCGAGGCGCGCTTGTGGAACGACATCTTCGTCATGGCGCAATACGAACTCGACGTGCCGCAGGGTTCGATCAAGGGCACGGTGCTGATCGAGACGGTGCTGGCGGCGTTCGAGATGGACGAGATTCTGTGGGAACTGCGCGATCACTCGGCCGGACTCAACATCGGCCGCTGGGACTACATGTTCTCCTGCATCAAGAAATTCCGTTCGCACAAGGATTTTTGCCTTGCCGACCGCGTCCACGTCAGGATGACGGCGCGTTTCATGCGCGCGTACGCGCTGCTGCTGGTGAAGACCTGCCATCACCGGCATGCTCCCGCGATGGGCGGCATGGCGGCGCAAATCCCGATCAAGAACGATCCCGCCGCGAACGAGGCGGCAATGGCGAAAGTGCGCGAAGACAAACTGCGCGAAGTGACCGACGGCTGCGATGGCACCTGGGTCGCGCACCCGGGCCTGGTGCCGATCGCCAAAGCAGTGTTCGACCAGTACATGCCCGGAGCCAACCAGTACGACCGGCAGCGTCCTGAGGTGAATATCACGGCGAAAGAGCTGCTCGACTTCGAGCCGGAAACGCCGATCACCGAGGCGGGCCTGCGCTACAACATCTCGGTCGGTATCCAGTATCTTGGCGCGTGGCTCGCCGGCAACGGCTGCGTCCCGGTATTCAACCTGATGGAGGACGCGGCGACCGCGGAAATTTCCCGCTCGCAGATCTGGCAGTGGATCCGTTCGCCCAAGGGTGTGCTCGACGACGGGCGCAAGGTGACCAAGGAACTGTTCCGCAGCCTGCTCGCAGAGGAACTGCCCAAGGTGAAAACCCATCTGGGCGAAGCGGGCTGGAAGGCGGGCAGGTACGAACAGGCCGCGGAGCTATTCGCCAGGATCACCACCGATGACAATTACGTCGAGTTTCTCACCCTGCCGGCGTACGAACTGATCGACTGACCGGGTATTTTCGACGCAGGAGCGCGAACGCCCGTTCAGACTTCGATTTCTGCCACCACCGGTGCGTGGTCGGACGGGCGTTCGTGCCGGCGCGGTTCAAGGTCGATCAAGCAACCGGCACAATTCGCCGCGAGGCTGGGACCGAGCAGGATGTGGTCGATGCGCAGGCCCAGGTTGCGCTTGAAGCCGTTCATGCGGTAATCCCACCAAGTGAAGGATTTCTCCGGCTGCTCGAGCAGCCGGAAGCCGTCCGTGAAGCCCAGGTCGAGCAAGCGCCGGAACGCGTCGCGCTCCCGCGGGCTCACCAGGACATGGCCCTCCCAGGCCTTGGGATCGTGTACATCGCGATCCTCGGGCGCGATGTTGTAGTCGCCCAGCACCGCAATGCGGGCGTGCGCCGCCAATTCCCCCTCGAGCCAGTCCGCGAACGCCGCGAGCCAGTTCAGTTTGTACTGATACTTGTCCGAATCGAGGCTCTGGCCGTTGGGCACATACGCGCATACCAGGCGCACGCTACCGACGTCTGCGCTGATGACCCGGCGTTGCGGGTCATCGAAGCCGGCAATGCCGCAGACGATATTGGCGGCCGGGTCCCGGCTGAGAATGGCGACGCCGTTGTAGGTCTTCTGACCGGAAAACGCGGCGCAATAGCCGGCAGCCTGGAATTCGGCCTTGGGAAAATTCGCATCCTCGAGCTTGAGTTCCTGCAGGCACAGCGCGTCCGGCCGGTGTTTGCCCAGCCAATCCAGGACTTGTGGCAGGCGCACCTTGAGTGAGTTGACGTTCCACGTTGCTATGCGCATGCGCGATGTATCTCTCTGTATCGTAGATATATTACGTTTTTCCCTGGAACTTGGCCTAGCCCGCCGCATAGCAAGGGGCCGGAACCCGAATGGTAGCGCAAGCGGCGGCGTCCCAGCTATTGTTATGCGAGATCGCCATCGATTGGCGCAGGTCTGCGCCCGGCTTCGCCATCTACAGGATGCGCCGCGGCTGGGTTGAAAGGTGGTTCCCGTCCCTTGGTTTGATGCCGGTCAAACCCGGCGCGTTGCAGAACTGCTAACCTGATGATTTTCGGAGTATGCGGCTCAATTGGGTCCCAAGAAAACCACCCTGCCGATGACTTGTTCCCGACGCGAAAGCACAATCGGATCCCCGCTGGATCCTGACAGAAGGTAAGGGACGGAATGCGTTCGAAAACGCTCAAGTTTAAAGTCGTGTTCTATCTGGCGTTCGCGCTGACGCTGGCGATGCTCGTATTCACCCTGCTTGTCGTGCGGCATCAGCGCGATGAAATGTTGCGCGAGGCGGTGAGTCACGTCGCCCAGATATCCGAGGTGATCAAGAAAAGCACCCGTTTCGCCATGCTTACGAATCAGCCCAAGTATGTCGACAGCATCATCCGCGACGTCGGCAGTCAGGGGGGCATCGAGAAGGTCAGAATACTGAGCAAGGACGGGACCATCATTCACTCGACCTATCTGCCCGAGCTCGGGATGAAGGTGGACCGGAAGGCCGAAGCATGCGTCCTTTGCCACCGCATAGAAGCGCCCCTGGAGCAGGTTCCGCAGAGCCAACGCTCCCGCATCTTCGCCACCACCGAAGGGCGGCGCATGCTCGGCAGCATGGACGTCATCCGCAACGAACCCTCGTGCTACACCGCGAATTGCCATCAGCACAGCAAATCCACGTCGGTCCTCGGCGTCCTGGACGTCGTTTATTCGCTCGACGACATCGACCGCAAGATGCAGAGGAGCGCGATCACCATGGCCGCGTTGTCGCTGGGGTTCATCGTCATCGCCGCGCTCAGTGTGGGACTTTTCGTGCACCGCCTGGTGTATCTGCCCTTGCGGGACCTGGAAACCGGGGCGAGCCGGCTCGCCACGGGGGATCTGGAACAGATGATCCCGGTGCGCAGCGACGATGAGTTCGGCCAGCTGGCGAACTCATTCAACGCGATGACGGCGGCGCTGCGCAACTCCCAGTCCGAATTGCGCGAATGGGGCCACACACTGGAGCAGAAAGTGGCGAAGCGGACCCAGGAACTGCGCGTCGCCGAGGCTGAAACCGCGCGCACGGAAAAGCTGGCTTCGGTCGGATTGCTCGCTGCCGGAATCGCGCACGAACTGAACAACCCGTTGACCGGCGTGCTCACTTTCACCACCTTGCTGCGCAAGAAGATGCCGGATGGAAGCGCGGACGCGGAAGACCTGGATCTGGTGATCCGGGAGACCAAGCGTTGCGCCGCCATCATCAGGAGGCTTCTCGATTTCGCGCGCGAGAAGGCTCCGGAAAAGAAATTCGCCGACCTGAACCAGGTTATCGAAGATACGGCGCGCATCGTCGAACGGCCCGCGTTTTTCCGCGATATCGAGATCGCCATGGATCTTGACCGGAATCTGCCCCCCGTTTGGGTCGACGCCGACCTGATCAAGCAGGTCATCATGAATATGCTGGTCAACGCCCAACACGCGATCGAGCACGAAGGCAACATCACCGTGCGCAGCCGCCGGTTTCCGCAGCCAAAGAGCCCGGAACCGGGCATGGAGCCGGTGCCCATGGCGGAGATCTCGATCATCGATACCGGGTGTGGAATCCCGGAGAAGAACCTCAAGCGAATCTTCGATCCTTTCTTCACCTCGAAGGAGGTGGGCAAAGGGACGGGTCTGGGACTGTCCGTCAGCCATGGGATCGTCAGCGCCCACGGCGGGGCAATCGAAGTGGAAAGCACGGTCGGCAAGGGATCCACCTTCCGCATCTATCTCCCGCTGGAACCTCCCGCGGGAGAGGCGGAAAGCAGCAGGAGCAGTCAATGAAAGCCAGGATACTGGTAGTCGACGACGAAGAGATCGTCATCAGGAGTTGTCTGCGCATTCTGGGCGACGACGGCGACTTCGAGGTGGAGGCGGTCCAGGACGGCGTGGAGGCGCTCAGGAAGATCGACGATGGTCATTTCGACGTGATCATCCTCGACATCATGATGCCCAAGATGGACGGCCTGGAAGTGCTGCGCAGGGTCAAGGAAACGTACCCGGACATCGACGTGATCATGGTCACGGGACTGTCGCAAATCGATACCGCGGTGCGTTCGATGAAGCTCGGCGCCTTCGACTACCTGCCCAAGCCCTTCGACCCGGACGAACTGAAGCTCGTGGTAAAGCGCGCGCTGGAGCGGCGGCAACTGCTGCAGGAGAATTTCGAGCTCAGAAGCGAAGTCAGTTCCAAGTACCGTTTCGAGAACATCATCGGCTCCAGCCCGCAGATGCAGAACGTCTATCGCTTGATCGCGAAGTGCGCGCCTACCAACAGCACCGTCATGCTCACTGGGGAGAGCGGCACCGGCAAGGAACTGATCGCGCGCGCGATTCACTACAACAGTCTGCGCAAGGACAAACCCTTCGTCGCGGTCGACTGCAACTCCCTGAGCGAGAATCTCCTGGAAAGCGAGATGTTCGGCCACATCAAGGGTTCATTCACCGGAGCCGTGGTCAACAAGAAGGGAATGTTCGAGGTCGCCGACAGCGGAACGCTGTTCCTGGACGAGATCGGGAATGTTTCCCTGTCCACGCAGGCGAAGCTTCTGCGGGCAATCCAGGAGCGGGAATTCAAGGCGGTCGGGGATACCCGGACCCAAAGCGCCAACTTCAGGCTGCTCACCGCCACCAACAAGGACCTGAAGGCGATGGTGGCCGAAGCAACGTTCCGTGAGGATCTTTTCTACCGCATCAATATATTCCCGATCCAGGTTCCGCCGCTGCGGGAGCGCCGCGACGACATTCCCCCGCTGGCGTTTCATTTTCTCAGGGTCTTCAGCGAGGAACTGGAAAAGAAAGTGACCGAGTTCTCCGAAGGCGCAATCAGCGCGCTGGTCCACCACGACTGGCCCGGAAATGTGCGCGAACTCGAGAACACGATACACCGCGCCGTGATTCTTGCCACCGACAAGGTCGTGCGCCAGGCTCACCTGGCGAATATTGTCGAAGCGCTGCCGAAACCCGATTTCGATGTGCCCAGAACCAGCGACGAACTCAAGCGGATCAAGAAGATCACGCGGGAGAAATCGGTCGAGAACATCGAAAAGTTATTCGTGCTCGAGGCGCTGAAGAGAAACGCCTGGAACGTTACCAAGAGTGCGGAGGAAACCGGCATGCAACGCGCCAATTTTCAGGCGTTGATGAAGAAGTACGACATCCGCATCCGCGGAACGGAACAAGATCCCGCAGGCCCCGGGCCTTCCTGACTCCGGCCGGCGCGCCAAAGCGGGGGAGCTCCCCGCATTTTCTCATACCGGCGAATACGCGTTATTTCCCGAAATAATCGGGCGCGCCCTTCACGCTCATCCCGCTCGCAGCGCGCGCGTTCTTCACTTGCCGCCGCCGTGCTCTTCGTCGATTTCCTCGTAGCCGGTGAACATGGATGTGATGTGAGCCATGCGGGTGTGGCCGAGGGTCGCAAGGTAGATGTGCATGAAAATGAATCCCGAGAAGAAGATGAATATCAGCACGTGGGCCGTGTCCACTACCCGCACTCCGCCGAGTACATCGATCATGCCGGAGAAGCGCTTGACGTCCCACAGCAGCACCCCCGTCCAGAATTGCAGAGGCACCAGCAGCAGCATGATTACCTGGTAACTCATGCTCTGCATCGAGTTGAACTTCTGGTAGACGCTGACGTGATGCGGATTGGGCTCGCCTTTGAAAATGCCGTAGCCGTAAAACATGGCCTGGCGGAAGCTCGCGCGGAAATGCTTCATCGGGCTCAATTCGGGGTGATACACCTTGATCTTGTCCGAGAACAGGTAGAAGAGTAACCAGACGAAGAAATTGCCGATGAGCACAAAACCGATCCACTCATGCACGACCACTGCCGTCCGGAACGACATCAGATCGATCAATCCGATGTAACGGATCTGAAAGCCGGTGACGATCATCGCCACGAATCCGAGCGCGTTGATCCAGTGCCAGATCCTGACGGGGAGCGGGTGAACGTAGATTCTTTCCATTGCATTGTTCCTTTTACTTCGGGGCATCGGCGTCGGCGGGGCAATCGGAGGACCCGGCCGAATTTGAGTCCGGGCGTATCAGGAATCCTCCTTCCCGCTGATCTTCTTCGCATATTTCTTGAACAGCCACCTGACGGTCATATGACCGAGCGGCGCGCCGATCCCGCCCAGCACCGCAAGAGCGAGGAGCCAATCGAGCAACTTGATCCGGGTGCCGCCGATGGCGTAAAAGCCGCTCAGCGAATCCACGGATATGATGGAGTTCAGCACTTCCGGTTGCGCGCCATAGCGCACCGGCCTGCCGTCGGGGCCGACGATGGAAACCGTAACGCTCTGGAACGGATCCGCGCCTTGCTGGTGGCATTTGGCGCAATCCCGGATCGCCTCGGTGCTGCGCGTGAGTTGATGCGCCTCGACGCCCGTACTGACCTCCAGGCGGCCCCGCAGCGTCGTCTTGTTGTCTATTCCTTCACGGTTGAATTCGCGCAGCAGGCTGTGCAGTGCCATCGCATCGAGGCCGGCGCCCTTCGCGTCGGCTGAGCGGGCCCGGCTTTCGAACTGCGGCACGCCTGCTTTTTCGGCCACAGATTGCTGTGCCACGTTGTCGTAAAGCCTGAGGTCGACCTTGCGCTTTGCCGCGGGCGAATGGCACGCGGGGCACGATACCGCATCGAAATGCCGTTTGGCATTCGGCAGCCATTTCTGGTGGCTGGCCTGTGCGTCTTGGTGGCAGCCGAGACAGGCGCCCTTCAACTGGCCAGCCTTGGTCGCGGCGCTCACGTCGTGGGCGCGGTGGCAATTGGCGCAGGCCAGGGTGGCCTTGCCATGCACGCTGCCGGCATACGCGTCGAAGATGGGACTGTGACACTTGCTGCACGGGGCTCCGGTCGCCACCTCATAGGAGGCCTTTGCCATCACCGCATGCGGGCTGTGGCAGTCCGTGCAGACGGGCGCCCAGGTGTTGCCGTCACGGAAAAGGGCGGCATGAATACTGCCCTCGTAGAGTTTGGATATGGCGGCGTGGCAAGTGTCGCAGACCTTCGTCCGTTCGAGCGAATATTCACGGCCACCGGCGATCTTCCTCTTGATCGGGGGATGGTTCTCGAACGAAGTGTCGGCATGGCAGACGGCGCAGCCGATCTTGCTATGGACCGATTTCGCGAACATCGCTCCTTCCACCTGCAAGGAGAGCTTGTCGCCGTTCGCCAGTTTCATCTCGAGCCCCTTGGCGGCATGGCAGGCGAGACATTGCTGGTCCAGTTGGGAACGGGCGCTATCGGCGGCGCGGGCGGTCAGACTCGTGACCGCGAGCATTACCAGCGCCAATGCCAGCCTGGCGGCAATAATCAGGTCCGCGTGGAACTTCGCTCCTGCCGCGGTGCCTTTCCCCCGGGAACTAGCCATTCCTACCCTCCCCCATTCATGCGCTTCCGGAATTGACCGCGTATGGTAAGCCGCGGCGGTTGAGCGGGGCTTGATCCTGATCAAACCAAGGCGCTGGAGGAGCAGTACCTGCGCGCGCAACTCGCCGGCGCGGAACTTCGCTCTTGCCGCCGTGCCTTTTTTCCGGGAACTTACCATTCATGACCTCCCGGAAACTAACGGGAAGGGTAGGCCGCCGCCCTCTATCAAACCGCCAACGGCATTATCAATAGCTACTTTTGCAAAGGTAATTGAACGATAAATGTCGTCCCCTTTCCAAGTTCACTTTCCACGTCAATTGTTCCATTATGGTTATCTATGATTCCCCATGTAACCGCAAGCCCAAGCCCGGTTCCTCTTTGCCCCTTCGTGGTGTAAAACGGCTCAAATATTCTGCACAAATCCTCTTTGGGAATTCCCTGCCCGGTATCGGCAATTCTTACCTCTATGTAATCCTTTTGCCCCTCATTATCCATTGCTGGCCACCTTTGCCAATCACATTCAGGCTTTGTGCAGCCCTCCAGCATTCCATGCGAGAGGACTTCAAAAGCGTAAACGGGTGATCCGCACTTTGGACATTTGACGTTTTCCTCGATCAACGAGATATTGCATTTGGGGCAAGAAAGCTGTACATCCTTTCCGTGCTCGACCTCAGTGCCGTATTGGTGCCGGTGTCTTCCATAAACGGGATCCAGGTTGATGATGCCTTCACGACCATTTGAAACAACTTTCACTCTTACGGTTGGCAAGCCGTAACACTTTATTTCGCTATCCATGAGGTCATGTTTCTTGGGGCAAACGGCAGCTTTTATCTGTGCCAGGCCATGTGGTGAAAGAGAAATCAAGGATCGTTCGATCGAAATCTTGCCCCCGCTATCTGCAATTGCATCGGCGGCATTGACCAGCAAGTTTATGAATACCTGCTGTATCTGATTTGCATCAACCGTAATTTCCGGCAACGAGATACCAAGATGTTCATCAAGTTCGATTCGCTTAAGCGCTAGTTGATTGGCAACCACTTCCACTGCGCTCTTGATTATTTTATTTACGTCCGCTTTATGCTTCTTAGGTACAGACTGGCGCGAAAAATCGAGTAAGCCCTTGACGATTTCCCTGCTTCGTATCGTTTCTCTAACTATGACGCCGAGACTTTCCTGCAGTTCGGGATCATCCTTTGTCCTCTTAAGAAGAAAGCTGCTGTAGGTCAAAACGCCGGTCAGCGGGTTGTTTATCTCGTGAGCAACTCCTGCCGCAAGCCTACCCAGAGAAGCCATCTTATCGGCTTGGAAAAGCTGCAGTTTTGCCTCCGCCAGACTCCTGGTCATTTTATTGAACGACTTTGCAAGAATTCCGAGTTCGTCTTTGCCGGAATTCTCTATGGTGTAATCCAAATTGCCGGAACTTACCTCGTTGGTTGCTCTTACCAATTCGCCGACAGGTTTCCCAACCCACCTTCTAACGAAATAGGCGATAAAGAAGCTTAAAGCAAGAATCGCAATGACCGCAAAGACGATTAATCTGAACTTGCTATCCGCAATTTGTTGATCCACATCTTTCAAGTCCATTTTGATGTCAAGTACTCCCAGCACGGTCTGGTCCTTCGTGTGTGCATGGCAGGCCGCTTGATAGCACGAGGGCTCGTTGTAAATTGGATTAATCACAGCAAGTATGCGCGGGGAATCCGGGCTGATTCTATAAATGCGCATTCTTTCGCTTATCGAAAGTTTCTCCAATGGTTGATTTTCAGTGTGGCATGCATAGCAGCTTTCGGCACGCTTATCGACCATCTTCCCGATTGAATCTTTGCGCGAAGAAAACGTTACTGCTCCCTCCTTGTTTAATACCCGGATTTCCATAATGCTCGGCTCATGCGAGACAGTATCAATGATTGCATGTATTTCTTCCTTCTTATTTTCGAGCATGCTGGTGAGCGTGCTGTTCTTAATCGCATCGCTCAGTTTGTTTGCATGTATTTCCGCCTGAGACGATAGCGCGTCACTTTGCGCACTGATACTGAAGTATGAAAACACGCCAAAAATGACAATGGTAATGACGCCAACTGCAATTATCAGTTTCAGGCCTATCTTGGTGTCATCCAATTTCATTTCCTTGTCGATCGGACTGCTTCAACCAACGGGTCCAGCCGATCTGCTTTAGCTGCGCAGACGAGCGGCACGACGGGAGATGCGGGATGGAATTCAGATAGGCCAGTCATACGCTGTTGCAAATGGAGCCGAAGCGGAACGGTGAGTCAAAAATGGAGCCCGGATATGCGCGCCATCGGGGCCTCGCACAACCGGGCTCTCGGCTCGCAACTCTAACAAGCAGCGCCCGCTAGCCGGAAGGCGTCGAGCTTTTCTCTCCAGGAACTGAATTCTTCTTTCCGGAACCTGATAGGTATTTCACCAAGAGTATGAACAGAACGAAAAAGGACAGCAACAAAAGATATTCCAGGCCCTTTGTTTCAAATATGTTTACAAAAGTGTAAAACTCCATTCCGCCTCCCATTATCTCTTGCTGAAAACTGGCATACGGGTAACTATCCACCTGAAGACCCATATTTCAGTGAAAACCACCATGAGCGTCACTATGATCTCTTGCCACGACGGATAGTACTTATCTACGTCGTACCAGCGATAGGCGATCACGGTTACATTCAGCCGGTTAAGAATAATGCCTAGCAGAGCCAGAACGGATGCCACTTTGATTATTCCGAGATTTCTATTCCTTACTGCATAGGCGTACATGAAGCAAGGTACAAGTAGAAAGCCGATAACTTCGAGGAGATACCAGTATCCCCATGCATCCGTAATGAGCTGCCATCGTTTTTCATGGACGAAAATCAATGCCTGAAAGAAATAGTAGACAAACATAGTAATAGCCGCGCCTTTGCCCAGCCCTAAGACAATTTCTTCATAACGATGGTGGTCATGCCCGCCAAGCAGGTCTTTGAAGACTTTGTGACTGACCGTTCCCTCAAAAATGATCATCGATAATCCCGCATAAATGCTCGACACAAAAAACATGACCGGTATGAATTCGGAATACCAGAGTGGATGTATCTTCGGTTTGGCCATGAGGAACAGCGCGCCAAGACCGGATTGATGAAGCATGGAGAGGGTAATACCGAGGATCACCGCGCCCAGCGTCAAACCCGCAAGGAATTTTCGTGCTTTTTCCAGTTGCGCCCATTCGGCGGCTACCGGCGAAAATTCCAGGGCCATCGTGAGCATATAGAGCAGAAAGTGCCACGAAACCAGGAACAGGACAGAGTTATATCCGAATGAATTCCCGATAATCGGATTGATTATATGCCAGGGCCGTCCCAAATCCAGCGTCAAGGCTCCTGCATAAAAGACATATGCGAGTAGCCCGTTCAAAACAGTCACTCTGACAATGGAGTGATACTTTTCCATTCTCATCACATAGACAACAAAGGTGATGACGTAGGCACCGCCTGCCAGGGCAACACCGGTTACGACATCAAATCCGATCCAAATTCCCAACGGGTAGTATTGATTGAGATTGGTGACTGACCCGATTCCATAGACAAAGCGAAAATACAGAATTACAAGGCCGATCAATATGATTGGAATAGAGATGACATTGAACGGTGTAAGCCACTTACCTCTCGGTTTCAGTTCCTCCCAGAAAAACCTGATAACCCTGCTAAATTCACCTGTGACAACCGCGGTTGTATTCATTCGGTCACCTCTGGTTCTGTCCACCCTTCGTTTTCACGTACATCCTTTTTTCTATCCGTTAGCTCGCTCAGCCCCAGCAGTAGTGCGGGGACACCGAAAAGGATAAGCGGAACAGAAACCAGAAATGGCTTTGTGTATTCTGGATAAGGAGTTGTGCCGAGGTCGGTTCTAAACCCGAGTTGCTCAAAGGGAACGGCAGACAGGTATAGCCAGCCCGTTCCTCCAGCTTCGTGCTCTCCGTAAATTTGATGCACATATTTATCCGGATGGTTATATACACGATGCCGTGCGATTTCCATCAATTCCCTCTTTTGGCCAAACATCAAGGTATCTGTTGGGCAGGCTTCCACGCACGCAGGTCTCTTCCCTTCCTGCAGCCTCTCATAGCACATGGTGCACTTCATGATTCTTGGATTCCATGAGAGATACTCGGCTTTTGGAATATCAAATGGACATGCGACCATACAAAATCTGCACCCCAGACATTTGTCCCCATTCCAGGTAACAGGTCCCTCCTTAGTCTTGAACATTGCATTCACAAGACACATCGCCACACAAGCCGCCTGCCAGCAATGCATGCATTGCCTTTTGACAAATACCTCGCCTTTATCGGTATTGAAACGATTGACTACCGTGTACTGCTTGTCACTTGTATCTCTGACTTGCGCGAGCGCGTTGTCATTCGCTATATCTGGAACGAAATTGCTGTTCTCTTTCGAACAGGCAACTTCGCAAGATCGGCACCCGATGCACCTGGTGGTATCGACAAGTACGCCCACGAATTCTTTATTTTCCTTTGCGCCAGCGGCTTGCGAATGCCTTATGGGTAGAACTGCTGCACCAATCGTAGCCGTGGTCGCGAAGAACTGTCTTCTATCCATGATATGTCCTATTTAAAGACTGCTTATCAGCTCAGTAGCATCGATCAGAACCTGTTCTTGCCAGAGTGGCACTTTCCACAACCATTGCTTGCCTCCTTGCCAGTACCCACTGCATGGCACTTCCAGCACTGTCTGTGAACTACTACTTTTGCACTTAGCGTTTCATCAACGATATTTCTCGGTCTGGTCTGATGGCATTCCGAACATACGTAAGCTTTCTGTGCAATTCTTTCCGATTCATCATGGCAAGTCTTGCAGTTGATCCAGGAAGAGCCAAAATAATTTGGATGAGGAGTGCTTAACGGCCTTGCATTTATCTGATGGTGACAATCAACACACTTGATCGCCAGGTCTCTTATGTGCATTTGATGACGAAATACAACGTCCCCCACTGAAGAAGGAATGTTTATTTCGGACGGTATCTCCAGTGTGGCTGCCTTAGAAGGCGCTGCAGCAGAAGGCAAACTGGCAGCGACGAAAACAATCACTGAAGCCGCGGAAAGAAAATATCTAATCATAGCTACCTCGTTTTAGATATTCGACAGGAAAGTAACTGCTTGAGGTCTGTTGTCTATTTAAGGAGAAAAGCATTCGCAAACTCGCCCAGGAACTTTTCATCCGTTTGCTGTTTCTCTGTCTTGTCACCACCTTGGCCCGATAACTCAATTCGACGGCCCTCCTTTTCCATTCCTTTGGCAATTTCGATGTATTTGTCTATTTCCTTCCTATACCAGTTAATGGAATCCACGCCAATTTTCAGGGAACGCAATTCTTCAGAGAGATTTGACGGTTCAATACAGCACATCCAGCTCAGCTCAAAGGGCTTTGATCCAATCCATTCTGGATGCTCAATATGTTCCGTATTTACCAAGGTGACCTTTCCACTTATCGGGGAGGAAATGTCAGTGGCGTGAGAATTCATCTTTATTGAAAAAAGCCGTTCACCTTTCTTAATTTCCTTGTTTAGTTGTGGCAACTCGACTGCGTCAATCTTGCTGAGTATCTTGCGCGCAAAGTCATCAATTCCAACACGCGCAGTGCCGTTCATTTCAATATTTATCCAGGTATGATTCTGGGAAACAAAGATCCCTGCGGGTACATTGAACTCGTGTTTTAGATTGGATTCGCTGGTAGATGGCGTGATTAGACGGACTGTTGGTTTCATTTGCCGTTCAAGCCTATCCTTGCGCCTTATCAGAGATTTGTTGAAAAACGCAATCAGCTCATCCTCTGTAAATGGCTTTTGTACATAATCCATTGCGCCGTATTTCATAGTTTCGACGGCGGTCTCGATCGATGCATAGCCGGTTATCACGATCACATCTATATCGGGGCGTAGATGCTTTACCGCCTTGGTTACTTCCAACCCGTCCATTTCCGGCATTTTCAGGTCAGTGAAAACGAAGTCGTAATCGCGTTTGAGAATGAGTCCCAGAGCTTCCCGTCCTTTTTCGACGGTATCGATGCTATAGCCGGCAACAACGAGAATTTTCCTGAAGCTGTCCAAAATAATCGGTTCATCGTCAACAGCCAATATTCTTGCCTTCGGTTCTTTTACTTCGACCCTTTTCAAAGTCTTTGCTTCTTCGGAGACATCCAGCTTCAATCCAATATCGAGGGCTTCTTCGCGCTCTTTTCTGAGCTTTGATTCCTGCTTTCGTTGGAAATATATGCGTAATGAAAAATCAACGATTACAAAAACAATGATCGTAACAACTACAATTAAGAGAACCATTTCATGCCTCCGTGAATACTTGGCTTCTAATAAACTGTGAGATTGAATGGGTCTTCAGGAAGTCGAGTTGGTATATCGATTCAGTCGAGCTGGTACGACTTACGCACGCTGTGAGTTCCCGATCTAGGGTGCGGCCGCGCACGTATCTTTCTGGCAATCGAGGTGCGTCGCGTGATGTGCGAGGGTTGCGGCCAGGAATAGCGCGCGCAACGCGCCCGTGCGGAACTTCGCTCTTGTCCCCTTGCTTTTGCTCAGGGAACTTGCCATTCATACCCTCCCCATTCATGCCCTACGGGCAATTACGGGGTATGGTAAGCAGCCGCGGTGCAGGGGGGCTTGATAATTATCAAGTGAAGCCACCGGAAAATTGCCAAGCGCGCTCAACTCGTCCGTGCGGAACTTCGCTCTTGTCGAGGTGCTTTTTTCATGGAGCTTGCCATGTGCTCTCTCTGTTTTTGTTCCGGTTCACGCGGGCAAAAAAAATGGGGGGCGTCTCGCCCCCCGGCAGTTGCCTTGGCTCGCTGACGCGCAATCGCTCCTTACTTCGTGTCGGAGCGACCTGCCAAGGCCTTGGCGCCGAGCCTGCCCCATGCCTGAAAGGCAAACCAAAGGAGCATTCCAAGCCCTACTATCGGTGCAACGATGATGTACACGAGTCCGATGAATGGTGCGGCAAGCACCATTGCTACGGTTTTGAACGCGCTTGGTTTGGCAGGCGCCGTCGGCTGCCGCATTGCGGCGGTTTCGGATTTCTTCTTCTGCGCTTGGATGGCCGTCCATGCAAGCATGCCAAGCCCGACGATGGGAAAGGCGAGAATGTAGGCGAGCCCGACAAACGGCGCGGCCAGGAAGAGGGCGACGTTCTTCGTGAAACGAACGGCGTTGCTTGCCATGCTGGTCTCTGCCGCCGGCGCAGGCTGCGCCATCGGGGCGGTTTCGGCCGCGCTTTGTACTGTCGCGTCTTTTTCGAAGAACGCTTTTTGCGCGCTGCCTTCTATCATTTCCGGTGAGAGAGGTTTGCGCAGGAAACCGGAAACGCCTGCCGCTTCGGCTCTGGCCTCATTGTCGGGCGAGCCGTAGCCGGTGACTATGACGACCGGCAGCCAGGGGCGTCGTGCCTTGACCTGCTCGGCCATTTCCAGGCCGCTCATTCCCGGCATCTTGATGTCGGTGTACACGACATCGTAATCTTCCGTTTCGAGCTTGTTCAGCGCCTCCTGTCCACTGCTCGCGGTAATCACCGCGTAGCCTTTGCCGGAAAGCACCCGGTCAAAACTCTTTCCAACCACCGGGTCGTCGTCAACTACCAGAACTTTGCGCAATGCACTCATGACATTCTCCTTGTTTCAATTTGTGAAGCTTGTGGTTTTCCATCCGAATCGGTGCGTGAACCGATTCCTTTCTCCGATTCAGTCCGGTCCCGGTGCAGGGCCCATTTCTTCTGCGTCATGGCACCGTACGCAACATTGATCACATCGTCGGGGCCGACCGGTTTGGCCAGGTAATCGTACGCACCCAGCCGGACCGCTTCTTTCGCCGTCTCAACGGTCGGATACCCGGTGATAATGACTACTTCCGTTTCGGGCCATCTTTGCTTGATTGTCTTGAGGACCGCCATGCCATCCATTCCCGGCATGCGCAAATCGAGCAGTACTACATCGGCCGGCCGCTGCTCCATTGCCTGCAGTGCTTCGTTCCCATCGCGAACCAGCTCCACGTTGCAATGAATGCTTGCGAGCGTCCGGATGTGGCTCAGGCGCACCACCTCTTCGTCGTCGACCACCAGAATTCTTGTTTTCTCGTCCATGTCCATTCCCTCGCGTATTTCCGTTACCACCGGCGATGCAACGTCCATGCCAGCAACTAAGAATTCATAAAATAATCTTTAATTATCAATTTGTTATGTATGAATATCCGCACGGCAGCCGTAACCTTCGATGCTCGGGCGTGGACAATGAAGTACATTTTATTTGTACATATTTGCGGAAGTCATGTTTTTTTATTCTTATATTTCAATACGATAAGAAATACTACGACGTATATGTTATTTATACGTTAGAGATTTCAACAGGGGATTGTCTGAAGAAAAACGACGGCTCATGCAATGGCGGCCGCAGACTCGCTCGCAGGTTCTGGCGCAAAGAATCAGTGTGACGCTAGCGCGCGCACTTGGCCCGGACTCAGGCCGGTTGTATTGGAAACCGAGCCGGGCCGACTTAGTCTAGTCTGATATGGCTTAGGCGCTGACCATGCCGCTGTGCCGCAGCAGCGCATCGACCGTGGGTTCGCGGCCGCGAAACGCCTTGAACGACTCGAGCGCCGGCCGGCTGCCGCCCACCGCCAGGATTTCGTCGCAGAAGCGCTTGCCGCTGCGACTGTCGAGCACACCGTTCTCCTCGAACAGGCCGTAGGCGTCGGCCGAAAGCACCTCCGCCCACTTGTAACTGTAATAGCCGGCGCCGTAGCCGCCGGCGAAGATATGCGAGAAATTGTTCTGGAACCGGTTGTACGCCGGCGGCATCGCCACCGCCACGCGGCGGCGGATTTCGTCCAACAGTTGCTGCGGGGTGTTGCCGCCGTTGGCGTCAAAATCGTAATGCAGATGCATGTCAAACAGCGAGAATTCGAGCTGGCGTACAGTTTGCATGCCGCTCTGGAAGTTCTTGGCCGCGAGCATCTTGTCGAATAGTGCGCGCGGCAAAGACTCGCCGCTATCCACATGCGCAGTCATGTGCGCGAGCACTTCCCATTCCCAGCAGAAATTCTCCATGAACTGGCTGGGCAGCTCGACCGCGTCCCACTCCACGCCATGCAAGCCCGATACGCCGAGATGATCGACGCGGGTGAGCAGGTGGTGCAGGCCGTGGCCGAATTCGTGGAACAGCGTCAGCACCTCGTCGTGGGTAAACAACGCGGGTTTGCCGCCTACCGGGGCCGAAAAATTGCAGGTAAGGTAGGCTACCGGCGTCTGCACGCGGCCGTGCCGCCTGCGGCGGCTGATGGCCTCGTCCATCCAGGCGCCGCCGCGCTTGGTGTCGCGCGCGTAAGGATCGAGATAGAACTGGCCGACCAGGTTTCCCTGCGTATCGCTGATGCGGAAAAAGCGCACCGCCGGATCCCAGATCTGCGCCTGGTCGGGATCCACGCGCACGCCGAAAATCGACTCCACCACCCGGAACATGCCTTGTATCACCTTCGCTTCGGGAAAATACTGCTTCACTTCCTGGTCGGAAAAAGCGTAGCGCGCGGCGCGCAGCTTTTCCGAGGCGTATGCGAGGTCCCAGGCTTCCAGTCGGGCGAGACCCAGTTCCGCTGTCGCGAATTCCCCCAGTTCGGCGTAGTCCTTCCTGGCGAAAGGCAGGGCCTTGGCCGCGAGGTCGTTGAGGAAATCGAGTACCTGCCGCGGCGTCTGCGCCATTTTCGGTACCAGCGAGACTTCGGCATGATTAGCGTAACCGAGCAGTTGCGCCGCTTCGTGGTGCAGTCTGAGTATTTGCGTGATCAGGGGCGTATTGTCCAGTTCCGGCTTGCCGAACTCGCTCGCTCGTGTGACGTAGGCACGGTACATTTGTTCGCGCAGCTCACGCTGCGCGGCATATTGCATGAACGGCACATACGATGGCGCCTGCAAGCTGAATTTCCAGCCTGAGCTGCCGTCCTTGTCCGCGGCGGCGCGCGCCGTTTCGACCACGTCTTCGGGAATGCCGGCGAGCTTCGCCCGGTCCTCGACGTGGAGCGCGAACGCGTTGGTGGCGTCGAGCAGGTTTTCGGAGAACTTGGTGGCGAGGCGCGCCAGTTCTTCTGAGATTGCGGCAAAGCGCTGTTTCATCGAAGGCGCCAGTTCGGCGCCGGAGAGGCGGAAATCGCGGATCTCGTTGTCGACGATCTTGCGCTGCGCGGGGCTAAGCGCGGCGAATTCGGGCGAAGCCCTGAGCGCCTTGTATTTTTCGAACAGGACCAGGTTCTGGCCCAGCTCGGTGTTGTACTGCACGATCTTTGGCTGGTTCGCGTTGTAGGCCGAACGCAGCTCGGGCGAGTCGAGCACGCCGTGCAAATGGCCGACCACGCCCCAGGCGCGCGCGAGTCGCTCATTCGCGTCCTCCAGCGGCGCGACGAATTCGGCCCAGGTCGCCGGGGCCCCGGGCCGCGTCAGGTCTTCGATGCGCGCGCGGTTTTCCGCGAGCAGCAGCTCGACCGCGGGTGTGACGTGCTCGGTTTTGATCGCCGCGAAACGGGGCAGTCCGGTGAAATCCAACAATGGATTGAGCTCAGTCGTAGTCATCTTTTCCTTGTGTTCGCTTTGCCTGTCTGTTCCGGACGCTGTTGCACCAACTGAACCGGCGCCGCGACCGAAGCCAATCGGTTCGGCGTGCCAGTCCCTGTCGGGCGACGCGCGCTCCGCTCCCTGTATAATATCAGGCTGGAATCATGTAGCCGGCAATGAGCGCGGCTTGCGCGGCACGTCCACGCGATGTTCCCGCGCCAATCCAGCACTGGCACGCGTCGTCGAATCTGCCGCAGCAAACAAGGAGTCGCCATGTCAGCCGTTCCCGATTCTCCCGCCGCCAAAGATCACGATTCCCTGGAAACCCAGGAGTGGCTGGATGCGCTCGAAGCGGTAATGGAGCGCGAGGGCGCCGAACGCGCCCACTATTTGCTGGAAAAGCTGGTCGACAAAGCGCGCCGCTCGGGGGCCTATCTGCCGTACAAGGCGCAGACGGCCTATCTCAACACCATCCCGCCGCACCTGGAGGAGCGCTCGCCGGGCGATGCGGCGCTGGAGGATCGCATCCGCGCCTACTGCCGCTGGAACGCGATGATCATGGTGGCGAAGGCGAACAAGGTCGAAGGCGATCTCGGCGGTCACATCGCCAGCTTCGCCTCGGTGGGCACGCTGTTCGGCATCGGCCAGAACCATTTCTGGCACGCGCCCAGCGCCGAACACGGGGGCGACCTGATCTACTTCCAGGGCCATTCGGCCCCGGGCGTCTACGCTCGCGCCTTGCTCGAAGGGCGTTTGAGCCCGGAACAACTGGTCAATTTCCGCCGCGACGTGGACGGCAAGGGCGTCACCTCCTATCCGCATCCCTGGCTCATGCCGGATTTCTGGCAGTTCCCCACCGTGTCCATGGGCCTGGGTCCGATCCAGGCGATCTATCAGGCGCGCTACCTCAAGTATCTGCATGCGCGCGGCCTGGCCAACACCGAGAACCGCAAGGTCTGGGCCTTCCTCGGCGACGGCGAGACCGACGAGCCCGAATCGCTCGGCGCCATATCCATGGCGGCACGCGAGAAGCTCGATAACCTGGTGTTCGTCATCAACTGTAACCTGCAGCGTCTGGACGGCCCGGTACGCGGCAACGGCAAGATCATCCAGGAGCTGGAGGGCGACTTCCGCGGCTCCGACTGGAACGTGATCAAGCTGATCTGGGGTTCGTACTGGGACCCGCTGCTCGCGCACGACAAGGACGGCCTTCTGCTGCGCATCATGGAAGACACGGTCGATGGCGAGTATCAGAACTTCAAGGCCAACGACGGCGCCTTCGTCAGGAAGCATTTTTTCGGCAAACATCCGAAAGTGCTGGAACTGGTGTCGAAGATGACCGATGACGACATCTGGCGCCTCAACCGCGGCGGACACGATCCGCACAAGATCTATGCGGCCTATGCCTCAGCGGTGAAGCACAAGGGGCAGCCCACCGTGATTCTGGCCAAGACGGTCAAGGGTTTCGGCATGGGCAAAATCGGCGAAGGCAAGATGGCCACTCACCAACAGAAGAAAATGGACATCGAGTCCATCCGCCAGTTCCGCAACCGTTTCAACATCCCGATCCCGGACGACAAGCTGGAGGAGCTGCCGTTCTATGTTCCTCCGGCCGATTCGCCGGAAATGAAATACCTGCACGAGCGCCGCCAGGCGCTGGGCGGCTACCTGCCGAGCCGCCGGCGCAAGGCGGACAAAGCGCCCGAGGTGCCGCCGCTGTCCGCGCTGGACGCGGTGCTGAAAGCCACGGAACGCGAGATATCGACCACCATGGTTTTCGTGCGCATCCTCACTGCGCTGCTGCGCGACAAAAACCTGGGCAAGCACATCGTACCCATCGTTCCGGACGAAGCGCGCACTTTCGGCATGGAAGGCATGTTCCGCCAGCTCGGCATCTATTCCTCGGAGGGACAGAAATACGTGCCGGTCGACCGCGACCAGGTGACCTACTACCGCGAGGACAAGGCCGGCCAGATCCTGGAGGAGGGCATCAACGAGGCCGGCGCATTCTGTTCCTGGATCGCTGCCGCCACCTCCTACAGCACGACCAACGTCGTCAGCGTGCCGTTCTATATCTTCTATTCGATGTTCGGGCTGCAGCGCATCGGCGATCTCGCCTGGGCTGCCGGCGATCAGCGCGCGCGCGGCTTCCTCCTCGGCGGCACCGCCGGGCGCACCACCCTTAACGGCGAAGGCCTGCAGCATGAGGACGGACACTCGCACGTCCTCTCCTCGGTGATCCCGAACTGCATCTCCTACGACCCGACTTTCGGTTACGAGCTGGCGCTGATCATCCATGACGGCCTGCGGCGCATGGTGACCAACCAGGAAGACGTCTTTTATTACATCACTGTGATGAACGAAAACTATCCGCACCCGGCGCTGCCGGAAGGCGCCGAGGAAGGGATAATCAATGGAATGTACCTGTTCAAGTCCGGCGCCAGGCATAAGGCCAAGACTGGCGCGGACAAGCCGCCGAGGGTGCAGTTGCTCGGTTCGGGGACCATCCTGCGCGAAGTGATCGCTGCGGGCGAGCTGCTGGAGAAGGACTGGGATGTGGGCGCCGATATCTGGAGCTGCACCAGTTTCACCGAGCTGCGCCGCGAGGGCCTGGAGTGCGAGCGCTGGAATCTGCTGCATCCTGCCGAGGTAGCGCGCGAATCCCGGGTGGAGAAAAATCTCAAAGCCAGTGCCGGTCCGATCGTCGCGTCCAGCGATTATATGAAGACCTTTGCCGAACAAATCCGGCCTTTCATCCCCAGGGGCAGGACGTATCGGGTTCTCGGCACCGACGGCTTTGGCCGCTCCGACACGCGCGAGCGCCTGCGCGACTTCTTCGAAGTCGACCGGCATTGGGTCGCGGTGGCCGCGCTGAAGGCGCTCGCGGAGCAGGGCGACATCAAGGCGGCGGTGGTGGCGGCAGCGATCAATAAATACGGCATCGATCCGAATAAGCCCAGTCCGGTAACGGTGTAAAAGGAACATCCATGTCCAGCATCACGGAAGTCAAGGTTCCCGACATCGGCGATTTCAAGGAGGTCGATGTCATCGAGATCCTGGTCAAGCCCGGTGATTCGGTGGCCAAGGAGGCCTCGCTGATCACGGTCGAGTCGGACAAGGCGACCATGGAAATCCCTTCGCCCGCAGCAGGCGTGGTGAAAGAGCTCAGAGTCAAGCTGGGCGACAAGGTTGCCGAAGGCAGCATGATCCTGCTGCTGGAAGCAAGCGAGGGCGAAGCCCCGGCGGCGCCGCCGCCCAGGCCTGCGGAGAGTCATGCGCCATCCGTAGCGGTGAGCGCCCCGGCCGCGGCGAGCGCGCCCGCGGCGGAGCCGGCGGCCGTGCCGATACTCAGGCCCGCGCCGGTGCCGTTCGAGCCCGTCGCCGAGGTGTGCGCGTTCCAGCCGCATGCCAGCCCGTCGGTGCGCAAATTCGCGCGCGAACTCGGTGCCGATTTGGCCAAGGTGCGGGGCTCCGGCCCCAAAGGCCGCATCACCCAGAACGACGTGCAGGCTTTCATCAAGGGCGTGATGACCCAGGCGCCGGCGCGGGCGCCTGCCGCGGCCGCGCCAGGCGGCGTCCCCTTCAATCTGCCGGAATGGCCGCAAGTGGATTTCGCCAAGTTCGGCCCGGTCGAACTAAAAGCCCTGTCGCGCATCAAGAAGCTTTCCGGCGCGAACCTGCATCGCAACTGGATTTCGATTCCGCATGTAACCCAGTTTGACGAGGCCGACATCACCGGGCTCGAGGCGTTCCGCAAGGAAAGCGGTGCAGCGACGGAAAAACAGGGCTTCAAGCTCACCATGCTCGCGTTCATGATCAAGGCCTGCGTCACCGCGCTGCGCCAATATCCGGAGTTCAATGCCTCGCTCGATCGCGGCGGCGAGAACCTGGTGCTGAAGAAGTATTTTCACATCGGCGTGGCCGTGGACACGCCCGACGGCCTGGTGGTGCCGGTGATACGTGATGCCGACAGGAAGGGCGTGTACGAGCTTGCGCGGGAACTCGCCGAAGTTTCCAAACTCGCGCGCGAGCGCAAGCTCAAGCCGGGCGACATGCAGGGCGGAACCTTCAGCATTTCCAGCCTGGGCGGCATCGGCGGCACGGCCTTCACGCCGATCATCAACGCGCCCGAAGTGGCCATTCTCGGCGTGTCCCGATCGGCAACGCGCCCGGTGTGGGTAGGCGGAAAGGACGGGACCGGCCAGTTCATGCCGCGGCTGATGCTGCCGCTGTCGCTTTCCTACGATCACCGCGTCATCGATGGCGCCGCCGCAGCGCGCTTCACTTCGTACCTGGCGTCGGTCCTGTCCGATATCCGCCGTTCGCTGCTCTAGCCGCGAGCCGGGGAAGTGCACACCATCAAACTGAAGCAGGGAGTCGCATGAACAATACGGTCGAGATCAAAGTCCCGGACATCGGCGACTTCAAGGACATCGATGTCATCGAGGTGCTGGTCAAGCCTGGCGATGCGGTGGGGAAGGAGACTTCGCTCATCACGGTGGAATCGGACAAGGCCACGATGGAGATCCCGTCGCCAGCGGCCGGCGTGGTGAAGGAACTGAAGCTGACGGTCGGCGACAAGGTGTCCGAAGGCTCGCTGATCATGCTGCTCGATGTCGGCGCGGCCGCGGGCGCGCCCGCGCCGCAACCGGCGGCGCCAGCAGCAGCAACGATTCCCCCCGGTCAGCTTTTGTCAAAAGACGCCGTCGGAGCGGCGAAGATTTCCCCGGCGTCAGCGCCAACACCGGTCGCGGCTGCCCTCGGCGCCGACCTGCACGCCGAGGTGTTGGTGCTGGGCTCCGGCCCCGGCGGCTATACCGCCGCCTTTCGCGCTGCCGACCTGGGCAAGAAGGTCGTATTGATCGAGCGCCATACGACGCTTGGCGGCGTGTGCCTCAATGTTGGCTGTATTCCGTCCAAAGCGCTGCTGCATGCGGCCAAAGTGGTGACGGAAACAGAGGAAATGTCCCGCTCCGGCATCGAGTTCGGCAAGCCGAAAATCGACATCGACAAGCTGCGCAGCTGGAAGGACGCGGTCGTCGGCCGCCTGACCAAGGGTCTGGCGGCACTGGCCAAACAACGCAAAGTGACCACCTTGCAAGGTTTGGGGCAATTCGAGTCGCCCAAGCAGATCGCGGTGACAACGCCCGCGGGCGTGAAGCGCGTTTCGTTCGACTCATGCATCATCGCTGCGGGCTCCCGCGTGGCCAGGATTCCGGGGTTTCCCTACGAGGACGCGCGGCTGATGGACTCGACCGGGGCGCTCGCGCTGGACGACATCCCCCGCCGCCTTCTGGTAATCGGCGGCGGCATCATCGGCCTGGAGATGGCCTGCGTCTACGACGCGCTCGGCGCCAAGGTTACGGTGGTGGAAATGGCCGACGGGCTGATTCCGGGCGCCGACCGCGATCTCATCCGCCCGCTCACCAAGCGCATCGAGAAGCGCTATGAGGCGATCTATGTCAATACCAAGGTGGCGAAACTCGAGCCTAAGCCGGAAGGGCTGCTCGCCACGTTCGAGGGCGAGGTGAAGCCGCAGCAGCAAATGTTCAACCGCGTGCTGATGGCGGTGGGGCGCCGCCCCAACGGCGGCGACATCGGCGCCGAACGCGCCGGCGTCGCGGTCGACGAGCGCGGCTATATTCCCGTCGACAAACAGCAGCGCACCAACATGCCGCACATCTTCGCCATCGGCGACATTTGCGGCGAGCCGATGCTTGCGCACAAGGCCACGCACGAGGCCAAAGTGGCGGCCGAAACCATCGCCGGGCACAAAGTGGCCTTCGACGCGATGACCATTCCCTCGGTCGCCTACACCGACCCCGAAATCGCATGGATGGGGCTGACCGAGACCGAGGCGAAGAAACAAGGCATCGACTACGACAAGGCAAGTTTCCCCTGGGCCGCAAGCGGCAGGGCACTTTCGATCGGCCGCGACGAGGGCCTGACCAAGCTGCTCTACGACAAGACCAGCAAGCGCCTGCTCGGCGCCGGCATCGTCGGCGTGAATGCCGGTGAATTGATCGCAGAACTGGTGCTGGCGCTGGAAATGGGTGCCGACATGGAGGATATCGGCCTCACCATCCATCCGCATCCGACGCTGTCGGAAACGCCTTTCTTCGCTGCCGAGATGGCGCTGGGTTCGATCACGGATTTGTACTTGCCCAAGAAATCGTAAAGGAAATTTGGATACTTCGATGACGCAGGACGAACTGAAGCAGGCGGTTGCGAAAGAGGCGATCAAACACGTCGTCGAGGACGCCATCGTCGGCGTCGGCACCGGCTCGACGGCGGATCGCTTCATCGACGAACTGGCGAAAATGAAAAGCAGGATCGATGGCGCGGTGGCGAGCTCGCAACGGACCGCCGAGCGGCTCAAGTCACTCGGCATCCGCGTGGTCGATCTGAACAGCGTGAGCGACCTGCCCGTCTACATCGACGGCGCGGACGAAATCACCGAGCACCTCGCCATGATCAAGGGCGGCGGCGGCGCCCTCACACGCGAGAAAATCGTCGCCGCCGTGGCGGCGAAGTTCGTCTGCATCGCCGACGAGTCCAAGCTGGTCGGGGTGCTGGGAAAGTTCCCGCTGCCGGTGGAGGTGATCCCCATGGCGCGCTCCCATGTCGGGCGCGAACTGGTCAAGCTCGGCGGACGGCCCGCCCTGCGTCAGGGCTTTACTACCGACAACGGCAATCTAATTCTCGACGTTTGGAACCTGAACATTCTCGAACCGCTCGAGCTGGAGGCCGAAATCAACGCCATTGCCGGCGTGGTGACCAACGGCTTGTTTGCCCAACGCGGCGCCGACGTCCTGCTGCTGGGCACTGCGGCGGGAGTCAAGACGATCAGGAGGAAATAGCGTTGCGATGCCGAGCGCGGCCAAGATGACGAGCGCGCAGTAACCAATCTGTCACAATCCAGTGTTAGTCTGCCCAGACCATGGGAGCCTTGGGAATGACCGAACACATCTCGAAGCAGTTCGATGCCGAACTGGAAGCGGTGCGCTCGCGCGTGCTGCAGATGGGCGGCCTGGTCGAGGAACAGATCGTCAAGTCTATCGAGGCGCTCGCCAGCGGCGATATTGCCGTACTCAATGGCGTGATCGAGGATGACCACCGCGTCAACGCCATGGAAGTCGGATTGGACGAGAGCTGCAGCCAGATCATCGCGCGGCGCCAGCCGGCGGCCAGCGACCTGCGCCTGGTCATCGCGATCATCAAGACCATCACCGACCTCGAGCGCATTGGCGACGAGGCCGAGAAAATCGCGCGCATGGCCAAGCTGATCCACGGCGCCGAACGCGCGCACCTGCCGCGGCTGGAACTGAAGCACGTGGCGAACCTCGCCTTGTCCATGCTGCGCCAGGCGCTCGATGCTTTCGCCCGGCTCGACGTCGATGCCGCGCTGGAGGTGGTGAAGCAGGACCGCGGCGTGGACGACGAATTCCGCTCCATCCTGCGCCAGCTCATCACCTTCATGATGGAAGACCCGCGCACGATCACGCGCTGTCTGGAACTCATATTCGTGGCCAAAGCCATCGAGCGTATCGGCGACCACGCCAAGAACATGGCCGAGTACGTGGTCTACATGGTCGAAGGCCGCGATGTGCGGCACACGCGCGACGAATTCCACATCGAAGGGCTGTAACGGACGGCGGCGGGCGCAGGCCGCCCGGCGCAATCCGAACTCTTGAAATCTACGTCCGCGGCGGCACGTATCCCGATGCGACGTCGGCGCCGCCGCCGAAGAAATGCTTCTCCAGCTGTTCGGCCAGATACTTTCTCGCCGCGCTGTCAGCCAGGTTGAGACGGTTCTCATTGATCAGCATGGTCTGGTGCTTGATCCATTGCTGCCAGGCTTCCTTGGACACGTTCTCCCACAGTCGCTTGCCCAAATCGCCCGGGTAGGGCGGGAAATCCAGGCCCTCGGCCTCGCGCCCGAGCTTGATGCATTTCACCATTCTTGCCATTGCAACAACTCCTGTCGATTCAGGTCGTCATTTTATCCTATTCAGACCGGCCGAATCCGCTCAACGTCTATTACGATATGAGGGGATATTTCCCCTCATACCCTCTATATCGGGCCGTTGCAAAATCATTTTGCAACGGGTCCTTGGTCCGCCGCTCGCGTGAGTTCGCCGCTCTGGTAATCCCTTATCGCCTGCTCGATTTCTTCGCGCGTGTTCATCACGAACGGGCCATGTTGCGCCACCGGTTCGCCCAAGGGCCGGCCTGCGAGCAGCAGGAACCTCGCGCCGTCGCCGCCGGCGCTCACCTCGACCTGGTCTCCTTGCCCGAGTACGCCTGCGGTGTGCGCCGGTACCGTGCGCCCCGAGGCAGCCGCGCCGACGCTCGCGCTGCCCTCGAAGACGTAGATGAAGGCGTTGTAGCCAATAGCCACCGGCTGCGTGAAACCGGCGCCCGCGGGAAGTTCCACGTCGAGGTACAGCGGGTCGGTGGAAAGTCCCTGGATCGGCCCCGGCACCTGGCGGCCACCCGCGGCCAGAGTGCCGGCGATGACTTTGGCACGGCCGCCGCCGGGCAGCGTCACGACCGGGATCTCCGCCGGGTCGATGTCGCGGTAGCCCGCCGGTTTCATTTTCTCGCGCGCGGGCAGGTTGATCCAGAGCTGAAAGCCGCGCATGCGCCCGTGCTCCTGCTGCGGCATTTCCGCATGGATGATTCCCCGGCCCGCGCTCATCCATTGCACCGCGCCGCTTTTCAGATCGCCGCGATTGCCCAGATGATCCTCATGCAGCATGTGGCCGTCGAGCAGGTAGGTGACGGTTTCGAAGCCGCGGTGAGGATGCGCCGGAAAGCCGGCGAGGTAATCGTTGGCATCGAACGATGAGAACTCGTCCAGCATCAGGAACGGATCGAGGCGCGCGAACGGCGACTGTCCCAGGCTGCGCCGCAGCTTGACCCCCGCTCCGTCGGAAGTCGCGACCGATTCGATGATCCTCTGCAACGCGCGCGTGGTATTGCCGCTGGTCATGGCGTTCCCCTTTGGACGATGGGCCTGGACGGATCGGTGATCCACTCGCTCCATGATCCGGCATACAGTTTGCCACCGGGCATGCCGGCGATTTCCAGGGCGAGCAGGTTGTGGCAGGCGGTTACCCCGGACCCGCACATATGAATGACCGCGTCGGGGCGCGCCCCCTGGAGCAACGATGCGTAAAGGGCGCGCAGTTCCTCGGCCGGCAGGAAATTGCCGCGCATATCGAGATTGTCCTCGAACGGCGAATTCAGGCTTCCGGGGATGTGCCCGGCTACTTTGTCGAGCGGTTCGATGAAGCCGGAAAATCGCTCTTCCGCGCGCGCGTCGATAATGACGCGTTTTTGGCGCTGCGCATCGAGCACGGCGTCGCTGCCGACCCACAGGCTGTCGTTCGGCGCGGGATGAAAATCGGCTGGACGAAGGACGGGAATTTCGGCGTTAAGCTCGCGGCCCTGTCTGGCCCAGGACGGGAAACCGCCGTCGAGCAGCGCAACCGCATCGTGACCGAGCCAGCGCAGCAGCCACCACAGGCGCACCGCCATGGAACCGAAGCTGTCGTCATAGACAACGACCTGTTGGCCTTGGCCGACGCCCCATAGGCCCAGTTTTCGCGCGAGCAAGGCGGGATCGGGCAAGGGATGCCGGCCGCTGTTTGAGGTGATTGGCCCGCACAAGTCCTCGTTCAGATGCGCGTAGCGGGCGCCGGGGATATGGCCTTTCGCATAAGCCTGCCGCCCGGATTCGGGACGAGTCAGGGCAAAACGGCAGTCGATCACGACCCATTGCGGGTCATGCAGATGCTGCGCCAAGCGATCCGCGCCGACTAGTGTGGTGAAATTCATGGTTTCCGCTGCCAACCGCGACATTTTGCGACAGAACGTGGATCTTGCGGTAGAGTTTCGCGGATCCCGGAAAGTGAAATCCGGGGCCCTGCGGCCAAGCATGTTCCAAAATCACTGAGACAGAATCATGATCGACGAAATTCCTGCGCAAGAGCGTGCCGGCCGGCTGCAGTCTGCGGGACTGGCCGAGTCCGCGGTGCAGGTCTTTCTGCGCGACTGGGAAGATGTCCATGGGCAACCCGCCGGCGCCAGCGCGGCGCCGCTGGCTCAGTCCTCCGCGCGCCTGGGGCAACTCTGCCGCGACGGCCGCGAGCTGCTTTCGCGCCTGCCGGCGAAATCCAAGCGCAATACGCAGGAAAAGGCCGCGGGCCACGCATTGGTGCACTTGCTCGCCGACGCCGTCTGGCGTTTTTTTCGCGCCTATCGAACACCGATCTACGACGCCCTGACTGCCGCGCGCACGCGCGCCTTGCGCGTCGAGGAACTCGCCTGGGCCGGCGCCGCTCTGCTCCCCGGCATTCTGCCGACCCAGGCCGAACTGGCGCGGGAAAGCCTGAGCCTGCAGATGGACAAGGACGGGCTCGAGATCCACCAGGGACTGTTCTTCGGCCAGCTGTTGAGCGACCGGGAAATCGGACTGCACCTGTGCACGGCGATGCTCCTGCCCACGGCCGCGGCGCGGGCGCGGCTGGAGGAATTCCAGCGCGAAGGCAGGCTCGATCTGGGCGCCGTGCGCGTGGAGGCGAAGGGCGAAGCCGGCTATCTGTACTTTCATCATCCGCGCACCCTCAACGCGGAGGACGACGATACGCTTGGCCCGCAGGAGACCGCCTGCGACCTGATCCTGCTGCATCCGGGCCTGCGTATGGGCGTGGTGCGCGGCGACCCGGTCGACCATCCGAAATACAAGGGCCGGCGCATCTTCTCCGCCGGAATCAACCTGACGCGGATCTACCAGGGCAAGCAAAGCTTTCTCTTCTACCTCACCCGCGACATGGGGCTGCTGAACAAGATGTTCCGCGGACTCGCCGCGCTGAATCACGCCGGCATGCTGGAGATGCGTCCGGAAGAGCCCGAGCAGACGCTGGAGAAGCCCTGGCTCGCCGTGGTCGACGGTTTCGCCATCGGCGGAGGCTGCCAGACCTTATTGGTGATGGATTACGTGATTGCGGAAGCGGGCGCGTATTTCAACCTGCCGGCGCGCAAGGAGGGCATCATTCCCGGCTGCGCCAACCTGCGTCTGCCGCGTTTCATGGGCGAGCGCATGGCACGCCAGGCGATCATGTTCGACAAGACCTTCAACGTCGACGAGCCCGAAGCGCGTACGCTGGTGAACGACGTCTTTCCGCGCGAGCGGCTGGATGTGGCGGTGGAAGCATGCGTGGCGAATGCCGTCGGCTCGGGCATGGTCAGCGCCGGCGGAAACCGCAAGGCGATCCGGATTCAGACCGAGCCGCTGGATACCTTCCGCAGCTACATGGCGGCGTATGCCTACGAGCAGGGCTTTTGCCATCTGAGTGAACAACTGGTGCATAACCTCGAGCGCCACTGGAACGCCAGGGAACGCAGGCTTTGAAAGCCTTGTTGGCATATGCGCGCGCAACGCATCAACCCGCTTTACCCGGGAGAAGACCCATGAAACAGATCATCATCGTTGTTGCAGTCGCGGCGCTCGCCGGTTGCGGGGTCGAAACCGCGAGCACTGCTGCAACTGCCGCGGCCGTCAAAAAGCAGGAAATCGAGCAAGGCAAGAAGAACATGGAGCAGATGCAGCAGAACATCGGCAAGGCGATGGATGCTACCCAGCAGGGCAAGGAGCGGGCAGAGGAAGCGGCAAAATAGCCGTGGTGTCTGCATGGGTATGACCAAACGCACAGCAGGGCGCTCGTTACCACCGTATGCCGCCGTGGAAATTTAGGGGTAGTGCAAATCAGCCGTGATGGCTGCTGATAAAATAGGCCGATCGCATTTCATCAGGCCACCGTCATGAGTCTTCCCACGCAAATCCTTCCCGATCATCACCGGCATTGCGACGATCTGTTTGCCGCCGCCGAGGACGCCGCGCTGCGCGGAGACTGGTCCGTTGCAGCGCCGGCATTCGAGCGTTTCAACGCGCAGATGATCGCGCACTTCGATGCCGAGGAAACTCTGCTTTTTCCGGCGTTCGAGGCCGCGACCGGCATGACGGCGGGCCCGACCCAGATGATGCGCCACGAGCACGACCAGATGCGCGGTTTGCTGGCGCAGCTCGCCGCTGCCTGCGATGCGCAAGACAGCCAGGAATACGGCGGCGCCGCCGAGACGCTGCTCATGTTGATGCAGCAGCACAACATGAAGGAAGAGAACATTCTCTATCCGATGTGCGACCAGTCCCTGGGCGACGAAGCGGAGCGCCTGGGCGCGAAGATCGACGCCATGCTCGAGAAAGGGCATGCCTGAGCCGCGCGTGATCGATGGCCGCGGCATGGAGCCGCCGCAGCCGCTGGAATTGGCCGTGGCCGGACTAGGCACACTGGCGCCCGGCGAGGAACTGGTGATGCTGTTGAATTGCGAGCCGCTGCCGCTGTACGCGATCCTCGAGCGGAACGGTTATCGCTACCGCTCCGAGCGTCGCGCCGACGGCACCAACGAGGTTCACATTCAAAAAGCCTGATGCAGCCCGCCCTGTCGTTCGAGCAGGCGCCGCCGATATCGGTGCCCTACCGGTTCTTTCTCACCGCGCCGCTGTTCGGCGCCGTGGCCGGGCTCGTGCTGGTCACGCTCGGCCCCGATACCTTTGAGTCGCGCTGGTCGCCCGGCGCGCTGGCGATGACCCATCTGATCGTGGTCGACTTCATGCTGCAGGCGATGTGCGGCTCCCTGCTGCAATTCGTCGCGGTGGTCGCCGGCGCCAACATCTGGCGGCCGCGCCTGGTCGCGGCAGTGGTGCACCCGCTGATCACCGCGGGGGCGATATTCCTCGCGTCGGCATTCCTGCTGGAGCAGCAGGTGCTGTTTCTCGTCGCCGCGGCGGTATTCGTAATGGCTCTGGGCCTGTTCCTCACGGTCATGGCCATCGCGCTCCTGCGCACGCCGGCGCGCGGCATGTCGATTTACGTCCTGCGCCTGTCCGTGTTCGGCTTGCTGCTGACGGTGGCGCTCGGCGCGACCCTGGCGCTTACGCTGGGCCTGGAGGAGCATCTGCAAACCGACTGGTCGCTGATTGCGCTCATAAACGTACACGTCGCATGGGGGCTGGGCGGCTGGGCCCTGATGCTGGTGATCGGTGTTTCCTATCTGGTGGTGCCGATGTTTCAGCTGACGCCGTCCTATCCGGTGTGGCTGACGCGCCTGCTGCCGGCCGGGCTGTTTCTGCTTCTCTGTCTGTGGTCGCTGCAACTGGTCGCCCCCAGCGCCGCGGCGCAGGCATGGCAATCCGGCGTGGCCCTGGCCGGCGTGCTGCTGGCGGGTTTCTATGCCGCGGCAACGCTTTGGCTGCAGTCGCGCCGCCGGCGCCGCCAGCCCGATCCCACGTTGCTCTTCTGGCGCGGCGCGATGTTGTCGCTGCTCGCTTTCACATTGTCCTGGATCGTGTTCGAGGCGCTGCCGCAGCTGGGTGGGAACCTGCGCGTGCCGCTTTGGCTCGGCGTCCTCGTCATTCCCGGACTGTTCCTGTCCGTGATCACCGGCATGCTCTACAAGATCATGCCGTTTCTCAACTGGCTGCATTTGCAGCAGCAGGGCGGCACCAGCATGACCCCGCCCAATATGAAACAGATGATTCCGGAGCGCGCGATGCGCGGCCAGATGCGGCTGCACTTCGCCGCCCTCGCGCTGCTGCTCGCCGCCGTGCTGTGGCCCGCGCTGGCGCTGCCTGCCGGTTTGACGTTCACCGCGTCGTGCCTCTGGCTGGAATGGAACCTGGTTGGCGCCGCGCGTGTGTACGCGCGCTTTCGCGATCGGATTCGAGCTGGCGCTGCCGGCGGCGCGGCGGAATTGCCTCAACCCTAAAACATGATCACTTGCCTGATCGCCTCGCCGTTTGCCAAACGGTCGAAGCCGAGGTTGATCTCGTCGAGTTTGATTCGATGTGTGACCAGCTTGTCGATGGGCAGCCGCCCGGCGAAATAAAGAGAAATGTAGCGCGGCAAGTCGCGCTGCGGCACGGCGGAGCCGAGGAAGCTGCCTTTGAGCGTGCGTTCCTCGACCACCAGATTGGTTGCCGGCAGATTGAAGGTATGCGTCGGATGCGTCAGGCTGACCGTCACCGTGGTGCCGCCGGGCCGGGTGATCTTGTAAGCGGTCTCCAACCCGGCAACCGCGCTCGCCGCCTCGATCGCCACGTCCACGCCACCGGTGGTTGCCGCCTTGACCTTCGCGACGAGGTCCGGATCGTCGGCGCGAAACGTGTGCGTCGCGCCGAGCGCGCGCGCGAAATCAAGTTTCGAATCGAGTTTGTCGATGGCGACGATCTGCCGCGCGCCCGCCGCCAGCGCGCCCAGCAGCGCCGACAGGCCTACGCCGCCGAGCCCGACGACAGCTGCCGCGCTGCCCAGCTTCATCTGCGCGCAATTGATCGCCGCACCGACGCCGGTTAGCACGGCGCAGCCGAACAGCGCGCCGACGTCGAGCGGCAGTTCCGGATCGATTTTCACCAGCGAGCCGCGCGCCAGCACGGCATATTCGGCGAAGCAGGACACGCCGGCCTGGTGGTTGAGCAGGCTCTTGTCCGTACGGTGCAAACGGCGGTGGCCGCCGAGCAGCGTACCGGCGGCGCCGGCGGCAAAACCCGGCTCGCACAGCGCCGGCCGGCCCTCCCTGCAGGGCGGGCAATGGCCGCAATTGGGCGCGAACACCAGCGCCACATGGTCGCCGCGCTGCAATCCCACGACTCCGGGCCCGAGTTCTTCGACGATGCCGGACGCTTCGTGGCCCAACACCATGGGCATCACCCGCGGCCGGTCGCCGTTGATGACAGAGAGATCCGAGTGGCACAGTCCGGCCGCGGCCATTTTCACCAGCACCTCACCCGGGCCGGGCGCGTCCAGTTCGATGGTCTCGACGCTGATCGGCTTGGTCTTTGCGTAAGGCTGAGGTATTTGCATCTGATTGAGCACGGCGGCGCGGATTTTCATGTGATTCTCTCCAGGTTCATGAGCGACAAAGCTATCGTGCAAACATAGCACAGCGGATGTCGGTTCGGGTTTGCCATTGCCGTGCTGCCGATACAGCGAGGGATGACACTGGCGGGTGGATACGTATAATCATGCGTGTCAATTGCAGGAGCCGGCTATGAGCAAGAAACTTACAATTTTGATCGAAGACTCGGTATACGAAGGCCTGCACCGGGTCGTCGGACGCGGCAGCATCAGCAAGTTCATCGAAAATCTCGTCCGCCCGCATGTCGCGCAGACGAATCTTGGGGCCCAGTATCGCGAGGCGGCACGGGATGCGGCGCGCGAGCACGAGGCGCGTGCCTGGACGGAGGGCCTGATCGGGAGCGTCGATGAAACGCGGTGAGGTCTGGTGGGTGGATTTCGAGCCCGCGATGGGCTCCGAAGTCAGGAAGACCCGACCGGCGGTCATTGTCAGCAACGATGCGTCCAACCGGGCCATGAGCCGCGTACAGGTTGTTCCCGTGACCAGCAATACGAGCAAACTATACGTGTTCGAATCCCGGATTCAGGTCAAAGGCGCCCAAGGTAAAGCGATGGCGGACCAGATCATGACGGCGGACAAGCAGCGACTCAAGAAGCGGATTGGCAAGGTATCCCCGTCGGAAATGCTCGGCATCGAGCGCGCAATCAGGATTCAACTGGGAATTCACTGATTGCGATGCCTGTCCTATTGATCAAAGATTTCCCACCGGAATTGCACCGCAGGCTTAAACAAGAAGCGGCGCGCCACCATCGCTCCATTGCGCGGCAAGCATTGGTGTTGCTGGAACAGGCATTGGCCGCGCGTACAAGAGATGCGGCCGACCTGCTGCACGACCCGCTCAAACCGGTAAAGCCGGTCGCACACGGCGATGTTGTCGCCGTCATCCGCAAGACCCGTGATTCGGACAAAACAAGCCGATCGAGATGATAGTTGTTGATACAAATATCCTGATCTACTCTTTGATCAAGTGCGACCAATCACCGCTCGTCCAGAAGCTGCGCGGGAAAGATACGGATTGGCGCACCACGGCACTGTGCCTGCATGAAACACTGAACGTGCCGCGGCAACCTATCAGCGGGGCGAAGTGCTGACGTTCGCGCCGCGCCTTGCTGGGCCATGCCAACCGCTTCATCAACGTTGCGCAATGCGAAGTGGAGATGAATACGGCGCTAGCCGTGGCGGCGCAATACGCCACTACCGGATACGATGCGCAATACATTGCGCTGGTGCAAAACCTGAATGCCTCGTTGATTACGCAAGACCGTAAGCTTCGAAAAGCAGTACCCGGAATCGCATTTTCCATGCAGGAATTTCGCGCCCGGCAATATCGCGTGCGGCGACGTTTACAAATGGCACAGAAAACAATAGAAGAACAATTCGAACCTGACCACTTCGATCCTATAGACCAAAAGGTATATAGTTTGTCGCTGCGGACAGCGTTATAGTGCCGCAGCGATTTTGCGCGAATGGCCGCGGGATAGGGTGGGAGTGAAGCCTTGAAGTTGATTTACAGACAACACGCGATCAAAAGGATGCACGAACGGCGCATTAGCGAAGCCGAAATTCATCGCGCCTTGGAAACCGGCCAAGTGATAGAAAACTATCCGGACGATACGCCGCACCCGAGCGCGTTGTTGCTCGGTATGGCCGGAACAAAAGCAGTGCATGTTGTCTATGCCGACAACAGCGAGGGGAACGAACGGATAATCATCACCGTTTACGAGCCCGAACCGACAATCTGGCATGAAGACTTGAAGACAAGGAGATAACCATGAAATGCCAAATTTGCAAGCACGGCAGCACACACAAAGGTTACGCCAGCATCACCCTGGAACGCGACGGAACGACGCTGTTCTTCAAAAATGTTCCGGCAAATATTTGCGACAACTGCGGAGAAATCTATCACGACGAGGAGGTTACCCGTTCATTGCTTGAGCAAGCAGAGCAAGCGGCAACCCGGGGTGTTGAACTGGACGTGAGACGATATGCGGTTGCTTGATGTTTGGGGGATTTTCGGGGGGGAGGAATGGGAGTGTCGAACCTGGCCCCTTTTGTTTCGATGCGTTAGTCTATGAAGCGCCCGAGGACGGGCATAGGGAGAGGTCGTGAAGCTGAAAAAGGTGCAAGTCCGCATGTTCCGCAACTTTCTCGATTCAACCGAGGTCAAGATCGACGAGAAGGTCACTTGCCTCGTCGGCAAGAATGAGTCCGGTAAGAGCGCGTTCCTGAACGCGCTCTGGGGATTGAAGCCGGCTCGGACGGACCCGACCTTCTCGATTCCAGACCATTACCCCGCATGGCTGGAGAAACGCCATCGAAATGAGGGGATCAAACAAGATGACGTAACGCCGATTGAGGTTCGCCTGGAGTGGGAACCCGCGGACGTCAAGCACATCGAGGGCGCTTTCGGCGCCGGCGTTGTGGCCGTAGGCGCGGAACTGATGCTTTCGAAGACCTACGACAACCGTTACATCTGGCGCAGCGGCATGAACGAGAAGCAAGCGGTGACGAACTTCGTTGCATCGCAGGAGCTTCCGCATGCCGACGCGGTGACCTATGCGGCGATCGCGGACTTCGAGTCGCTGCAGAAAAAACTGGCCGAGGACATCACAAAGAACGCAGAGGCGGCCGAGCCACTGAAGCTGTTCACGAACGCGCAAGCTGAACTGAAAAAACTGTTCGGCAAGAGCACGACTTTCAGCAACGTCGCATGGGGCGTTGCCGAGGAGCGATTCCCCGAATTCTTTTACTTCGCGGACTACAGCAGGCTGCCTTACAGTGTGAAGATCGACCACGTCCTGAAATCCGAGAAGCTCGACGACTCGGAGGCGACGGCCCGTGCGCTCCTGCGTCTGGGCGGTGCCGAGCAAGACTACGTCCTGAACCCGGATTACGAGCGCCGCAAGCGTGAGCTAGAGAACGTGGCGAATGTGCTAACCGAGGACGTAAACAAGTACTGGACACAAAACCCGGAACTCCGTGTCCAGCCGGACATTACGCAGAGAACTGTCACGAATAATCAGGGGCAGCATTCGGTTCTCGATGAGATGAAGCTTCGCATCTGGGACAACCGTCATTCTCTGTCGTTGCCCTTCAACGAGCATTCGGCAGGCTTCCAGTGGTTTTTCTCATTCCTTGCCGCCTTTTCCGAGTACGAGCATCGCGATCCCGCAGTGGTGATCCTTCTGGACGAGCCGGCAGTCGGCCTCCACGCCCGCGCGCAGGCCGATTTCCTTCGTTTCATCGAGGAGCGTCTGACCAAGCGGTGCCAGGTGATCTATACGACCCACTCGCCTTTCATGGTGCAACCCGGAAAGCTGGAGCGCGTTCGGCTCGTCGAAGATCAAGGCAAGGAGACGGGAGCGCTTGTTACCGAGGATGTGCTGACTCGCGATCCCGACACGCTTTTTCCGCTGCAGGGGGCACTTGGCTATGACTTGGTGCAGCACCTCTTTGTCGCCGAAAACAATCTCGTCGTTGAGGGCACGTCCGACTATGCCTACCTCAAGGTGATCTCGGACTACTTTGTCTCGAAGGGGCGCACGGCGCTAGATCCCAAATGGAGTATCGTCCCAGTGGGCGGCGCTGATGCTGTGCCAACGTTCGTGGCGCTGCTAGGCAGCCATTTAAAAATCACCGTGTTGGTGGACTCGCGCAAGGAGGGCCACCAGCGGCTCGAGAGGATGTCCAAGGACGGCTATCTTGAGAAGAAGCGGATCATTCTCGTCGGTGACGTGCTCGGCCAAAAGACCGGCGACATCGAAGACCTGTTCGAGGTTGCTGAGTACCTCGACCTATATAACAAAGCGTTCGGCAAGACGCTGAAGGAGAAGGATCTGAAGGGTATGGACCCCATCGTTGTGCGCATCGCCCGTAGTGAGGGCGTGGAACGGTTTGACCATGGCCGTCCGGCTGACGTGCTGCTTCGCGAGCGCGAGAGCATTCTGTCGAAGCTTGGCGAGGCGACACTGAAGCGATTCGAGGACCTATTCTCTCGGATCAACAAGACGCTGTAATGGCCGCATTGCGAAATCATCCGACGCATCGTCGGGCCACGGGGGCTGTGGGCGCCGCGGGCGATAAAACGAAGTCCGCCAACGGGCACCGTCCCGAGGCCTGGCAGGCGTACGCCAGTCTGCCGCTCGCGCACCACCCGGTCCCCCACATCGTCCGAGCGCCGGGCTGCGCGCTCCGCGCTTGACTTGTCGCGCCCGGGAACTGCGTGAGATTTGTTTCAACGTTCGTTGCGAAGCGCCCGGGGAGTGCCGATCAGGCATCGTCGCAGCATTGCATCGGCACGGGACGCTGGCAACGGGCGGATTGATTTTCCTATCGCCGACAGAATCCAACACACGAATACTGTGAAGCGCAAATGGCTCGAAAAAGCTATAGCCGAAGCGTGTTTATCAACTGCCCTATAGACGACGAGTATACGCCGCTGTTTCGTGCGACGGTATTTGCGGTACTAAGGTGCGATTACCATGCTCGATGTGCCGTCGAAGAAGAAGATTCCAGTGAACTTCGGCTGACCAAAATATTCCGAATTATCACGGAGTGTCGTTTTGGAATTCATGATCTTTCAAGGACACAAATGGACGGAAGGTCGCGTCTACCAAGGTTTAACATGCCTTTGGAATTGGGGATTTTCCTTGCCGCTAAGCACTATGGACGTGACGAGCATGATAAGAAAGTATGTCTTGTCTTTGAGAAACGGACGCACTCTTACGAAAAATTCATATCAGACATCAAGGGACAAGATATTAAGGCACACCAAAATAGTCCACGATCCATAGTTATCAAGACTCGAGATTGGCTGGCGAGTAATTCCAGAAACAAACTTCTTCAAGGCGGCGACGCGCTCTGGATGGAATACAGATCGTTCAGTCGATGGCTACCGGGTAAGTGTAAGCGGGAGAAACTAAAGGAAGACAAGCTGACATTTGCAGACTACTACCAACTCGTTTTAGCGTGGATAGAGACCAAGAGCAAACCCGTTGTTGACGATTAGACTACGGTCAGTACAATATGCAGAAAGGAGTTCATGTCATGGCAACAAAGTACATTAGAAATTCTGGGAAGAGCTGGACGGGATCCGACATATCCCAACTACGATCTCTCGCCAAACAGAACACTCCGACACGAGTAATCGGTCTTAAACTGGGCCGGACGGAGGATTCCGTTCGGACGAAAGCCTCTGCTGCGAGCATATCCCTGAAGCCCGTGAATCAGCGTCCCTACGGCACCAAGAAATGAACTGATGACCGCCTGAAGATGCCCGGCTGGCGTGGGCTTCTGGCGGTTTGCGTATGCGCCGCGGGGCGAAAGCCTTGCCGAAGGTATCGTAGCGCCCCGCGAGTTCTCCTCCGGGCTCCTTGCACTGTGTTTCTTCCGTGACACGGTAGTTCAGAAATTTTTACCAGTCGTGCGCGATCACCGCTTACCCGTGCTCGCCGCCGAAAAAACGTTCCTGTCCGACAGGCGTTTTCTAACGCTGCTGGCTACGCCGGAGAGTCTGCTTGCTGGGGGCATTCGGTGTGCGGTGCTGGAGTTTCTGGTCAATAATTACGACGTACTCTCCCAGGAGTTTCGCCGCCGCATGCTTGGCTGGCGCCATTGCAGTCTCTCAGCGCTGCCCCTCTTGTACGCAGCGTCTTATCTCTATAAACTGTAATTTTATACAGGTGCAAAGGCTACCGATCCCGCAGGTGCCGCAGAACCACGCTGAAATACGCAATTGAAAAGCCCTTCTTCTTATCTCGACGGCCTCAACCCGGCGCAGCGCGCTGCCGTCAGCTTCGGCGTCGCGGCTGCGGCAGGCGCGCGCAGCGAAGGTACACGCAGCGTGCCGCCGCTACTCGTCATCGCCGGCGCCGGGACGGGCAAGACCAAGACCCTGGCGACCCGCGTCGCTCATCTGATCCTGAACGGCGCGGACCCGCGGCGCCTGTTGCTGCTCACTTTCGCGCGGCGCATGGCGAGCGAGATGCTGCGCCGGGTCGAACACATCTGTGCGCAGGCGCTCGATAGCCGCATGCCGGCCGCCGCGCAAGCGGTGGAATGGTCGGGCACGTTTCACGCGGTCGGCGCGAAGCTGCTGCGTATGTATGCCGGCAGCATCGGCCTCGACCCGGCATTCTCGATCCTCGATCGCAGCGATTCCGCCGACCTGATGGATCTCGCGCGCGACGAACTGCGTCTGTCGGAAACGCAAGGCCGCTTCCCGAAGAAGGCCACCTGCCTCGCGATCTATTCCAACGTGGTCAACGGCCAGTTGCCGCTGCGCGACGTGATTGCGCGGTTTTTCCCCTGGTGCGGCGAATGGGAGGAAGATCTCAAGCGCCTGTTCGCCGCCTACGTCGGAATGAAACAGGCGCAGGCCGTGCTCGACTACGACGATCTCCTGCTCTACTGGTCGAAGATGATGGCGGTCGCGGACATCGCGCAATCCGTAGCCGCGCGCTTCGATCACGTGCTGGTCGACGAATACCAGGACACCAACGCCCTGCAGGCCGCCATTCTCGTCGGGCTGAAGCCGGACGGCAGGGGCCTTACCGTGGTCGGCGATGACGCGCAGTCGATCTATTCCTTCCGTTCGGCGCGGGTGGAAAACATCCTCGAGTTTCCCGCGCTGTTCAGTCCGGCGGCCGAAGTCATCACGCTGGAGCAGAACTACCGCTCCACCCAGCCGATCCTCGCGGCGTGCAACCGGGTCATCGAGCACGCGGCTGCGCGTTTTACCAAGAACCTTTATTCCGATCGCAGCGGCGGCGGCCGGCCGCTGATCGCGATGGTCGCGGACGAAACCGCCCAGGTCGATTTCGTGGTCGAGCGCGTCCTTGCCAACCGCGAGGCCGGCATGGAACTGCGCGAGCAGGCGGTGCTGTTCCGCGCCTCGCAACACTCCGCTCCCCTGGAAATCGAACTGTTCCGCCGCGGCATCCCCTACGTCAAGTTCGGCGGGCTGAAGTTTCTCGAGGCGGGGCATGTCAAGGACTTGCTCGCGCTGCTGCGCTGGGTGGAGAACCCGCGCGATCGCAGCGCCGGCTTTCGCGTGTTGAAACTCATCCCCGGCATCGGTCCCGCGACAGCGCGCCGTGCGTTGGACGGCATCGAGCGCGACGGCCGGGATCTCGCGTCGCTCGAGCGCTTCAAACCGCCGGCGAGCGCCGCCCCGCTGTTCGATGCCCTGGTGGCGGCGATGAAAGACGTGCTTGGCGCCAGCCACTGGCAGGGCCAGATCGAGCGGCTGCGGCGCTGGTACGATCCGGTACTCGAACTCGCCTACGACAGCGCGCATACGCGCCTGGGCGACCTGGATCAGCTAGAGCGCATGGCTGCCCAGCACGCGACGCGTTCGTCTTTCCTCACCGATCTCAGCCTCGACCCGCCTGAGGCCTCGGGCGCGGAGGCGGGCCCGCCGCTGAAGGACGAGGACTGGCTCGTGCTCTCCACCATTCACTCGGCCAAAGGCCAGGAATGGCGCGCGGTGTTCGTCCTCAATGTCGTCGATGGCTGCATTCCGTCGGACATGGCCACCGACACGGCGGAAGAAATCGAGGAAGAGCGCAGGCTGCTCTATGTCGCGATGACGCGGGCGCGCGACGAACTGGTGCTGATGCAGCCGCTGCGCTTTTACGTGCGCGGACAGGGTTACGGCGGCGACCGCAGCGTGTATGCGCCGCGCAGCCGCTTCATCGCCCAGGCCGATCTGGACGCCTTCGAACTGACGGGCGCGCCGCAGCAGCAGACGCCTGTGGACGCGCCGCTGCCCGCGCCGTCAGTGAACGTCGACCTGAAGGCCGGCATGCGCGAGATGTGGCGTTGAGCCAGGCGCGCTCTCCCGCCCGCCGGATCACCGCGACAAGTGGCGTTGCAGCAGTTCCAGGGCGGCGGCGGCGAAGGCACGCATGTTCGTCACGCGGTCGGTATCGCCGGTTTCGACGGTGACGACTTCCTCCGCCAACCCTGCGATAGCGATGCAACTGTGTCCCGCGCTGTCGCCATAAGGGTTTCCGGTCGGTCCCGCGGCGCCGGTTTCGGCAAGTCCCCAACTGGCGGAGAAACGCCGACTCGCCGTGCGCGCGAGCAGCAGCGCATAAGGCTCTGACGCCGAGCGCATCCCCGCGACCGCCTCGCGCGGAAGCTGCATCAGCAGCTCCCGTGCGAGGCGCGTGTAGACCACGGCCCCGCCGAGAAAATACGCCGAGGCGCCGGGAACCGCGAGCAGGGCGGCCGCGATGAGACCACCGGTCGACGATTCCGCGACCGCGATGGTTTCGCGGCGTTGTTTCAGCAACATCGCCACCTGTTCGGCCAGTGGTAGCAAGGTTTTCATAAGCGTTCAGTCCCCGGCCAGCCTGAATTCGAGATGCCGCTTCACCGCCGGCCATTCCTGCGCGACGATGGAAAAGACCACGGTATCGCGCAGGCTGCCGTCGGCATAGCGCTGGTGGCTGCGCAAAATGCCGTCCTGCTTCGCGCCCAGGCGCTCGATCGCTCGGCGGCTGGCGTAATTGAAAAAACCGGTGCGGAATTCGACCGCGATGCAGGCCAGCGTCTCGAACGCATGGGTGAGCAGCAGCAGCTTGCATTCGGTGTTGAGCGGCGTGCGCTGCGCCGACCTGGCATACCAGGTGGAACCGATTTCGACGCGGCGGTTGTTCGCGTCGATGTTCATGTAGGTCGTCATGCCGGCGATTTTTCCGCTGGCGAGGCGGCGTACCGCGAACGGCAGCATCGAACCTGCCTGTTGCAGGCCGAGCCTGCGTTCGATTTCGGCGCGCATGCCTTCGGGCGAGGGTACCGCCGTGTACCAGAGCTTCCACAGTTCGCCGTCGCGCACGGCTTCGGCCAGGGCGTCCTGGTGCACGTAGGATAGCGGTTCGAGCACCGCGTGGCGGCCGCTGAGGGTGATGGATTCGGTGAATGCAGTCATGGTGATGTCTTCAAGTGGTTCATTCCCGCGTTTCAGCGCCGAAACGCGAGGCCAAGCGGCGATGCTATTCTACATGGCCGCATGCCGCGGGCTCAGGAGGAAGGCAGATGAATCAGCAGGACATCCACGGCGCCGCCGCCATCCTGTGGCAACACTGGCAGCAATCCACCCGCCTCGATGAACTGCCCGCGCATTGCAGGCCGGGCAGTCGTGCCGAGGGATATGCGATCCAGGCCGAAGTGGCAAAGATATCCGGCATGAGCGTCGTCGGCTGGAAGATCGCAGCCACCAGCACGGCGGGGCAGCGACACATCCGTGTGGACGGGCCGCTCGCCGGCTGCCTGCTGTCGGCGCGAATGCTGGAGGGCGGTGCGCGCATATCCCTGGCTGGCAATAACATGAAAGTCGCCGAAGCGGAATTCGCTTTCCGTATGGGCGGGCCCTTGCCCAAACGCGCTGAAAGCTACGAGGTCGCGGAGGTGCTTGACGCCGTCGCCTCTCTGCATCCCGCCATCGAAGTGCCCGACTCGCGCTACAACGATTTCACCCGCGTCGGCGCGCCGCAACTGATCGCAGACACCGCCTGCGCCTGCTGGTTTGTGATCGGCCCGGCGGCGCGCGCCGACTGGCGTGCCCTCGACCTATCGAAGCACGGTGTCGCGGCCTATCGCAACGGCGCGCTCGCCGGGCAGGGCTCCGGCGCCAATGTCCTGGGCGACCCGCGCCGCGCGCTTGCCTGGATCGCCAACGAACTGAGCATCTACGGCGACGGCTTGCGTGCCGGCGATGTGGTGATCACGGGCACTTGCCTGACACCGGTACCGGTGTCCGCGGGCGATAGCGTCAAAGCTGACTTCGGTGAGTTTGGCACGCTCGAAGTGAGGTTTAGCTGAGTAACCAGCAGAGGGCACGACGCAGAACAGCGATTCGTGAACAGCGATTCGTGATTGCCGAATCGGTTCCAATGCGCTACGCTGCACGCATCGGGGCGCGGCAGATCCCCGATGGCTTCCCGCCAAGACGGTGTCCCGTCCAAATCTGCCGCTCAGGCATTGGAGCGGACCTTGGACACCGAATCGAATCATGTCAACCGGCTTCTCGTCGCGAAGGGCCTGCGCGCGTTCGGCGACGGCTACGTAAGCCTGCTGCTGCCGCTGTATCTGCTGGAGCTCGGCTTCGGTCCGCTGCACGTGGGCATCATTGCAACTACCACGCTCATCGGTTCCGGTCTGCTCACGCTGGCGGTCGGGCTCCATGCCTGGCGCTACCACTACCGCAGCCTGCTGCTCGCCGCGTCGATGCTGATGGCGGGCACCGGATTCGGTTTCGCCTTGCTCACCGACTTCTGGCCGCTGCTAGTGGTCGCGCTGGTGGGAACGCTGAATCCTTCGAGCGGCGACGTCAGCGTGTTCATGCCGTTGGAGCACGCGGTGCTCTCGCGCGTCGTGAGCGACCGGCAGCGCACGGCAACGTTCGCGCGCTACAGCCTCGTCGGCTCCCTGCTCGCCGCCGCGGGATCGCTCGCGGCGGCGCTCCCGGCGATCATCGCCAGCGTGAGCGGCATGTCTTCGGTGAATGCCATCCAGGCCATGTTCGTGCTCTATGCGCTGATTGCCTGTGCCTCCGGCCTCGTCTACCGCGGACTGCCCAAGGCGCTAGCGACGGACGCGCCGCAAGCGATGGCGCCGCTGGGCAAATCGAAAAAAGCGATCTACACGCTGGCGGCGCTGTTCAGCCTCGATGCGTTCGCGGGCGGCTTCGTGGTGCAGTCGATGGTGGCGCTGTGGCTGTACCAGCGCTTCGACCTGTCGCTGGCGGCTGCGGGCGTGGTGTTTTTCTGGACCGGCGTGCTCACCGCCGGCTCCTATCTCGTCGCCGTGCGCATCGCCGGCCGCTTCGGGCTGGTGAATACCATGGTGTTCACGCACATCCCGTCGAGCGTGTGCCTGATCCTGCTGCCCTTCGTCCCCGACCTGAGTTGGGCGATCGCGCTTTTGTTTGTTCGGAGCGCGTTGTCGCAGATGGACGTGCCGACGCGGAGTTCCTACGTGATGGCGATCGTTACGCCGGCGGAACGGCCGGCCGCCGCGAGCATCACCTCGGTGCCGCGCAGCCTCGCCTCCGCCATGAGCCCGTTCCTGGCGGGCTGGATGCTGGGCCTGTCCGCGTTCGGCTGGCCGCTGGTGGTGGCGGGCGGCGTGAAGATCGTCTACGACCTGTTGCTGCTCGCGCTGTTCAGAAAAATACGACCACCGGAAGAAGAACGTTAGCGTCTCCGCCTAGAGCTTTTTCAGCAGAACCTTGGAGCGCCGCTGCCAGTTGTAGAGCGATTTCTTCGGCTCGGGCAAGGCGCCGATGGCGGCCTCGGCGAAGCCGCGCTCGATGAACCAGTGCGCGGCGCTGGTGGTGAGCACGAACAGCTTCTTGAAGCCCAGTTGGCGCGCTTCGACTTCGCCGTGCTCGAGCAGCTTCTCGCCATAGCCCATCGCGCGAAACTCGGGCCGCACCGCGACGGCCGCCAATTCCGCCGATTTTCCGGCAAGCGGGTAGAGCGCGGCGCAGCCTACGATCACGTTGTCGTGTTCGATCACGAAAAAGCTCTTTACCTCGCGCTCGAGCAGTTCGCGTCCGCGGTAGACCAGCGTGCCCTCGGCTTCCAGCGGTTCGATCAACTGCAGGATGCCGCCGATGTCGTCGATGCTGGCCGGGCGCAGGCGCTCCAGTTTGTCGGCGGTGATCATGCTGCCCGAGCCGCCGTGAGTAAACAGTTCCAGCAGCAGCGCGCCGTCCACCTTGTGCGACACCACATGCGCCCGGGCCACGCCGGCGCGCACCGCTTCCACCGCATGCGTAAGATACAGGCGCGTGTCCGGACTGAGGTTCTTGCCGCGCGCGAGCAACTGCTCGGCCTCCTGCGCCGAGAGTTCGGGCATCAGTTTGCCGCGCGCGTCCTCGACCGGGGAGTCGCTGAGAAACACCAGCTTCACCGCGCCGACCGCCTTGGCGGTGGCGACGGCCACGTCTTCCATCGACAGGTTGAACACTTCGCCGGTGGGCGAATAGCCGACGCTGGAAATGATCACCAGGTTGTCCGCCGCGAGGCAGGATTCGATCGCCGCCGCGTCGACCTTGCGCACCATACCGGTGTATTGCAGATCGACGCCATCCAGCACGCCCATGGGCTGGGCGGTGATGAAATTGCCCGACACGGTGTTGATCGCCGCGCCCGCCATGGGCGAATTGGGCAGCCCCTGCGACAGAAGCGCATCGAGTTCGACGCGCAGCAGGCCGGCGGCCTCTTTCACGCATTCCAGCGCCACCGCGTCGGTGATGCGCACCCCGGCGTGGTAGCGCGAGCGCGCGCGGCGCTGCTTCAGCTGCGCCTCGATCTGCGGGCGCGAGCCGTGCACCAGCACCAAGCGTATGCCGGTGCTGCGCAGAAGATTGATGTCCTGCGTGAGCACGGCGAACTTGCCGTCGGCGACGACTTCGCCGCCGAAGGCGATGACGAAGGTCTTGCCACGGAAGGCGTTGAAATAAGGCGCCGCGGAGCGGAACCAAGCGACGAACTGGCTATGTACGGTGGGCGGCATGCGCGGCAACCGGGAGCGAAAACGTCATTCTAAGGCACTTGCCGCCCGCTTCCCAAGTCTGTTGCGCCGGGAGGGGACGACGTCAGGCGACAGCGCCGGCGGCAGGAAAAGTGATGGCGAAGCGGGTCAATCCGTTCGAGGAGAAAATCTGGATCGTCCCCTGGTGCGCTTCGACGATCGATTTGGTGATCGCCAAGCCGAGCCCGGCCCCGTCGCTGGGCGCCTTGTGGCGGGACGGGTCGACCCGATAGAAGCGGTCGAACAGCCGCGGCAGATGCTCCGGCTCGATGTCCTCACCCGGGTTGTCGACGCTCAGTTGGATTTCTCCGGACTTGCGCCGATCGATGAGCACTTTGACCGACCCGTCGCGAGGCGTGTGCCGTATGGCGTTCGAAAGCAAATTGCTTAGCGCCCGGCGGATCATCAGCCGATCCCCGTGGACGAGCCCGGCTCCGGTGAGAACCAGGCTGACACCGTGTTCTTCCGCGAGCGCCTCGTAGAAATCGAACAGCCCGCGCGTCTCCGCCGCCAGATCCACCATTTCGCTGCTCGGCACGATCAGCCGGTTGTCTGACTTCGCCAGGAACAGCATGTCGGCGATCATGCGCGCCAGCCGCTCGTACTCCTCCAGGTTCGAGTACAACACTTCACGATATTGGTCTGCCGATCTCGCTTTGGAAATCGCCACCTGCGTCTCGGTCATCAGGTTGCTGATGGGTGTGCGCAGTTCGTGCGCCAGATCCGAGGAGAAGTCCGACAGCCGCCGAAACGAGTCTTCGAGGCGGGCGAGCATGTCGTTGAAGGCAATCGCCAGGTCGACCAACTCGGTCGGCACCGATTCGGGCGGCAGGCGCTCGCCGAGGCGGCTCGCGGAAATGCCATGGGTCAGTCGCGCCAGCTCACGTACCGGCGCCAGTCCCCGGCGCGCCGCGATCCAGCCGAGGAGCGCGGTTAAGGCGATGCTCGCCGCAATCGCCGACCAGAGGCTCTTTTGGAATGCCTCGATGAATATGCGGTGATGCTCGATGTTCACCGCGACCACAACGGTTGCCGCAGGCTGACCGGCGATGCCGGTGGCGGCTGCCGCGGCGATGCCCCGGTATGCCTGCCCGTCCTGTACCCACACCACCGGCCCGGCGCGTCTGGATGAATCTTCCGGCGGCCGGGCCTCGAGCAGGGCGGCTGGAAAAACAGCGCCTGACGAATTGAACAGCAGCTTGCCGTCCGTTCCGACCACGGCGACTGACAGTCCGTGATGCCCCACCAGGGCGTCAGGAAGACGTTGGGGAACGGCAGCCATGTCGCTCTGGGTGCGCACCTTGGCCAAGGTGTGGCGCACGAGTTCCAGCTTGCCGCTGAGTTCGGTCAGGTCCTGTTCCTCGAAGTGCGCCTCGACCAGGGTGCCGGTCAGTGAGCCGACCACGAGAAGCACGGCCGTCGAGACGGTCGAGAAGAATAGCGCGAGGCGGACGGTGATCGACATGGGTCGCATCATGCGGGTTCCGGGACTTCCAGCACGTAGCCCATGCCCCTGACGGTGCGGATGAGTTTGGGCTCGAAATCGTCGTCTATCTTTGCCCGCAGACGGCGCACCGCGACCTCGATCACGTTGGTGTCGCTGTCGAAATTCATGTCCCAGACCTGGGATGCGATGAGTGAGCGCGGCAACACCTCTCCCTGGCGCCGCAGCAGCAGTTCGAGCAGAGCGAATTCCTTGGCGGTGAGATCGATGCGCTTGCCGCCGCGGGTTACGCGGCGGCGCAGCAGATCCAATTCCAGGTCGGCAACCTGCAACAGCTCCGGTTCGTTGGTCCTGCCCCTGCGCAGCAACGCACGCACCCGCGCCAGCAGTTCCGAGAACGCGAACGGCTTGACCAGGTAGTCGTCCGCGCCGAATTCCAGTCCTTTCACCCGGTCCTCGACCTGATCGCGCGCGGTCAGGAACAGCACGGGCAGGCGCTTGCCCTTTTGCCGGATCTCGCGCAGGACCTGCCAGCCGTCGAGCCTGGGCAACATGACGTCGAGTACCATGAGATCGTAGTCGTCGGTCAGGGCCAGGTGCAAGCCGTCGACGCCGTCGCGCGCCAGGTCCGCCACGAAGCCGGCCTCGGACAGGCCCTGCTTCAGATAGTCGCCGGTCTTTTGCTCGTCCTCGACGATCAGGATTTTCATCGCTCTTCCTTGTGGCGGTGGTTACGCGTGTCAACTATTGTGCGCGCAACCAGCCTCCCGTTTCCGAAGATAACAAACTTGTAATCGCGCCGTCAGCTATTTGTCGGGTACCTGAACGCATCATGACAGCCTTAACAAGGGAGGCAGGCGGCGAATCTTGCGGCGTCACTCGCGTTTGCCACCCCCACGTTTGCGGACGATGCCCGCCATCCGGCAAAGGCTCAGAAGTCCATGGCCGCGCCGCCAGGAGAGGCAGCAGCCAATGCCGATGAAATGAAATAGCGGGATGGGGGTGACGACGCCAAAAGGATGGTCCCGATTTACTGTTACACTGGCTTCCATATGTTGATTCGAATCCGAAAACTGGTGCTGTACCTGCTGCTCGCGTGTCTGCCGCTGCAAAGCGTGGCTGGGCCGGCACACATGCTGCTCTGCGATGATGCGACGCCAGCCGCTGCCGATGGGTTGCAGGTTCACGATGATGGTGACGAGCATCCCGCACATGAAGGGCCGGCCGGTCAGGGTGGGGCGTCCTCGCTTGATTGCTGCCAGCAGTATTTCCCCGGCGTGCTGTACAGCAGTTCGCCGGATATCGGCGAGACGGGAATCGTATCCGTCCCGGTCGGGCCTGCCAGCTTCTATTCCTTCTTCCCCGAGCGCCTCAAGCGCCCGCCGCCAAGCGATCTCGCCATCTGATCGGCGAGTGGCGTCTCCTGCCCCGAGATCGGGGCTGACCCACCGTCATACGGGGATGCGAACCGCATCCGCTCGCGCACTGCGCCGGTGAGCCGGCCCAGGGCATGTCGTTGGGGGTTGAAATGAAATATCTATGGGCGGCAATTGCCGCTGTCGCCATGGCGTTGCCGGCGCACGCGCAAAGCCTGCGCGATGCCGTGGAAGTGGCATGGATGCGGCAGCCGCTGGCGCAGGCAAGACCGGCGCGCGCGGAAGAGTTCGCGGCAAAACGCGACTCCGCGCAGGCCTTGTTTCCGGAGCCGCCCAGTCTGGTCGTCGGAAACCGTGACGACCGCCTGCACCGCAACCAGGGGGCGCGCGAGGTGACCGCCGGAATCGCTTTGCCGCTGTGGCTGCCCGGAGAACAGGGCCGCCAGGATGCGATCGTCAGTGCCGAGGGCGATCAGTACAATGCCGCGCTCGCCGCGGCGAAGCTGAAGATTGCCGGCGAAGTGCGTGAGGCAATTTGGCAGGTACGGCTCGCCGAAAACGAGTTGACGCTCGCGCGGCGCAAGGTGGAGGAAGCGGCGGTGCTCGCGGCCGATGTCGAGCGTCGCGTCAAGGCCGGCGACCTGGCGCGCGTTGATCTCAACCAGGCGCAGGCCGCGGAACGTCTGGCGCGCGGTGCACTCGCCGAAGCCGAGATCAGGGGATTCAGGGCGAAGCAGGGCTTTAACGTGTTGACAGGGTTGAGCATGCTGCCCGGCGGCCAAGAGAACGCCGCCAAGCAGGCCGTCTCTCTTGAGGACCATCCGCTGCTCGCGCCACTGCGACGGGCGGTGGCCACCACGCAGGCGAAGCTCAATCTGGCCATGCAAAGCCTGCGCGACAATCCCGAGTTGGAGCTTGGGCTGCGGCGCGAGCGTGGTCTGTTCGACGAGCCGTACGCCCACTCTGTTGAAATGCGCTTCCGCTTGCCGTTCGCGACCGATGCGCGCAACCGACCGCGAATTGCCGCTGCAAACGGGGACATGGCCGAAGCGCAAGCTGCCTACAACCTGGAGCGCGTCAAGGTGGCGGCTGAGATCGAAGCGGCGCGGCGCGAACTGGAGCAGGCGCGCACCGTGGTGCAACTGACGCAGACGCGCTTCGCGCTCGCCGCCGATACGCAGCAGCTGCTGGCTAAGGCGTTTGCGCTCGGTGAGCTCGATTTGATCGCGCGGCTGCGCGCTGAAAACGAACGATTCGAAGCGGAATTACAGTTCACGCGCGCGCAGATCGATGCGTCGCGCGCCATCTCGCATCTCAATCAGGCATTAGGAGTATTGCCATGAAGTGGTTTGTCCATTTGATGCTTCTCGTATGGCCGGCGATCGCGCTGGCGGATGCAGGCCACGACCACGGCGCGGCACCTTCTGCCGTAACCGCGACCCTCGCGCCGCGCATCGAGGCGCAGTCCGAAAACTTCGAACTGCTGGCGTTCCTCGATAACGGCAAGCTCACGCTCTACCTCGATCGTTTCGCCACCAACGAACCGGTGTCCAATGCCCGCATCGAAATCGAAAGCGGCGCATTCAAGGCGGTCGCACAGCCTCGCGCGGATGGCGCCTATACCGCCCCGGGAGAGGCGTTCGCCAATCCGGGACAATATCCGTTGGTGTTCACGATCCAGGCTGCTGATGGCTCAGATTTACTGAACGGCACGCTCATCGTTCCGCAGCCTGCCGGACAGTCGGCGCACGGGCATGACTGGACCGAATGGCTGGTATGGGTCGCAAGCGGCGTGGTCGTGGTGTTCGGCGCAGCCTGGCTGCTGCTGCGCCGCAGAAGAACTTCGGCTGCTGCCATCGTGCGGCTGACCGCAGTGTTCACGCTGGCTGTACTGATGACCGCGGCAGCGGTCACCTTCGCGCACGAAGGCGACGACCACAGCAACGACCAGAAAGGCCCCGGCACGACGAGCCGAAGCCCGGCGCCCGGCGATACAAGAATCGACAATGCCGGCGCGCGCCGGCTGGCTGACGGCGGCGTGTTCATGCCGAAACCCGTGCAACGCCAGCTCGGCGTTCGCACCACCGCGGCCGAAATGGGCGAACTTGCGCAGAGCATGGAGCTGAACGGACGGATCATCAGCGATCCCAACGCCGGCGGGCGCGTGCAGTCGAGCCAGTCCGGGCGCATCGAGCCCGGGCCGCACGGTCTGGCAACGCTGGGACAAAAGGTCAAAAAAGGCGACGTGCTCGCCTACATCAGGCCGGTCGCCAACGCGATCGAGCTCGGCAACCAGCGCGCGCAACTGGCGGAAATCACCGCGCAGCACGGACTCACGGAGAAAAAGATAACGCGCCTCGACGCGCTCGAAGGCAGCGTGCCGCGTAAAGAGATCGACGCCGCGCGCGCGGAGTTCGCCAGTCTCACCGAGAGAAAAGCAGCGGTCGGCGCAAGTCTCAGCCAGCGCGAAGCCCTCGTCGCGCCGGTGACCGGGGTAATCAGCGCGGCGTCCGCGGTGACCGGACAGGTCGTGGAAGCGCGTGAAGTGCTGTTCGAAATTGTGGACCCGCAACGGCTGATGGTGGAAGCGCTCGCCTACGACCCGGCGATACTCACTGACATCGCCGGTGCCAGCGCCGCCCTCCGTCACGGCGCCTCGCTGCCGCTCGTTTTCGTCGGCGGCGCGCAGCAACTGCGCGAACAGGCGCTGCCGCTGCTGTTCCGGATCAAGCCGCCGCTGCCGCCGCTGGCGGTGGGCCAGCCGCTGAAAGTGGTGGCGCAGACCAGACGCACGCTGAAGGGCGTTGCCGTTCCGCTGGCGGCGCTCACCAGAAACAGCGCTGGCGACACCGTGGTATGGGTGCATGCCGGCGCCGAAACATTCGTCGCCAGGAAAGTGCGTTTCCAGGCGCTTGACGGCGGCCGTGCGTCCGTTACCGAAGGCATCGCCGCCGGCGAACGGCTCGTTACCGACGGCGCGGCGGCGATCGCCCAGGTGCGTTGACGGAGCCGCCATGTTCAACTTCCTCATCGACGCGAGCCTCAAGCAGCGCCTGCTGGTGCTGGCGCTGTCGCTGGTGCTCATCTTTTACGGCGGCCTCACCATCAGGCAGATGCCGGTAGACGTATTCCCGGATCTCAACAAACCGACCGTGACCCTGCTCGCCGAATCCGGCGGCATGGCCCCGGAGGAAGTCGAGCAGCTCGTCACCTTCCCGATCGAAACCGCGATGAACGGCATGCCCGGCGTCACGCGCGTGCGCTCGGTGTCCGGCATCGGGCTGTCGGTGGTGTCCGTCGAGTTCGACTGGGGCACCGAGATCTTCCGCAACCGCCAGCAGGTCGCCGAGCGTTTGTCGCTGGTTAAAGAGCAGCTTCCCGAGGGCATCGCGCCGCAGATGGGGCCGATCGCCTCGATCATGGGCGAGATCATGCTGATCGCGCTGCCGGCCGACCCGGCGCGAGTGAATCCGATGCAGGTGCGCGAGTATGCGGACTGGGTAATGCGTCCACGGCTGCTCACCATTCCGGGAGTGGCGCAGGTGATCCCGATTGGCGGCGAGGTCAAACAATACCGCGTCGAGCCCGCTCCGGAGCAGATGCAGGCATTGGGGGTGACGCTCGAACAGCTCGAGTCGGCGCTCAAGAATTACGCCGCCAACACCAGCGGCGGTTTTCTCGAACAAGGCGCGCGCGAGTACCTGATCCGCAATATCGGCCGCACCGCGCGCCTGGCCGACCTGCAGAGCCTCTCCATCGGCGCAAGAAACAACCAGCCGATCCTGCTCAAGCAGGTGGCGCAGGTGAAGCTTGCCGCGGCGGCGAAGCGTGGCGATGCGAGCTACAACGCCAAGCCCGCCGTGATCCTTTCGGTGCAGAAGCAGCCCGCCGCCGACACTGTCAAGCTCACGCGCGAGATCGAAACCGCGCTCGCCGATCTCGGCAAGTCGCTGCCGGCAGGCATGGCGGCGCCCGAGATCGTATTCAAGCAGGCAAACTTCATCGAAGCCTCGGTCACCAACGTCGAAGAGGCGCTGCGCGACGGCGCGATCATGGTGGCGGTGGTGCTGTTCCTGTTCCTGCTCAACTTCCGCACCACGCTGATTTCGCTCACCGCGATTCCGATGTCGATTCTGATCACCGCGCTCACGTTCAAGCTGATGGGTCTTTCGATCAACACCATGACCCTCGGCGGCCTCGCGATCGCGATCGGCGCGCTGGTGGACGACGCCGTCGTCGGGCTCGAGAACATTCTGCGCCGGCTCAAGCGCAACATCGCCGACGGCACGCACACGCCGGCGCTGGAAGTGATCGCCGCGGCCACCAAGGAAGTGCTGTCCGGCATCGTGTATGCCACCGTGATCATCGCGCTGGTGTTCGTGCCGCTGTTCGCGCTCTCCGGCATCGAGGGCCGGCTGTTCGCGCCGCTGGGCGTGGCGTTCATCGTTTCCATACTCGCCAGCATGCTGGTGTCGGTGACGCTTACCCCGGTGCTGTGCTACTACCTGCTCGCCCCGCGTCGACGGCTTACGGCACACGGGACGCCTCAGAATCCCGGCGGCGACGCCGCGAAAACACCGTGGTGGTCGCTGCGCTTCAACCTGCACGCCGGGGAGGAATACAGTCCGCTGGTAAAGAAGCTCAAGCAATGGGACACGCATATCCTTTACTGGTCGTTCGATCACGCCCGGCCGCTGCTGGCGGCCGCGCTGACAGCCGCGCTGCTCGCCGTTGCAACGGTGCCATTCTTCCCGCGGGCGTTTCTGCCGCTGTTCAACGAAGGCACGCTCACCATCAATCTGCTACTCAATCCGGGTACCTCGCTTTCCGAATCCAACCGCACCGGCACCCGGGCCGAGCAGCTGATCACGCAAGTGCCGGAAGTCATCCACGTCGGGCGCCGCACCGGCCGCGCCGAGCTCGACGAGCACGCCGAGGGCGTGCATTACAGCGAGATCGACGTCGACCTGAAACGCTCGCGGCGCAGCCGTGACGCCGTGCTGCAGGACATCCGCAACCGCCTCGCCGTGCTGCCGGTGGTGGTCAACGTCGGGCAGCCGATCTCGCACCGGCTCGACCACATCCTGTCGGGCGTGCGCGCGCAGATCGCGCTCAAGATCTACGGCGACGATCTCGATACGCTGCGCGCGCTGGCCGCGCAACTGCGCGACCGGCTGGCAACGATAGTCGGCGTCGCCGACCTGCAGATCGAGAAAGCGGTGCTGATCCCGCAGCTCAAGCTGCGCGTGGACTACGAAAAGGCGGCGGCCTACGGCGTGGCGCCGGCGGCAGTGCTGAAAGCGCTCGAGACTCTTGTGGGCGGTGAGAAGCTGGCGCAGGTGATCGAGGGCAGCCGCCGCTTCGATCTGGTGGTGCGCCTGCCCGACTCTGCGCGCGAGCTGCACGCGCTCGAACAGCTTCTGGTCGAAACGCCGGGCGGGCGGGTGCCGCTCTCCCGCATTGCCGAGATTGAAGACGGCGACGGCCCCAACCAGATCTCGCGCGATAACACGCGCCGGCGCATCGCGATCTCGGCCAACTCCGACGGCGCCGACCTCTCCGGCATCGTGGCGCGCATCCGCGCCGAAATCGCCGCCAGCCCCCTGCCCACCGGCTACTTCACCAGCCTCGAGGGCCAGTTTCAGGCGCAGGAGGAAGCCACGCGCCTGATTGCCCTGCTCTCCGTGCTGTCGGTATTCATCATTTTCATCGTGCTCTACACGCGCTACCGCTCCACTGCACTGTCGCTGATGATCATGGGCAATATCCCGCTCGCGCTGGTCGGCAGCGTTATCGCGCTCAAGCTTGCCGGCCAGCCGCTGTCGGTCGCGTCGATGATCGGCTTCATCACGCTCGCCGGGATCAGCACGCGCAACGGCATTCTGAAAGTGAGCCACTACATCAATCTGTGCGCGTTCGAAGGCGAAAAGTTCGGCAAGGAAATGATCGTGCGCGGTTCGCTCGAGCGCCTGACACCGGTGTTCATGACCGCGTTGGTGGCGGCGTTCGCACTGGTGCCCCTGATGCTCGCAGCGGACGAACCGGGCAAGGAAATCCTGCACCCGGTGGCGGTCGTGATCTTCGGCGGGCTGGTGAGCGCCACCCTCCTCGACACCATCATCACGCCGGTAATGTTCTGGCTGTGGGGCGAAAAACCGGTGCAGCGGCTGGTCGCCGAACATGCCCGGCAAGCCTTCTGAAGCGCATCACCGCCACCCTCTGCACCAATCACTGAAAAGGAGACTGACAATGAAACCGATCAACGTTATGTTTGCTGCCTCGCTGCTGTGTCTCTCGGTTGCTGCCCGCGCTGACGGACCTGCAATCGGCCCGAACGGCGGCCAGGTCAAAGACGCCGGGAAATATCATCTGGAACTGACCGTCAAGGATAGCGCGCTTATGGTGTACGTGACCGGCAGCAAGCACGCGAAAGTGGCAACCGAGGGCGCGGCCGGCAGCGCGACGGTGCTCGCTGGAAAAAACACCTCCACCGTGAAGCTCGATCCGGGCGGTGAAAATGTGCTCAGGGGAAGTGGCGGGTTCCAGTCGGCGTCGGGAATGAAGGTCGTGGTGTCGGTCACGCTGCCCGGTCAGCCGCCGGTGCAGGCGCGCTTCACGCCGCTCGAGAAACCGAAACCTTCAGCCAAAGCAGCTGCCAAATAGCGATGCACTCCGGCAATACGCGGGACGATCACGCGGCATGAACCGGTTTTTCCGGCGGACGCCCCCCTGCCGCGGATGTCGTGACCGCAACGGTCGCGGGCAAGACGCCGCTCAAGCGATTGACACCGGGGTAGCGGAGGACGCAAGCAAGCACCTCGACAAAAAGCATTGGCCCAGGGCACTGGTCGTTGCGCTTGTGTTGGCTGTAATTGCCCCGCCAGCCGGGCTCGCCGCGGATCCCCGCGCCCGCGAACGGTTGCCGGGACCCGAAGCCGCGCTCGAACGTGTCTTCGAGGCGATACGGCAAAGCCGCCGCGACGCGGCGCTGGGCGAGGTTGACAGGCTGATCGCTGTGCACCCGAATTTCCGCCTCGCGCACCTCATTCGCGGCGATCTGCTGCTCGCACGCGCCAAGCCAATCGCCGGGTTCGGAAATACCGCACGAGACGCCAACGGTCGCATCGAGGAGCTTCGCGTGGAGGCGATCGCCCGTCTGCGCGCGTACCAGCAGCACCCGCCCGAGGGCCTGATTCCGCGGAACCTCGTTCAGGTCGCCCACACGCTTGAGTACGTCGTCGTGATCGACTCTGCGCGATCGCGCCTGTATTTGTTCGAGAACCGCCAGGCCGTCCCCCGGCTTGTCGCCGACTTCTACACCACGCTTGGCAAGCGCGGCATCGAAAAAGCCCGGGAAGGGGATCAGAAGACGCCGATCGGCGTGTATTACGTGACGTCGCGGATTCCTGTTTCGAAGTTGCCGGATTTGTACGGCTGGGGGGCGCTTCCGATCAACTACCCGAACGAATGGGACCGGCTGATGAACCGCACCGGCTACGGTATCTGGCTGCACGGCGTGCCTTCCGACACCTTTGCGCGGGCGCCCTGGGCAAGCGACGGGTGTATTGCGCTCGCCAACCCGGATATTGAAAGGCTCGGCACGAGCGTACGCGTCGGCGCGACGCCGGTAATCATTGCCGAGCGCATCGACTGGGAGGCCCCCGAGACGATTCGCGCCGAGCGAGAGGCGTTCATGCGCCAGCTCGAAGCCTGGCGCGCCGACTGGGAGAGCCGGGACACCGAGCGCTACCTCGCGCACTACGCGCGGGAGTTTCGCTCGGGTGGAATGGATCGGGCCAAATGGGCCGGCTACAAGCGCAAGGTGAATGCCTCGAAAAGCTGGATCAAAGTCGCGCTTGCGGATACGAGCGTGTTTCGCGACCCCGGCAAGGACGATCTCATGGTGGTCGCGTTCAACCAGGACTACCGCTCGAGCAACCTTTCGCAGCAGACGCGCAAGCGCCAGTACTGGGTCCGGGAGGCGGGGCGCTGGAAGATCGCGTACGAGGCGCCGGTCCGGAGCGCGGCGCTGGTACTTCCGGAGTCCTATCGGAAAGCTTCGCGATAAGGCCGAACGAAATCGCTGAACGACGGGAGGTGCCAGGTGTGCCGGGCATGTGTGCGCCGCTTATCACTAAAGCCGTCCGGATCTCACCGACGCTGAATTCCTACTCCGTGTCCCGCTCGGAGCTCTTGCAACAGCGCTATGGTGGCGACACTGAGTGCAATCAGCGCGACCTGCCCCCGTTTCCGAAGATAACAAAGTTGTAATCGCGCTGTCAGCTATCTGTTGGGTGGTTGACAGCAAAATACCTGCTTGCCGCTCATATTGACTCACTTCTCAAGTGGTCCAAATGAAAAAACCCGTGTTCATTGTTTCCGCGGTCTTACTGCTGCTCGTGTTCGTGCTCGGCACGCTGCTATACAAAAGCGAAATGCTCGACAAATCGGCGAAAGCAGCCGGGCAGAACCAATCCTTTCTCGCACGCGAGCATGCACCCAGGCTCGGCCCGGCGGACGCGAAGGTGCACATAGTCGAGTTCCTGGATCCGGCGTGCGGGACCTGCCGCGAATTCTATCCCCTGGTCAAGGACATGATGAAGGCCAATCGCGACAAGATACGCCTCTCCCTGCGCTATGCGCCTTTCCACGCCGGATCGGACAACGTGGTGAGGATTCTCGAGGCCGCGCGCCAACAAGGGAAATTCTGGGAAACGCTGGAGGTGGTCCTCGCCACCCAGCCTCGCTGGGCGCCCAACCACAGGGCGGAGGTGGAACTCCTGTGGCCGCAACTGGGAAACCTGGGCCTGGACTTCGAGCGCATCAAGCGCGACATGTACGCCGCGGCGATCGACCGCGTCATCGCGCAGGATGTCGCTGATGCAAAGGCGCTCAATGTCACCATGACCCCGGAATTCTTCGTAAATGGCCGCCCGCTGCCGAGTTTCGGCTACGACCAGTTAAGAAAACTGGTAGCCGATGCTGTGGCAAAAGCCTATTGACGGAAGTCATTCTGACAATAATGTAATCGGGCGGTCATGATGACGACCGGCGCGACGGTGCAGACTGGACTTGCCGGAAAAGTTCGGACGGTCGCCGTACCAGGATTCCGCCGATTCTTTCCAATCAATCGAAGGAGATGACCATGAAACTGAAGCCCACATTCGCCGCCAGCCTGTTCGCCATGTTGGCGGCGCTCGCGCTCAACGCCAACGCCGCAGTGGATACCCCGGCCGACGCCAAAGTGGAAAAAGCTGCCCCTCAGAAGAAGATGCGGCCTCACTCCCACGTGGAGGAAAAAACCGGGATTCCGCAGAAAGCCCCCGAAGCCAAGCCGGACAAACCCAACGCCGCCAAAGACAAGACCAAGCACTTCCATCCTCGGGACGGGAAGTAAGTTTCCGCCGGGATAGCCGGTGCCAGACCGGCTTTCTTTATGACCGGGCCAACCTGGGGCGCGCCAGGAGAGACATTGGACGCGCGGTTCGTTCAGTCCACAACTTTGCGGAGTCGCTATGGAACACAGGCATGAATCGCCAGATGTTGGCGGGACGACCTCCCGGGCCAACATTGCCTTGATCGTGTTCCTGGTCATCGCAGCGTTTTTCCTGGTTACCGAGCACAGGGCGCACCTCTCCGGGTGGTTTCCCTATTGGCCCTATCTGCTATTGCTGGTCTGCCCCTTGATGCACCGGTTCATGCATGGCGGCCATGGCCATGGGGGTCACGGATCGGGCGAAACCTCGAACGGATCGCCCAAGGACAAGAAATAATGGATCATGACTCCGCCCCGGGCTACGGGCTCTGGTCGCTGGTGATGATCAACTCGCTGGTGTTCATCATCTTTGCGTTCAGCTTTGCCAAACCCCAATCGTCGCGCGACTGGCGCTCGTTCGGCGCGTTCTCGGGCTTTCTGGTTGCGCTGTTTACCGAGATGTATGGCTTTCCACTGACGATCTACCTGTTGTCGGGTTGGCTGTCAGCGCGCTTTCCCGGCATCGACTGGATGGCGCACGATTCGGGCCACCTGCTCGAAACTATTTTCGGCTGGAAGACAAATCCCCATCTAGGACCTTTTCATATCATCAGCAACATTCTGATCGTCGCGGGCTTCTGGCTGCTTGCCTCGGCATGGAAGGTGCTATATGCGGCGCAGCGGGATCACACGCTTGCCTCAACCGGACCTTACGCACGCGTGCGGCATCCCCAATACGTTGGCTTCATCCTGATCATGACCGGGTTCCTGTTTCAATGGCCGACCCTGGTCACGCTCGCGATGTTTCCGATCCTGGTGTTCATGTACGTGCATCTCGCAAAGCGCGAAGAACAGGATGCGCGCGCGGAATTCGGCGATGCCTATACCCGCTACGCGGCGAACACACCCGCGTTCTTTCCACGGATTGAAGCGAAAGTCCATGCATAGGCCGATGGCGAGCTTGGTGCAACAACAGGCAACAAGATCACTTTGTACGGTGGCGAACGGACGCTGAAAAAGATTGCGTCTATACAGATATTCTCGCAACTGGTCACGCAGACTGTGCCAGTGAGCGCGGCGGCCGGCGGCGTAAGCGGAGAGCGGCATTGCAAATCATAGCTATTGCGCCGGCTTTTCCATGGAAGAATCGAGCTTCAGATTTATCCTCTTAAAGGAAACGCATATCATGGACTCCACAAGCAATACAGCCTTGGTCATCGCGATGGTCGTCGCGGTCTTGCTATTGCTGCTCTTCGGCGGCGGAATGGCGACCGGGACGATGTTCAGCGGCGGGATGATGGGCAGCGGCAGCATGGGCGGAATCAGCTGGATGTGGCTTCCCACCTTGCTTGTCGTCGTGCTGGGCGTTGCGCTTTTCTCGGCCATCTCCGGAAAGAAGTAAGGTGAGCAGCCGGACCGCCGCAAACTACAGCAGGCCGCGCTGGACGCGTTGTCTTGTGTCCACGGCAAGCCTTGGCCAGCGGCGGTCGCCATTGCAGCAATCTCAATTGAGTCAACCCCAAAAGGACAAACCACTATGAAGACCTCGATACTCGTTGCCGCAATCATTGCCGGCGCCCTTGCGGCGCCCATCGTATCCGGCCAGGACAAAGCCGCCCCTGCCAAGCCGGCAATGAGCATGGACATGGACAAGCAAATGCCCCAGATGCAGGAGAACATGAAAAAAATGCAGCAGCAGATGGATAAGCTCCAGGCGACGAGCGACCCGAAGGAACGCCAGAAGCTGATGCAGCAGCACATGCAGACCATGCAGGAAAACATGAAAACGATGCGCGGCATGGGCGGCTCGATGATGGGCGGCGGTCAACACGGCGGCATGATGATGGGCGGAAAGAAGGACGGGATGAAGGATGGCGTGAAAGATGGTGAAATGATGAAGCATCATCAAATGATGGAAGAACGCATGGACATGATGCAGATGATGATGGAACAGATGATGCAGCACGATCAGGCAATGCAGTCGATACCCGTCAAATAGCTGCGAGCACCCGCGTTAGTCAGCACACCCTGCTCACCGTGGCGACGCCCGGCCTTATGGTGCGTGCAGCTCTGTGGTCGGCGCTTGCCTTCGCGTTGAATCTGGCCTGGGAAATCGCGCAAGTCAGGTTGTATACGCTCTGGGCCGAGGCGGATGGCCTGACCGTCGCCTGGTCACTGTTTCATTGCACCGTCGGTGACGTTCTGATCGCACTCGCCCTGTTCGCGCTGGCCGGCATGGCGCTCCGGCGCGCGGACTGGCCGGCGTCGCGGCCGTGGACGGGCGGCGGAATGGTCGTGGCCGGCGCCATGGTTTATACCGCATGGAGCGAGTGGTACAACGTCTATCGCGCCGGCAGTTGGGACTATAGCGCGAGTATGCCGCTGATTTTCGGCATTGGTCTTTCCCCGCTGTTGCAGTGGCTGATCCTGCCGCCGGTGTTGGTCATCACCTACCGCACGCTGGAACCGCTGCTGTTCCGTCGGATCAGCTCGCGCAGCCCGATTCCGCCGCGCGACGCTACGAGGGACCAGACATGAACACGGACATGAACCAAACGCATCAGGCGCAGGCACACGCTCACGCGCACAAGGGTTCCGCGCCTGCAAAGACGGCAGCGGTAGCGGGCAGCACCCGCTACACCTGCCCGATGCATCCGGAAGTCGTGCAGGATGCGCCAGGCAGTTGCCCGAAGTGCGGCATGACGCTGATACCCATACTCGAGGCCGCCGCGCCGGCCGCCGCGCCGGCCGCCGAATATACCTGCCCCATGCATCCGGAAATCCGCAGCCCGCAGCCCGGCAGTTGCCCCAAATGCGGCATGGCGCTGGTGCCGGTCGCAGGCTCGGGCGCGGGGGAAGCCGACGATTCGGAATTGCGCGACCTTACGCGCCGGCTGTGGGCGGGGGTTGCGCTGTCGATCCCGCTGGTGGTGCTCTCGATGTCGCCGATGATCGGCTTGCATGACCTGTTCGGGCTTCAGCCGCGGCCACGCGGCTGGATCGAGTTCGCGCTGGGCACGCCGGTGGTGCTCTGGGTCGGCTGGCCGATCCTGTCCAAGTTCTGGTTTTCGCTTGTGCATCGCGCGTTAAACATGTACACGCTGATCGGGCTGGGGGTGGGGCTCGCCTACCTGTTCAGCCTCGCCGCGGTGCTCGCGCCCGCTTGGTTTCCGCCCGAGTTTCGCGAGCACGATGGCGCGGTCGGCACCTACTTCGAGGCCGCGGCCGTGATCGTGACGCTGGTGATGCTCGGCGACGTGCTGCAGTTGCGTGCGATGGGCAAGACCAGCCAGGCCATTCAGCAGCTGCTGCAACTCGCGCCCAACCTTGCCTGGCGCCTGAGCGCGGACGGCGTCGAGGAGCAGGTGCCCCTGGACACCGTAGCCGTCGGCGATCGGCTGCGCGTGAAACCGGGCGAGAAGGTGCCGGTGGACGGCACGGTTCTCGAGGGCACGAGCAGAGTGGACGAATCCATGATCACCGGCGAACCCATGCCGGTCGCCAAGGCTGCCGGCGACAAGGTCACCAGCGCCACCGTGAACGGCAATGGCTCAATGCTAATCCAGGCGGGGCGTGTGGGCGCGGACACCTTGCTTGCGCGCATTATTCACATGGTGAGCGAAGCGCAGCGCACGCGCGCGCCGATCCAGCGGCTTGCCGACATCATCGCGGCTTACTTCGTCCAGATCGTGGTCGTTATCGCCATCGTGACGGCGCTCGCTTGGTGGTTTTTCGGCCCGGAGCCGAGGCTCGCGTATGCGTTTTTGAATGCCGTGGCGGTGTTGATCATCGCCTGCCCCTGCGCGGTCGGTCTGGCAACGCCTATTTCGATGACCGTCGCCATGGGGCAGGGGGCGCGCGCGGGAATCCTGTTTCGCAATGCCGAGGCGATCGAGCGGATGCGCGACATCGACACCCTGGTGGTGGACAAGACCGGCACGCTGACCCTGGGCCATCCGGCGCTGACCGATTTCGTCGCCGAAGGTATTCCGGAAAATGAAGCGCTTACGCTCGTCGCAGGTGTGGAGCAACTCTCGGAGCACCCGATAGGACTCGCGATCGTCGAGGGCGCAAAGGCGCGCGGTCTGACACCGGGGACGGCCACGGCATTCGATGCGGTAAACGGCCTCGGCGTGCAGGCCGATATCGGCGGCAAGTCCGTGCTCGTTGGCAGCGGTAATTTTCTCACGCAGAAAGGCGTCGATGCGAAACCCTGGGAAGCGCGCGCGGAAGCCTGGCGCGCGCAAGCGAAAACGGTCGTGTTCTTCGCGGTGGACGGCAAAGCCGCCGGAATCGCCGCGGTGGCCGATCCGATCAAGGAAAGCACAGCGGGCGCAATTGCGGCGCTGAAGGGCTCGGGCGTGCGCATCGTGATGCTGACCGGCGATTCGAAGCGCACCGCCGATGCGGTCGCGCGGCGGCTCGGCATCGACGAGGCGCTCGCCGAAGTGCTGCCCGAAGACAAAGCCGGTCACGTGAAGCGCCTGCAGGCCGAAGGGCGCAAGGTCGCGATGGCGGGTGACGGCATCAACGACGCACCGGCGCTCGCCGCGGCCGATGTCGGTATCGCCATGGGCACCGGCACCGACGTGGCGATGGAAAGCGCCGGGGTAACGCTGGTGAAGGGCGACCTGCGCGGCATCGCGCGCGCCGCCGTGCTCTCGCGCGCGACGATGCGCAACATCCGCCAGAACCTCGTCTTTGCATTCGGCTACAACGCGCTCGGCATCCCGGTCGCCGCCGGCGTGCTCTACCCGGCGTTCGGCCTGCTGCTGTCGCCGATTTTCGCCGGCGCCGCCATGGCGCTGAGCTCGGTGTCCGTGGTCACCAACGCGTTGCGGCTTAGTCGGGTCGAGCTATGAATTCGGGGCAACAATTATGGAGAAGAAAATGGCGCTGATGATGATTCTGATGGTTGTGTTCCTGCTCGTTGGCGGTCCCGGTGGTCATATGGGTTCGCATGGCGCGAGCAGTTCGCCGAGCGAAGCCTCGCAGTCGCATAACCACGGCGCGGCAAAGCCCGATCCGGAGAAGCCCTGATATATTCTTTTCAGGATCGCGGCAAAGAGGACAAATTGCCGATGCGGCCCGCGCCCCGGGCGCGCCTTGGCCACGACGAAGGTCTGACTGGCGCTCAAGCGGGGCAAGTTCCGGCTCTTCGATGTGCAATCGCCATTCTCAAAAAAGCGGCCCCGTCACGGGGCCGCGAGGAAGGGCAATTGTTGCGGTTCGATCAATAGGCCAATCAACCGCCGATACGGTTCTTGCCAAGCAATTGGTCGAAGCGCGCGACTTCGTTCCCGTTCATGACGACTGTCTTGCCGTCCCTGGTCTGCATGGCGTGGCCCGGCTCCATGTGGGCGGCGCGACCGAACCTGTCTTCCATCGCCATCTTGCCATCGGAAAAAATGTGCACCG
>Ga0080064_1000417_pt1 | contig 114464 bp, 93 predicted proteins | sample Subgrocontami54m_FD_69260 | JGI IMG/M metagenome (GOLD analysis project Ga0080064, IMG submission 69260) | Subsurface groundwater microbial communities from S. Glens Falls, New York, USA - GMW46 contaminated, 5.4 m (SPADES assembly) (version 2) ...
GGATTTGGGACTGCGGATTGTTGCGGATTGCGGATGGCCGATTGTGGATTCTCCGGGGCGGCCAATCCGAAATCGGCTATCCGCAATCCGCAACAATCCGCAGTCCCAAATCCGAGATCCGAGATTCTGCACGGATCGATCAGGCGCTCCGTGCCACCGATCGACCTGAACTGACAGAATCAGAGTTGACAGGACACTAGACCTGGCTCGTCGGGGCGTTCGGGTCGAAGTCGACGGCATCGCCGCGGGGCAGCCCGCCCCGGGCCGCGAGGCGGAAGAACGACTCCACGATCTTCGGGTCGAACTGCGTCCCCGTGCAGCGGCGGATCTCCGCGAGCGCCTGCTCCTGCGTCATGCTCGGCTTGTACGGGCGGCGCGTCACCATCGCATCGTAGGCGTCCGCGACCGCCAGGATCCGCGCGTGGTACGGGATCGCGTCCCCCACGAGGCCATCGGGGTACCCCTTCCCGTCGTACCGCTCGTGGTGGTGCCGGATCCCCGCCAGGATCGACCCCGTGTTCTTGAAGTTCCGCAGGATGCTCTCGCTGACCGTCGGATGCCGCTTCATCACGGCGTACTCCTCCGCGGTGAGCTTCCCGGTCTTCTTCAGGATTTCCTCCGGCACGCCGATCTTTCCGACGTCGTGCAGGATCCCCGCGATCTCCACGAGGTCGACCTCGACCTCCGATAGCGCCAACTCCCTCGAGAGGAGCGTCGCGAGCGCCGAGACCCGCTCCGAGTGGCCGCGGGTGTACGCGTCCTTCGCCTCGATCGCGGCGACGAGGGCGCGGATCGAGTTGAAGAAGAGGGCCCGCATGTCCTGGACGAGCTGCATCCGCTCGACGGCGATCCCGACCATCTTCGCGATCGCCGCCAGGAGCTCCATGTCCCGCTCCGAGAAGCGGGCCTGGGGGCGGACGATGTCGAGGTAGAGGGCCCCCACGATCCGCCGGTGCGCCTCCATCGGCACGCAGAGCGCCGAGCGGATCCCGTGCGTCACGATGCTCTGCGAGCCCGCGAACCGCTTGTCCGAGAGCGGGTCGTCGGTCAGGATCGACAGCCCCTTCTTGATCGCCTGCTCGACGATCGTCCTCGAGAGCACGATCTCCCGCCCCTTCTCCGCCTCGCGCGTCCAGGGGATCTTCTTCGCGATCGTCGCCTGGTCCTCCTCGCAGAGCAGGAGCACCGCGTGGTCCGGACCGAACGTCTCGCCGATCGTCTCCATCACCTGCTTGAGCGCGGAGTCGAGGTCCTCCTCCGCCGAGAGGACGTTCCCCACCTTGTACACGGCCGCGAGCGCCTTCTGGAGGCGCTCGATCTTCTCCCCCGCGTACGCCTCGAGGATCGTCTCGATGAAGTCGTGCTCGCTGGCGCGGAGCTTCTTGAGACGGTCGCTCCCCTGCTCCTTCCAGTCGTTGGCGATGAAGGTGATCGTGCTCGCCTTCCCCGCCTTCTGGATCGCCTCCTGCACGCAGAACTGCAGGACGGCCTCGCCTGCGACGAGGAGGTCCTCGGGCTTGAGGGGGGCGGACTTGACCCGCTCGGAGTTGACGTAGGTCCCGTTCGAGCTGCCGAGGTCGCTGAGCACGAACTCCCGGCCGCTCCACTCGATCGCGAAGTGCTGCCGCGAGACGCCGACCTCGGGGAGGTGGACGTCGCACGCCTCCTCGCGCCCGAAGATGGTGCGCTTCCCCTTCACGAGGTAGTAGGAGGCCCCGGGGTTCTTCCCCTTCACGATGCGGACGACGGCGTTCATCTCATCCCCGAGTCTACCGAGTCTTCCGCGCCTCTTCCACTTCTGCCCGAATCTGGCGGGTCATCCCGTCCCGCACCTCCTGGTTGAACTTCACCCGCTCCTCGGTGGTGTCGGTCGTCTTTCCCGCAAGCGTCGCGTCGTAGAGGTCCGCGAGGTGCCCCAGGGCCTCCCCCAGCGTATCGAGGAGGCGGGGCGAGTCGGGCATGTGGAATGCCTCCTTCGTCTCGGCCCTCCACTGGGCGAAGTCTTCTCGTCCACTGCGCAGCCGGTCGCGCCACCCGGGCAGCCACGCGCCCCACACGCCAATGGCGGCGCCGCCACGCTCAGCCTTCTCGCGGGAGGCCTCCAGCTCGTCCGAAATGGCCTGGAACGCCTGGAGGCGCTTCTCGACCTCCTTGACGATCCCCTCGCGCTCCGCGAGGACGATGCCGTAGAGCGCCTGGAACCTCTCCCGAATCGCCTCGACGGCCTGCTGGAGCGCCGGGGGGAGCGGATTCCCCTGCGCCGCGCCGGCCTGGCCGACCTCCTCCCCGAACCTCGCGTCCAGGTCGATGAGCCCCTTGGCGAGGTCCGCCAGCTCGGCGGCGAGCCCCGCGGGGATCTCCGTGTGGGCCTTCTCGATCGCGCTCCCCTTGTACCGCGCAGTCCGCGCCGCGAAGCTGTCGACGAGGGCCGTCCACGCCTCGCGGCGCTGGAGCCACGTCGCCGCCGGGTCGGGGTCCTTTCGCGTGCGGTCGAACTCCTCCAGGAGCTTCGAAAAGAGCGCCTGGTAGTCCAGGAGGTCGCGGTAGAGGTCGAACGAGGTCGGCTCCCGCTTCTCGTCCTCGCGGGACTCCACCTCCGTGATGCGGCGTTCGATCTCCCGGATGTACTCCTCGACCATCAGCGAGAAGGTGGGGCGGGCGACCAGGACCTCGGTGCGCGCCGGGTCCCTCCCGTTCTTGCGGCAGATCTCCTCGTAGTAGTGGAGGAAGAGCAGGTCGAGGAAACTCGAAATCACAGCGAGGTCGCGGACGGACTCCGGAAAGCGCGGGGCAAAGATGCTCTCCGGGCCGATCTCGCGGACCAGCCCCTCGAGCCCCTGGTGCTTCGAGTGCCAGTCCGCCACCCAGGCAAGGAAGTCGGCCTCGGGGAACCCGTTCTTCCCCTCGAGGTACTCCTTCGCCTTCGTGCGGAGGTTGCCATAGAGGATCCGCGTGCGGGCCAGGCCGTCCTTGAGCCGCTCCTGGTACTGCCTCGTCTCCTGCGTCTCCTGGTCGCGGGCCCCGCAGTAGGAGGAGACGCGGCAGGTCTTCTCGTCCGGGCGGTCGACGAGGCGGGCCTTGACGGTCGGGACCTGATCGAAGGCCGCGTACCGCACCTCGAGGTCATAGACGCCGGAGAGGACGTGGCGGTCGATGGGACCATACAAGAGCGTGAACTGACCCGCCAGGACCTCGCCGCGCGCGACGGCGCCCGGGGCGGCCTCGCCGCAGAAGTAGACCAGGAGGCCGAGGATCGTGTGATCGGGGAGGTCGGTCTCGCCCGCGACAACGAACTTGCGCGAGTCTTGTTGGTACTCCGCGTGGGCGCGGATCAGGATGGGGCCGTCCTGCGCGGAGGCAGCCAATGGAAGGAGGCAGGCAAGGAGCCCGCACGCGGCCCACGCGCGGGCGGGGGGGTCGATGCGCATCCCTCTCGCAAGCAGGAGCCCTAGCGGCCGATGATGACCTCGTACGACAGGAACCGCAACGGGCCCTGGTACATGATCATCACGTCGTCCACCACAGGCGTTACATTGAGCGGAACCAAGGTCAGGGGAATCACCACGTCGAAGGAGTAGGAGATCTCGGTCTGCGCGCCGATGACCTCCGGGAGGCCGAGCGGGACGAGGTCGTTGTTTCCGTTGCCATTGTTGTCGACGGGGATTGTGCCGCCGCCGCCGCCACCGCCGCCGCCGCCGCCACCGCCGCCGCCGCCGCCACCGCGACCTCCCCGTCCACCGCGACCGCCACCGCCGCCTCCACCGCCTCGGCCGCCGTAGTCCTCGTCGCGGCCAATCCCGAAGTCATCGTCGTCTTCGTCATCGTCGTCGTCGGCCTCTTCCTTCTTGTTCTTCTTCGGCTTCTTCTTGTCGATGCCGAGGCCGAAGGAGACGCCCGAACCGAAGTCGATGAGTGAGCGACCGTTGTACTCCTTCGGGATCCACTCGGTCCAGATGATGGGCCCGACGCGGATTGGGAACGGCTTCGGGGAGAAGGCCCCCTCGTAGTGACCGACGTAGATCGGGTCGACCTTCTCATAGCGGTCGCGCGGGAGGAACCCCGGCGCGGGGAAGATCGTCGGCGAGTCGTAGACCCTCACGTCATCCACCGTGATGTTCTTCAGGTCAACGTTCCCCGCGTCGGGCCGACCGCCGAGGTAGAACCGGTCGTCGCGCGGGGCGAGCCCCGGGAACCACGTCACGAGCAGGTCGTTCGCCGCGGTGTACGACGTCACGGGATACAGCCGCCCGTCGACGAACATCCGTTGGTCGGTCCCGTCGAACCACTCCACGACGACGTGGTGCCACTCGTTCTCCTGCCCGGACCCAGGGATCCTCGCCATCGCGACCGTGCGGCGGTAGGCGTACGGGACCGGGTAGGGCGGCGGCGTGTTCGGGTCGTACTGGTTGTAGGTGTAGAACGTCCTCGAGCTCTCCAGCGTCAGCTCGCCGCGGTAGATCGAGCCCTGGACGATCGTCTGGATCCCCGCCTCGCTCGTGATCCGGTTCGTCCCGAAGAAGATCGGCTCGGTCGCCATCGCGGCGTTCCGGTCGAACTTCATCCAGAACTCCATCGTCCCGAAGTCGCGCGGCATGTTCTGCTCGGAGGGATAGGACAGCCACTCGCGGCGAGTCTCGTTTCCGTACGTGCCGTCGACGAAGAGGTCGCTCCCGAGGAGGAGGGTGCGGTCGTCCTCGCGGGTCCCGATCGCCACCGGCGGCGTCACGGGGCTCGTCTGGACCTCGGGCTCGTATTGATCGGCGAGGTCGGCCTGGAATGTGATGAGGTCCTGCGGCGCCACGTCTCGGCGGATGTCCGTGTGGAGCTGGACGTACCCGTCGTACTCCGCGGCCCACATGTCGTTCGCGTCGAGCAGGTTCTCGGGGAAGGTCTCGGTGTTGTCCCCGGGGAGGCTCACGCGCCCCTCCTCGAAGTCCTCCTGGGTCGTGTGATAGAAGACGTCGTAGATCTGGGCGGTCGAGCGAATCGCGCTCTCGGCCACCACGTCCCCGAACGCGCTCCCCACAACGCGCCCGATCGAGGTGATCTCGTAGGTCCCCATGGACCGGAAGACGAACTCGGTCGACATGTACGTCAGGTCGAGCTTGTCGACGCGCGGGTTGCGGACCCGGTCGGCGTTGAAGTCGTTGAGCATCGGGTTCGGGTTCGCATTCGCCTTCATGCAGTCGGCCTGTCCCTGGGTCAGCAGCCCGAGCCGCGTCACCAACCCGTCGGCGAAGGCGTAGAACTCCATCCAGGACTTGAAGGGCCCCTCGCCAGCGTTGAGACTGGCCCGAAACCGGATGATCTCGTCGGCCATCCGCCCCGCCTGATCATAGGTGATCGGCGGGTCGTTGGGGCCGTCTACGTCGGTCAGGACCGCCATGAGGACGGGCCGGGCCGCGGTGTTCGCGTTCACCGGCGCGCGCGGCTCCTTCTTCCAGGCGGGAATCCCCTCGACGGTCTGCGCTCCTGGATCGGGGGCGATCGTGTGCGTGTCGACCCAGGTCCACGTGGTCACATAGTCGCGGACGCGCTCGAAGTCGTCGCGGCCGATGACCTCGATCAGCTCTTCCTTCCCCCTGTAGGCCCCACCGAGCTGGTCTCGGAAGGCGACGATCTGGTTCCCGCGGCCCCGGATCGGGTCCACGGACGGCTCGCCACGGCGGCGCAGCTCGTCGGAGATCGCGAGGCCGAGCGTGTCGAGCATCCTCGACAGCGTCGGCTGGGGGTTGTTGAGATAGACCTGGCTCGCGCCGTCGAGGATCTTCAGGACGTACATGTCGCCCTGGGGGATGTACGTGGAGGCCATCAGCCCCGAGTAGGGGAGGGTGTAGGCCGTGCCGGCGAGGTACGAGGGGTTGCGGGCGAGGTCGAGGTCGATGCCCGCGCCGACGCCTGTGCCCGCCTGATCCTTGTAGACCCACGGGTCGCGCGGATCGTCGTACGACTTGTTGAGCGTCACGTCGCGGAGGTGGGCGATGGCCGCCTCGAGGCCCGACTGCGAGATCATCCGGGCGCGCGCGAGGTCGGCGTAGTTCCGCGCGGCGTTCCGCTCGACCCTGGCGACAGCGACGAACGTCAGGCCGAGCATCGAGAGCAGGGCAAGCAGGGCGACGACGACGAAGAGGGTGACAGCGCGGGAACGGAACGGCCGCGACCGTCCCTTTCCCAGGCGAGCTGCGTCCATTTGGGCCCCCCGCATCCGGTTGCGTGAATCCCTCACCTACGAGGCGTCCACGCTATCACTTCTGTGAGCCAAGATCAAACGGAATTCCGGTCCAAATTTCCGGAGTCCGCTCCCTCCACCGGCTCCTCCGAGAGCGAGAGGCGTATCTCGCCGAACTCGCTGTCTTGCTCCACCTTAATCCGCTTCTGTCGCGCCAGCTCGAGCACGGCCAGGAATCCGGCCACGACCCGCATCCGGTTCGTGCGGTCCCCAAGGAGGTCCGAGAACCTGCCGGACCCGGCCGCGCGGAGCTTCTCGAGGAGCCCCGCCATGATCTTCTCGATCGGGACGTCGTCGAAGAAGATGGAGGCCGGCAGGTCGAGGAGGGTCTGCTGCGTGATGCGCCCGAAGGCCGCCGCAAGGTCGAAGAGCGCCAGCTCCACCTCGACGTCCTCGGGCGACTCCGCCGGTGGCGGAGGGAGGGGCGGACGAGGCCAGCGCAGACCCTGCCGCGTTGCGAGCGGCACGAATCCCTGCGCCAGCTCCTTGAAGCGCTTGTACTCGAGGAGCTTCCGGACCAGGTCCATGCGCGGGTCGAGCTCTTCCTCCTCCGCCTCCTCGGGGCGCGGGAGGATGAGCCGCGCCTTGATCTCCATGAGCGTGCTCGCCATCACGAGGAAGTCGCCCGCGAGGTTGATGTCGAGTTTCTGCATCATCTCGATGTACTGGACGTACTGGTGGGCGACGACGGCGATCGGGATCTCCTGGATCTCGACCTCGCTCTCCTTCACGAGGTGGAGGAGGAGGTCGAGGGGCCCGTAGAAGTTTTCGAGGCGGACCTTGTAGTCGAGGACGTCTTCCATGGCGGGCATCGTACCTTCCCGCGGAATGCGTCGACAAGGATTCCGCCGGGCAGCGCGCCTGCCGGAGATCCCAGATCCCAAATCCAAGATCCGAACGAAATCCCAGATCCTAGCACGGGGATCGCCCGCATCCCTTCCACTCCGATGCGACAGGAACCGGTTTTCCACGAACTGCGTCGAGCGGGCCCCGTTCATGGGGCCGTGCTCGGTGTTGGGAGGTGAGTCATGTCGAAGAACGAAGCCGCGCAGCCGCTCGGCGACCAGCAAGCTGGCCCTGCCAGGGATCGCCCGGACCTGATCGGCAACGCCCCGTGGTGGATCATCTCCGCCGGGGTGCATGTGGCAATTCTCCTCATGGCCACACTCGTCTGCATCGAGAAGTACACCACGGTTGACGAGGGGGGGATCGTCATCCACCAGATGGACCGCCCCCAGCCCGTCTTGGCTGAAGTTGTCCGGCCTGAGGACCGTCCGGGCTCGATGCCGAGGCCCACCGACGACGCGACGGTGACTCGTAACGAGACGGAGGCCTCCATCATTTTCCACAAGCCCGCCGAGATCGGGGACCCGCCCGAGACGAACAACCCCGACAGACCCGACCTGCATGGAGCGTTTGGCGATCCGACGGGCACTGTGGGCCGCCGCAAGACCCCCTCTGAAGGAATCGAGGTCATCGGACCCGGACCCGGCGCAGGCGGGCGTGGGCCATTCGGCAGACCCGATCGATCGGGCCGCGAGGACAGAAACCCCGGCGGCAAGAGTGGCGTGGGACCCGAGGAGACCTGCGCCCAGGGCGCACTTGCCTGGCTCGCGCGGCACCAGAGCCCTGACGGGAGCTGGAGGGCCTCGGGGTTCACCGACCAGTGCCACGGGGCGAGGTGCGGCGGGGCAGGGGTTTCGGACTACGACACGGGCGTGACCGGCCTCGCGCTCCTCACCTTTCTTGGAGCGGGTTACACCCAACTCTCACTCGAGGGCCAGGCAGCGGACCTCAGGAACCCCGGCAAGCTGATCCGGTACCGCGACGTCGTAAAGAAGGCGATCTACTGGCTCATCGCGAACCAGGACGCAGACGGGTGCGTCGGGCCCAAGGTCTCCAAGATGATGTACAACCACTCGATCGCCGCCCTCGCCCTCGCGGAGGCGTACGGGATGACGGAGTCGCACATGTTGAAGGACCCGGCCCAGAGGGCGATCGACTACCTGACCGCGGCGAAGAACCCCTACAAGGCCTGGAGGTACACGTCGAAGTGCGGCGAGAACGACGCGTCCGTGACGGGATGGTGCGTGATGGCGCTCAAGTCGGCCAAGGCGTCAAGCCTCCAGGTTAGCGAAGTGGCGCTGCACGAGGCGAACGACTGGATGAAGTCGGTGACGGAGACGAACTACGGCAAGGTGGGGTACACGGACCTGGCCGAGGCCGGCGTGCACGTCGCGGTCCCGGGGAAGAACGAGAAGTATGCGAACCACGAGGCGCTCGGCGCCGTGGGAATGATGACGCGGATCTTCGTCGACACCGACCGCTCCGACCCCGTCCTGGCGTTGACGGCCACGCGCCTTTCCGAGGACCTGCCGGTCTGGGACAAGGCGAAGTTCACGAACGACTACTACTATTGGTACTACGCGACGCTGGCGCTCTTCCAGTACGACGGCCCCGACAGCCAGGGGGGCGGGAAGTTCTGGACGCCCTGGAACGCGGCGATCCAGCGGGTGTTGACGAAGAACCAGCACACGCGGGCGGACGGGTGCGCGGAGGGCTCCTGGGACGCCGACGACCGCTGGGGCTTCGAGGGCGGGCGGGTCTACGCGGTGGCGATCAACGCGCTCACGATGGAGGTCTACCAGCGCTACCCGAACGCCTTCGGTGTCCAGGCCAGGGGTAAGAAGCGGGAATAGGGCTGAGGTAAGGACTCTTTTTTTACCGCCAAGCCCGCCAAGAGGCGCCAAGGGATGGTGTCAGAGATGCGGGCGGGAGCCAAGGGGTCGGCGAGAGAGGCGAAAACGTGGGGCAGATGCGCTGGGTTTGGGCCGGCCTGCTGGCGATGGGTATCCACCTCGTCGTGTCCGTCCTCGCGCAATTTCCGACGATCGAAAGGCGGGTCGAGGTCGAGGACTGGGACCTGCTCATCTCCTTCCGCACCGATCCTCCCCCTCTCTTCGAAACGCGCTGTATGGGAGACATGGCGGTGTGGCGGGACCACGCGATTCCTGTCGACGAGGTTTGGTGGGACGAGTTCCTCCTCCCTGAACGCTGGCGCGCAGCGCAGGAAGAGGGTGGGTGATTTCCTGCCGAAACGGCGCCCGGCTGGGCGTCTCCGCGCCCCGTGCCCGTGATCGAGTTCATCGAGATCCGCACGCGACTGGGTTGGGGACGGGAGAGCCGCCACTATATCGTGCGTGATCTGCCTTTCGACCCTGAATAGCGCCTCTTGCGCGGTCTTCTTGGCGCCCTTGGCGCGCTTGGCGGTGAAAACAGGGCAAGCGAACACCGCCGTGGAATCGAGATCCACCGAACCGCCGGGGGACACCCCCGTTCATTCCGACGTGCTCGGTGTTGTGAGGTGAGTGATGTCGAAGAACGAAGCCGCAGAGCCCCTCTGCGAGAGTCGCCTGGACCTGCTCGGCAACGCCCCCTGGTGGCTCATCTCCGCCGGGGTCCATGTGGCGATTCTCCTCATGGCCACACTCGTCTACATCGAGAAGTGCTCCTCGATCGACGATGCCGAGTTCATCATCCACGTCAACCCGCCCCCGTCGCCCGTCCTCGACTCGATCCAGCCCTTCGGCGAGACCGACACCCCGCCGAGCGTCGAGACCGACCCCCAGGCGCCTGACACCGTGACCGAACAGCCCGCCATCTTCTTTCCCGACGCGACGGAGTTCGGCGACCACATCGAGACGGACGACCCGGGCCGCATTGACAAGGACAACGCCTTCGGCCTGTCCCCCGACGCGATCGCCCACATCGAGGGGGGCGGCGAGAAGGGGCTGGCGGGACGGAAGGGAGGCGACGAGGCCGGAATCAGCACCATGGGCGTCGGGCCCGGCGGCGGCGGATCGGGCCTGAACGGCTACCGCGACGGCGGCGGCGACCGCAACATGAACATCCGGAAGAAGGGCGGGTCGGACGGGACGATCGCCTCGACGGCGGGCGCCCTCGGCTGGCTCGCGCGGCACCAGAGCCCGGACGGGAGCTGGAAGGCCACGGGCTTCGCCGACCAGTGCCACGGGGCGAAGTGCCAGGGCACCGGGACGTCGGACTACGACACCGGCGTGACCGGCCTCGCGCTCCTCGCCTTCCTCGGCGCCGGGTACACGCACCTCTCGCCCGACGGCCAGACGGCCGACCTGCGGAACCCCGGGAAGGCAATCCGGTTCCGCGACGTCGTGAAGAAGGCGGTCCGCTGGCTCGTGGCGAACCAGGACGCGGACGGCCTCGTCGGCCCGAAGGTCTCCAAGCTCATGTACAACCAGGCGATCGCCGCGCTCGCCCTCGCCGAGGCGTACGGGATGACGGAGTCGCAGATCCTGAAGGACCCCGCGCAGAAGGCGATCGACTACCTGACCGCGGCCAAGAACCCGTACAAGGCCTGGGACTACACGTCGTCGAACCGCTCGAGCAGCGGACGGAACGACGCCTCAGTCACCGGATGGTGCGTCATGGCGCTCAAGTCGGCGAGGTCCTCCGGCCTCCAGGTGAGCGAGGCGGCGCTCCACGAGGCGAACGACTGGATCAAGTCGGTCACGGAGACGAACTACGGCAAGGTCGGATACGAGGACCTCTCCCAGGCCGGCGTGCACATCATCGTTCCGGGGAAGAACGAGCAGTACGCGAACCACGAGGCGCTTGGCGCAGTGGGGATGATGACGCGGATCTTCGTCGACACCGACCGCTCCGACCCCGTCCTCCCGCTGACGGCCTCGTGCCTGACGCAGGACCTGCCGGTGTGGGACAAGGCGAAGTTCACGAACGACTACTACTATTGGTACTACGCGACGCTGGCCCTCTTCCAGTACGACGGGCCCGACAGCGGCGGGACGGGGAAGTACTGGAAACCCTGGAACGAGGCGATCCAGAAGGTCCTGCCGAAGAACCAGCACGCCAAGGCGGACGGCTGCGCGGAGGGCTCCTGGGACGCGGACGACCGCTGGGGCTTCGAGGGCGGACGGGTCTACGCGGTGGCCATCAACGCGCTGACGATGGAGGTCTACCTGCGCTATCCGAACGCGTTCGGGATCGAGGCCAAGTCGAAGAAGCGGGAGTGATCAGAACCCCATCGCTTCCCTGACCGCCTTCATCGTCTCCTTCGCCGTCTTCCGCGCCCGCTCCGTCCCGTCGCGCAGAATCGCCTCGAGCTTCGCGGGGTCGGCCAGCAGCGCCTGCCGCTTCTCCCGCACCGGCGCCAGCATCTCCGCCAGCCTCTCGCCCATCTCCCGCTTGCAGTCCGTGCAGCCGATCTGCGCCGTCGCGCACGCCGTGTGCCTCGGCGGCGCCGCGTCGGGCTTGAACGCCCGATAGTAGTGCCACACGTTGCAGTCGTCCGGGTGCCCCAGGTCCGTCTTCTTGATCCGCAGCGGGTCCGTGAACATCCCCTGGGCCTTCTTCTTGATCGCCGTCGCCTCCTCGCCCAGCTCCAGCGTGTTCCCGATGCTCTTCGACATCTTCTTCTGCCCGTCCAGCCCCGCCAGGCGAGAGACCGGCGTCAGGAGCGCCTGCGGCTCCGGAAAGACCTCCGCGTACTTCCCGTTGAACCGCCGCACCAGCTCTCGCGCCAGCTCGATGTGCGGCACCTGGTCCTCGCCCACCGGCACCGCGTTCGCCCGGTACAGGATGATGTCGCTCGTCTGGAGCACCGGGTAGCCCAGGAAGGCGTAGTTGATCTCGTCCTTCCCCTTTACCGTGGCTTCCTTGTCCTTGTACGTGGGGCAGCGCTCCAGCCAGGGGAGCGGGGAGAGGCACGCGAGGATCCACGCGAGCTCCAGGTGCTCGGGGATGTCGCTCTGAACGAAGATCGGGCTACGCTCGGGGTCGATCCCGCACGCGATCCAGTCCGCCACCATGTCGAGTACCGCGCCCCGGGCCTCCCGCGGGCGGTCGTACATGTCGATGAGGGCGTGCCAGTCCGCCACCATGAAGTAGCACTCGTACTCGTCCTGGAGCTTCACCCAGTTCTCCAGGGCCCCGACGAGGTGCCCGAGGTGGAGCCTCCCCGTGGGTCTCATTCCCGACAGGATTCGCTTGCGGGGCATGGTCGCTCCTCAACGGATACTCAGAATCTCTTTGACCAGGTCTGGATTCAATCGGGCCATGGGCATGAGGATCCACGCGATGGGCCACAGCATGTATCGGAGCAGTCCGCTCGACACGGCGATCAACAGGATCATGATCCCCCCCGCACGCAGGAATCCGGCGATGCCTTCCAGCGCACGAGGAAGCAACCCCTCGAGAACGCCGAACCCATCCAGCGGCGGAATGGGCAGCAGGTTGAAGATGAAGAGGATCATGTTGAACCAGATGACGCGCGCAAACGCCCATTCGGCCCAAGTGCCGGGGTTCACGAATCCGGGGATCAGTGACAGGAGGAAGAACCCGATCATGATCGCGAGGTTCGTAAGCGGCCCCGCGATCGAGACGAGCATGATGTCGCGCTTGATGTTCTTCAGGTAGTAGGGGTTGATCGGCACCGGCTTCAGGCCCCACAGACAGATGCTCCCCCCGCTCATCGCCAGCAGCACGAGCGGGACCACGACCGTCCACATCCAGTCGAAGTGGACCCGAGGGTCCCAGGAGAGGCGACCCGCGCGCAGCGCCGTCGAGTCGCCGCACTTGAGCGCCACCGTCCCGTGGGCGATCTCGTGCGGAATGCCGCTGAGGAAGACGATCACCCAGGGCGCGGCCATGTCGAGGTACTTGTCCATCGGGCGCGCCATCCTAATCGCGTCTTCATTCTGCGGCAACCGTTCGAGTTGACCGTTGCGCCTGCCTCTCCCGCCGGTGTATCGTAGTCCCCTCATGCCGGTCCCAGGAGGGGAGATGGAGTCCCTCGACCCAGCCAGTGGGCCTCGCCAGTTCGCCCGCACGGTCATCCAGAACGAGGCCGACGCGGTCACGAGCCAGCTCGCCGCCCTCGACGAGGACTTCGACCGCGCCGCTCATGCCCTCCTTCGATGCAAGGGGCACGTCGTGGTCACCGGCCTCGGCAAGACCGGCATCATCGGCCAGAAGATCTCAGCGACGCTCGCCTCCACCGGCACGCCGTCCATCTTCCTCCACGCCACCGAGGCCTACCACGGCGACCTCGGCCGCGTCGGGAAGGACGACCTCGTGCTCGCCATCTCCAACAGCGGCGAGACCGTCGAGCTGGTCCGTCTCGTCCCGTCGCTCCGCAAGATCGGCGCGACGATCGTCTCGATCACCGGCTCCCACGCCTCCCCGCTCGCGAAGCTCTCCGACATCGTCCTCGACACCGGGAAGATCCCCGAGGCCTGCCCGCTCGGCCTCGCCCCGTCCGCGAGCACCACGGCCATCCTCGCCCTCGGCGACGCCCTCGCCCTCACCGTCCAGAAGATGCGCGGCTTCGACGCCGAGCAGTACGCCTTCTATCACCCCGGAGGCGACCTCGGTCGCCGCCTCCAGCGCGTCGAGGACGTCATGCGCCACGGCGAGCGCAACGCGGTCGTCCCGCCCGACGCCTTCCTGAAGGACGCCATGCTCGCCGTCACGAAGGCCCGCGCGGGAGCGGCGATCGTCGCCGACCGCGACGGGCGGTTCCTTGGGATCTTCACCGACGGCGACCTCCGCCGACAGTTCGACCGCGGGACCGACCCCGGGAAGATCAGGGTCGGAGACGTCATGACGAAGACCGCGACCACGATCCGACCCGACCGCCTCGCCAGCGAGGCGGTCCGCATCCTGAAAGAGAGGAAGATCGACGAACTGCCGGTCGTCGACGAGCAAGGGAAGGTCGTCGGGATGCTCGACGTGCAGGACCTGCTCGACGTGGAGCTCGTGTAGTGCCCAGGCGACCGGACGAAAAGACGCTGAGGCGGATCCGCCTCCTGATCATGGACGTCGACGGCGTCCTGACCGACGGGTCGATCCGCCTCCTCGACGACGGGAGCGAGCTGAAGCGCTTCCACGCGCACGACGGGAGCGCGATCGTGTTCCTGCACCGCGTGGGGCTCCAGAGCGCGATCCTCACCGGCCGCCGCTCGAAGGCGACGCGCCACCGCGCGAAGGACCTCGGCATCCGGATCCTCGAGGAGGGGAACCCCGACAAGCGCGAGGGGCTCGCCCGCATCCTGAAAAAGGCCGGCTGCGACGCGAGCGAGGCGTGCCACGTGGGAGACGACCTGACCGACATCCCCGTGATGCGGCGCGTGGGCCTGCCCGTGGCCGTCCGCGACGCGGCGCCCGAGGCGAAGCGCGCGGCGAGATACGTGACGAGGCACCCAGGAGGCAACGGGGCGGTCCGCGAGGTCGTCGAGATGATCCTCAAGGCGCAGGGCCTATGGCCGCAGATCCTCAGGCAGTACGAGGCGCGATGAAGCTCCTCTCATTCCTGGTCCTGGTCCTCGGCCTCACCGGCCTCATGTGGATCTCGGACGAGGGCCGCACGCGCTCCTCCGACACCGAGAATGTCCTCCCGACGAAGCCGTTCGAGGTCCCCGAGTTTCCCCAGGCCACCTCGCCGGTCCGCCGCGTCCTCGACGGGTGGAATCTACGGCACTACGCCGAGGTCCTCGGTCAGTTCCGCCGCGAGTGGGAGGTCCACGGCGATTCGGTCGCCATGGACGCCGAGGACAACGCCTTCGTCCTGCGCCCCGTCCTCCTCTTCTGCGAGTACCCGGAGTCGGGGGAGGGCGACCCGCGCATGATCACCTTCCACGCCGAACGAGGGCGCTACGCGAAGGGGATGGAGGCCGTCCGCCTGGAAGGCGAGGTCCGCGCCCGCTCCGCCGATGGCAGCGAGCTGTCCGCGACTGACCTCCTCTCCTCGCTGGGGAAGAAGGACCTCACCGCGGTCGGGGACGTCCACCTGCGCCGCGCCGGCCTCGACCTCCGCGGGAGGGGATTCACGAGCGACACGCAACTCACGAACCTCCAGCTCGACCGCCTGGTCAAGGTCGAGATGCGCTCCGCCAGCGGCCCCGCGGTCCTCCGCCCCCGCCAGCAAGCTGGCCTTGCCAGCGACGGGTCCCGCCCGGGCGCGACGAAGACCACCCTCGACGCGACGATCGTCACCTGCTCCCGCGGAATGACCTTCACGCGCCTCACGAAGCCCGACGACAAGGGCCCCGTGCGATACGACGCGAAATTCGAGGGGGACGTCCAGATCGTCAGGGACGTCCCCGGCAGCAAGCCCTCCCGCCTGTCGTGCGACGCGCTCGAGGCCCTCATCGTCGAGGTGAGCACGCCCGGGCAGCCCGCGACGACGGAGATCGAGAGGCTCACCGCGCGCGGCCGCGTGCGCATCGAGGACGCCGACGGGCGGATGGAGTGCGACCTCCTGCTCGTGGAGCGGAAGGACGAGACGCTCGAGGTGGTCACGCTCTCGGGGAGGCGCCAGCTCGTCATCGTGGAGCGCATCACGGGCGGCCGCGGGCTGCCCGGCGCGGGCGACGCGCCGTCGGGGAGGCTCGAGGCGACCTGCACCGGCCCGCTCGTGATCGAGCGGCGATCCGGCGAGGAGGCCCGCACGAAGGCCCTCTTCCGGCAGTCGGTCTCCGTGAGCCAGCCCGGCAGCCTCGTCCTCGCCGACGAGCTGGACCTGCTGCTCCTCCCGGCCGACGGGGCGACGGGCCTGTCGTCGCTCGTCGCGCGCGGGCACGTGAACCTGCAGTCGGGCCCGAAGGTGGCGCTGGCGGATCGCCTCGAATGGGACCGCGCATCGCAGGTGACGAAGCTGACCGGAGCGAGCGGGGTGGAGGTGGTGCAGGAGGACCGGCGGATCCGCTCGCGGGAGCTGACGCTCCTGCAGGGGCCGAAGGGGGAGCAGATCCTCGCGACGGGGGAGGTGAGGATCGAGACGCCGGACCTGACGGCCTCGGGGGCGAAGCTCGACTGGGACCCCGAGCGGGACCGGATGGAGATCGTGGGGCCTCCCGAGGGGGAGGCGCGGATCAAGACGCCCGACATCTCCGCCACGGGGGCGCGGGTCGACTGGGACCGCGCGAAGGGCCGGATGAAGATCGTGGGGCCTCCCGACGTGGTCGTCCAGCAGGAGGGGAGCACGATCCAGTGTCGCGAGTTCCTGCTGCTACACGAGGAGCGGCGGATGATCGCGGACGGGGCGGTCTGGATGCACTTCATCGACGACCCTGCTACGCGCGGCAAGACGCGCGCCGCCGCGCCGGTGCTGCCCGGGGCGCCGCCGAAGGAGGGGGAGAAGCGCGAGGCCGACCTGTGGTGCGACCGTCAGGAATTCACCTGGCGAGAGGACGGCGGAATGGAGAGGATGGTCTCGACGGGGACGGTGGTGCTCGCGAGCGGTGGAACGCAGGCCTGGGGCTCGCGGTTCGACTGGGACGCGGTCGGGGGCGTCGGGTCGCTCGAGGACGTCCCGTGGGCCGTCGCGACGAGCGCGGCCGACCCGGCGAAGCCCGAGGAGTCGCCGGCGGTGTTCCACGCACGGCGGATCAGGTTCACCTCCACGGGGCTCCTGCTCCTGCAGGGCCCGAAAGAGGTGCGGATGGAACGCGAGGCCGTCGACGAGATGGGGAACCGCACGAGAGAGGTGGTCGTGGCGGTGTGCCAGCGCGACCTCCTGATCCAGAACCGCGGGAAGGAGCTGTACCTCGACCGCGACGTGCGCGTGACCAGCGGGGACTCGTCGATCCGCTGCGACCGGATGCGGGTCTTCACGGACCCCGATACGGGGCGCGTCTCGAGGCTCCTCGCCTGGGGCCGCGTGCGGTACCGCTCCGCGGACGGCCTGGCGCTCGCAAAGCAAATGGAGTGGAGACCCGACACGAGGGCGACGGACCTGAGGTCGCTGCCGCCGGCGGTCATGGTCGACTCCGATGGGCGCCTCTTTTACGCGGAGCACATCACGATCACGAACCACGGAAAGAACCTCGTGGCCGAGAACGAGTATCGACGACGGGACATCTGGCTGCCGGGGAACAGGAAGAAGTAGAGATGAAGAAGAAGCCCAGGGCCGCACAACCCGCACCGCGGGCCTCCCAACCCGCACCGCGGGCCTCCCAACCCGCACCGCGGGCCTCGATTCCCACCGCCGGGGGCGCGGAGGACCTCGCCCGCCGGGCGCAGTCGCGAGTGGATGCGGGGGACGTCGAGGGGGCCTGCGTCCTCTACGAGCAGGCGATCGAGGCCTCCCCGAGGGACCTCAAGCTCCTCAACAACCTCGCGTGCATCTACGTGCGCGCCGGGCGCCTTCGCGAGGCGGAGGCGATCTTCCGCGACGTCACGAGGGCGCAGCCAGAAAACCCGAGCCCATGGAACAACCTCGGGTTCGTCCAGATGCAGAAGGGGGAGAACGGAAAGGCGATCCGCTCCTTCCGCCTTGCGCTCCGCGCGAACCCGCGGGACCTCGAGGCGCTCCTCAATCTCGGCATGGTCCAGAGTCTCGCGCGGCGGCACACGCAGGCCCTCGAGACGCTCCTCGCCGCGAAGCAGGTCGCCCCCGAGAGCGCCGACGTGGCGAACTCGATCGGCTGCGTCTACCGCCACCTCGACCGCCTGGACGATGCGGTGGAGTCGTTCCGGCTGGCTATCGCGAAGAACCCGCTCGACGTGGAGGCGCGGAACAACCTCGCGTGCACGTATCGCGCGCTCGACCGGACCGACGAGGCGCTGGCGGTCCTCGAAGAGGCGGAGGTGCTCGACCCGGCCAACGAGGTGGTGCACTACAACCTGGGGATGTTGTACGCCTCGATGCGGCACCGGAGGGAGGCGATCCAGCACCTGACGCGCTACCTGACGCTCAATGAGACCGGGCCGTATGCCGATGATGTCCGGGGGCTGGTGCGGCAACTGGAGGGCGCAACAAGATAGCCTGGAGTCGCGCCCGTCACGGCGTGCTGGAGTCGCGCCCGTAAGGGCGCGGGGGGGTAACGCCCGTAAGGGCGTCCCCCGATGGGAGACACCGATGGGCAGGCCGACCTGCGCGATCGTGGCCCTCCTCGCCCTCCTCCTGTCGAGCTGCCGCAGCGCGCCCACGCCGCCCGCCTCGATCCGACAGACGCCTTCGCAGGCCGAGATCGCCGATCCCCGCGACGCCGTGGCGCGTCTTGGCGACGTCTCCTGGGCCGTGCGCGAGCGCGCGATGGCGGACCTCGTGACATTGGGCGCATCGGCCCTTCCGTCGATCCTGGAAGCCTCCGCCTCGACCGACGCCGAGGTCCGCTGGCGGGCGAAGTGGCTCCTCTCCGCGATCCCCGCACCGGTCGTCGACGCCGTGCGCACGGGACCGCTCGACCGGAGCGAGACATGGCGCGGCGTCGTGCGTCTCCGAGGAACCGTCTCGGTGCCGCCCGGCCTCTCGCTCACCATCGACCCCGGCTGCCGCGTGCTCGCCGAGGGGAGCGAGGGATGCCGCCTCGTCGTCGAGGGGACCCTCGTGGCGCACGGGACGGCCGAGGCGCCGATCCAGTTCGGCCCCGAAGGCCCGGGCGCGTGGGAGGGCCTCCACGTGCGCGGCGAGGGAGCCTCGGCCAGTCTCCGCCACACGCGCGTGCGCTCGGCGCGGATCGGCGTCTACTGCCTGCGGGGGCGCCTGATCCTGGAGGAGTGCTCCTTCTCCGATTCGACGTGGGGCGCCTACCTGAACGCCCCCTCGGGCGGCGTGATCCGGGGCTGCTCGTTCAGCGGCGTGGAGACGCCGATCGGGCTGGCTTCGCCTTGCCCTGGCGTGGTGTTCGACGGGAACCTCGTCGGTCGGTAGCCCGCCTCTCCACCCGCGCGCGGAGCGGTCGGACGAGCGCGAGCGTGAGCAGGTCGAAGCCGAACTTCCCGAAGAACCCGATCGCGCGGTTGTTGTTCGCCTCGCAGACCGCCTCGACCATCCGGACGTTTTTCCCCTCGAGCCAGCGCATCGCCTGGCCGAGGAGGGCGTCGGCCGAGCCGCTCCCGCGGATGCCGGGCTCGACGTAGATGTTCTCCACCAGGCCGATCCGCTCTTCGCGCGCGGCGGCGTGCCCGCGTCCGACCGAGGCGTTCAGGAAGCCGACGCGGCGGCTCCCCCTCACCGCGACGAGCACGAGGGTGTCCTCGTCGTCGAGAAGCCGCATCATGTGGGGTGCGATCCCGCTGGTGGCGCGGAACGACGGGCGGAAGTGGGGGTGTCCCTTGACGAGGTCCCCGAGGATGAAGGACCACATCCGCAGGACGAACGGGATGTCGTCTTTCCGCGCCCTTCGGATCTCGACGTGGTTCGCGCTGGGCATGGGGCTCCTCCGTGGCGAGCGCGGATTCTCCCCGCGCTGACGCAGCGTGTCAACTTCCGGCGGGGCCTGGGCGCCCATCACACCTATTTTCCGGAATTCGGCGGGAAAAAGAGGGGGGTCGGGATATGGCCCAGTGGCGGGGGAAGACACACGCGCCACGGGGGTTCTTCTGCCACGTCCAGGCTGGATGGGGACTCGTCCCCGTCCGCCCAACTGAAGGAGGCACCGTCATGTCCACGATCCATGTTCGATGGCTGAGTTGTCTTGGTGTCATGCTCATCCTATCGTCGGAGGCCCCCGCCCAAGGGGGGCCCGAGGACGCCTTCTACTGGTTCCGCAACGGGTCGGCCTGGGGGATGCCTCAAACAGCCCTGGTATGCCTGGGCACGTTGGACGAGAGTCCCGGCAACGCCAAGGTGGTGCGCGACGACGTCCCCACGGAAGTCCTCACCGTGGCGGCCCCAGCGGGTTCGCAGGTGCGGCTCGTGCGAATCAATGCCCGGAGCCGGCTGGTGTTCTGGCCTGACCAGAGGACAAACGAGAAACTCGCAGTCGTCCCGGGCGGAGGGTGGACGGTGCAGTTCGCCTTTACGAACTCCACAGCGTTGAACCTGGCGCGGGATCCCTGGGACCAGGGGGAGACCTTCGAGATTCGCGTCCGCTTCCCCAACGGCCAGAATGCGGGGCCCGTGCGGATCGCCCGCGCCTGCGGATTCCAGATCCGTCACTCGGCGGGCGGCGCGTCGATGCGCGCGCTGGCCGTGGCCGCGTACGCGGCGAACGGCGGCCAGCGGACCCCGGCGGACGTCCAGGGCTCGACGAGGGTCGGCTTCCGCCTCGACACGAGGCCCAACCTGGGTCTCCATCCCGTCGACGCGCGGATCTGGATCTCCGAGAGCGTGGAGTTCTCCTCGACCGCGACCTGGTCGGTGGCCGACAACATCGTCATCGGGGCGTCCGGCATCGTGCGAAGCGACATCCCGCGGGCCAGGACGGGGCGCGTGCACGGTGCCCCGGGCGGCGGGATGGTCGTGCGCGCGCTCGGGTTGCCGAACGTCGCCGGCGGGATGAGCATGACGTTCGGGCTTCCCCCGACGTGGCGGATCCAGGAAGCCGGCGATCGCGCCTTCAGCACGAACCGGGCCGGCGGCTACTCGTACGTGGCGACGGCGACCGTGCGGGCGAACATCGTCTCCAACAATGCCGTCGGAGACGTCCTGTTGTCCACGTCAGGGAAGGCCACGGGCCTGACCGCGACGTTCATGCCGCGGGTCCCGTTCTAGCTCGGCAAACCCACTCGTCGGAGGGATGTTCCATGCGTCGCACCTTCATAGCCCCGGTGGCCGGCATCCTGATCGTTCTCGCGGTCCTCCTTTGGATGGGGGACCGCGAGGGGCGGCCGACACCGCCTCGAGCCGCGCCTCCTGCAGTCGCGTTGCCTCCGTCCTCGCCCACTCCTGATGCACCCGACGGGGCACCGATCATCCGCGAGCTCTGGTCGACCCCGGCGTACTCTGCGGGCGAGAATCGCGTCGACATGGACCTGGGCCCTGAAGACAAGAGAATCAACCGCGAGGCGCAGGAGGCCCTGGTCGTACTCGAGACGTTCGTCGAGGGAAACGGCCTGTCCGGAATCCTCGACGCGCTGTGCGACGCGGCGCGCGCGGATGACGGACGCCGATTCGACCGCATGGGGTTTGCGGTCCGATGGAAGATCGCCTCGGGGAACCCGGATTGGGGTCTGGTGGAGGGGTTCGCGCTCGATCCGTCGAGACCCCTCGTTGCGCGGAAGGCCGCCGTCGTCGCCCTCGCATACGCCAAGGGCCGCGAGGTGAGGGAGTTGGTCGCTGCCTGGTTCCGCGACGCCCGTTTCGCGGAACTCCGCGCGACCCTGCTGAGTGCGGTCACGGAGGCCGACTACGAACCCACGGATGATGTCCGCTGGCAGGCGAATGAGATGTTGCGAATGCAGGCGCTGAATGCGGGGCTCGTCGGGCCGGCGACCGAGCCCAGCACCATCCAGGCGCCGCGCTCGCGAGAAGTGCTCGAATTCGTGCTGGAGATCGCCGAGGCGGAAAAGGCGACGGAGTGTGCGCGCCTGGCGATCTCGAGCCTGAGCGGGCTGCTCTGCGACGCGCAGTACTGGAGGGATCGGGAGGAACGACCCGCGTTCCATGGCTCTCTCCTGGATGCGGCCACCCTGGCGCGCGTGGACAGGCTCCTTGTCGAAACGGGCCGCGACCCCCGCCACAGCTTCGACGAACGCTGCATCGCCCTCAATGCGCTGCAATACCTGCCGACGGACGTGGCGCGTTCCTCGCAGGTGATGAGCTGCCTCGCGGGCGTGCTTCGGACGGACGCTGACCCGGACATGCGATGCACGGCGGCCGAGGAGCTTCGGCGCTTCTGGCCGCAGTCGCAGTGCATCCTGGAGGAGGCGCGGCACGACCCCGACGAGCAGGTGCGCGATGCGGTCGAGAGGGCGCTGACGGCATGTGCGGAGGTCGGGAAGGCCGGTGGCGAGTAGCTAGATCGGGTCGAACGTCTGCGGCTGGAGCTTCGGATCTCCGTACTCCGCGGGGCCGGTGAAGACGCGCAGGCTCGACAGCGGCTGCGCCTCGCCGCCACTGTGGGTGTGGCCGCACAGGACGGTCATCAGCCGGTCCTGGCGCGTGCGCATCGCCGCCGCGAGGACGTCCCCGGAGGCCTTGCAGGAGAAGAAGGGGAGGTAGGCGTCGTCGGACATCCGCCCCTGGTGCCAGCACGCCTCGCGGAAGGGTGGGACGTGCGTCAGGACGTAGACGTGCTCGAACCGCGCGAGCGCGTCGGGGAGGACGGCGCGGAAGTGCGCGGCCGCCTCGTCGCCCAGGCGCTCGAGCTTCTCGCGGAGCGCCGACTTCCCGAGGCCGGAGAGCTCCGCGATGAGGCGAAAGTCGTTCAGGACGACGTCGGAGCGCATCACGTCGCCGTGCCGCGCGTCCCCCCAGCCGTCGTGGCCGACGAGGCAGGTCTTCGCGGTGAGGGGAACGACGCCGGCGAGGTTCAGCCACTTGAGCCGGCGTGAGCCCTCGACGAAGGCGGCGACATCGTGGCGGACGCCGGCGATCGACCCCTTGTAGAAGTCGTGGTTCCCGAGGACGAAGTGGACGGGACAGGGGGAGTGGCGCTCGAGGGTCTCGAGGGCGGCGAGTAGCGTCGGGGCCTCGGCGATGTCGCCTGCGAGCAGGAAAACGTCCGCACGGACGCGACGCAGCTCCTCGCAGAGGGCCTCCGCGCCCCTCGGAGCGAAGTTCAGGTGGATGTCTGTTGCCCACGCGATCCGCATGGCTACAATCCTGCCTTCCTTCACGGGGATGCGCAAGGAGCTCCATGGGGATGATCGTGCGGGCCCGGGCCGTCGGGCCCTTCGCCATGAACTGCACCCTCGTCGTCTGCGAGCGGACCCGCGAAGCAATCGTCGTCGACCCCGGCGACGAGCCCGAGGTCATCGAGAAGATGATCGAGCGCGACGGCGCCAGGGTGAAGGCGCTGATCGGCACGCACGGCCACATGGACCACGTCTCGGCGGCCGAGCCGATGAGGAAGCGCCTCGGCGTGCCGTTCCTCCTGCACAAGGCCGACCTCTCGTGGATCGAGATGCTGCCGCGGCAGGCGATGATGTTCGGCGTCGACGTCCCGGAGGTCCCCACGGTCGACGGGTACCTCGAGGACGGGCAGGCGATCGAGGTCGGCGACCTGCGGTTCGAGGTCCGCCACACCCCCGGTCACACCGAGGGGGGGATCACGCTCGTGGGGGAGGGGGTCGCCATCGTGGGGGACTGCGTCTTCCTCGGATCGATCGGGCGGACGGACCTCCCGGGAGGCAACTACGAGGCCCTGATCCGCTCCATCAAGACGCGCATCCTCGACCTGCCGGACGAGACCGTGATCCACTCCGGGCACGGCCCGAGGACGACCGTCGGCGCCGAGCGTCGCTCGAACCCGTTCCTCACGGGGCGCGCATGAGCGGGGCGGACGGGCCTCAGATTCGCGCGCCGCTCCCCTGGGCCCGCGCGATCGCGTGCGCCTTCCTCTTCTTCCTCGTCATTGGAAGCTACTACGTCGCCAAATCGGTCCGCGACGGGATCCTCGTCCACGACTTCGCGTCCGGGACGGTTCCGAAGCTCTACATCCTGGCATGCATCCTGACGCTGCCCGTCGCGGGTGTCGTGGCGCTGCTCGCCCGCCGCTGGCCGCGACAGGTCCTCATCCCCGTGACCTACCTCGCCTGCGCGGCAGTCTTCCTCGCGTTCCGCCTGGCCTACGCCCGCCTGGGCGCCCCCACGGCTCTCTGCACGGCGTATTTCATCTGGGCGAGCATCTACAACATCCTCACGATCTGCCTCTTCTGGTCGATGACGAACGACCTCTTCACGAAGGAGGAGGGGAGGCGGGTCTACGGCATCGTCGGCGCCGGCGGGATCATCGGCGGGGCGACAGGGAGCTCGATTGCCTCCGGGCTGGCGGAGCGGATCGGGACCGCTGAGCTTCTCCCGATCACGGCCGCGGGGCTGGTCCTCTGCGCCATCCTGTTCGTGGTGGTGCACTACACGACCACGCGTCGCGGACAGGAGGACATCCCGGCGTCCCGGGGGACCGTGCGACTTCGCGAGCTCGGGCGGGTGTTCGCGGACCCGTACGTCGCGTGCATCGCAGTGTTCGTCGTGCTCCACACGTTCAGCGAGACGACCGTCGACCTGCAGTCGAAGGCGATCCTGAAACAGGAGGGGCTGTCCCGCGACCAGACGACGGCGTTCTTCGGGAGCTTCTACGCCGTCATGAACGGCCTGGCACTGTTCACCCAGCTCGTGGTCACGACCGTCGTACATCGGCGTTGGGGCCCGAGGCCCGGCCTGCTCGTCCTCCCCGTCGCCACCCTCCTCCTGGCGCCGCTGCTCTTGTGGACGCCGCCGGCCCGCTCGGTGACGCTCCCGATCTTCGGCGCGATCTCCCTCCAGGCCTCGATCCTCGCCCTCGTCGGCATCCCCCTGATGGCCTTCGCGTACTCCATCAAGCAGTCCTCCAAGGAGCTGCTCTACCTCCCGACGGACGCCTCGGTGAAATTCCAGGCGAAACCGATCATCGACACCTTCGGATTCCGTCTCGGGGACTCGCTCACCTCGCTCCTGGCGATCCTCGCCGGGAGCGCGGGTGTAGCCCGGGTGAAGTGGTTTGCCGCCATCGGCTACGTGGGGTGCGTCGTCTGGATCGTGCTCGCCTGGCGCGTGGGCGGGATGTGGCACGCTCGCGGCGCGGCTACTCCACCAGCTTCAGGAACTCCGGCCGCTCCTTGATCGAGGCGAAGTCGGGGTCCTCGCGCGTGTACTCCGGGTGCCCCCAGCCGCAGTCGAAGGCCCGGCGCAGCACCACCAGCGCCCGGTCCCCCTTCCCCTGCCTCGCAAGCACCGTCGCCAGCGCGTAGAGGACGTCCGCGTCCCCGGCGTTGATCCGCTCCGCCTCTTCGAGGTCCGCGAGCGCCTTGTCGAGGTCCCCGCGGCGATAGTACGCCCCCGCGCGCTTCAGGTAGTCCTTCGGGCGGTAGAGCCGCTTCCGCGCGATGAGCGCCTGCTCCTCCATCAGCTTCCCGATCCACTTCACGTCCGCGGTCGCGAAGAGCGGGCTCTTCAGGCCCAGCTCCTTCATCATGAACGGGAAGACCTCCTGGAACTTCGGCCGGTCCTCCAGCAGGCGCACCATCTCGAAGAAGACGAGCCCCACCTCCGGGTCGGCGTTCCTGAGCTCCCCCAGTTGCGCCAGCCCCTCGTGGAACCACTTCGACGCGGAGAGGATCATCTGCGTCTCGCGCAGCCCCTTCTTCCGGGCCGGGGCGAGGAGGAAGATCCGGTCGAAGTCGGCCAGGGCCTTCACGACGATCTGGACGAGCTTCGCGTTTTTCAGGATTTCGCGATCGAAGTCCCGGAACTTGTCGAGGTCTTCCTTCCACTCCACGGTCGCGATCTGGATCTCCTCCCGCGCCTTCGTCTCGTCCCCGTCGATCGCGTAGAGGAGGGCGCTCACGAACCGCGCCTGCGGGTCGGTGTCCCCCTGTTCGACCGCCGCGTCCGCGTCCCTCCGGGCGGCGGCGTAGTCCTCGTTGTAGATCGCCAGGAATGCGCGGAACGACAGGTACTTGTCCTTCCGATTCAGGTCGATCGCCTTCGAAATGAGCTGGTAGCTCTCGTCGATCTGCCCCAGGGCAAGAGCCACGCGCGCCGCCATGAACGCCACCGCGTTGTTCCCCGGCGCCAGATCGAGCGACTTCAGGAGGTCCTCCCGCGCCCCGTCGAGGTCCCCCAGGCCGAAGCGGATCCGCCCGCGGATCGCGTGCCCCCAGGGCGAGAGGGGATCGAGCTCCAGCGCCGTCGTCAGGTCCCTCAGCGCCCCGTCGTAGTCGAGCCACGCGTCGTCGACCTCGTGGAAGTCGACCCGCGTCGCTCCCGCCTGGATGTCGAACGAGTGGAGCGCCGCGCGGAGGAAGAAGACGTCGGGGTGCCGCGCATCGGTGGCGGCGAGCTTGTCGACGAGCGCGAGCGCCTCCGTGCGCTTCTTCTCCAGCGCGAAGATGTACGCCTGGCCGAGCATCGCGAAGGGACTCCCGGGCGCGGCCTTCCCCGCGCGATCGAAGTCGGAGGTCGCCTGCCGGTACGTCTCGTCGTCGACTTCCCCACGCCACAGCCTCACGCACCCGGCGTGGTAGAACGCCTCCGCGAGCGCCGGGTCGAGCCCGGTCGCGGTCCCGTAGTCGGCGAGCGCCGCGTCGAACTCTCCGAGCCTCTCCCGAACGCGCCCGCGGCAGAGGTACGCGAGGGCGTACGTCGGGTCCGCGTCGATCGCCTTCTGGATCGGGGTGATCTGCGCCTTCAGGTTCGCGCGGTCCTTGAACTCGTCGATCTCCCCCATCTGCTGGAGGAGGTCACGCGCCACGTTCCGCCTCCGCTGCGCCTCGGCCAGCTCGCTCTCCCGCCTCGCGCGACCGGCGAAGACGAGGGCCACGGTCACAGCCGCGAGGAGGAGCGTCGTGGCCGCGATCGCCTTGACGTGCCTCCGCGCAAAGAGCGAGGCGCGGTACGTGAGGCTCCTCGGGCGCGCGTGGATCGCCTCGCCGCGGGCGAAGCGGCCCAGGTCGTCCGCCATCGCCTCCGCGCTTGCGTACCGCTGCTCGGGGTCCTTCTCGAGGGCCTTGAGGCAGATCACCTCGAGGTCGCGTGGGACCGACGAATTCCGCTTCGCGGGGTGGACCGGCTCCTCCTCGAGAATGCTGCGCAGGAGCCCGAGGAGCGTCGGCCCTGCGAAGGGAACCTCGCCGGCGAGGGCGAAGTACATGACGGATCCGAGAGCGAACACGTCGCTCCGCGGGCCGATCGCCTCGAGGTCGCCGCTCGCCTGCTCGGGAGACATGAAGGTCGGTGTCCCGAGGAGGGCGCCCGAGAGCGTCAGGCCGCTCGTGCTCGCCATCTCGACGTCCTTGGCGAGGCCGAAGTCGCCGAGGTGGGCGTGGTCCTTCGCGTCGACGAGGATGTTCGAGGGCTTGACGTCGCGATGGACGATCCGCTCCGCGTGGGCGGCGGCGAGGCCTCGCGCGGCCCCCTCGAGGACGCTCGCCATCTCGCGGAACGACGGGCGGGCCTTGTTCGGCCTCCCCTCGCCCCTCATCCACCGGTCGAGGCCGACGCCGTCGACGTGCTCCATCGTGAAGAAGTAGCGCCCCTCGTGCTGGCCGACGTCGTAGACGGAGATGACGTTCGGGTGGCGGAGGCGCGCGGCGGAGCGGGCCTCGCGCAGGAACCGTTGCACGGCGGGCGGCGTGACGTCGGGGGAGACGGAGACGGGGATCGGCGTGCGCCCCTCCCCGGTGTCGTCGCCGATCAGAGTCTTCAGGGCGACGGTGCGCTGGAGCTCGAGGTCCCACGCGCGGTAGACGAGGCCCATCCCTCCGCGGCCGATCTGGGCGGTGAGGACATAGCGGCCGAAGGGGACGCCCTCGGGACCGGGGATGGGGATTGGGCGGGCGGCGGGATCGAGCGGGCGCGGTGTCACGGTGTCGGAGATGGTCGCGGTGGTGTCTGGGCACCGCGTGGCGCCCGGCAGCGTCGCAGAGGCGATCGCGTCGAGCGTCGGGGGGGACATGCCGCCGATCGTGGGTGGGGCAGCGCCCCCAATCGTCGCGTCGTTCGAAGAGGCCGCCGTGGGCGGGCGCGCGCCCGACCCGCAGCGCCGGCAGACGCCCTGGTCGGCGTCGTCCACGCGGGTGCCACAGACGGGACAGGACATCGGCATGGTCTGACCCTAGCACACGCTCCGACCGGACGCAATCTGCGAAGGAACGGAATTCCCTTGCCGGGGGCCTTGCGGGCCTGCTACCGGTTGAGCGCTAGGAGGCATTCGATGACCGACGCGGCTCCCCAGACCTTTTCGCAGCAGTACCGCTCCGTCAAGGTCAGCTTCGACACGTTCCGGACCCAGTCGAAGACGATGGAGAAGTGCATCGAGAAGGCCCGGAAGGTCGCCGCCAGCGACGCCACCATCCTCCTCCTCGGGGAGACCGGAACCGGGAAAAACTTCCTCGCCCAGGCGATCCACAACGCCTCCCGCCGCAACGGCGGGCCGTTCGCCATCCTCAACTGCACGGGGATCCCCGAGACGCTCCTGGAGAGCGAACTCTTCGGCCACAAGAGGGGGGCCTTCACCGGGGCCACGAACGACCGCGTCGGCGTCTTCGCCCTCGGGAACAAGGGCACCGTCTTCGTCGACGAGATCGGCGAACTGTCCCTCGTTGCGCAGGCCAAGGTCCTCCAGATGGTGGAGTACAAGCAGTTCAAGCGCGTCGGGAGCGAGAAGACCGAGCACGCCGACGTCCGCCTGGTCTGCGCCACGAACCGGCGGATCGACCAGGTCACCTCGCGGTCCGACCGCTTCCGCGAGGACCTCTTCTACCGCCTCTACGAGGTCCCGATCGAGGTCCCCTCGCTGCGCGATCGGCGCGAGGACATCCCGATGCTCATCGACATGTTCTTGGAGGAGGCGAACCACAAGTACAAGAAGGAGGTCCAGGGCCTCGCGCCGGCCGTCGCGGAGTTCTTCCGGACCTACCCCTGGCCCGGCAACGTCCGCGAGCTGCGAGGCGTCATCCGCGGCGGCGTCGCCCAGACCAAGAAGGACGTCATCGGCTTCGACGACATCCCCTGCAAGATGATCCCGGGGGTCACGGCGGTGGAGCTGGAAGAGATGGACCTCACCCTCCGCGCGGCCGAGCGGCGGCACATCGTCATGGTCCTCGAGATGCTCGACTGGAACAAGTCCCGCGCCGCCGACGCCCTCGGCATCAACCGCGGGACCCTCTTCGACAAGATCAGGGTGCTCGGCATCCTCCCCCCGGGCGACGGCGCGGACGACGACAGCGACCTCCGCCCCGCCGACGCACCGAAGGGGCGCCCGAAGAAGGTCGTCAAGGCGTAGCGTCCGGCCCTTGACTCCCTGCGCGCCGGCGCGCGACAATCGCCCGTTCACCCACTGGAGGAGGACCGCATGCGACGTACCCTGATCGTCTTCGCGGCTGCGCTTGCCCTCGCCTCGGCCGCCCCGGCCCAGGAGGTCGGCACGCCCGCCCCCGATTTCACGCTCGAGACGTGGTTCAACGGGACCGGCGAGAAGTCCCTCTCCGAGTTCGCCGGAAAGGTGGTGCTCGTCGAGATCTGGGCCACGTGGTGAGGCCCCTGCGTGAGCCAGGTGGCTCATCTCGTGGAGTTCCACGAGAAGTACGGTCCCCAGGGGTTCGCGATCCTGGCCATCTCGAACGAGCCCAAGTCCACGCTCGAGAAGTTCGTGGAGAGCAGGAAGGTCACCTACCGCGTCGGCGTCGATGACGGCGGCGACGTGTGGGGGACGTACACCGGTAGCGGCGTGCCGCGCTCGTGGCTGATCGGCCCCGACGGCAGCATCCTCTGGAAGGGGCACCCGGGGTCGCTCCAGGAGTCGATGCTCGTGGAGCAGCTCAAGAACGTCCAGGACACCAAGCTCCGCGACGTCGTCCCCGCCCTCGCCTCCGCGAAGGGAGACGTGGAGAAGAAGAAGCTCGGCGACGCCTGGGGCAAGGCCCAGAAGGTCCTCGCGAACGAGAAGGCGCCCGAGGCGGACAAGGCCGACGCGCAGTACATCGCCGACATGATCACGAAGCGCGCCGAGGCCGCCCTCGCGGCGGTGGAGCAGAAGGTCTCCGCCCATCAGTTCCCGCAGGCGATCCAGAAGCTGAAGGAGATCGCCGCGCAGTTCAAGGGGACCGAGTGGGAGAAGACCGCGAACGACAGGAAGAAGGCGATCGAGGCCGACCCGGACGCGAAAAAGGAGATCGCCGCCCAGGCCGCCCTCGAGAAGCTCCTCGCGCAGGAGAAGGCGATCAAGAAGGACAAGGACAAGAAGAAGTTCCTGCCGAACTACCTCGGCTTCGTGAAGAAGTACGAAGGGACGCAGGCCGCGCTCGCGGCCCAGCGGCGGATCGATGCGATCAACCAGATGGGGGACTAACCCCTGACCACGCCGTTCGAGGAGGCGCGCGCGAAGGCCGAGGAGTCCCTCTCGAAGGGGGATGCCAAGGCGGCCTTCGCGTGCCTCCACACCCAACTCGCATACCCGGGCGCGCTCCAGGCGCCCGAACAGTGGGAGGAGGCGCTCGAGCTCTTCGCCCGGATCTCCGACGGGATGGGCGACACGACGCTCGGGAGCCTCTTGCGCGACACCTCGCGGACGTACAACGACCCGAACGCGCTCTACGACCTCGGGTACGAGCTGCTCGAGCGAGGCCTGGCCGCCGTCGGGGCGACCGTGCTCGCGCGGACGAACGAGCTGGCCCCGCGGAGGCCCAAGGTCCTCGGCGAGCTGGCCTTCGCCCTCGGCGATCTCGGCCAGTCCGGGGAGGTCGTCCGCGTGCTGCGCGCGGTCCCCGAGATGACCGAGCGCGACTTCGTGCTCTCCTACCACCTCGCCTTCCACTCGGTGATGACCCGGGACATGGAGGAGGCGGCGCGGAGACTCCCCAGGCTCCTCGCCGACGCGCAGAACGCGAAGTCGACCGAGTTCCAGCCGATGGCGAAGACGATCGAGGGGCTTCTGGCGCGCGCCGACGCCGTGCGGCACGCGACGCCGCTCGACGAGGACGACCTGCGCGGCTGGCAGTTCGTCGTGAACGGGCAGTTCCTCCTGCACGTGTCGCCGCACGGCGAGGAGGTCATGCACGGGAGATACGCGTTCCTCCAGGACTCCCCCGCACTCTGCCACGAGGGGATCCGGCGGATCGCCGCGCTCTTCGACGCCATCGACGTGATGCCTCCGCGCGTCTTCTTCCTCCCGGACCGGGCGAGCGAGGCGCTCGCACGCGCCACGGCGAAGGAGCTGGAGACGGGCGTCGGACCGTGGCCCAAGGAGGGCACCCGCTCGCCGGGGCTCGTCGTCGCCGACGACCTTAGGGCCTTCCCCAAGGAGAGGCTGGAGTCGACGTGGCCGCACGCCCCGGGGCAGGTCCTCTGGGCGCAGGCCCGCTGCTGGACGCAGCGAGGCCCCTTCGCGGAGGACTGCGCGACGCTCCTGTACCAGGCGCGGACCTCGCCCTGGGACGCGGCGATGAGGGTCGATCCCGCGACCAAGGAGGTCGTCCAGGGGAAGCCCGTCGAAGGGGGCGCCGAGGCGCTGGCGGCGCGCATCCTCGACGCGAAGGTGGACACGGACGCCCTCGCGGATCTTCCGGAGCTCATCGAGCTTGCCCGCGCCGCGTGCAAGATGACCGGCGAGCACGCCCCGGGTCTCGCGCGCACCGACGGAAAGCGGCGGAAGTGCTGGCTGGAGTCCCCCGTCCAAAGCAACCGGTTCGTGTAGTCAACTGCGTGATCGCACAACTCCTCATGGCGGCCCTGGGCGCCGGCCTCCTGATGCCGACGGAGGCCCTGGAGGACCGTCGCGCCCGTCTCGGCGAGGAGCCCCTCGCGACGTGGTGGACCGAGGCGAAGGGCGCCGCGGATGCCGCGCTGGCCGCCGAGGCGCCCCCCGAGGGGCACCGGGAGCTCGCCCGGGCGATCGAGGTCCTCGCCTTCGCCCACGCGATCACCGGCGAGGCGCGCTACGCCGATAGGGCGCGCGCGTGGTTCGCGTTTGTCGACCCGTCGAAGTACGCCACGGGCGATCCGAAGAACGGCGTCCTCTCCGACAGCACGGCCGCGAAGAACCTCGCCTTCGCGCACGACCTCGTCGGAGGGCCCGTCGAGCTCCTCCAGGAGGTCGCCCGACGGATGGATACGTACGACCCCGGCTGGTATGGCGGCCAGAAGAACAACTGGCAGGTCCGCCAGTACTCCGCGGCCGGCCTCCTGGCCCTGGCGCTCGGCGACGAGAAGCTCCTCGCGCGGTCGATCTCCCGCACGAAGCTCGCCATGATGTACCAGATCTGCGACGACGGGGCCTTCGCCGAGGGGCACGCGTACCTCACCTACAGCGCGGAGATGTACATCCCGTTCGCGTGGGCGCTCAGGAACGCCGGCAAGGAGGACCTCTTCGCCTGGGAGCCCCTCGCGAAGGCGCACGAGTGGTCCGTCCGGTCGCGCCTCCCCGATGGCCGCCGCCCGAACTTCGACGACGCGCATCTGGGGTACTTCCAGAGTCACGCCGTGCCCGACCCGCTGATGCGGTGGGACTGGGAGCACTTCGCCGACCGAGCGCACCACGGCCTCGACGCGGCGGAGTCGATCGCATTCTTCGCGCCGATCGAGGCGAAGGAGCCCACCTGGGACCCCTCGTGCGTATTCCGCGCCGGGGGCGACGTCATCTTCCGCACCGATTGGGGTCCCGAGGCGAGCATGCTCATCCTGCGCGCGGAGTCCGGGAAGGCGCGCGCCAACTCCGGGGGGCACGAGCACCCCGACAACCTCAGCTTCATCTACGTCGCGCGCGGAAAGATGGCGCTCATCGACAGCGGCTACATCAACTACGACGAGCACCACCGCGTGAACAAGGCCGTGAACCACAACGTGGTCCTGATCGACGGGAAAGGGCCTCCGGGGACAAACGACGTCGAGATCGTCGAGGTCGCTGCGGACCGCGTCCGCCTGCGGACCTCGTACGCCGGCGCGACGATCGAGCGAACCGTCACGTGGGCGGACGGCGTCGCGACGTTCGAAGACGTCGTGGACGCGCCGGCAGCGAAAGAGGTCTCCTACCTGTTCCACCTCATGCCCGGCGGCCCCGAGGTCTCGATCGAGATCGACCCGCCGATGGCCTGGACCGAGTCGGAGGCGGAGCACTCCTTCGACTGGGGGAAGGCCGCCACGCATGTCGTCCGCCGCGCCTCCGGCCCGCCGGGGCGTATCGTTGTGCGGATCGCACCCGCCCGGTAGAATCGCCCGTCCACCATTCGGAGGGCCACCATGGCGCAGAAGAGCGACGTCATCGACTACAAGATCATCGGCGACGACATGCAGGCCGTGATCGTCACGCTCGACCCGAACGAGCAGGTGCTCGCGGAGGCGGGCGCGATGCTCTTCATGACCGCCGGGATTGACATGCAGACCTCGATGTCGACGGACAAGAGCAAGGGGTTCCTCGGGAACCTGCTCAAGGCCGCGGGGCGCGCGATCACGGGGGAGAGCTTCTTCATCACGACCTTCACGAACAACGGGACGGCGCGCGCCGACGTCGGCTTCGCGGCGCCCTACCCGGGGCGGATCATCCCGCTCGAGCTGGGGAAGCTCGGCGGGACGATGATCTGCCAGAAGGACGCCTTCCTCTGCGCGGCGCGCGGGACGGACGTGACGATCGCCTTTCAGAAGAAGTTCGGCGTCGGGCTCTTCGGCGGCGAAGGGTTCATCCTCCAGAAGCTCACCGGCGACGGCCTGGCCTTCATCCACGCGGGGGGAATGGTCTTCAAGAAGACGCTGGGCCCCGGCGAGACGATCCGTGTGGACACCGGCTGCATCGTCGGCTTCATGCCCACGGTGAACTACGACATCCAGTTCGTGGGCGGCTTCAAGAACGCGCTCTTCGGCGGCGAGGGGCTCTTCTTCGCGTCGCTCACGGGACCGGGGGAGACGTACCTCCAGACGCTCCCGCTCAGTCGCCTGGCAGGCCGGATTGCGAGCGCGGCGATGCGCGGGGGCAAGGACGAGGGCTCCGTGATCGGCGGCCTCGGCAGCCTCTTCAAGAGTGGGGACTAGCCTCCTGTTCCCGGTCGACGCCCGCCCGTTCCTGAAGTGGGCGGGCGGGAAGACGCAGCTCCTTCCCGAGCTGCTGGCGCGCGTCCCCGTGGCGTTCGGCCGCTACCACGAGCCGTTCGTGGGAAGCGGTGCGCTCTTCTTCGCGCTCCGGGCGCGCAGCCTCGGCGCGAAGGCCTGCCTCTCCGACGCGAACGGGCCGCTCGTCGAGGCGTACAAGGCGATCCGCGACGACGTGGAGGGCGTGATCGCCTCGCTCTCGACCCACGAAAACGTCGAGGCGCACTTCTACCGCGTGCGGGCCCTCGACCCCAGGACGCTCCCGCCCCCGGAACGGGCCGCGCGGATCCTCTACCTCAACCGCACCTGCTTCAACGGCCTGTACCGCGAGAACCGGAACGGTCAGTTCAACGTCCCGTTCGGCCGCTACGCGAATCCCCGCATCTGCGACGGGGAGAACCTCCGCGCCGTCTCCCGCGAGTTGAAGGGGGTCGTCGTCTCGCGACGCGAGTACGCGGGCGTCCTGAAGATCGCGAAGCCCGGCGACCTCGTCTACTTCGACCCGCCGTACCAGCCGGTCTCGACGACGTCGTCCTTCACGGGATACGACCGCCACGGCTTCGGGGAGGGGGACCAGCGGCGCCTGCGGGACGTGTTCGCGGAGCTGGCCTCGCGCGGGGTGCACGTCCTTCTCTCGAACTCGGACACGCCGCTCGTGCGGGAGCTCTACGAGGGCTTCCGGATCGACCGCGTCTGGGCAAGCCGCTCGATCAACAGCAAGGGGGACCGCCGCGGGAAGGTCGCCGAGGTGATCGTCGTCGCGGGGCCGCCCTACTCGTTCGCCGGCGCCGCGCCGTAGGTATCGATCGGGGTGAACACGGCGTTCCCCAGGGCGTCGACATCGACCTTGCCGACGATCCAGTTCGCCCCCGCGCCCGTGGCCTGCATCTGGACGTTCTGGGTCTGGGATTCGTAGTTCACGACGGCCGGGCTCGATCCAAACGTGCCGGTCCCGGAGAAGAGGTTCACGTAGTACGTGTAGCTCCCGTTGGGGAGGAGCTGGTTGATGTGCGAGACCTCCGGCCCGAACCCGTTCGTGTTGTCCGTATCCAGGAACATCAGAGTGTCGTTCGACGTGCGGTGACCGAAGAACACCTCGTCCCGCCCGCCGCCCAGGAGCGGTCCCTGGAGGTGGGCGTCGAGGTCGCGCGGGTCCGCGCCCCACGTCAGCGTGAACTGGGCGACGCCGAGGATCGGTTCCTGCGGCTGCTGAGGCTCCTGAGGCCCGACGTTGCCGTTCGCGACCGGGTTCCCGAAGCCGTTCAGGCTGCCGGCATCGACGCCGATGTTCTGCGCCACGCTGGCGAGCAGGCCGGGGTCCTGCTCGTTGTCCGCCAGCCCGAACACCGCGTCCACGATGTTCTGGGCGAGGGCGTTCTGGTCCGGGGCGATGTTGTTCGAATTCGTGGCCCCGCCCTGGGCGACGCCACGCTCGGCGCCGCTCGCCTGGACGACCTGGGCGAAGTGCTCGTCGACGGTGATGTTGTCCGGCACCTCGTCGCCGTTCGCCTTCGCCGTGTACCCGGAGCCGCGGACGGAGGCGGTCAGGCGCGGCGTGCTGACCTGGAAGTCGGTCTGGAACTGCGCGAGCTGCTTCACCGAGACGCTGCAGACGCCCGGGTCGATCTTCACCTGCGCGACCAGCTCGTCCCCCTTCATCTCGAAGGCGGCGATGTTCATCATGGAGGCCTGCTGGAGCATTGCGACGGAGTTGGTGCCGAAGGCGAGCACGGCGCCGCTGTCGACGCCCGTGCAGAGCTTCGTGCCGACGGGGAGGATGTCGCCGACCTGCGCAACCTTCCACTCGGTCTTCGGGGCGGCCTGGTACTCGACCTCGCCCTTGACCTCCTGGACGCGGATCTCCAGCGAGGCGCCCTCGGGGAGTTGGGCAAAGAGCGGAAGCGACAGCAGGGCAACAAGGACGGCGGCGCGCATGAGACCCCTCCCACAGGCTATGGCGCGCGCAGAATACCGGGGCCCCTCCCCGGATTCCAGTGAAAACACCCCTGTCCGGGCAGTCGGCGCGAAAGGGGGCACGAGGACGTAACACGGTAGCGGCGCGGTAACGCGCAGGGAGGAGGGACCCGGGGGCGGTCCGGGACCATTTCGTGAGCCGCAACTCCATGCCTCATAACGAGTCGGCCCGATTGCAGGCGCACGCGCCGATGGGTTGGCGCGTGCCTTGCGGATCACGTCAAGCGACTCGGCGCGCGTCGATCGATAGGTCCGCCAGGACAGGGTTTCCACGGCTCTTCTGGGGAGGTCGATCGACATGAGGACACTTCGTCGCCACGGCGGCTTCACGCTCATCGAGCTGCTCATCGTCATCGCGATCATCGCGATCCTCGCCGCGCTCCTGATTCCCACGATCATCTCGGCGAGATGCCACGCGAAAGAGGGCGTGACCAAGACCATGCTCACCCAGCTCGAGGCGTCGTGCGTAACGTACCAGGCCGACTACGGCGTCTTCCCGATGGCCATGTCGGACCGGGCGACGACGCCGCAGACCTCGGGGCTCGTGTTGCGTCTCTGGACGTGGCCGCTCGCCTCGGCGCGTGCGGCGGGGTACCACGAATTCCGCCCGAGCGACATCGCCGCCTCGGGGAACATCGTGAGCCGCCTGGGCGATCCGATCTACTACCAGGAGAACGCCTCGGTCCGGCCGAAGCAGCCGCGGCCGGGCATGATGAGGCCGATGGGCGTCGACCTGTGGACCGCCCCGTGCGGTTCGGCGAACGCGAACAACCCGGCCGCACTCAAGAACGAGTCCGGCGTCCTGGGCAACTGGTAAGGAGGCGATCATGCAGACGCGTCGCGGTTTCACGCTCCTCGAGCTCCTCGTGGTGATCGCCATCATCGGCCTGCTCGCGGCGTTCCTCGCGGTCTTCCTGGGAAACCTGATCGACACGGCGAAGAACAGGAAGACGCGGGCGCTCCTCGGGCGGATCGAGATCGCCATCCAGATGTACCGGCAGTGCTACGGCGCCCCGCCGCCGAGCGACACGCCGTTTGCGAACGGGGCGAGGGACCTGCACTGGCACCTCGTCGCCCTGCACACGGTGAAGACTGGGACGAACTACGTGGAGGCGGGCCCGTTCCTGACGAACCTCGTCGACAGCGAGGTCCGGGGCGGCCGGGCGAATCCGTGGGGGGCGATTCCTGCGGACCCGACGCTGGCATCCCCGATCGTCGACCCGTGGGGGAACGCGCTCGGCTACTACTGCGCTCCGCGCGGGACGAACCACACCTCGGCGGCCCATCCGGACTGGACCGACGAGCGGGACGGGTACGACCTCTGGTCGATGGGACCCCGCGGTACGGTCGATCCGCCCGCCGGCGCGCCCGCCGCCTCGATCGGCGAGAACGGCGAGGTCGTGAACTGGGCGCCGTCGAAGTAGGCTGTTCTCAGTCTCGCTCGCGCAGCGTCGCCGCGGCGAGGGTGAGCACGACGAGGCCGTAGACCGGCAGCCCGAGGAGGCTCCCGACGTCGTTGAAGAGCGACCCGCCGTCCGGGATTACCTCCCGCAGAAGGTTGCAGGCGTAGTAGAGCGGCGTGACGCGAGAGAGGACCTGGGCCCACTCCGGGAGGCGCGCCACGGGCAGGATGAGCCCCGAGAGAAAGATCGAGGGGATCACGACGAGCGGGATCATCGGCAGGACCTGCCCCTCGTTTCGCGCGAAGTTCGAGACCAGGATCCCGAGCGAGAGGCTGATCACGGCGAGCAGCCAGATCACGAGGTAGATCGAGAACAGCCGCCCCCCGCCTGCGCCGAGGTCGAAGAGAATAGACAGCTCCGTCAGCACAATCACCCCCTGGGCCGTCGCGAGCGTCGTGTAGGCCAGGAGGTACCCGACGATGATGTCGCCCTGGCGGTAGCCGTTCACGAACATCCGGGTGAGCGTCTGGTGCGTCCGCTCGCGCACCAGGGCGATCGCCGTGAGAACATACGTCAGAAAGTGGACGATGAACGACGCGACCGGAACCACGACGCTGGTTCTCTTGAAGGCGGGGCTCGGGAAGGCGTCGAAGAACACCTTCAATAGATAGAGGATCAGGACCGGCACGAGGAGGGAGAGCGCGAGGAATCGGTGATCGCGCCGGAGCTGGGCGAGCACGCGGCCGGCGACGGCAAACGAGCGGCTACCCACGGGCGCCCCCCTCGCGTTCGCGGATCAGGCGCAGGACGACCTGGTCGAGCGTCTCCTCCTCGACCTCGATGCGGGTGACGGCGGGGTCGAGCCCCCGGGCGGCCAGGAGGCGCGGCAGCTCGCGAGGGGCGTCGGTGACGGACGCCGTGTCGCACTCCTCGCCCCTCCAGATCCGGACGGTCGCGCGTCCGCGGCGGATCAGATCGCGGGGGGCGTCGGAGGCGATGAGGACCCCGTCGCGGAGGACAGCCACGCGGTCGCACAGGAGGGCCTCGTCCATCTGGTGGGTGGAGACGAGAATCGTCGCGCCTCCTCGGGCGAGGGCGCGGAAGTGCTCCCAGAAGGCCTCGCGCAGCACGGGGTCGACGCCGGCGGTCGGCTCGTCGAGCATCAGAACGCGGGGGCGGTGGACGAGGGCGCAGGCGAGCGAGACGCGCTGCTTCATCCCGCCCGAGAAGCCGTAGACGGGGTCGCGTGAGCGCGGCGTAAGCCCGCTGAATTCGATCACCTCGTCGACGCGCTGCTCTAGGTCCATCAGGCCGTGGGCCCGGGCGAAGAAGCGGACGTTGTCGCGGGCGGGGAGGTCCTCGTAGAGGGCGGGGGCCTGGGGCATGAAGCCGATCTGCGGGCGCAGCTCGCGCGCGCTGCGGCGGGGGTCGAGGCCGACCACCGTCGCGCGCCCGTCGCTCGGCCGCGTGGACCCGACCAGGATCCGCATGAGCGTCGACTTCCCGGCCCCGTTCGCGCCGAGGAGGCCGAAGATCTCGCCCGTGCGGACCTCGAACGAGAGCCCTCGGAGGGCCTCAATGCGGCCGTAGCGCTTCTTCAGCGCGTCGACGACGATGGCGGGGCCGGCGGTCGTGGTCACGCTCGCGATGGTACGCCCCGCCGCGGACCGACACCAGCGTTCGACATCGCGTGATCGCGCCGGCCCGTGCGGATAGTCTGTGCGCATGTCCGACAGCGATCCGACCCGGCCGGCGCCCGACCCGACGGGCCCGACGCTCATCCGCGGCGAGCCGAGGTCCGATCCCACCGGCCCGACGCTCCTCCGCGGCGAGCACGAGGCCGCGCGGCAGCTCCGTGTGCAGGTCCCGCGAAGCCTCGGGCCGTACGAGCTGATCGACGTTCTCGGCCAGGGCGGGATGGGCGTCGTCTACCGGGCCCGCCACGCGACGCTCGGCACCGAGTGCGCCGTGAAGCTGCTCGTCGCCGGCGAGCACGCCTCCCAGGCGGCAATCACCCGCTTCCAGCGTGAGGCCGCCGCCGTCGCCAGGATGGGGAAGCACCCGAACATCGTCGGCGTGTTCGACCTGGGCCAGGAGGGCCCGGTCGTCTACTACGCGATGGAGCTGGTCCGCGGGCGGTCGCTCCGCACGGCCCTCGAGTCGGGCACCGTCGAGCCGCGGGAGGCCGCACGACTCGTCGAAAAGGTCGCCCGCGCCCTCCACTTCGCCCACACCCACGGCATCGTGCATCGCGACGTGAAGCCCGAGAACATCCTCGTCCGCGAGGACGGCGAGCCGCAGGTCATGGACTTCGGTCTCGCGCGTGACCTGAGATCCGGGGCGCGGCTGAGCATCGCGGGAGAGGTCTTCGGGACGCCGTCCTACATGGCCCCCGAGCAGGCCCGGGGCCTCCACGACCAGTGCGACGCCCGCACCGACGTCTATGCCCTCGGCGGCGTCCTCTACGACGCGCTCACGGGCATCCCCCCTCACCCGGGCAAGGACGTCGCGCAGGTCTTCCGCCACGTCCTCGAGGGTGAGGTCGTCCCGCCGAGGCGTCTCCGCCCGGACCTCCCGATCGACCTCGAGACCGTCTGCCTCAAGTGCCTGGAGGCCGACCGCGCGACGAGGTACGCCTCCGCGGAGGCCCTCGCGGACGACCTCGCGCGGTTCCTGCGCGGCGAGCCCGTCTCGGCGCGTCCGCTCGGATGGGCCGGGCGGCAGGTCCGTCGCGTGCGAAGACGTCCGCTCCTCTCGGCGCTCGTGGGGGGGCTCGTCGTCGCCGTGCTCGGGCTCTCCTGGCGCTTCGCGGGCCCCGCGCGGGTCCACGTCGTCACGGACCCGAAGGGCGCGCGCGTCGAGGCTGTCGGCCGCGCGATGTGGGGAGGAGGCTGGGTCTGGCCCGCGGGGCGCTTCACCCTGAGGATCACCGCGGAGGGCCGCGAGCCCAGGGAGGTCCCCGTCGACCTCTCGGCGGGCTCCTTCCACGACCTGGGGACCGTGAGCCTCCGCCCGACCCCCGCGACACTCACGCTCGCCTCCTGGCCGCCCGAGGTCGAGGTTACGCTGACGAGGGAGGGCGCCACGCCGCTCCGCCTCCCCACGCCATTCGATCGGCTCCCCATCGACGCGGGGACGTACGACCTCACGGCGACCCGCGAGGGGTACTTCATGCTGGAGCATCGCATCGAGGCAGGCCCGGGCGCCTTGGTTGCCAGCCACGTCACGCTGCAGCGTGAGAGGCTTTGGACGCGCGACCTGCAGGACATCATCCATCGTCCGCCGTCGCTCGCGGACCTCGATCGCGACGGGGCGCTCGACGTGGTCGTCTGCGCGCAGACGCAATGCGCGGTGTGGGTCCTCTCGGGCCGTGACGGCTCGGTCCTGTGGCGCCGCCGCGTCGGGGAGTCGTTGCAGTGCACGCCGTGGATCGAGGACCGCAACCACGACGGGGTCCCCGACGTCCGCGTCGTGTCGTTCGACGGAAACGCATTCGCCCTCGACGGGCGCGACGGGGCGCCGCTGGCCGAGGCGGGAGACGGACCGGACAACGGCCCTCCGCTCCCCGAGACCGTCGACATCGACGGAGACGGATTCCTCGACAGGGTCTCCGTCGAGGGCCATAGCATCGTCGTCTCCTCGGTCGGAGGGGTGGGCCTCGCCTCGGTCACCCGCTCCGCCGAACCGACGGAGGCGGGGCCCTCGGTCGTGGACCTGGATGGAGACGGCGCGGCGGACGAGGTGAAGCTCTCGGGCTTCGGATACGTCCAGGCGACTTCGGGACGGACCCGGGCGCCGCTTTGGAGCTGGCTCGCGATGGACGGCGTTGCCCCGGGCGACGTCTCGAAGGACCTGAAGGGGGTCGCCGCGGACCCCATCGCGGGGGACCTGGACGGCGACGGGGCCGCAGAGTGCGTGGTCGCGATGGATGACGGTCAGGTCCACGCCTTGTCGGGGACGCACGGCGCAAAGAAGTGGACGTGGAGGATCGAAGGCCAGCCTCGGGGCCCCGTCGCCCTGAGACCTGCCCAAGGACGAGACGGCTCCGACGTCGTCGTCGCGAGGGAGGATGGCCGCGTCTTCGTGCTGACTCCTCCGACGGCCACTGCGGAGAACTCGTTTCAGCGGATGCTCGCGCAGCGCGTCCTCGGAGTGAACGAGGAGGCGCTGGCGCATCTGTCTGAGATCGTGGCGGAGTCCGACGAGAACCCATGGCGCCGGTCGGTCGGCTGGGGCCTCCTCGGCGTCGTGCGAGGGCGACAGGGGAGGCACGAGGAGGCCCTCTCGTGCCTCTCGGAGGCCCGTTCGCTCCGGCTCCGATGCCCCGAGTCGGCGGCTACGGAGTGGACCTGTGCGTGGGCGTGGAAGGGCTGCCCGGCCGCGCGCCGCGAGGAGGCCGGGCGTCTCCTTGAGGAGGGACTTCGCGCCGACCCGGATCGCGTCCTCGACGCGGTCTTGGAGGGGAGGGAGGCGATCGGCGCCGAGGCGGCCCGCGACCTGGCCGTGCGCGTGCGCGGCGCCCTTGACCACGACGGGTCTCGCGTCGTGGCGGCCCTCCTGGCCACGCTGCTCTTGCCCAACGACACGAGACCGCCCGAGCCCGTCGACGTGGAGCGGCGGCTCCGCGAGGCCATCCACGCCGTCCACGGGCGCCTGGTGGAGGCCCCCGTACGGGACCCGCGTCTTCTCGGCTACCTCTGCCTCCTCTACGACGCGCTCGGCGACGAGGACCGCTACCGCGAGGTATTCGACCTCTACATGGTGCAGCCGAGGCGACCTCCCGCGCTCGACAGGCTCCTCCTCTTCCACGTCAACGCGCGGTACGGCGTGAAGTGATCATCGCCGCTGGAAGAGCATCGTCGCGGGAATCTCCTTCTTGTCGATGCCGGGCCCGGCGATCGAGACCTTGAGCCCCTCCGCGCCGTTCCCCTCGATCCACTCCACGCGGACCGGATGCTTGCCCGCCTTCAGGCGGATCACGCCGCGCCGCTCGATCATCCCGTGCGAGCCGTCGTTGTCGACGACGAGCGCGTCGCCCACCCAGAGGCGGCTCCCGTCGTCCGACTCCGTGAAGAACGTCCACGCGCCGTCGGAGGGGACGTCGACCCACGCGGTGAAACGGAGGCCGATCTGGTCGGCGCGGGAGCCAGGCACGGTGGGAGCGAACACGCCCGTCCAGCCCGAGGCGGCCGCGGTCTCCTTGTCGAAGTCGGGGAGCTTCGTCCACATGCCGTGGAAGACGTCGTAGCGGAGGCCGTAGGCCCACTCGCCGCCCGCCTCCGGCTCGCGCAACGGGATCGCCTCGGGCGTGAGTGCGAGCCGCAGCGTTTCCTCGCCGCGCACGACGCTGATCTCGATGAGTTCCTCGGGCTTGCGGTCACCGAGAAAGAGGCAGGCGTCGACGCCGTGCCGGAGCTCGAGGTCGCCGACCTGCACGACGACGTCATCGACGTCGAGGCCCGCCGTCTCGGCAGGGGAGCCGGCGACGACCGCGGTGACGCGGGCCTCGTCGCCCGTCATGTCGATCTGAAAGCCGAGGCGCACGCCACGGGAGGCCTCGTCGAGGAGCATCTCCGGGAAGAGTCGCCTGATGCGGTCGATAGGGATGGCGAGGCCGATCGCCTCGCCGCCCTTCGCGGTGACGACGCCGATCAGCTCCCCGCGGATGTTCATGAGCGGCCCGCCGGAGTTCCCGCCGTTGATGGCGGCGGAGGTCTGGATGTGGCCGCTCTCGAGGTACCCGGGGGCGAGGCGGCTGATGATCCCGGTGGTCACGGTGTGCGTCATGCCGTTCGGGTTGCCGACGACGATCGCAGGGTCGCCGATGCGAAGCCCGGCGTTCGAGCCGATCGGCAGGAAGGGGAGCGGCGCCGCGGCCTCCACCTTGAGGATGGCGATGTCCTCGCTCGGGTGCCTCGCGACGAGGCGGCAGGGGAGGTTCCTCCCGTCCTCGAAGTGGGCATGGAGGTTCTGCCCCCCGACGACGTGGGCGTTCGTCAGGATGTACCCTGCGGCGTGGATGATCGTCCCGCAGCCGACGTAGCCGACCTGCGAGCCGTCGGGGTTGACGTTGACGCCGCTGATGTCGACCTCCGCGGCGTACCCGGCGCGGATTGCCATCTCGACCGGGTCGTCCTTCGCGCGGGCGACCGGGGCGAGCGCCAGGAGCACGAGGGCCAGGGCTGCGGGCCGGCGCATGGGCGATCTCCTCACGTGGAAGGCCCGCCAGTGTCCCGGATCGGCGGCCCGTATGCAAACCTCGTTGCTCACCAGCTTGACCCCACCCGTGCCGGGCGCGTACTTTGTGAGCGCACACTCTGATGATAGCCACGACCTCGCCACGCTGGATGAAGACGACGCTGCTCCTCGCAGCCGGGTACAACCTGGCGTGGGGAGGCCTGATCGTGCTGTTCCCGCTCGAACCGTTCCGCTGGGCCGGGATGGCCTTGCCGAACTACCCCGAGATCTGGCAGTGCCTCGGTATGGTCATCGGCGTCTACGGCGTGGGGTACGGGATCGCGGCGTTCGACCCCGTGCGGCACTGGCCGATCGTCTTCGTGGGGTTCCTGGGGAAGGTCCTGGGGCCGATCGGCTTCGTCTGGTCCGCGCTGGACGGCCGCTTCCCGTGGCGGGCCGGCTGGCTCAACGTGACGAACGACCTGATCTGGTGGGTCCCCTTCGCGCTCATCCTGCTCCACGCCCGGCGGGCTACGCCGTCGCCCGCTTCGCCAGCCCCTTGACCAAGTAGAAGGCGTTGAGCGCGAGGAAGGCGATGTTCACGCCCCGCGCGAACGGCGGGGCCCCCTCGGGCCAGAGCTGCCCCAGCAGAACGACGGCGTTCAGGACCAGCAGGACGGCGACGAACGCCCTGGGAATGTTCTTCATGGGGCCACTCCGCTCCTCGACGCGCGGAGTCTACGGGCGCGCCGCCACTGCGGTCAAGCCGCGGCGGGGTTGATTCGTCCGCCCCGGCGCGATAGGCTCGTCACGTTGCAGGACGGCACCATGCCCGCGAACGCCACACCGGGACCGCGGATGTTCGGACGCTACCGCGTCGACGCGGAGCTGGGGCGCGGCGGCATGGGCGTCGTGTACAAGGCCTTCGACCCACAGCTCCAGCGACACGTCGCGCTCAAGGTCCTCCTCGACCCGCAGAATGCGGGCACCACCGAGGTCGCCCGCTTCGTCCGCGAGGCCGCCGCCATCGCCAAGCTCCGCCACCCGAACGTCGTCCCCATCCACGACGTCGGAAAGGTCGGCGCGCAGCCCTACTTCGCCATGGAGTACGTCCAGGGAACCTCCCTCGACGGCGCCATCGAGAAGCACATCGCCGTCGTACGCAAGGACGCCACGACCCTCGGCAACCACGCGTGCACCCTCGCGAAGATCGCCACCGGGGGGCCGTGGAACCTCCTCGACTCCCTCCTCGTCGTCCGCGACGTCGCCCTCGGACTCGGCGCCGCCCACGAGGTCGGGATCGTCCACCGCGACATCAAGCCCGCGAACATCCTGCTCAATCGCGACGGCCGCCCGGTCCTCACCGATTTCGGCCTCGCCAAGGACGCCGAGACCAGCGACCGCACCGCTCTCACGATGGGCGGGACGATCCTCGGGACCCCGATGTACATGTCCCCCGAACAGGCCCAGGGGCGGCACGCCGACATGTCCCCCGCCAGCGACGTCTGGTCGCTCGGCGTCACGATGTACCAGCTCCTCACGGGGGAGCGCCCCTTCCTCGCCGACACGCTGGGACAGCTCCTCCACGACATCCAGAAGAAGGACCCCGGCGTGCCGTCGAAGCGCCTCGCCGGGGCGGGGCGCGAGAGGCTCCCGCGGGAGGTCGACGCGGTCTGCATGAGGTGCCTCGAGAAGGACCGCAAGCAGCGCTACCCCGACGGAAACGCCCTCGCCGAGGCCATCGACCTCGTGATCGCCGGGGAGTCCCTCTCGCGCATCGAGCCGCGCCGCCTGAAGCGCGGCGCGCACCCGCGCAAGGCGCGAAACAACTCCCCGGCGCCGCTGATCGGCGCCTGCGTCGCCGGCCTCCTCGCCATCGTCATCGGCGTCGTGTGGATGGGGAAGGGATCGAAGACCGTCCCTCCGAAGAAGACGGAGACGGCGAAGGTCGAGGAACCCACGCCCCCTCCGAGGCCCGAGCCTCCCCCGCCCACGCCACCCAAACCCGAGCCGACCCCGGAGCCGGAACCCCCGCCGCCCCTCGAGCCCCCCAAGGTCGTCCACAAGCCCGAGGCCGAGGCGCTCTACCAGAAGTCCCGCTCCCGCCCCGCCGAGTCCCGCGCCACCTGGGAGGAGTCGCTCTCCCTCCTCGATCAGGCCCTCGCCCTCGAGCCGGAGTACGGCGACGCATGGTACGAGCGCGGGATCCTCCTCCACCGCCTCGCGCGGTACCCCGAGGCCGTCCAGTCGTTCTCGAAGGCGATCGACCACGACGGCCCCACCCCGTGGTCCCACTACATGCGGGCCCGCGTGGTCTCCGACAACATGGACGACTGGCTCGGCGCGAAGCCCGACTACGAGGAGGTCGTCCGCCGCGCGCCCAGGAGCGAGCTCGCGCTCCTCGCGAACGCGCGCCTCGCCGTCAGCCGGCGCGACCTGGACGGGGCGATCCGCCTCTGCGAGGAGGCCCTCGAGCGCACGAAGTCGCAGGACGACGCCTACCTCATCCTCGGCTTCCTGTACCTCCAGAAGGGGTACCAGGACCTCGACAAGGCCCTCGCGTGCATGACGAAGGCGATTGAGCTGAACGCGACGCTCACGAAGTCGTGGGTCAACCGCGCCGTGGTCTACTTCCGGAGGAAGGAGTACGACCTCGCGAGGGCCGACTGCGACCGTTCCATCGAGCTGGACCCTACGCAGGGGTGGGCATTCGAGTGGAAGGCGCTCGCGTACGAGGCGGAGGGGAGGTACGAGGAGGCCATCGCCCAGAACACGATCGCGATCGAGCGCTTCGGGGAGAGGCCCGTCACGACGCTCGGCAACCGCGCGCGCGTGTACGGGATGTGGGGCCTGGCGCTCAGGAGCGAGGGGAAGAAGGAGGAGGGGCGCGCGAAGATGGACGCGGCCATCGCGGACCTCGAGCGGTATCTCGGATATGCGCCGCCAGGCCCGCGCCGCCAGGAGGCGGAGGGCGAGCTCGCCAAGGCGCGCGCGTGGCTGCAGGAGTGGTAGGCCGCGCTACGGCTCCACGGGGAGCGCGAGGATGAACGCTCGCCAGCCCTCCTCGAAGGCGACGGGGTCGCCGAAGGCCTCCTGGAACATCGCGCTGGCGCTGGCGGCCGATCCGGAGAACTCCCCAGAGGTCTGCGCGGCCTCCAGCTTCTTCAGCCCCTCGCTCACCAGCGGGGACTCCGCGTGGTGCAGGTAGTAGTAGAGCCCCCACGCCGCGGAGTAGAAGCGCTGACTCGACTCCATGCCGCCGTCGTTCGCCTCGTGCGCGTCGCCGGCCAGGACAGCCGAGAGCGAGAGCGCGGTCCCCGCTGCGATGTCCTGCTTCAGCCGCCGCGCCATCGACCGGTTGAAGGGCGTCACGTCGAGCGTCCCCTTCGCGTCGTCCCACACGTAGCACTCGAAGGCGGTCGCCGTACCCTCCGCGTACCAGGAGGGGACGACGTAGGCCGTCGCAAGGCCGAAGAAGAGGTGCGCCCCCTCGTGCAGCGTGGTTTCGACGAGGACCGCTTCGTGGCCGTCGATCCCGTAACCGCAGCCGAACCGCCTCGCCGCGTCGGCGAAGCCGCCCGAGCTCAGGTGCTTGTCGTACCCCTTGTCCTTGCTCGCGAGGCAGTACCGCTCGTAGTCCTCCCGCGAACGGAAGAGGTAGATCCACGGCTTCTCGCCCCCCTGGGGCTCCATGCCAAGCCGCTCGCGGTAGACCCCGTACGCCTCCTCCAGGATCCGCCCGATCCGCGCGAGGAACTCCTCGCTGATGTTCGTTCGCAGGTGGTAGTGCGCCGTCTCCGTCTCGAAGGCGTCGTCCCAGTCGAGCCGCAGCCGGGCGTACTCCGCCGGCGTGAACCAGCGGTCGCGCTTCGCGTAGTAGATCAGGCCGAGCTTCTCGAGCTCCTTCGCCTCCTTCACCCACCTCACGTCGCCGCTCGCGAGCGTCACGGGGAACTCGCCCCGCTCGCGGTGGCGCCGGTCGACGGGCGTCATCCAGGAGCCGAGGAACTCGACGAGGCCCCTTTTCAGGTTGTCCCGCTCCGCCACGGTCACGAGGCGGCCGCCGTGGGCGACAAAGCCGCCCTCCGGGAGTTCGGGCATCCCGCGGAGCCGTGCCATCGCGCGGTCGATGTCGGCCTTCGCGCGCGCATCGCCTGCGGAGGAGAGCGAGAAGAGGATCCGCGCGGCGGGCTCGCCCAGATCACGGGGCGACCCGTCGATCGCGAAGCAGGCGAGGTCGTAGCGCCCCGTCGCGTCGAGCCTCGATCGGCGGAGGAGGTCGAAGAGCTGCGCAGTCGTCAGGTTCCTCCAGCGGATGCTGGCGCGGACGCCCTTCGCCTCGAGGTGGACCTGGTCGGCGTCCGCGCCGGCGACCTGCATCCCCGTCCCCAGGGCGTTCGCCGGGTCGCCCAGCCCGCCGACGCGGGCCTGGCGGACGAACGTGTCGAGCAGCCGCGCCGCACGCTCGGCCTCCTCGCGGTAGGGCGCGAGCGAAGCGAGGAGCTCGTCGCTCGTGAGACCCGCCACGATCTCGTCGATCCGCGAGAGGGCCTTCCCGTACTGGTGCGACCCGACGAGGATCTCGACCTCGGCGAGGAGGCGCGGGAAGCCGCGCCGCTCATCCTCGACGCGGGCCTGGGCCTGTTCGGCGGCGCGAACGCGGGCGGCCTCCTCCTCGGCGCGGCGGGCCTCCTCCCTCTCTGCCTGCTCGGCGGCCAGGCGCTTCCGCTCGGCGGCCTCGCGCATCTCCGCGGCCCACTCGACGTCCTCGGAGTCGACGGGGTCCGTGTCGGCGGCCTTGGGCGCCACCGGGGAGGGCGCCTGGGGCTCGGTCTTCGCGGCGGCCCGCGGCTCAACGGAGGCGTGCGATATCTCCGTGGGCCTCGCGGCGGGGCGGGGGCCCATCCGCGCGATCAGGCCGATGGTCACGCCGAATGCGGCGAGAAAGCCGAGGAGCAACGCCGTTCCGCTGGCTCTGGTCTTCCGCATCGCGGGACGGGGCCGCGGTGGAATCGGTCGCCTCTGCGGGTTTCGAGCGGGCTTGTGCACCATGGCGATTCCTCCCTTCCTGGTCGTCGTTGTGGGTATGTGCGCCGAAGGCGAGTTCCTTTCGACAATGCGCTTCCCAAACGGTCGGGGGAGAGAGGTGCAGCGGCGGCACCGGCGACACTCACTCCGTTGAGAGTGCGCACGCGGCGGTTGCTGCGGATACACCTGGAGTTGCGTCGCGCAATGAGAGGAGCGGATCCACACAAGCCACCGGGGTGTGGTGCAATCCAGCACTACGCCGAGCGAGTGGTGTGAAATCCATCACTTCCGGGCGGCCGTCACTTCTTCCGAAGCGCATCCAACTGCGTCTTGACGGTCGGCTGGCCCGGGCAGATCTCCAGCGCCTCCTCGTAGGCGCGGATCGCCTCCTCCGTCTTCCCCTGCTTTTGCAGGAGCAGGCCGCGCGTTGCGCGCGCCCGCCAATTCGCGGGCTCCAACTCCTCCACATGGGCCAGGTCCCCGAGGGCCTCCTCCCACGGGGGTCCGGGGTCCTCTCCCACGACCTTGTTTGCGTCGCCGATCACGATCCGCGCAAGCGCCCGATAAAGCCAGGCCTTCGCGTGCGAGGGGGCCCTCCTGATGATCTCGTCGTAGTCGGCGACCGCCCGTCGGAACGAAGGCCTCGGGTCGATGTGACGCTTCCCCTGCGCCTCCGCGAACCGCGTCCACGCGACGCCGCGGTTGCTCATCGCATCGAGGCTCGCCGGGTTCCGCGCGAGGACCTCGCCGAAGTCGTCGATCGCCCCCTGGAGGATGTCACGCGCATCGTCGCCCTGCAGGTGCCGCGCCTGCCCGACGGCCGTGCGCGTCAGGCCCCTCTCGTTCCACCCGTCCGTGTCCGACGGCCGTAGGGCGATCACCCGGCCCAGGTCCGCGAGGGCCCGCTCGTAGTGGGGATCGGTGTCCCCGCGCGCCTCTCGGGCGAGGTCGCCGATCACGCGGTGCGTCTTCGCGCGAGCGACGAGCGCGAGCACGCTGTTGGGGACGATCCGGAGCGACTCGTCCAGGTCGCGCAGGGCGAAGCGGCACGACTCCGAGCCGTCCTCGCCTCGCGTGGAGAGCTCCGCGGCAATCTCGCGGTAGACGTTGCCACGGCTCGCGAGCGCATCGGCGTCTCCCGGGGCAAGCGCGAGGTTGCGATCGAGGTCCTCCAGGGCCTTCCTGAGAAGCGGACGCGAATCCTCGCCTCGCGCCCTCCCCGCGACGGCACGTCGCTGGAGGATCTGGGCGCGGACGATGCGTTCATACGGACTCTCATCACCCAGCCGAATCGCCTCGTCGAGGTCCTGGATCGCGGCGTCGAGGTGCGGGATGGGGTCTCCGCCCAACGACTCCTCGGCGTTCGCCCGGGAGAGGAGCACCCCTCCACGGTTCACATGGGGGTTGTCCTCGAGACCCTGCGCCTTGATCAACTCCGTGAAGTCACGAATTGCGGCGTCCAGCGCCTCCCTCCCGTCGAGGCCCCTGTCCTTCATGGCCTCTCCCATGCGGCTGAGGGCGATCCCGCGGTCGGTCAGGACGGCGACGTCACTCGCGCTCCGTTCCAGCGCCCCGCCGTACCGCTCGATCGCGCGAGCGAGGAGCGGGAGGGGGTCCTTGCCCGCGGCCTCCTCCGAGAGCGCGAGGCCCGTGAGGAGGTTGCCGTAATATCGCCACGCCACGCCGTCTTCGGGGCGAGCCTCGAGGAGACGCTCGGCGTCCTCAATCCCCTCGCGGAACTCTCCGAGCATGTAGCGGACCTTCGCGCGGGCGAGCAGGATGTCTCCTTCGCCCCCGAGCATGGCGGGGGAGCCGATCACGCTCGTGAACCCCGCCTCCGCGTCCACGAGCCTCCCCTCCTGCATGGCCCGCATCGCCTCGAGGACGGCGCGGAAGTCGCGATCGGTCCCCTCTCCCCAGACGCGGGCGCGCGCGGCCTCGCCCATGAGCCGCTCCATCCTGGCGCGAGCCTGCGCCATCTCGGGCGTCTCGGGGCGGGGAGGCCCGAACGAGATGCGGTCGGCGCCCACGGTGAACGAGGGGAGCGGTTGATGGACGACGCACTCCGAGAAGCAGGCGAGGGCCTCCATGAGGACGCCGTGGGGGAGGTCCGGGTCGAGGCGCTGCGCCTCGCGCATCCAGGCGAGCCCCTCCTCGGAGTACCCGGCGAGACGGCGAGCACGGCCCGCGAGGGCGCGCGCGACGCACTGGGAGGCGGAGTCCGGCGGGGTCTCGTCGACGAAGCGCTGCACGCGATTCCACGGCTCCTCGGCGCGGCGCCGCAGTTCGTCGTCGGGGAGCCTCCCGTCGTAGAAGGCCGCCTCGAGCGCGTGGACGGACGTCGCGAGGGAGACCCAGCGGCCGAAGACCGCTTGGGCTCGTACGGCCTTTTCGAGCACGGCCTCGGCCTCGCGCCGGGCGCGCTCCGCCTCGGCCCTCTGCCGGTCGAGGACGTCGCGCTCGCCCCGGGCCTCTTCCGTGCGTCGCGCCCGGTCGCGGAGGAACGGGACGCCGGCGACGAGCACGAGGGCGGCGGTCGCGGCGACGGCGAGGACGACGCGACGGTGACGGGAGAGGAGCCGGGTGAACTTCTCCGGAAGGGATCGGGGCCGCGCGAGGATGGGATCGCCGGCGAGGAGCCGCCCCAGGTCCGCCGCGAGGTCGCCGATGCGGGCGTAGCGTCGCGCGGGGTCCTTCTCGATCGCCTTGAGGCAGATCGTCTCCGCGTCGCGGTCGATGGCCGCTTTCAGCTTCCGCGGGGGGACGGGGTCGGTCTCCGAGATCGCGTTCAGGAGCTCGCGGAGGCCGTTGCCGGTGAAGGGGACGCGGCCCGTGAGGAGCTCATAGAGGACGACGCCGAGCGAGAACTGGTCCGCGGCGGGGCCGATCCGCTCCAGTCGGCCGCTCGCCTGCTCGGGGCTCATGTACTGGGGGGTGCCGACGAGCGTGCCGGAGAGCGTGAGGGTGGTCCCGCCGAGGACGGGGGCCTCGACCTCCTTGGCGAGCCCGAAGTCGGTGAGGAACGGTCGGCCCCCGGTGTCGATGAGGATGTTGGAGGGCTTCACGTCGCGGTGGACGACGCCGGCGTCGTGGGCGTATTGCAGGGCCTCGGCGATCGCCTTGACCCACCGGAGGGCCTGGGAGGGCTCGACGGGCCGCTTCAGGACGGCCTCGAGCGAGCGGGCCTCGAGAAACTCGGTGGTGAGGTAGGGGCGTCCCTGGTGCTCGGCGACGTCGAGGACGCCGACGATGTGGGGGTGGCGGAGCCGCGCGGCGAGGCGGGCCTCGCGGAGGAAACGGTCGGTCTGGGCGCGGGTGAGGCCCCCCTCGGCGAGGACCTGCTTGAGCGCGACGGGTCGGCGGAGCTGGGTGTCCCAGGCCTTGTGGACGACGCCCATCCCGCCGCGACCGAGCTCGAGGAGGAGGCGGTACCGGCCGAACGGCTCGCCCTGGAAGTCCTGGGAGTCGTGCTGGCGCTCCCCGGCCGAGCTGGCCTCCGGGAGGGCGAGGGTCGGCTGGGAGGGGTCGACGGGGGCTCGTGCTCCGGTGTCGACGCGGAGCGTGCGGGCGTCGGACGGCACCGGGTCGGCCACCCGCCCGGACGGGGGCGGAGGGGTTCCGTTCTGTGGGTGCGAGTCCGCCATCGTCCCGGGATCCTAGTGTGTTGTCGGGTCCAGATCTATGGGTACCGCTCCCGTTCCCCTTCCCATTCCCCTTCCCTTTCCCAGCGCTTGGAGGAACCCTGGAAAAGGGAAGGGGGACGGGCGTCACGCCATCGGGGCGCTCGCCGCGCACAGGTCGGCCCATGCGGCGCGGGAGAAGAGGCCTCGCTGATGGAAGAAGACGGTTTGGGCGAGGGCGAGGAAGGGCGGGGTCGCGAAGAGGGCATCGAGGAGGCGGTTGGGCGGGCGGAGGTCGATGGCGAGGCGAAGGAGGCGTTTCCAGCGGAAGCGGGGGAGGGCTGCGGAGAGGACCACGGCGGGCTCGGGGCCTCCTTCGAGGAGGTGCGCGGCGATGGCCTCGCCCGCGAGGTCGCCCGAGCGGAGGGCGTAGGCGATGCCGCCGGCGGTGAGCGGGGAGACGAGGCCGGCGGCGTCGCCGATCAGGAGCACACCGGGCGCGGCGAAGGGGCGGACCGCGCCGCCGACGGGGATCAGGCCACCACGCCGCCCGACGATGCGTGCCCGGGAGAAGTCGAAGAGCTGGGAGAGGCGCCTCACGAAGGTGTCGAGGCGGGGCGTGCGCGGGGCGCGGCAGGCGAGGCCGATTTGGGTGATCCCGAGGCCGGGGACGACCCACCCGAGGTAGCCCGGGGCGAGATCGGAGTCGAGGAAGCAGTGGAGACGCCGTTCGTCCACGCAGCGGACGCCCTCGTATTCGGCCTCGACGCCGACGAGGAACTCGCGGTTCACGCCGAGGCGGTGACGTCGCGCGACTCGGGACCTGGGCCCGTCGGCGCCGACGAGGACGCGGCAGGGGAGGGGGGTGCCGTCCCACGCATGGCCCGTGCGGACCTCGGCGCCGGCCGCCTCGGCCTCCCCGGCGAGCCAACGAAGCGCCGCTGGCGTATCGGTTGCGTGGAAGGCATACCCGGGGCGATCGAGGTCGACGGAGCGGAGCGAGGGGGAATAGAGGCGAACGCCGCGGATGGGGCGGAGCACCGAGGCGGGGAAGCGCCACGCGTCCTGGACCTCGCCGACGAGGATCCCGGTGGTGTGGAGCGAGGCCCCGACGTCGGGCTTCTTCTCGAGCACGACAACGGACAGCCCCGCTGACGCCGCAGCGCGCGCACAGGCGAGGCCTGCGAAGCTGCCTCCGACCACGACGACGTCCCACGCCCTGCTCATGACGTCACTTTGTAATGCCAAGTCCTTGTCAACACAACAGGAATCATCGACCATCGTCTCCGATGACCTGAGCGTCGCGCGCAACGAGAGCGGTTCTCTGCGCCGGGAGAGCCAACGCACCCTTCGATGTGGCGAGGGAGCGCGCATCGGTGACCGTCCATAGGCCGCCCAGGGGGGGCCGCAGGAGTTCCACAGTGACGGGACGGAGGAGTCGCGCCGTAGCGGCCGAGGCCGGGTTCCCGCTCCGCGCCCGCGCCCGCGCCCGCGAAACGTTGCGCCGTGCCCGTTCCCGGTTTCCCGCCATCCGTTCCCGCTCCCGTGCCCATTCTCGAAGCCGATGGCATCGGGCACGGACGGGCGACGGAAACCGGGGCGGGAACGGATAGCGGGATACGGGAAGCGGGCCACGGCCCTGCGGGCGCGGGCGCGGGCGCGGGCGCGGAGCGCCCCCGGCGGGAACGAAGCTGACTCCGGATTTCGCCCCGCGGAGTCTTCCACGCCGATAGGCAGGACCGGTGGCTGCGCAGATGACGCGGGGTGAATGTTGCAGCCCGCGTTGCACCGCAGGTCAAACCCGCCGTTGGATCCAGAGGCGGCGCGTGCTAGGCTGCCCGCGCGCCTTTACGGGCACGACTCCAGCAGAATCGCGAAGGCGCGAGCCGAACATGCAATTCGCCGTCCCATCGCTCCTCGCCGTGCTCGCGCTCGTACCGGTGTACGTGTGGCTCAGGCTCCGCCAGCGGAGGCCCCCTGTCGCCGTCGTGTCGAGCCTCCTCCTGTGGAAGGCCGTGCCTCCGGCGCCCCTGGAGGCCCTCGCCAGGCGCGAGAGACTCTGGAACCTCGTCCTCCTCATCGAGGGGCTCTCCCTCGCCCTCGTCTGCGCCGCCCTCGCGCGGCCTTTCGGCATCCAGGAGACCACCCGCCCCGTCCACCTCGTGCTCGGGGTCGACGACTCAGCCAGTCTGCGCGCCGGCGATCGCTGGAAGCGACTCGAAGCCCGCGCCAGGGAGTTCATCCGCGGACTCGAAGACAAAGACCTCGTGACACTCCTCACCGGCACCGAGGAGAGACCCCGCCTCACGCCAAGGCAGGCCCTTGCCGCCCTGCTCGAGTTCGCGCCGCGCGCCGCGGAAGACGACATCGAGGGGCTCCTCGTGCGCGCGCGGGCCCTGGCCGCGGGGGAAGAGGGCGCCGTCGCACGCGTGCTGACCGACCGCACCATCCTCGATGCCCCCGAGGTCGAGTCGCTCGGTGGACCCGTCGACAACGCGGGCATCCTCGACGCCTCCTACGACGGTGAGGAGGTCTTTGTCCTGGTGGCCTCGACCTCTCCTAGGCGCCTCCGCGTCGAGGCGTTCGCTCCTCCGTTCGTACTCCCATACGTCGAGGTCGATGTCGTCGACCAGCGCCCCGCCCCCGTGGTTCTCCCCGTCAAGGCGAACAGCGGATTCACACTCCGTCTAAGCTTGGGGGACGACCTTCACCTCGACGACGAGGTTCGCCTGGAGATGACACCCAAGATCCGCGTGCGCATCGAGACGCCGGGCAACCCGGATCTCGTGCGCGCCTTGTCGATCCAACCCGGCGTTGAGGTCGTCCAGGGCGGATCCAGCGGGGCCGACCTCGTGGTACTGGACCGCACCTGGCCCGGGGAGCCGTCCCACCTTCCCTATGGCATCCCCCGTGTGCTCATCGCACCGCCGGAGGGATGCCCGTTCAGGGGCAAGGAACTGAAGGGACCGATCAGTTGGTGGCATGCAACCCATCCGCTCACCGAGGGACTCGACCCCGTCGCGGTTGGATTGATCAGGGGGTTCGCGGTCGACCGTGGAGGGGGGATCCCGAATGCGAGTTGGGAGATCCTCGCATCGGTGGAGGGGCTGCCGGTCGTTGCGACCTTGGGGGAGCTCAATGTGGACCCGGAGGTCGCTCACCTCCTCTACATCGGCTTCGATGTCTCGGCCTCGGGCGGCGAGTCGACCTGGTCGACACACCCGCACTTCCCCGTATTCTGGAACCGCGTGGTGAAGATGCTCGCGAGCCAAGGCCGCGGAACCTGGACCCGCTCCGGCCTTTGCTCCCGCAAGGAGACGCTGTGCGCGGGATCGAGCACGCCGACCCGCCCTGTTGACTTCGCCCGAACACGCGTGGTATCTTCGCCCCGCTTTTTCGCGGCCCACGCGCTTGCCGCCGCAGCGCTGGGTTTCTCCCTCGCGTTCCTCCTCTCGAGGCGGGCCAACGGATGGCGGTCGTCCTTGTCATCGACGACACGGTGAAGATCCTCGAGATCATCAAGTTCTTCCTCGAGGAGGAAGGCTACACCGTGAAGACCGCCTCGGACCCCGTCGAGGGGATCCAGATCGCCCAGGCGGGGGGGATCGAGCTGATCATCCTCGACATCATGATGCCCGGGATGAACGGCTACCAGGTCTACGAGGTCCTCAAGAAGGACGACCGTACCATCAACCTCCCCGTGATCATGCTCACCGCCCGAGCCGTGATCGAGAACACGCCAAGACCGTTCTTCTACGGCCTCTACGGCGTCCTTGCGAAGCCCTTCCAGCGCTGGCGCCTCGTCCAGATGGTCAAGGACATCCTCATCCTGACCGCCAAGGGCGTCACCGGTGAGATGCCCGAGCCCGTCGAGCCGCCCAAAAAGGCGTAACCCGGTCGCCCCAGGGAATTTGCTTGACGCTCAGTGCGCTCACACCTACCATGTGCGTCCCTTGCGCGGACCAGGAGCATCGAGACATGGGCATCGCGGCCGAAAAGAAGAAGACCCTCATCACCGACTTCCACGTCCACGAGAAGGACACGGGCTCCCCCGAGGTCCAGATCGCCCTCCTCACGGAGCGAATCAACCACCTCACGGAGCACCTGAAGACCCACAAGAAGGACTTCACCTCCCGCCGTGGCCTCCTCATGATGGTCGGACGGCGTGGAGCCCTCCTCAAGTACCTGCAGAAGTCGGATCGCTCACGTTACCAGAACATCATCAAGCGTTTGGGCATCCGGAAGTAGGGCCGCCCCGTGGGCGCCGCCCCCTTCCTGGGTACCGTCCGCCCCCCTCGCGGACGGCGTGGTTTTCCTTTGTGAAACCTGTCTAGGAGACACTCTGTAACCGCATACCAGGGCGGCCTTTGTGTGCAACGCGGGTCTGACGACCCCCTCGTCGCAGGCGGCGAAGGTGTCCTCAGACCCTTGGAAGAAGCGCTCAGCGGCCGCCCTGGGGTTTTTGGAGGTTCATCGTGATCCATCGTGTCGAGACCCCTCTGGCGGGTCTGCCATTCATCATCGAGACCGGCCGCATGGCCAAACAGGCCCACGGCGCGGTCCTCGTCTCCCACGGCGATACGCAGGTCCTCGTCGCCACGACGCTGGGCCCTGCGCGGAACACGCCATTCGACGACGACTTCATCCCGCTCACCGTCGACTACCGCGAGCGGACGGCGGCGGCGGGGAAGTTCCCCGGCGGCTTCATCAAGAGAGAGGGCCGGCCGCGCGACAAGGAGATCCTCACGTCGCGCCTCATGGACCGTCCGCTCCGCCCGCTCTTCATCGAGGGCCTCAAGGACGAGGTGCTCATCCAGGCGCTCGTCCTCTCGGCGGACGGGGAGGTCGACCCGGACATCCTTGCGATGAACGGCGCCTCGGCGTCGGTCGTCATCTCCGGGATTCCGTTCAAGCACGCCGTCGGCTCCGTCCGCGTCGGACGGGTCAAGGGCCAGTACATCCTCAACCCGACCGCCACCGACCTCGCGCGGAGCACGATTGACCTCATCGTCAGCGGCACGCAGGAGTCGGTGATCATGGTCGAGGGGGCCGCGCGCGAGGAATCGGAGGACGTGATCGTCGAGGCGATCAAGTTCGGCCACCAGTACTGCCGCGACCTCGTCCGGATCCAGACCGAGCTGAAGGCCCTCGTCGGCAGGCCCGACATCAAGATCGAAATCGATCTGCCGACGGCGGACCTGCACAAGAAGGTCCAGAAGCGCGCCCTCGCCGAGATCAAGGTCCGCCTGAACACCCCGGGAAAGAAGGCCCGCGAGCAGGCCATCTCCGAGCTGAAAAAGGCGGTCGTCGAGGAGTTCGTGAACGAGATCAAGCCCGAGCTCGAGGAGGAGCGCAACAAGCGGAAGCGCCATGTGAAGCGCTGCCTGTCGCGAGTCGAGGAGGTCGCAGTCCGCGGGATGGCCGTCGAGAACCGCCGGCAGGACGGCCGGGCGCTCGACGAGATCCGCGCGATCACCTGCGAGGTGGGGGTCCTCGCCCGCTGCCACGGGAGCGCGCTCTTCACCCGCGGCGAGACGCAGGCCCTGGTCAGCGCCACGCTCGGGACGCCGTCGGACGAGCAGATCGTCGACGGGCTGGGCGAGGAGTACTCGAAGAAGTTCATGCTCCACTACAACTTCCCCTCCTTCTCGGTGGGGGAGGTGAAACGGCCGATGGGTCCGGGGCGCCGCGAGATCGGCCACGGGCAATTGGCGGAGCGGGCGATCGAGGCGGTCCTCCCCGCGGACGACGACTTCCCGTACACGGTCCGGGTCATCGCGGACATCCTGGAGTCGAACGGGTCGAGCTCGATGGCGTCCGTGTGCGGCGGGTGCCTGTCGCTCTACGACGCGGGCGTCCCGCTCAAGGCCCCGGTCGCGGGGATCGCGATGGGGCTCGTGGTGGAGGGGGACGACGTCCGGATCCTCTCCGACATCCTCGGGAGCGAGGACAAGTACGGCGACATGGACTTCAAGGTGGCCGGCTCCGCGAAGGGGGTCACCGCGGTTCAGATGGACATGAAGAGCGAGGGGATCAGCCCGGAGCTCATGCGCAAGGCGCTCGAACAGGCCCGCGCCGGGCGGCTCCACATCCTCACCCAGATGCTCGCGACGTTGCCGGAGGCGCGTCGCGACATCTCGACGTACGCTCCTCGCATCGAGCGGATGCAGATCAATCCGGAAAAGATTGGCGCCGTCATCGGACCCGGTGGCAAGATGATCCGCAGGATCGAGGAGGAGACGGGCGCCAAGATCGACATCGAGGACGACGGGACCATCACGCTCTCGGGCAAGGGCGCCGAGTCGACGATGAAGGCCCGGACGTTCATTGCGAACCTGACCGAGGTGGTGGTGCCCGGGAAGATCTACGCCGGGCGCATCTGCTCGATCCGCGACTTCGGGGCGTTCGTGGAGATTCCCGGCGGAAACGAGGGACTTCTCCACATTTCCGAGCTCCAGGATGGGTATACTGCGAAGGTGACGGACGTCGTTCAGGTGGGCGAGGAGGTGAAGGTCAAGGTCCTGTCGGTGGACGACTCCGGCAAGATCCGGCTCTCGAGGCGCGCGGCGATCCGCGAGCTTACGGGAGGCCCCGCGGCACCGGCTGCGGCGGGGGTCGGCCCAAAAAAATGACCGGGCGCGACCCCGAGCCGCCCCCGGCGGCCGTACAGCCGTCGGGAACATCCCCGGAGGTGAACGATGAACCGATCGAGGAGCCTCGCCGGGGTCGCGCTGTGGATGACCGCAATGACCAGCCTGCTCCTCGGGGACGGGACCTTCACGGTCGCGGACCCGGGGAAGGTGTACTACGGGGATCCGGAGGAGTTCACGAACCCCGCGATCCTGACGGCGGCGACGGTCTTCGCGAAGATCAGGGAGTGGAGGGAGATTCAGGAGCGGGGCCTGACGAGTCAGGACCCGGAGTACTGGATCCTCCTGGAGAAGGCGAACCGGAAGTTCCGCCGGGCAGTGCACCGCGCGGCCCAGGCGGCCGGCCACGACCTCGTGGCGGAAGTGGGGGCCGTCCTCCGGGAGGACGGCCAAGGGCTCCCCGACGTGACGGAGGCGGTGGTCGCGGCCCTAAGTAACGACTGATTGGGGGCGCGTCCGGGAAACCGGGCGCGCCCGTTCCATCGAAATGGAGGGTGCCGGGTGCTGAGACGCGCTGTCGTCTTCCTCTGCGCCCTCTTCCTCTCCGCCCCCCTCGCGGCGCAGGATCAGCCTCCGCCCCCCGCGGACACCCCTCCACCCGCCGAGCAGCCGCCCTCGTTCGTCATCCGCAAGGGGCGCGTGGAGCGCGGCGACATGGTCACCGTCTTCTACCACGTCGGTCATAACCGCGGGCAGCTCCTCCTGCCGTTCCTGCAGAAGTTCGTCACGCCCGGCGTCGGGACGATCGAGGTCTCCGAGCCGCTCCACCTGATGTCCATCACGGACAGGAAGGACAACATCGCGCTGGTGGAGAGCGTTCTGGCCTCGCTCGACGTCCCGGACGACCAGGTTCTGATCGAGGCGTCGATCATCGAGAAGACGATCGACAGCGACTTCCAGATCGGCTCCGAGTTTTCGTTCGTCAGGGACTCGAACTTCCTCAAGGACTACGTCCAGTTCTTCGACCCGAACGACTTCCTGAGCAGCGTATCGGCCCGCCCGCCGCTCGACACGCGGTTCCAGGGGAGCACGTTCCACTTCCGCGCCTCAGGGAGCGGCGGCACGATGGACCTGCGCCTCAGGGCCCTCCTTCAGCGCGGGCAGGCGCGGATCCTGTCGAAGCCGACGATTCTCGTGAAGAGCGGGGCGGACGCGCGGATCGTGAGCGGACAGAAGGTGCCCATCCCGACGGTGGCGTTCGTGAACAACCAGTTCAACGTCAACGTCACCTACCAGGACGTGAACATCGAGCTGACGGTGAGCCCGCACATCATCGGGCAGGAGTACGTCGAGCTCGACATCTCGCCGAAGGTCGGGGCGGTCATCGGCCAGGAGGACATCCAGGGGGTCCTCGTGCCGATCATCTCGAACCGCGAGGCGAAGACCGACGTCGTGGTGCGGGGGGACGGAGAGCCGGTCTACATCGGCGGGTTGGTGCGCGAAGAGGAGATCATGGAGGTGCGGGGACTGCCGATCTTGATGGACGTCCCTCTCCTCAAGTACCTGTTCTCCAAGGAAGAGAAGGCGCTCAAGAAGACGGAGATCGTCTTCATCCTGAAGCCGTACATCGTACGGCACACGGGCGCCTACAACCCCCGCCTCATCGAACCGGGCAAATAGGGGAGGGGAGCACCATGGGTCGTCTCGCAACCATCGTCCTTCCAGTCCTGACGCTCGTCCTGGGCGTTGCGCTCGGCAGGTGGTGGAGCGACCGCGAGCACGCCGCGGACCGCGGTCGCGACCAGGCCGCCCGGTCGACGGAGCGGCGTCTGGCCGTGCCGCCGGGCCCCGGGGAGACGGGACGCGCTGACGCGGCGGCCTCTTCCGTCCCATCCGCCCCGGACGCCGCCCCGGTTCGCCCGTCCGCCCCGGCGCCCGCTCCGGTGCCGACACCGGCCGCTCCCGTCCTCAAGGTGAAGGGCCCGGTGGCGCCCGACACGGAAGCCGCGGGGACCGCGGAGCCGAAGGAGAAGGCCGACCCGTCCACGCCTGCAGGAGACGGCCAGGAGGCCGCGGCCTCGAAGATGCTTGCCGTGCTCTTCACGAACCCGGCCTTCCGCGGCAAGATGGTCGAGCAGATGGTGGCGCAGGTCGCCGAGCGCGTGACGTTCACCGACACGCAGCTCGAGTCCGCAAAGAAGGAGCTGGACGCCGCGCTCCAACCGCTCGTCCGACTGTTCGAGAATGGCCCCGTCGAGATGAAGGACCTGGACCCGAAGTTCCAGGTCGTGAAGGAGGACTGGAAGCACCGCCTGACGCCGCTCCTCACGGCGGAGCAGGGCGTCGCCTTCCAGACGTGGCTCGACGAAAAGCACTCCCTCTCGGTCAAGATGGGGATGGACGAGAAGGGCGCCCCCGTCGACCCCGACGAGCACGAGGACAAGTAGGGACGTCGGGCATTCCGCGAATATCTGATGTCAGACCTCAGATATCAGATGTCAGATATCGAAGCCCCTCCGGGAATCCGCTTGATTCCCTCCCTCCCGGCTGCTACCCTCTCGGCCCCTCGCGCGAAGGATTGGAGCCGAGACGTTGACCGTTTCCGCCATCATCCTGGCCGCCGGGAAAGGTACCCGGATGCGCTCGGACCGTGCCAAAGTCCTCCATGAGGTCTGTGGCCGGCCGATGCTCGGCTACGTCCTGGACGCCGCCACAGGCGCAGGCGCCTCTCCCCTCGCCGTCATCGTCGGCCACCAGGCCGACGCCGTGAAGCAGGCCTTCACCTCCTCCCAGGTCGCCTGGGTCCTCCAGGAGCCCCAGCTCGGCACCGGCCATGCCGTCACCGTCGCCCGACCGGCAGTCCCCCCGGATGGAGACGTCCTCGTCCTCTGCGGAGACGCCCCGCTCGTCCGCACGGAGACGCTCACGGCCCTCCTCGCCCGCCATCGGGAGACCGAATCCGCGGCCACCGTCCTCATCGCCGAGGCCGCCGACCCGACCGGCTACGGCCGCGTCCTCACGACCGCCGACGGCTCGGTCGTCGACATGGTCGAGCACCTCGACGCCACCGACGAGCAGCGCCAGGTCCGCGACATCAACTCCAGCATCTACGCCTTCCGCGCCGCCGACCTCTTCTCCGCGCTCGCCGACGTGAAGAACGACAACGCGAAGAAGGAGTACTACCTCCCCGACGTCCTCAAGGTCCTCCTCGGACGCGGAAAGCGCGTCGTCGCGTACCGTGCGGCGGACGCCGCCGAGGTCCTCGGCATCAACACCCGCTCGGAGCTGGCGCACGCGACGGGCGTCATGCGCCGCCGCCTCCTCGAGCGCCACATGGCCAACGGCGTGTCGATCCTCGATCCGACGCTGACCTACGTCGAGTGGGGCGTCGAGATCGGCGAGGACACCGTCGTCATGCCGTTCTCGGTCCTCCGCAAGGGGACGATCGTGGGGCGTCACTGCGAAGTGGGGCCGTTCGCGCACCTCCGCACCGGCACGGTGATGGAGGACCGCTCCGAGATCGGCAACTTCGTCGAGGTGAAGAAGTCCCGCGTCGGCGCGCGGACGAAGGCGAAGCACCTGACCTACCTTGGCGACGCCGTGATCGGCGCCGACGCCAACATCGGGGCGGGGACCATCACCGCGAACTACGACGGGAAGGCAAAGCACACGACGACGATCGACGACGGGGCCTTCATCGGGAGCGGCACGGTCCTCGTCGCCCCCGTCCGGGTCGGAAAGAAGGCCATGACCGGCGCCGGCGCCATCGTCCTGCGCGGCCACGACGTGCCCGACGGCGCGGTGGTCGTCGGGGTCCCGGCGAGGCTGCTGCCGAAGAAGGGAGACGCCAGATGACGCGGAGAAACGTCTTCCACATCTTCACGGGGAACGCGAACCCGAAGCTCGCGCAGGACGTCTGCTCGTCGCTCGGGATCCGCCTCGCGAACTCGGAGGTGAACCGGTTCCCCGACGGGGAGATCGACGTCAAGGTCCACGAGGACGTCCGCGGGGCCGACTGCTTCGTCGTGCAGCCGACCTGCCCGCCGGTGAACGAGAACCTGATGGAGCTGCTGCTCCTCATCGACTGCCTGCGACGGGCGAGCGCGGATCGCATCACCGCGGTGATCCCGTACTACGGCTACGCGCGACAGGACCGGAAAGCCGAGGGGCGCGTCCCCATCACGGCCAAGCTCGTCGCGAACATGCTCACCGCGGCCCACGTCGACCGGGCGCTGATGATGGACCTCCACGCCACCCAGATTCAGGGGTTCTTCGACATCCCGGTCGACCACGTGTTCGCCGCGCCCGTGCTCATCGAGCACATCCGCAAGAAGGAGCTCTCCTCCCCGGTGATCCTCTCGCCCGACGTCGGCAGCATCAAGCAGGCCCGCGCGTACGCGAAGCGCCTGAAGGCCGGCCTCGCCGTCGTCGACAAGCGCCGCGCGAGCCCCGAGGAGACGGAGGCCGTCCACCTCATCGGCAACGTGAAGAACAAGAACGTCCTCATCGTCGACGACATGATTTCGACGGGGACCACGATCGCCGAGGCGGTCCGGATCAGCCGCGACCAGGGCGCGACGGACGTCTACGTCTGCGCCACGCACGCCATCCTCTGCGGCCAGGCGATTCCGCGCCTCGAGCACGCGGCGCCCCGGGAGTGCATTTTCAGCGATACCATCCCGCTCAAGGACAAGAAGCGGGACTTCATGACCGTGTTGTCCGTCGCCGGCCTCCTGGGGGAGGCGATCCGGCGCATCCACCTGTCCGAGTCGATCAGCAAGCTGTTCGTGTAGGGAAGCGAGGAATGCCATGGAATTCGTGAAGCTCACCGCGAAGCCGCGCGAGATCGCCGGCACCCGGGGCGTGCGCCGCCTGAGGAAGACCGGGGCGATCCCCGCCGTCGTCTACGGCCACGACGCGCCTCCGCAGAACATCCAGATCACGAAGGAGGACTTCGCGACCGTTCTCAAGAAGGGATCGCGGCTCATCGACCTCGCCGTCGGCGAGAAGGTCGAGAAGGCCCTCGTCAAGGAGGTCCAGTGGGACGCCCTGGGCGACTACATCATGCACGTGGACTTCGCCCGGATCGACCTGAAGAAGAACCTCCAGATCGAGGTCGAGCTGGCCCTCAAGGGGATTCCCGAGGGAATCAAGGAAGGCGGGGTGCTCGAGCATCGCCTGATGAAGGTCCTCGTGAAGTGCCTCCCGACGAACATCCCGAAGTCGATCGACGTCGACGTCAGCGCGATGAAGGTCGACGACGTGCTGCACGTCAAGGACCTCAAGTTCCCCGAGGGCGTGTCCCCGGTGACGAACCCCGACGTCGTCGTCGCGGGCGTCCGGGTCCCGCTCGAGATCGTGGAGCCGACGGTTGCGGAAGTCGGCGGGGTGGAGCCGGAGGTCATCACCGCGAAGAAGCCGGAGGCGGGCGAGGAGGCCGCAGCCCCGGCGAAGGGAGCCGCTGCGAAGGCGGCCGCCCCGGCCAAGGAAGAGAAGGCCGAGAAGAAGTAGTCCGGCATGCGGATCGTGCTGGGGATCGGAAACCCGGGAAAGCGGTACCAGCGGACGCGCCACAATGTGGGGTTCCGCGTGGTCGACCACCTGGCGGACCAGATGGGAGTGACGTCGTTCCGTTCGGATTTCCAGGCCCTCTCCGCGGAGGCGGGGATGGGGGAGGGGAAGGTCGTCTTCCTCAAGCCCCAGACGTTCGTGAATCTGTCGGGGATCTCGGCCCGGGCGGCCCTCGACTGGTACAAGGAGGAGCCCGGGCACCTGATGGTCGTCCTGGACGACTTCGCGCTGCCGGTCGGGAAGCTCCGCCTGCGCGCGAAGGGGTCGAGCGGAGGGCACAACGGGCTCGAGTCGATCCTCCAGCACGCCGGGACCGATGATGTCCCGAGGCTGAGGGTCGGAATCGGGCCGCCTACCCCCGGCGCCGCACGCGAGCACGTGCTCGACGCGTTCTCGGGGGAGGAAGAGGCGAAAATGGCGAAGGCCGTAGAGCGGGCCTCTGAGGCCGTCCGCGTCTGGATGCGCGACGGCATCGAGGCCGCCATGAATCGTTACAACGTGGAGGAATCATGACCAACCTGCGGTACGAAGGGCTGTTCCTGGTCGACTCCGCCATCGCGGCGAAGGACTGGAACGCCGTCGTGGAGCACATCAACGGACTCGTCGGCAAGTACAAGGGGACCGTGCTCCAGACGCTCAAGTGGGCGGAGCGGAAGCTCTCCTTCGAGATCAAGCGGCTGAAGCGCGGGACGTACGTCCTGTCGTTCTTCGACGCGCCGATCGAGGCGCTGCCGAAGATGCGCAAGGACGTCATGCTGTCGGACACGATCGCGCGCGTGATCTTCGTCCGCCACGAGGGCGACATGCGGATCCCGCCCGCCCCGACGGACGCCGACCGCGTCGGCCGGCCTGACTTCCTGGGCGGCGGCCGCGGAAGGTAGGCACCCAGCGCTTCGTTCACCGCAGAGGCGCAGAGGACGCAGAGACCCGCGGAGGCGGGGTTTTCGGAAAGGACGTCTCTGCGAATCTCTGCGTCCTCTGCGCCTCTGCGGTGAACTCGAGAACGGAGGAGTCGATGATCCGGCCTCTTTGCCTCTTGATCGCCGCCGCTCTCGCCCTCGCGGAGGGCGAGGCGCCCCCCGCCGTCGACGCGCTGCAGGCGATCAACGACGCGCGCGACAAGCTCGGCGATTGGAAGGCCTACTCGGGGACCCTCCAGATGACCGTGGAGGCCCCTGGCCAGGCGGCCGAGAAGGCCTCCCTGGAGGTCGCCTACCAGTCGCCGAACCAGCTCCGCGTTCAGTCGAACCACGGTGACGCGGCGGGGAAGGAGTCGATCCTCCTCGTCTTCACCCCGGAGACGATCTGGGCCGAGGGCCGGACCGAACCCGCGGGCGGGGCCTCGGACGTCCGCGTGCGAAAGGTGATCGTCGACAAGATCGACTCCTTCACGCTCGGCGTCCTCAAGCGACTGGACCTCGTGGAGGGGATCCCGCTCCTCCTCTTCGCCCGACCCGGGCTCCTCCTCGAGTTCACCGCCCAGTGCTTCTCCCTCACGGCGAGCGAGAGCGGCGACGGGATCGCGATCGAGGCGACGCGCATCAAGGAACCCGAGGGGCTCGACGAGGCGGCGGACGTCCTCGAGGGGATCCGCAAGGTCCGCATTCTCGTCGCCAAGGAGGACAAGCGGCTCCTCGAGGTGGCCATTGAGGGAGGGACCGGCGGGAAGCTGACGGTGTCCTACCGCGAGCTTGGCTGGGACAAGGCGCCCGAGGCGGCGGTCTTCGAGTACAAGGCGCCCGAGGGGGTGAAGGTCGAGGAGGTCGACGAGCGGTTCCAGAAGCCGGGGCCGATGCCCGAAGGGGAGGGATTCCAGCCGCCAATGGGGGGGCAGGACGACCCCGCGAAGGGCGGTCCGATCTTCGAGCCGCCGAAGTAGACCATGGGCCCCCCGCTTCCCGCGACGGACCGCACGCTCGACCTGCGCGGGGAGGTCTGCCCCTACACGCTCCTCAAGTCGAAGCTCGCGCTCGAGGAGATGGCCGTAGGGCAGGTGCTCGAGGTCATCCTCGACCACCGCCCGGCCGTGGAGGACGTCCCCAAGGGGCTCCGGTACGAGGGGCAGGTGGTGCTCCTCGTGGAGGCGACCTCGGCCTTGGAGTGGAAGGTGGTCGTCCGAAAGGTCCACGCGTAGCCGCCAAGTCTGGCAGGGCAAGCTTGGAGGGAGGGTGAGATGAAGCGCCTCGTCGCGGTCCTGGTCCTCGCCTGTCTGGTGACGCCGTCCTGCAAGCCAGCGCGTCCGAAGAACCACGTCGCGCCGCTACCTCCTCCGCTGACGACCGAGCAGGCCCTCCACCGAGGGCTCCTCCGGCTGGCCGCAGGACAGAACGCGGACGGGTCCTGGGGAGAGGACTACCAGGTGGCGGTGACGAGCCTCACGGTCCTGGCCTTCCTGTCGAACAACGTGCTCGACACGTCGGTGCAAAGGGGGGTGGCGTACCTCAGGACCTGCGCGAAGGAGAGCGCGACGGGATTCATCGGCGAGCCGGGTGGATCTCGCTCGCGGATGCACGGGCACGGGTTCGCGATCCAGGCCCTGGCGGAGTGGGCGATGCGGGGCGGAAAGGGGGACCCGGAGCTTGCAAACTCGCTCCAGCTCGCGGTCGCGGTTTCCGAGAAGAGCCAGACGGCAAACGGGGGATGGGGGTACCTGCCCGATGCGAACAACCCCGACGACCTGACGGTCACGGTGGCGCAGATCCAGGGGCTGGCGACGGCGAAGGCGACGGGGACGAAGGTCTCCGAGAGCGCCCTCGGGCGCGGCGTGGAGTACCTGAAGAAGTGCGCGACGACGGACGCGGGGTTCAAGTACGGCCTCTCGGGGGGGGCAGGCGGCACGGTGGCGCTCACGGCGGGGGGCGTCTCGAGCCTGTACCTCCTCGGCGCGAACGACCTGTCGGAGATCGAGCAGGGGCTCTCGTACATGTCGGGGAAGCAGCACGACCCGGCGGTGCGGGAGAAGGAGTCGGGGTACTACTACTACGCGACGTACTACGCGACGCTGGCGTGGTCGCACAAGGGCGGGATCCAGTGGAACGACTGGTGGGGGAAGGTCTCGGGCGAGATCGCCGCCCGCCAGCACCCCGACGGCGGCTGGAGCGGCCCGTACGACCCGCACCTGTGCACGGCGTTCGGGTGCCTCGTCCTCTCGGCGCCGCGAAAGGACCTCGCGGTGTGGAAGGAGTAGGCGCTACCGCTCGATCCGGTCCTTCCCGTCGAAGGGCGGCTCGTGGCCGGTGATGGCGACGCAGACGCCGGAGCCGGCGTTCTTGAAGCCGTGGTCCTGGCCCGCGGGAATGACGAAGTAGGCGCCCGGGCCGACGGCCGAGGCCCGCCCATCGATGATCATCATGCCGTTCCCCTGGACGATCCGGACCGCCTCCTCGTGCTCGGCGTGGCAGTGGAGCTTGACCTCCTTGCCCGGATTCACCTGCACGACGCTGATGCTGTAGATCGCGTCCCGGTGGATCTCGACGATCTTGACCTCCTCCTCGGGGCCGATCGGGACCTTCGCGACGTGGTCCTCGACGGTCGGGACGTAGTAGTCGAGCCGACCCTGCCACAGGTCCTTGGAGGTCCCCTGGAACTTGCAGCCGACCGCGACCAGCAGGACGGCAAGGGCGACGACGTGGCGGCGCATGGTTATCTCCTCTTTTTTCCCACGGTCTTGACGGGCTGACGGCGCCCCTTCTTCGGAGCGGCCTTGGGCTTCGCGGCAGGCTTCTTCACCGCAGCCTTCTTCGCGACGGGCCTCTTGGCCTTCGCCGCCTTCCTGGGCGCGGCCTTCGGCGGCGCAGGCTTGGGCTTTGCGGCCGGCGCCTTGCCGCTCGCCCCCTTGACCTCGCTTACCCACGCATCCGCCTGGAGCGGCGTTCCCGTAGCGTGGGCGACCAGGTCGTTCCACGGCTTCGTGGCGCCGGGACGGAACACGCGGTCGATCAGGAACCTCCCTGCCGCCGGGTTCCTCACGAAGCCCCCCAGCTTCGCCCGCGCGTGCGCGAGCACCTGGGACGCCATGAGATTCCCCAGGATGTAGTTCTGGTAGTAGCACGGCACGAGCGCGACGTGGATCTTCGCCGCGTAGTCCGGCGCGTTCCTCCCCTCAGGCCGCTTCACCCACTGGAACCGCTCGACGAGTTCCCACCAGAGCTGGTTCAGCTCGCGGTCCGGGTTCCGGTACATCTCGCGTTCGAAGAAGACCACGACCAGCGCCCACCTCAGGAAGATGAGCCTCGACAGGCGAAGGCGCTGCGCCAGCGGCCCGCTGAGCGCCGCGAGCTTCTCCTTGGGCACCCCGGCGAACTCGCGGAGCCAGTCCGGGTTTTCGGCGAGGTTGCCGAACAGGATGGCGATCGCCTCCGTCGTAAGCGAGTGCGCAGGCCCGCGGAGGAAGTATGGCAGCGTCATGTCGGTGTACTTGTCGTACACGGCGTGCCCGAACTCGTGGAGCATCGTCTCCATCCACCGGGCGTCCTTCCGCACGTTGCAGAGGACCCGGATGTCCCCCTTCCGGTCGATGTGCGTGCAGAAGGCGTGCTGGTCCTTCCCCGCGCGCTCGTAGAGGTCGCTCCGGAGCAGGATATCGCGGATGTCCATCCCGATCGAGTCGTACGTCCGGGTCGTGAGGTCCTCCAGGCTGGCCTCCGCAAAGAGCGGGTCGAGGTCGATCCCGGAGAGCGGCGGGACCTCCTGGAAGAACGGGTCGGCGTAGTGCCACGGACGGAGCTCCTCGGGCTTCACCTGGAACCGCTTCGCCAGTTCCGCGTCGAGGCCGCCCTTCAGCTCCTTCCAGACGGGGTCGGTCTTCTCCTTGAGGTCGTTCAGGAGGCCGAAGAGCTGCTTCTCGTCGATCTCGTTCGCGAACATCGCGAGGGCGAAGTGGTCCTCGAAGCCGATCCGCTTCGCGATCTTGTTCCGGAGATGCGCAAGCTCGCGGACCTTGGCCTCTGCAAGCTGGCCGATCTGCTTGGAGGCCTCCCAGGCCTCCTTCCGCACCGCCATGTCGTTCGACTTCTTGAGGATGTCGTTCAGCTCGTTGTTCGACAGCTCCTTCCCGCCGACCCTTCCGCGGAAGTTCGTGTAGAGCTGGTTGACCTCGGTCTCGAGCCTCGCGAGGGCCTCGATGTCCTCCGCGGGCTTCTGGCCGCAGGTGTACTCGATGTGGAGGAGCTGGAGCTGGCGGCGCAGGAGGGGGTCCGCGGGGCGGGCGTTGTCCCACCACTCCTTCACGAGGCGGCAGTCCTCGCCGCTCGCGTAGACCTTTTGGATCTCCCTGGAGAGCCGTTCGGCTTCCTTGGCGTACTCCTCCTTCCCGGTGGTGTGGAGGCTCCACCAGGTCTGCGCGCTCTTGAGGAAGAGGGGCTCGACGGTCCCGAGGTGGCCCTGGAGGAAGTCCGCGAACGCTGCCGGCATGGTCGATCCCCTTAAAACGGAAGGGGCGGGATTCTACCCGCCCCTGTGGTCTCCGTTCAACCGATTCGCCCGCGGCTACCGGGAGATGAGCGTCACCGGAATCGTCGCCTTCTTCAGGAAGAGGAGGGCGAAGCACGTGTCGAAGATGTCGCCGGGCTCGATCTCGGTGTGCGAATACCACTGCCCGTGGATCGCCTTGTCGTTGGGGTCGTCCTTCTGCGCATTGATCAGGAACTCGGCCCCCTCGAGGTACCAGTTGTGCTCCCCGATTTTCTGCATCGAGCCCAGGACGCCGACGCGCTCGAGGCCGTAGAGGTAGTAGTAGTGGCTGCGGTTGCCGCCGGGGTTGTTCGACACGGACCAGTTCGTCTGAAGCCACGCGAGGCCGTCGAAGATACCGCGGCGCATCTTCTCGACCAGGTCCTTCTTCGGCGCGGTCTTGGCCAGCTCGGCCGTGCAGATGATGAGGGAGCAGATCCCGGAGGCCGTCATGCTGCCGCTCACCTTCAGGTCGTGCTCCTTGTCCGGATTCTTCTCGCCCGGCGTGTAGGACCACCCGCGGGACTTGTCGCCCTCCTTCATGAGGACGGTCCCCCCGTCGCCGGTGTCGTTGGCGATGACCTTGAGCGGCGGTCCGTCCTTCTCCTGCATGTCGAGGTTGTACAGGGCCGCCTTGGTCCAGACGTCGGGGTCGACCTTCTCGCCCATGCGGACGGAGGAGGAGAGGCCGAGGAGGACGATCTGCGTGGCGGAGATGTCCTGCTGAACGCCCGCGGGATTCGGGAAGAGCGGTTCGCCGTACCGCCATCCGCCCTTCTTCGTCTGCTTGTGGATGAGCCACTTCGTGGCCTGGCCAACGAGGGCCTTGTACTCCTTCTCCAGCTTGATGGCCGGGCGCTGCTTGAGCGTCTTCGGGTCCTTGCCCGCCTTCTTGAGCGCCTTGTCGATCTTCGCGTTGTGGAGCGCCTCGACGGCGAGGAGCCAGGTGGCGGCGGTGTACGTGTCCGCCTGCTGCTTGGCGCCGTCGATATTGACGTTGTCCTCCTTCCAGGCCTTGTCGAGGTTCTGGTCGAGGTACTTGAAGCCGTCGACGATGACGGGGTCCTCGGGGTCGACGTCGCAGGAGAGGAGGGCGAAGAGGGAGAGGGCGCAGGGCGAGATCTTCTTGATCGAGGTGGTGCCTCCGCCGCCGTAGATGGGGTTCTCGCCGGTCCCCCAGCACCCCTTGTCGGCGCCCTGTTTGACCTGGCGGGCCTTGAGCCATTCAACGCCCTTGTCGATGGCCTGGGCGACCCTCTTCGGGAAGCTGGCGTCGGCCTGCGCGAAGAGCACGCCGCTGGCGACGAAGAATGCGAGGACGGGAGCGCACGCACGGATCATGCCTGTCACCTCCAAGACGCTAGGAACGCGAACCTCCCACCAGCCGAGCCGCGCATCCTACTCAAATACGTGCGGAGCCGGCAAGAGCCGGATCACTTTCCGTAGGGAGCTTGCCGCGCCTCCGGCCCCCCTGTACCATCACGCCCCGGAAGGAGTGCCTAGGACGAGGATGCGCACGACATTCCCCGAGAGTCTCAAGGCGCGGCTCCTTTCGTCCCTCGCCTGCCCTGTTTGCCACTCGGCGCTCGCACCTGGGGAGGGCGTTCTCGCGTGCGCGGCGTGCGCGGCGACGTACGCTACCGAGGGAGACACTCAAGTTCTGCTCCCGCCCGCCTTGCGCCAGACAGTCGACGCCGAGGTCGAGGCCTGGAACCGCGAGGCGATCCGTCCCCGCCTCAGCTACCGCTGGATCCGCCGCCTCATGTCCCCCCAGGTGCACCGGTGGGGCCCGGAGCTACGGTGGCTCCGCAACAGGCTCTCAACGCTGCCAACCGACGCCCTGGTCGTGGACGTCGGATGCGGCGCGGCGGAAGAGGAGAAGGGCGTCGTGCGCCTGGACCTGTCGCCGGGGCCCGAGGTCGACGTCGCGGGGGACGCGCTGAACCTCCCGTTCCTCGACGCGAGCGTCGACGCGGTCCTCGCGATCCGTGTGCTCGAGCACGTCAAGGACCCGGTCCGGGTCGTTGCCGAGGCCCTTCGGGTCCTGCGCCCGGGCGGCATCGTCGTGGCCGTCGTGCCGTTCTTCGAGCCGTACCACAGGAACCCCACGGATCACTCCCGATTCTGCCGGGACGGCGTGGAGAGGCTCTTCGGCGCATTCGAGAAGGTCGAGCTGGAGGTGGCCACGGGCCCGGCGATCAGCCTTGCGTGGTTCCTGAAGGAGTGGGTCGCGGTCCTCGCGCCGCTCTCGAACCGCCCGCTCGTCTACGCCTCGATCCGCGAGATCGCGGGGTGGCTCTTCGCCCCCATCGCGTGGCTCGACCCGCTCGTCCGCCGCAAGACGTATGCCCACAAGATCGCGGGCAGCTTCTGGTACGTGGGCCGCCGTCGTCACGATTCCATTGCCGACCCGGCGGCCCCGGCGGTATCGTAGGCGCATCCACACCATGCAACCATGTCCTCGCGGAGGGCAAGGAATGGCCAGATCGGCCCTTGTCGCCCCCATCGTCCTGGCCGGGATCGCGGCCCTGGCGGCCGCCTCCGACGCCGTCGACGGGCGGCTCGCGCTCAACTACGAGATCGTCTTCGACACCTCCGGCAGCATGGGGCAGAACGACAAGATCGGGAGCGCCAAGCGCGCCCTCAAGAAGTTCCTCTCGCTCGTTCCTGCGGAGGCGAAGGTCGGGCTCATCGTGTTCTCCGAGGACGGCAAGCCCCGGCGCGTCCTCCCCCTCGGGACTCTCGACCGACAACGGATCGCGGGCTGTGTCGACCCCCTGCAGGCGTCGGGCGCAACCCCGATCAAGGACAGCGTCCTGCTCGCCTCCGTGTCCCTCCTCGGGCAGCGCGAAAGTCAGCAGGGGTACGGTGCGTACACGATCCTCGTCGTCACCGACGGTGAGGAGACGATCGACCCCCAAGGGATCAACGCCTCCATCCGCGATGTCCTCTCCAAGGGGATCGCGATCGAGGTGATCGGCTTCGACGTCCCGGACAGCTTCTCCCTCCGCAACTCCGTCACGAAGTACCGCGCCGCGAACAACGAGGCGGAGCTGTCCGCCGCGCTGGCGAGCGTCCTCGGCGAGGCGGAGTCGTACGACGAAGCGGCGCAGTACGCACAGATCGAAGCCGCCCAGCCCCGATCCGGCGGCGCTCCCCCGTTCGACGCCCCGGTGACCGCCGGGACCACGAAGGGGGGCTCCTCCCCGGTCCTTACGATCCTGGGGGTCCTGGTCGTCCTCCTCGTGATCGTAGTGGGCGTCGCCCGCTCCCGCGGGGCCCGCCCATGAGGCGAGAGGCCGTCGGCGCCGTCCTCCTCCTGGCCATCGCGTTCGGGACCTGGAAGGCCTGGACGGCGGGCCTACCCTGGGTCCGTTTCCAGATGAACCTCCGCGGCTACTCGGACGGCGTTCCGCAGTTCCACCGCAAGCTCGCGATCGCCGGGGATGCCTGGGCCGGGTACTTCGTTCTCCGCTCCCCCGATTTCCGCGCGCGCATGGAGGGGGCCGCGATCGAGTACGCGTGGCACGACGAGCCGGATCAGGGCGAGCGCATGAGGAAGCTCGCCCGTGGCGGCTACGACATGGCCGCCGCGACGGTTGACAGCTACCTGGTCAACGGCGCGTCCGCCGGCTTCCCCGCGTCGATCGTCCTCGTCGTCGACGAGTCGGACGGCGGCGACGCCCTGGTCGTCGGGCCGCGCATCTCGACAATCCAGGACCTGCTCCGGGACGACGTGCGAATCGCCGTCACGCCGGCGTCGCCGAGCGAGCACCTCCTCCGCGTCGTCGCCAGTCACTTCCAGCTCGACCGCCTCCGGGTGCCGGGGTCATGGCGGGTCCCGACGAAAGAGTCGAAGGACGCCTTCGACCGGCTCGTCAGGGGCGAGGTCGACGCCGCCGTCCTGTGGGAACCCGAGGTCAGCCGCGCGGAGAAGACTCCGGGCCTGAGGCGCCTCCTCTCCACGAGGGAGTCTGACGACCTGATCGTCGACGTCCTGCTCGTCTCCGGGTCCCTCCTCTCGGGCGAACCGGAGCTGGTCGACCACGTCGCGAGGTCGTACTTCCAGGCGCTCCACCACTACCGCCGCTCCCCCTCCCTCCTCGCCGAGCAGATCGCCTCCGACACGAAGTCCGACGTGGCGTCGGCAAAGGCGATTACGGACGGGATCGCCTTCGTCGGCTTCCTCGACAACGGGCAGGAGTGGATGGGGGTCGCCGCGGACGGATCGCTCGGCATGGTGAAGATGTCGGGGGTGATCCAGGACACGCTTTCGGTGCTCGCGGACTCTGGAACCGCCGTCCCCCTCCAGGACCCCAGGCGGATCGTCGACCAGGGCGTGCTCGCGCGCCTCGCGAAGAGCGGATTCCATCCGGAGGAGGACGTGCGGACGGCGTCGAGCGAGGAGGAGGCGAGGCCGCTGTCCGAGGAGGAGTGGACGCGCCTGCGCGAGGTCGGGCGTCTCCCGGTCCTGCCGATCTACTTCAAGAGCGGATCGAACGAGCTCTCGGAGCAGGATATCGTGTCCGTGGACGCGCTCGCCCGCGTCCTCTTGAAGTACCCGCGCTATCGGATCGCGATCCGGGGCCACAGCAGCCGTGGCACGGACCCGCAGGCCGACCGGACGCTGTCGCAGGAGCGCGCGGACGCCATTCGGCTCTACCTCGTCCAGCGGCACAAGGTCTCCTCCGCGCGGACCCTGGCGATCGGGGTGGGTTCGAGCCAGCCGCTGCAGCGGCAGCCGAACGAGCCGGAACGCGCCTGGAAGGCCCGCAACCAGCGCGTCGAGTTCGAGCTCCTGGAGGAGCGGTACTAGCGTGAGGGAGGAGGCGGCCAAATCGGTGAACATAGGGCTCGTGCGAGGAATGCTCGCGCGCCCGCTCACGCTCCTCGCGCTCCTCGTCGCGGGGGCCTCGTTCGCGCACTGGGGGACGTACGGGGTCGGCTTCCGGAACTTCGCCGGGGCCGTGTTCGGATCCGGCCTGTTCCTTGCGTTCTGGGTCTTCGACGCCTGCTTCCGCTACGAGCGGATCCGTCGGCAGGGCCTCAAGCGGCGGAGCATGCTGGCCACCGAGCACCTGAAACGGCTGCAGGGGGCCCTCCTCGACGAGGCCCGAACCGCGCGGGCCACGATCCTGGTCGACGGGCTCGATCGGCTGTGGAGGGCGCGTACGTCGATCGAGGGGCTCCTCGGCGGCCGATCGATCCCCGCCATCGAACAGGAGATCGTCCGCCGCTCGGTCGACGACGTCGCGGTGACCGTTCTCGAGTCGGGCCTCCATCGCCTCCGCCTCGGAGGGGCCGACGAGCGGACGGAATCCCAGCGGACGGAACTCGATCGCCTCGTGGGACAGGGGGTCGCGCTCGTCCAGCGCGGCCTGGAGGCGTTCTCGGAGGCTCCCGACCAGCAAGCTGGCCTCGCCAGGGACCTCGCCCAGCGAGTGGATCGCTTCGCCGGGGAGTGCCGGGAGCACATCGAACGGAGCCGGGGCTTCCATCAGAAGGTGTAGGAGTACGGCATTTTTCAGGAATAAGGAGTCGTTTCCAATGATGAATCGTACGTGGGGGATCCTCGGCGTCTTCGTGGCCATGGCCGTGGCGTTCGTGCCGGCGGCGTGGGCCGAGGAAGGGGAGGTCACGGTGGCGTGGTCCGTCTGGACCGGCTGGATGCCGTTCCGTGTCATGGACCAGAAGGGCTTCCTGGCCAAGCGCGCCCAGGAGCTCGGCGTGAAGGTGAAGCTCGTCGAGTTCAAGGGGTACCTCGAGAGCGTGCAGGCCTTCTCCGCGGGCAAGGTCGACGCCTGCGCGATGACGTCGATGGAGTCGCTCCAGCCGGCCGCCGCGGGGATCGACGCGGTCGCGATCCTCGTGAACGACATCTCGAACGGCGGGGACGGCGTCCTGCTCCGGAAGGGAATGACGGTCGCCGACCTCAAGGGCGCGACCGTCCTCCTGGAGGAGTTCAGCGTCAGCCACTACCTGCTCGCGCGGTGCCTCGCGATGAACGGGATCGACGAGAACTCGGTGACGATCCAAAACACGCCCGGCGACGAGGCGGGGAAGGCGTTCCTCACCGACGACAACGTGAAGGCGGTGGCGACCTGGAATCCGCATCTCTACCTCGCGGTCGAAGGGGGAAAGGGCGAGATCGTCTTCGACAGCACGAAGATCCCGGGCGAGATTGTCGACCTCGTCATCGCCAACGGGAAGGCGATCAAGGCGAACCCGAAGGCATTCCAGGCCCTGGTCCTTGCGTGGTACGACGCGATGGAGATGTTCACGAACGAGAAGACCCGCGCCGAGGCGGTCGCGATCATGGCCGAGGGGGCCGGGGCGAGCGTCGAGGACTTCGAGAAGATGCTCAAGGGGACGATCATCTACACCGACAAGGCGAACGCGCGGACACTCCTTCAGGGGGCCGAGTTCGCGGAGACGATGCGGAAGGTGAGCGACTTCTCCGTGAAGCACGCCCTGATCACGGACGCGAGCGCCGCGATCCGGATCGACGTCCAGTTCATTCCGGAAAAGTAGCGACGTGGAAGGCTCCCGGACGATTCGACGGCCGATGGGCTGGCCGCTCCGGCTGGCCCTCGGCATCCTCCCCTTCGTGGCGGTCGTGGGGTGGTACTCGTACGGTTCGTACCAGGGGCACGCGGAGAACCCGAAGTACAAGATCCTGCCGAACCTCAGTCAGTTCCGGGAGGGGCTGAAGCAGATCTTCCAGGAGAGGAAGCACCTGCGGGACGGGAAGGAGGTCAAGTACACGTGGTTCGCGGTGGACACGATCGCCAGCCTGAAGCGGATCGGGATGGCGCTCGGGATCACCATCGGGATTTCGGTCGCGCTGGGGCTCTTCATGGGCGCCTTCACAATCGTCGACGCGTTCTCGAGCCCGCTCGTCCGGACGATGGGGAAGATCCCCCCGATGGCCCTCCTGCCGCTGATCTTCGTCCTCCTGGGCGCCATGGAGGACACGACGAAGGTCGCCATCATGGTGATCGGGACGTTGCCGGTCCTGACGCAGGACGTCTACCTGAAGGTCCAGGAGGTGCCTCGAGAGTCGATCCAGAAGGCGTTCACGCTCGGGGCCTCGACGCTCGAGGTGACCGTGCGGGTCATTCTCGCCCAGGCGTGGCCGCGGATCCTCGACAGCGTCCGCCTCATGCTCGGTCCCCTGTGGGCGCTCCTGATCGTGTCCGAGTCGATCGCCGCGACGCAGGGGCTCGGGTACCGGATCTACCTGCAGCAGCGGCAGATCAACATGAACGTCATCATCCCGTACGTGCTCTGGATCACGATCCTCGCCATCGCCATGGACCAGGCGATCAAGCTGTGGATCCGTTGGCGGCACCCATGGGCCCTGGAGCGCTGAGATGAGCCGCGTGCTCGAGATCAAAAGCGTCGTGAAGCGCTACTGGAACCCGCGCAGCAAGCGCTGGGAGGTGATCCTCGATCGGATCTCCTTCGACGTCGAGGCGGGGGAGTTCATCGCGCTCGTCGGGCCCAGCGGGAGCGGGAAGACGCGGCTCCTGAACCTCGTCGGCGGGTTCGAGTCGCAGAACGAGGGGGAGGTGCTCATCGAGGGCCAGCGGATCGGCGGGCCGGACCGGAACCGGGGGATCGTGACGCAGCAGTACTCCCTCTTCCCGAACCTGACGGTCCTCGACAACGTGGCATTCGGCCTCGACCTGGAGGAGTTCACGCTCCTGAACCGGTGGACCCGGTTCCTGCGATATCGCGAGGCGCGGAAGGGGCATCGGAAACGGGCGATGGAGTACCTCGAGCAGGTGCGGCTGGACACGCACGCGCACAAGCACCCGCACCAGCTCTCCGGGGGGATGCGACAACGCGTCGCGATCGCGCAGGCGCTCATCATGAAGCCGAAGGTCCTCATGATGGACGAGCCGTTCGGCGCCCTCGACCCGGAGGCGCGGGAGGAGCTCCAGGCGGCGATGATCCAGACGCACGAGAAGGAGCGGAACACGATCGTGTTCGTGACGCACGACCTGGAGGAGGCGGCGTACCTGGCGACCCGCGTCCTCGTGCTGATGCCCGACAAGGCGGCCCTCGCGCGCGGGGAGGGCGGTCACGCGCGAATTGCCAGAGACGTCCGCACCCCCGACCGCCCGCGCAAGGACCGCCGAGATGACCCGGAGTACTGGAAGCTCGTGAAGACCATCCGGACGACCCTGTCGGCATAGGTTTCGAAGCAGGAGCAGCCCCATGGTGCGCGCGTTCGCGGTCCTCGCCCTCGCCCTCCCCGCCCTTGCGCAGGTCGACTACGTCGACCCCGTGAAGCCGTTCGCGCGCCTGGTGGAAGGGACCGCCGTCGGCCCCGTCGCCGGCGGGACGACGAGGGTCCCCTACATCACGTGGGGCGGCGACATGGTCACGATCCTCGCCAACGGCGGGATCCGGACGCAGCCGGGGTCGATCTACGGCAAGGCGGGCCTCGACCTCAATCTGGTCCACCAGGACGACTTCGTCGCCCAGGTGAAGGACTACCTCTCCGGGAAGTCCCCGTACCTGAGGGGCACGCTCGGGATGATCCACGTCGCGTCCGAGGCCCTCTCCAAGGACCCGCGGACCCGTCCGATCGTGATTGTCCAGCTCACGTGGAGCGCGGGCGGGGACTGCCTCGTCGTGCGGCCCGGGATCGAGACCGTGCGGGATTTGAACGGGAAGAAGGTGGTCCTCCAGCAGTACTCGCCGCACTTCGACTACCTCGACGTCCTCCTTCGCGACTCCGGGCTCACCTGGAAGGACGTCCAGCCGAGGTGGGTCTCCGAGATCACGGCGCCGCAGGGCGACACCGGGGGCAAGGTCGTCGATCCGGCGAACGCCTTCCGCCACGACCCCGAGGTCGCCGCCGTCTTCGTCATCTCCCCCGACATGCTCGCTCTCACGTCGGGCGGGAAGATCGGGACCGGGGCCGAGGACTCCGTGAAGGGCGCGAAGACCCTGCTTTCGACGAAGACGGCGAGCCGCGTCATCTCGGACGTCTACGCCGTGCGGGCCGACTACTTCCAGACCCACGCCGAAAACGTACGGAAGTTCGTCGTCGGGTTCCTGCAGGCCTCCGAGGGGGTCGCGAAGTCGAGGAAGGACCCGGCGAAGAACGCAGACGCCCTGAAGAACCTCTACGCCATGGGGGCGGAGCACATCTTCGGGTCGGCCCAGATGGCGGCGGACGCCGAAGGGCTCCTCGGCGACGGGTTCCTCGTGGGGCTTTCCGGCAACGTGTCGTTCTTCACGGACAAGGGGAACCTCCAGAACTTTCCGCGGACGACCGAGCGGATCCAGTCGTTCCTCGTGCGTGAGGGGTACCTCGCGGCGCAGCAGCAGGTCGCGCACGCGGAGTGGAAGTACGACGAGTTCAAGGGGCAGGTGGAGTCGGTGGTGGACATCGGGGGGCCGAAGTTCGACGTCAAGGCCGTGGAAAAGGGGCTTGCCGAGAACCCGGACTCGACCGTGCTCTTCACGTTCTCCATCGAGTTCGAGCCGAACCAGAAGTCCTTCGACTCGGACAAGTACTTCGCCGACTACGATCGGGTGCTCGACCTGTCGTCGCGGTACGCGGGGGCGGTCGTGGAAATCGTCGGGCACGCCGACCCGAGCCGGGTGCGGAAGCTCGAGAAGACGAATGCGACGGCCGCGGTGATCGCCCAGACGAAGCAGTCGGCGCTCAACCTCTCGCTCGCCCGGGCGAACGAGGTGCGCGACAGCTTGATCCACTTCGGCCAGGGGAAGGGGATTACGTTCGACGTGAGCCAGTTCGTGACGACGGGCAAGGGGATCGACGAACCGGTCTTCCCGGTCCCCCAGAACGAACAGGAGTGGCGCGCGAACATGCGCGTCGTCTTCCGGGTCCTCAACGTCGAGGCCGAGTTCGAGAAGTTCGAGAAGTACTAGGAGTGGATTCCGAGGAGCAGATCCTCGCAGGATCGAAGCACGCGGGGAAGACCTTCGGGTTCCGCGAGCAGGACCCGACCCGGCCGGCGCAGTGGTGGTTCCAGCAGTCCCCGGAGGGGCTCGTCCTCTTCGTCGTCTTCTACTCCCTCGCCTGCCGCTGGAACCGCTGCGTCGGGTGCAACCTCCCCTCCATGTCGTCCCTCCGCCCGGTCCGGGTCCGCGACATGGTGGCCCAGGTCGACGCGCTGTTCGCGGAGGCGGAGGTCCGCCCGCGATTCCCCGAGGTCCGAAAGTTCCTCCTGAGCAACAACGGATCGGTCCTCGACGAGGTCACCTTCCCGTCGACGGTCCTCATGCACCTCCTCGTTCGCCTGGCCCTGGATGCCCCGAACCTCGAGGTCCTCACGCTGGAGACACGGATCGAGTACGTGGATTGGGACGAGCTTGCATTCGTCGCCCGAGCCCTCAGGGAGAAGGAGAAGCCGGCGACGGTGGAGCTCGCGATCGGCTTTGAGGCGTTCGACGACCGGATCCGGAACCGGGCGTTCGTGAAGGGGCTCACGCTCGCGCGGTTCGAGAAGCTCGTGGAGTCGATCAGTAAGCAGGGGTACCGACTGAAGTGCTACTTCATGCAGAAGCCGGTGGTGGGGATGTCGGACGAGGAGGCCGTGGAGGACATCCGCCGCGCGATTGACTACCTGGACGAATGCGCGCGCCGATGGGAGGTCTCGATCAACATGCACCTGAACCCGACCTACGTTGCGTCGGGGACGCCGCTCGCAGAGGCCTTCGCGAAGGGGGAGTACGCGCCTCCACGCCTCGCGGACGTCGCGCGGGCGGCCGCGCACGCGCGGGGGAAGACGGTCTCGGTCTACATCGGCCTCAACGACGAGGGGCTCGCCGCTCCCGGCGGGTCCTTCATCCGCCCTGGCGACGGGGAGCTGCTTCGTCAACTGGAGGCGTTCAACCGCACGCAGGACTTCGACCTACTCTGAGTCCCTCGCGCAGCGGAAGCCGAGGTCGTCCATCAGCGTCAGCGGCTGGTAGCAGCTCCGGTTCGTCGTGCGCATGTCCTCGGGCTCGCTCTTCCACGAGCCGCCGCGCACGACGCGGAATTTCTCGCCGAAGTACTTGCAGTCCACCTTCGGGTGGTACGCCTTATACCAGTCCGCCGTCCACTCCCAGACGTTACCCGCCATGTCCAGGCACCCCATCGGGCCCTTCCCCTGGGAGATCGTCCCCACGCGCTCCGGGTGGTCCCCCGAGACGCAGCGGTCCGCGTCCCAGGCGCTGCCCCAGGGCCACGGGTTCTGGACGTCCGGCGGCGCCGCCGCCCCCTGGTCCATCGAGGGGAGCAACGCGATCCGCTGCTCGATCTCCGCCTCCATCGCGTCCCAGGCCGCCTTCTTCGCAATCAGCTCGTCGCGGTCGACCTTCTCGGGAGCAGGCCACCTCGCCGCCTTCTCCCACTCCGCCTCCGTCGGGAGTCTCTTCCCTGCCCATTCCGCGTAGTCCCGCGCGTCCAGCCACGTCACGTTGACCACGGGGAACTCCTCCAACCCCGAGGGCGGAGACGTCCCGCCCCAGTGGAGCGGCGGCGCGTGCCCCGCCGCCGCCACGAACGCCGCGTACTGCGTGTTCGTCACCTCGCGCTCGTCGATCAGGAAGGGGTCCACGTCCACGACGTGCGGGGGCGCCTCGTCCGGGTACCTCGTGTCCGCCCCGCCCATCACATACTCGCCCCCGGGAATGAAGACCATTCCCTCCGGCACCCCCTTCTGCGCGAGGGCCCGCAGCCGCGGCGCCCATTCGTGTTCCGGGTCCTTCGCGAGCGTCTCCGCGAAGAGCTCCTGCGCGCGGGCCCGGTCGCCCTTCCAGAGCGCCCACTGGCCGTTCGCGAACGCCACCGCGGAGTCCGCATCGTCCTTGGTCTCGAGCTTTGCCTCCAGCGCCTTGGTGTCGATCGCTGGCTCCCCCGCCTCCGCTGCGAGCACGTTCGCCGCGCGGAAGGCCGCGAGGGCCGCCTGGGGCTTCTCGTCGGCGAGGAGGTCCTCGCCCCGCTTCGCCTCCTTGAAGAAGCGCGCCTTCCGGATCCCCTTCTCCGCCGCGCGGGCGACGTCGGTCTCCTTGTGCTGCGGGTCGTCGATCACCTTCTGGAACTCGGTGATCGCCTGGTCGAAGTGCTTCGCCTTCAGGAACTCCTCCGCGTCCTTGAGCGCCGAGGTGGTCTTCCTGCCGTACGACTTGATCGCCTGGATCCGGTCCTTCGCCTGGCCCGAGAACTCCGTGTCATCGTACTTTGCCACGACGACGCCGTACTCCCTCGCGGCGTCCTCGAGGTTCCCATCCTTCTCGAGATTGACGGCGCGCTGGAAGGCGTCCCGCGCCTCCTTGAGGCGATCGGTCTCGGAGGTCCGCATGAAGAAGTTCCCCGCCGTGGCGAGGACTGCGGCGAGGGGGAGGCAAACGGCGCCCCAGAGGACGGCGCGCCGGACCTTTTCGCGGCGGCGGGCGGTCTCAATCTTCTTCCAGACGTCCGCGCGCCGCGGGTCGGCGTCCGCCAGGGGTTCGAGCGCCCCGGTCCAGGCCTTGATCGCCTCTCGATAGAGGCGGTCCAAGTACATCTTGTCCCCGCGGGCGACCTGGTCCGAGACCGCGCGGTCTGAGAGCCTCCGTCGGGCCTCGTCGATGCGCGCCTTCATCCCCGCGTCGGCGCGGATCTCGAGCGCCTTCTTCCATTCGACGATGGCGGCCTCGAAGGCCCCAGTGGAGAAGTAGGCCTCCCCCTTCTCCTTGTGGATCTCGAACCTCGTCCCGTTCGCAGCCTTCGTATCCATCTGCATCCTCCGTGACGCCCTCACGGGCGTCACTCCTCGCGCGCCCTCACGGGCGCGACTCCAGCCGACCCGGGCGCGACTCCAGCTATCGGCGGTCCCGCGCGGCAAGGGCCGCCACCGTGACCGCGAACAAGACGACCGCGAAGACCCCGAGCATGCCGATCTCGTTCGTCACGCCCTTCCGCTCCAGGACGTGCCGCACGCCCTCGTAGCCCCACTTCGAGATCATGAACGTCTCGATCCGGCGGCCCGCCTCCGTCGCCTGGCCCGACGTCGAGACGAAGATGAGCTGAGGGATGAGGGCGATCGGGAGCATCGAGAGGGCGCGGTCGCTGGAGTCGACCACGGCGCTCACGAGGAGCCCCAGCGTCAGGCTCGACCCCGACGTCAGGAACAGCAGGAGGGCGTACCCGAGGGGGTTCCCCGGCAGCCGTTCGAAGGCCAGGACCACCGTGAGCAGGAGCACGGTCTGGACGGCGCAGACGACCGCCAGGACGATGAGCTTCGACACGGCGTACGAGAGCACGCCCAGACCAACCATTCGCTCGCGGTCGTAGATCGGCTTCTCCTTCACGATCTCCCGGCAGGCGTTGATGCAGCCGAACCAGACCGCGGCGATGCTCATGAAGAAGATGATGTTCCGGTCCCCGATGAGCGTGCCGGCGTTGCAGGCGAGCACGATCAGGCAGGCGATCACGGGCGCCTGGGCGAGGAGGATCACGAGGTTTGTCCGGTCCCGGACGAGTGTCAGGAAGTAGCGCGCGATGAGCGTCGGGAGCTGCACCCTCCCCGGCGCGGTCGGCCTCGAAGGGGGCGCATCGGTCGGCATCCGCCTCGCGCGATCGGAGACCTCGGCGCGGTAGAGGTCCCCCGCGCGGAACTCCCCCTCCCACTCGGCGGGGGAGCGCTCCTTGAGGCGCTCGTAGACGTCGAGGACCCGGCTCACCTCGAACGCCCCGAAGAGCGCGGACGGCGGGCCGAAGAAGACGAGGCGCCCGCGCGAGAGGAGCGCGACGCGGTCGAACAGGTCGACGTTCTCGACCACGTGCGTCGTCACGACCACCGTGCGGCCGCTGTCGGCGAGCGAGCGGAAGAGCGCCATCGCGCGCGCCTCGTTCGCCGGGTCGAGGCCGCTGGTCGGCTCGTCGAGGAAGAGGATGGCGGGATCGGTCAGCAGCTCGACCGCGACGGAGACGCGCTTCCGCTGCCCGCCGGAGAGGTCCCGGACGATCGAGTCCTCGCGCCCCTCCAGGTCGACGCTCTTGAGCGCGCGGTGGACGCGCAGGTGGACGTCGACCTCGGGCATGTCGGCCGGCAAGCGCAGCGCCGCGGCGTAGTGGAGCACTTCGCCCACGGTGAGCGTCGGGTGGACGATGTCGTCCTGCGGGACGTAGCCGACGCGCCGGGCCAGCTCCTGGCGGGCGAGAGGGAGGTCCTTCCCATCGAAGAGGACGCGCCCCGTGTCGGCGGGGGAGACGCCAAGGATGGCCTTGAGGAGGGTCGACTTGCCGGAGCCCGACGGACCGAGGAGCCCTACGAACTCGCCTCGCTCCACGGTGAACGAGACGTCCTTGAGGATGGCGACCTCGCCGACGGAGCGGGAGAGGTTGAGCGCGTCGAGGCGCATGCCGGACGTCGCGGCCCTGGCGGCGCCGGCTTGTGGGTCGGCGGGGTTCCGGGTGGCCGCGCGGTCCATCCGCTACTTCTCCTCGTCGGGCGACGACTCCGGGTCCTTCTTTGGCTGGTCGGCACCCAGTGCGGCGCGCGTCGCCTCCAGGAGGGCGTCGATCCCGACCCGGGCGGCCTCTCCCGCGGCCTTGGCCGTGTCGCGGATCTCCTTCTCGTTGTTCTTCACCGCGCCAAGTACGCCGGTCGTGGTCTTGGCCCCGAGCTTCACGCCCGTGTCCGCGGCTGCCTCGGCCGTCTTCGCCACGGCCTCGACGGGCGGGTCGGCGAGGAGCTTGCCTGCCTCCTCGGTGACCTTCTTTTCGAGGTACTCTTTGGTGAGCATGTCGTCCGCGGCGCCCTTGATGCCCTCCTTGAGCGTCTCCTGCATCTCCTTGCGCAGCGCCTCCCGCTCGCGCTTCATGCGGATGTCCATGACGATCCAGGTCGCGACGCAGCCGAGGAGGACGGCGGCGGCGAGGCCGACGACGAGGTAGAGGTCGCGGTTTCGATGGAGGTCCATGGTCGGTCTTCCTAGCAGGGCGGGGGCTCGCCTCGGGGCTTGCGGCCCCTCGGCTCGCTCGCGCCCTCACGGGCGCGACTCCGACTGTTGTACCGTCATTTCAGGCCCGGAGTGAAGCCCCCTGTCATTTCCTGGAGCATTTTCAGCAGTTCGTTGTCGCCCAGCATGGCGCCCTTCCGCTCCGCCGCCGCCAGGCGCTGATATGTCGCGCGGCAGCGGCCCACGAACTGCTCCGCAAGCTGGAGGCGGTCCTTCATGTCCCCGGCCATCGGCACCACGCTCCCCGGGCAGTCCTCCAGCGCGTACAGGATGAACATGCGGGCCTGTTCCGCGCACTCGAGGGCCTCCCGGGCGCGAACCACGCGGCTGGACAGCGAGCGGTTCTCGCCGTCGTCGCCGCTCTTCTGGTTCACGGCCTCGTGGTAGGCGACCTCGGCGCCGCTGAGGTAGGCGCTCGAGATCCCCGAGATCACGTTGAAGACCAGCCCGTCGAGGCCGCGGATCTTCCCCTGCGCGTCCTGTCCCCCCGGGGCGTTGATCGACGGCGCCAGGACGGCGGCCAGCTCCAGGAGGTGCCTCGCGCGGCGGGCATCCGCGAGCATGTTCATGCAGTCGAGCCCGCGCACGGTCAGCTCCGCGTCCTTGTCCTTCGTCTCGTCGACGAGCTCCTTGGCCGCGTCGAGGAACTTCTGGCTCTGCATCGCGAGGATCCGCACCATCTCCTCGCGCTCGTAGTCGGTCGGCTTGCCCAGGTACATCCCGGTGCCCTTGCACTTCGGGCACATGAGGTACTTCATCCCGTTGCACGTCTCGCAGTAGTGCTCGGTCACCGGGTGGTTGATCACCTGGTCGTGGAACCCCTCGACGACCTTGTGATACTCCTTCTGCACGCCGCTCTTGCACGTCGGCCTCGGACAGCGCTTCCACCCCGTGATGCAGCCGTGCTCAGGGCAGCCCTGGCGGAAGCGGCAGTCGATCATGATGGAGGCGAGCGGCTCGCCGGTCTTCTCCTCGCACGCCTTCGAGGCGGCCGCGAGTTCCTCGGTCCCGCGCGCCTTCACGACGTTCTCGAAGATGGCCAGCGCTCGGCGCGGGCTGCCGTCGCGATAGAACTCGAATCCCTTCTCGAGGTCGCTCGAGGTCTCCTCTTCGACGTCCTCTCCGAGGTCCCTGGCGAGGAGCTTGGCCTGCTCGTGGTTCGGGTTCCTCTCCAGGATGTCCAGGATGACCTCGCGGCAGTCCTCGAACTTCTTCTCGGCGAGCCAGGTCTTCGCGATCTCGAGGTCGGCGACGTCGTCGTATCCGGGGAGGGAGGCCTTCGCCGCGGTGAACGCGGCGCGGGACTCCTCGTAGAGGCCCGACTCGCGGGCCCAGCGCCCGAGCTCGACGAATTTCGTGGCGCGCTCCCACCCGGCGGCCGCCTTGCCGACCTCCTCGAAGCGCTTCCCGTACTCCGCGCGGAGCCCGTCGCCGGTCTCGATCCGCTCGACGTCCTCGCGTCGGATCGACATCGTCAGCGACATCCCCTTCTTGGTGATGACGACCTTGACCTCCTTGTCGTCCTGCGAGACGACCTGGCCCTGGACCTCCTCCCCGTTCTTGAGGAAGACCACGTCGGCCGGGAGGGCCAGGACGAGGAGAAGGAAGATGACCTCGAACCGCGAGAGAGACTTCATCGGTGGACCTCCGTCGGCACTTGGGGACTGGACGAGATAGCGGCAATCCGGGTGCCAGGGTCTTCAACAAGCCGCGCACACAACACACGCATCACCAACGTGTTGTGTATGTGAAATAAGAGATCCGTCGAGCGGCGCCACCGCGTAGACGATCCGGAAACCACGCCGTTGACAGACGTTTGCGGCGAGTGGGAAGATGCGGGCATGGCCAATGAAGACGCCGCCCCGTTCGCGAGAGCAGGCCTGCAGGTTCGGGCCGTCATCACTCTGCTCACCGTTCTCGGGGCGATGGGCGCCTCCGCTTTGGCGACTCTCGGGACGCCGGAGTGGGGAGAGACCTCGCCGCTGCACATGCTGCTCACCTACGGCTTCTTCCTCGCGCTCGTCGGCGGCGCGCTACTTGCCCTTCTTGGCCCGGCGCTTGCCCGCCTGCTCCCACGCCGCACGTGCTGGAGTGGACCTGTCTCGGCCTTCGCGCTCAGCTTCACGCCCTTCGGCCTCTTGCTCGCGCAGGAGTCCGCGACGGCTCGCGACGGCATCGAATGGGGATCCTGTCTTCTGTTCGCCCTCGTCGTCGGAGGGGGCGTGTGTGGAATGATGGCCGCGGAACGGCTGCGCCACGCCTCGCCTCCCGCGCATCCGATTCTCGGATGGACGCTGCCGCTCATCCTCGCCGCGGGCATCGGACTCGCCTGCCGCCTCGGGGTTGAGGCGAACCCCTGGTCACACCTCATGGCGCACAGCGCAAGCAGCAGACCCGCCCCATCGCCTGACGGCACGCGCGTCGCACAGGCCTACCGCACGGAGGACTACCATCCAGCCTGGCGAACGATGTGGGAGTCTCCGCTGTGCATCTGGTGGACCCTGGAAGTCGTCGATCGAAATCGCGTCCGACGAACGACGTGGCTTGATCGAGGATTCGATGAAGGGCTGGATGAACATCGCGCCGTGCGATTCACCGTCGCGTGGGACACAAAGGGCGAGTCGATCGTGGTCAGGGGCGGGGTCGTCAATCGAACGCTGACGGTATTCGACCTCGGCCACAGTCTCATTGCATGCGACGGCGTGTATCCGGCCTCCGGGACGCCGGGACCGCTTCCCGCGCCGCTCGCCAAGCAGCTCCGCCAGATCGGTCGCCCCGCCGACGAGGTCTCGCGGCTCCAATGGCTCGTCGCCCAGGCTGGGCGGCTCGTCGTCCATGAGGATGGCCACCTTGCCCCCCTCCACATCTCTCGACCCGCCATCGTCTGCGACGATCCGAACGTGCTTCTCGAGGTGCCGTCGCATTGGAGCGGCACATCGATTGTGGCACGGGGCCCGGTCCTGGTGCGCGCCGGCGCGAGCCCATCCCTCATTGCCTCGCAGCAGTGGGTCCTCATCGAGGATCCGGACCAGGTCCATGGCGGCAGGTTCCTAGGTGAGACCGTTTTCGTTCTGACCGCGCCGAGGTTCTCCCTCGACACCAACCGGTCCCTGACGGTCGTTCCCCCGACGAAGTAGGTGGCTCAGCGACTGGGACGTGGTTGACAACGTACGAGCACCGCAGTATCCTGGAATCAGTAAAGCATCAGGAGGTTCCATGCAGGCATCACGCTCAAGGCGCCCAAGGGGCCCGGTGCCTGCGTCTTGGAGCCCCGAGGGTGGCCCCTTGAACACGCTCCTTCAGAGGGTCCTCCTCCAGGTCTTCCGAGTCGCGCGCGACACACCCGAAGAGTCCCTCCGGTGGATCGCCGAGGCCCCCTCTGACGGGGAAGTGATCCTCCGCCTCCTGGAGACGGCTCCTGCTTTGCCGCCAGGCGCCGAGGGCGACCCCCTCCTTGCCGCGCGCATCCGGGGCTATCGAGAGCGTGAGAAGCTCCTCTCTGCGGAGGGCGGAACCCTCAGCGCCACGCAGGTCGCCGAGCTGCTCCACGTCTCGAGGCAGGCCGTCGACAAGAGACGGAAGGTCGGCAGCCTTCTCGGTCTGTCGGTCGGTCATCACGGGTACGCCTACCCGGCATGGCAATTCACCAGGGAAGGCGTCCTCCACGGTCTGCCAGAGGTGCTCCGCCAGCTTCGGGATCACGACCCGTGGACCCGCGCGGTGTTTCTATTGAATCCGAACGGCCGTCTCGATGGGGCGACACCCCTCCAGGCGATCCGCGAAGGTCACTCCGACCGGGTCCGACGCATCGCCAGCACGTTCGGGAAGCACGGGGCACCGTAGCGACGATGAGCTCGCCGGGCCCCCATCCGTCCCTCCCGCCAGACTTCGACACGCGACGCATCCCCTGGGCGTCCGAGTCGGAGGACCGCAGGGTTCGGGCGCTCGCGAGGGGCCCGTGGGTCCGGGTCCATCCTGTCGCGAAGCGGCCGCTCCACTTCGGACGAGGGGGTGACTGGCGGTTCGACGACCCCAAGCGAAAGTACGGCGCACTCTACGTCGGAGAAAACGAGTCCTGCGCCTTCATCGAGGTCTATGGGGATTCGCTCGTCTCGGACCCATCCAGGCTCACCTACCGACTCTTCTTCTCCGAGGAGCTGGAGGTCCGTAGCTGGGCCAGGGTGATGCCCAAGCGGGCGCTCCGAATCGTGGATCTCACGGGACCGGGGCTCTCCATCCTGGGACTGGACGAACGGATCTGCGCGGGTAGCGATTACACAATCTCACAACATCTCTCCCGCGCCCTGTGGGGGCGCCGAGAACGCCCGGAAGGCCTGTGCTACCGCGCCCGCCATGACCCTTTTCTCTACTCGCTCACCATTTTCGACAAGGCGCAAGCCCAACTTCGCGCCATTTCGCTGGGCTCCCTGGTGGACGTTCCCAATCGCGCAGTGCTACAGACGGTCCTCGACCGGTATCGGTGCGGGCTCTGGTAGTTGATCTCCTCGTGTGCCATCCAGTTGCGATGGTACAGGTCGTATCCTCCAGGGCGCACACCCGGATCCACGACCGCCCACGTCATTGCGGGCGCGCCGATCGCCTCCAGTTGAAGCCCTACCGTGCTTCGGCGCTGAAGGAGCTTCTGCCGACCTGCAAGACCCATCCCTCAAGCCAACCCGCCAGCGTGTCGGCAAACGTCTCGATTGCCTCGCCCTTCCGTGAAGGGGCGTGGACCTGGAGCCCCGACCGCTCGATGTCGGTCAGCGCCAACGAGAAGGCACGAACGAACTCCGAGGCCTGAAGGTAGTCGGATGCGTCGGCGAGGTCCGATCGCCGAAAGTAGCGCAGGACCTGCGCGAGCCCCCGGAACAGCGCGGGCCACCCCACCCATCGCGTGGGGGCGATCCCCAGAAAACTCGCCCATCGATCCGTTTCCAGGGAGTATCTCCTCTCGTGGCCCTGGCGTCGTCCTCTCACAAGCTCAGACTGGCTCATCTCCCGCAGCGCCTGCTGAACCCCCGGAACGGAGTATCCGATGGCTCCGGCCACGTCGCTGGCATGGGCCTCCCCCTTCGAGAAGAGGTAGAGGACGATCTCCGCTCGAATCCCGATGCCGAGGAAGGCGCGCAGACGGAAGCGAAGCGATGAAGGGGCGAGAATCGGGACGGGGACGGACAGCCCCCGGGCGTGGATCGGCCCGCGGGCGTAGCCCGCCTCGAGGAATGTCGGGTCAAGGTCGCGATCTGGAGCCGAGCCGATCGCCGCAGGCGGCAGGAACAGGCGCTCTGGCTCTCGCGGGAGGGGTGCTTTCGCGGACGCGAGGCGAGTCCACTTGGCGGATCGCTCTTGTCGGGCCAGCAGCTTCCCCACGGTCAGGATCAAGCGAACGGAAGCACCACGATCCGAGGAAAGCAGATTCCGCAGCCGCTGCACGTCGATCCACGCGCCGTTGACAAAGAGCCAGTCGAGGACCTCGTCGAACAGCCGGGGCTCCGTGCGGGCGGCCTCGAGCGTGAACAGGAGCAGGGCCTCCGGATCGACCACGCGGTCCTCGGCCTTTGCGCCGGCGCCCGCGACTCCGAGCGCCGTCCACTGCCGCCAGAGCAGTCCATGGACCGCGTCTTCGAAGCGCTGCCTATAGGGCTCTCGCCACATCGCCAAACCCCAGACGCGAGAGACAGTCGAGGAGGATTGCCTTGAAGGCCTCCGACGGATCCTGGGTCATCGCCCAGCGGGCGGCGACCTCCATCTCTCGCGCGTCCGGCCCAAGGGCCCGCAGGTCGCCTACGTGGCGACTATCGGGACCCTGATCTGCCGAAGCGTAGAGCTTGAAGCAGATCTGATCGGCTCGGTCGGCGAAGTGGACGGTCAAGGCGGGCCCGTAGCGAACGACGTGGAGTCGTTCCTCAAACCCCGCGGGAAGACCCGCATCGAGGAGGTCCGTCGGTCCGGGGTTCAGCCAGTCCGCTGGCAGGCCGAAGTCGTCGCCGACGAGCCGCGCTTGTTCCAGGAGGGCTTGGGGGAGGGGGCGCGACTTGCGGAGCTGCGAAACCCCGCTCGGACCCCGGTCCAGGATCGCCAGGACGTCCACATCCTTGGTAACCGATCTTGTCATCCAGCGCATCGCAAAGAGCGCTGCGCCACCGCACACGACGAGATCGATCGGCTCAGCCCGGGCGAACCGACATCGCTCCTCCAGGGCGTGCAGAACTCGCCCAAGTTCCTCGGTTGAATCGAGCATAGTGCTATTTATACCATCTAACTACAGTGGTACAAGTCCATTTTATGAGGGCACAGGGGCTGCCCGCGCTGTCGCCAACTACACCATTGACACCTGTGTCAACCAGATGGAAGATCCCGATCCATGCGCATCGACCGCTTCGAGATCCTCTCGGCGCTCGGGAGGGGGACCTGGGGGGCGACCTACCGCGCGCTCGATACGAAGAGCGCGCAGAAGGTCGCCCTCAAGGTCGCCCTGTCGCGAGAGGGCGAGGAGCTGCTGCGCCGCGAGCACCGCCTCCTCACCGGCCTCGATCACCCCGGCATCGTCCGCGCACTCGATGCCGGCGACCGCTGGTTCGCGATGGAGCTCGTCGAGGGCGAGATCCTCTCCCGACGCCCGCCCGCCTCCCTGTACGAGGCCGTCCGCGTCGCGCGGGACGTCGCGCTCGCGCTCGCGTATCTGCACGCGCGCCGAATCGTCCATCGCGACATCAAGCCCGCCAACCTCCTCCTCTCGCCACAGGCCGTGAAGCTGATCGACTTCGGCCTCGCCCGTGAGGCCGGCTCGCGCGTGGAGGCGGCCGAGGGGACCATCGGCTTCCTCGCACCCGAGCTCCTTCGCGGCGGAGAGGTCGACCCGCGTTCCGACCTCTACTCCCTCGGAGCCACGCTCTACGAGTGGATCGCCGGCCGCCCCCCATTCGAAGACCCCGACCCCCAGCGCGTCCTTGCCATGCACCTGGAGGCCGCGCCCCCCTCGCCACGATCCGCCGGCCCGGCCATCCCCGACCCGCTCGAGCGGCTCGTCCTCAAGCTCCTCGCGAAGTCCCCCACGTCGCGCCCCGCCTCTGCGGAGGCCGTCGCGGAGCACCTCTCGTCGATCCTCGACCTCCCCGCCGTCGCGGAGACGCGCGTCGAGCGCGGGGTCGACCTGCTCGCGCCACCCGCCTTCGCGGGGCGCGACCGCGAGCGACGCGTGATCGAACGCGCCTGTGAGCGGGCCATCGCAGGGGCCGGCGAGGTCGTCGTCGTCACCGGCCCGACGGGCTCCGGGCGATCGCGCCTCCTCGAGGAGCTCCAGGCCGGCCCGTGGCCCGGCAGCCTCGTTACCCTCTCAGCCTCGGCCGAGGAGTCGCCCGGCCCGTTCGAGGTCTTCCGACGGCTGCTCGTGGACGCCCTTGCGGCGCTCGACCCCGCAGCACGCGACGCGGCTGCGGCACGCTGCGGAGGTGTGATCGCGAAGTTCGTCCCCGCGCTCCGCCACCGCCTCCCGGATCCGCGCTGGGACGCGTCGCCCGACGAACTCCCCACGGCGTTCGCCGACCTCCTCGTCGCGCTCGCGCGGCCCGCGGCGCTCTTCCTCCACGCCGTCGAGCGGCTGGACGCCTCGACCGCCGAGCTCCTCCCGGTTCTCGCCCAGCGCGTGCGCAGACTCCCTGTGCTCGTCGTCGTGAGCCTCGCGACCGATTCGCGCCACGAGCGCTGCCCCGCCCGCGCGGCGTTCGCCCGAATGCAGCGAGAAGGACTCGCCGAGGAGGTGCTGCTCCCCCCGTTCGCGCGCGCGGCGGTCCAGGCCTTCGTCCAGTCGATGCTGGGTGGGCAGCCCTTGCCCGACGAAGTCGTCGAGCGCATCGAGCGCGAGACCGGCGGTCAGCCGGGTCCGATCGCCGCTGCGGTCCGGACGCTCGTACAGCGCGACCTCCTCCTGAGGAAGGGGGGCCGCTGGCAGCTCGCCCTGGGGCGGGAGCGCGACTGGCAGGGCCAGCTTGCTGGGGGGGGTGCCACGGCGGCCGAGGAGGCCATCTCGCCGCGCGACGAGGTCGTGCTACGCGCCCTTGCGCTCGCGGGCGGAGGGGCCCCCGCGTCCGTGGTTCGCGCCGTGGCGGGCCAGCAAGCTGGCTTTGCCAGGGTGACGGAACTCGAGCTGTCCTACGTCCTGCACCAGCTCGTCCGCCGCGGGGTGCTGCGCCAGGTCGGCGGCGTCTTCCTCTTCGTCGACGCGGCGCGGGAGGAGGCGACGCTCGCGAAGTGGGGGAGGGAGGAGCGTCTGGCGGCCCACGAGCGCGCCTTCGCGGCCGCCCCGCCGGGCCCGCACCGCGTCAGGCACGCGATCGGGGCGGGGCGGCACCAGGAGGCGATCGACGGGCTCCTCGAGATGGCCCTCGACGCCGAGCGCTCCGGGGCCCACGCGGCCTGCTCGGAGGCGTGCGAGCGCGCCCTCGCACAGATGCAGGCGGCGGGAACGCACGCAGACCCGCAAGCTGGCCCTGCCAGGCGCCGCGCGGAGGCGCTCGAGCGGCTCGGCCGCTCGCTCCTGGCGCGCGGGGACGCCGCTGGGGCCGAGGAGCGACTCCGCGAGGCGCTCATGCACGCGCCGCGCGGCGGTGCGGACGAGGCGCGCCTGCTGCGCCTCCTCGCCGAGGCGGCGATCGAGGCGGAGTCGCTCGCGGAGGCGGAGCGGGCCGCGCGCAGGGCGGCGGAGATTGGCACGGAAGCCCCGGATCGAGAGGCGGCGAGGCTCCTGCTCGTGGAGGTCCTCCTCGAGAAGGGCGACCTCGCACAGGCGAAGGGGCTGTTGGACGGCTTCCCGCCGGGGACCTGGCAGGGCCAGCTTGCTGGGCGTTCGGCGGACCACGCCGCGCGCCTGGCGGTCGCGCGCGGGAGGTGGGCGATCCAGGCCGGGGAGTGGGGCCTCGCGGTTTCGCACCTGAGGCAGGTCCCCGACCAGTCCAGCAACCTGTCCCCCGTAGCCCGGAGGGCGAAGGGGGAGCTGGCCTGGCCAGAAGCTGGCCCTGCCAGCGTGGGTGTCTCTCCGCGGTGGCGCGTGGAGGCGTACGTCGCGCTCGCTCGTGCAGAACTGGCGAGGCTGCGTCTGGCCGAGGCGCACGCGTGGCTGGCAAAGGCGGAAGACGAGCGCGGGCGTGTACCGTCGTGGACTCGGGTGCGGCTGGACCTCGTCGCGGCGGCGCACGCGGCCCTCTCGGGGGCGCTCGACGAGGCGTTCCGCAGGGCGGGAACGGCGGCTGAGGCGGCCGCGTCGCTCGGACGGCCCCGCCTGCAGGCGGCGGCTGCGGTCCTGACCGCGGCGCTCCACGCGGCGCGGGGACGCGGAGAGGAGGGGCGCCGTCCCGCGGAGCTGGCGATCTCGGTCGCGGAGAAGTCGGGGGCGCGGCCGCTGGCGGGCTGGGGCAGATGGGCGGCGGGGGAGTGCCTCCTGGCGAAGGGAGAGGCCATCGCGGCGGGGTCGAGCTTCAAGAAGGGGATCCTGGCGTTCCAGGAGGCGGGGATCGAGTGGCCGTTGGCGACGCTGTATCTGGGCATGGCGCGTGCGGCCCGGGCGGCGGGAGAGGGGGCCCAGGCGCTCCACTGGCTCGGGAAGGCAGAGGTGGCCGCGGACCAGGTCGAGGACGCGCTGACGGAGGGGCGGGCGGCCCTGCTCCGTGCGCGGCTGGGTCGCGGGAGCGGGGACGTGGAGTCGAGGAGGCACCTGCTGCGCGCCGTGGAGGTCTTCGATCGCGGCCCGGCGCCGCTCTTCCTCGCGGAGGCGGCCATCGAGGAGGCGACGCTGTCGCTCGAACAGCTTGGCCCGCCGGCGCGGCTGGACGAGCTGACGAAGACGCTCACGCGCGCGGAAGAGGCCTTCCGGACGGCGGGGTGCGCGCTCGCGGCGAAGCGGGCGGCGCAGCTCGGGCGTGAGCTCACGCGAGTCCGATCGAGGACGGAGGGGGACTGGCAGGCCGGAAAGCCGGCCTGGCTCGGCCAGCCTGCCGGGGGGTCGGTGGTGGTCGCGGCGACGAATCTCCGGAACGAAGTGGACGCGACGCTTGGACGCGTGCTCAAGGAAGAGGAGGCCCGAATGGGGTCCGACACCAAGGCGGTGATGCTCCGCGTCGAGGAGGCGCGGGTGTCGCTGGGGGAGAAGATCGGGGAGCTGTCCGAGCGAAACCTCTCGCTCCTGGCGCGTCTCGAAGCGGTGGAAGAAGAGCGGGCGTCGCTCTCGGCGCTCAGCGCGGTCGGCCGGCAGGTGACGTCGCTCCACGACCCGGACCGGGTGGTGGACGCGATCATGGACATTGCGATCCGGGAGCTGAGGGCGGAGCGCGGCTTCCTGCTGCTCAACGACGCGGACGGGTCGATCCGCTTCCGGGCGGCCCGTAACCTGGATCGCGAGACGGTGGAGAAGCCCGAATCGCGCGTCTCGATGACGGTGGCCCGGATGGTGATGACGGGCGGGGAGCCGGTACTCACGAGCGACGCGGAGGCAGACGAGCGGTTCCGCGAGCGGGGGAGCGTCTCGGAGCTGCGTCTCAAGTCGATCCTGTGCGCGCCGCTCCTCTCGCGGGGGCAGGTGATGGGCCTCATCTACGTGGACAACCGCTTTGTGGCGGGGTGTTTCACGGAGAAGGCGCTCGACTTCCTCGTGGCGTTCAGCCACCAGGCGGCGATCGCGATCGAAAACGCGCGGCTCTACGAGGACCTGCGCAGGTCGAAGGCGGAGCTGGAGACGCTGAACCGGGCGTTGAACGAGAAGCTCTCGGACGCGGAGCGCCGGCTTGCGCGGTCGCGGGTGGACGCGGCGACGCAGAGCGGCTTCGAGGGGATCGTGGGCGAGAGCAACCCGATGCTGGAGCTGCGCAAGCTGGTGACGCGCGTAGCCGAATCAAGTGTGCCCGTCGTCGTGAGCGGGGAGAGCGGCGCGGGCAAGGAGCTGGTGGCGCGCGCGATTCACCGCCTGTCGCCTCGTCGTGAGAAGCCGTTTGCGGCCGTCAACTGTGCGGCGATCCCGGAGGGGCTGCTGGAGAGCGAGCTATTCGGGCACATGAAGGGCTCGTTCACGGGGGCGGACCGGGACCGCGAGGGGCTGTTCGAGAGCGCGGACGGGGGGACGCTGTTCCTGGACGAGGTAGCGGAGATGGGCCTGGAGATGCAGAAGAAGCTGCTCCGGGCGCTGCAGAACGGGGAGATCCGCCGGGTGGGGGGAAAGGAGTCGAAGCGGGTGGACGTGCGCATCATCTGCGCCTCCAACCGGGAGCTGGAGCCGCTGGTGCGTGAGGGGAAGTTCCGCGAGGACCTGTTCTACCGGATCAACGTGGTCAAGGTGCGGGTCCCCGCGCTGCGAGAGCGGAAGGAGGACATCCCGCTCTTGGTCTCGCACTTCCTGAAGGGGATGGCGGAGAAGGCGCGTCGGGCGCCGCGAGAGGTGACGCCTGCGGCGCTGAAGTTGCTGGTGATGTTCCCGTGGCCGGGGAACGTCAGAGAGCTGGAGAACGAGCTGCGCCGCGCGGACGTGATGGCGGAGCGCGCGATCGACGTGGGGGACCTCTCGCCGCGCCTGCGCGGTGAGGAGGAAGGCCCGCGCACGGCCGAGTCCGACGACCTCGACCTCAAGGCAGCGCAGGAGCGCCTCGAGCGCGACTACGTCACCCGCGCCCTTCGCCGGACCGCGGGAAACCGCTCGCGCGCCTCCCAGATCCTCGGCCTCTCCCGCCAGGGCCTGATCAACCTCATCGAGCGGTACGGTTTGGCGTAGGGCCCCGTTCCCTGGACTGGATCCGCTGCGCCGCTACAATGAGTCCGAGTCTCGTGGAGAGCACGGCGACATGCCTGTCGGCTCGGTCTTCCTCGATCGCCCCCAGAGCGAGTGGCTCGCGAGCAACGCTCTGGCCTTTGCAATCCCGGACGCCTTCCCCGTGAGCCCCGGCCACGCGCTCATCATCACGCGCCGCCTCGTGGCAACTTGGTTCGAGGCTGCGCGGGAAGAGCGGATCGCCATACTCGACCTGACCGACGAGGTGAAGCGGATCCTCGACGATCGCCATCACCCGGACGGCTACAACATCGGCCTGAACTCCGGCCCCGCGGCCGGCCAGACCGTGATGCACCTCCACGTCCACGTCATTCCACGCTTCCGCGACGACGTCCCCGATCCGCGTGGCGGGATTCGACACGTGATCCCCGGAAGGGGATGCTACCGACTGGAGTAGGGGGAACAGCGACCACGCATCAGATCATGACGCCTCCGGTTGCGATTCCAGCGTCGCTCCCAGGGCGTCCTTGTCCATCGCTGCTGCGAGCAGCCGTTCGAGATGGAGGCGGTCACCCTCCAGCGGAGCAAGAGCGCGACGCCGCGCTGCACGGTCCCATCGCCAAAGCAGGCGGTCTGTCGAGCCTGTCAGATAGGCCACCCTGACGATCGCGAGCGAGCGTGGATGATTGCGAGGCCACTGGCGCTCCGTTGCGATTGAGTCCAGATCGGCAAACCAGCGCTCGTTGCGCGACAGGAGCTCATGGAGGTGGCTCGCTCCGGGCAGGGTTGCCCGCTTGTCGTTGTTGCAGGTTCGGCAGGCGGCCACCAGATTGTCGAGTCCGTCATCCCCGCTACGACTCCAGGGCACGAAGTGGTCGATCTCGCGATCACGAGCGATACGTGACCCGCAGTAGAAACAGACACCGCGCTGCAGGTCGAGCAACGATTCGGCGACCCGCTCGAGTGCTACTCGGTCCCGACCGAATAGGAAGTCCTCGAACTTGATCAGCGATCGAGCGGCTTCAACTCGCGGGTTGAGCTGCGCCGCCTTGTCGGTCCACCAGCGCACGATAAAGGGCCTAAGCAGCGGGCCCAGAGAGACGAGTGTCTCTGCGACTCCATCATGGAGCATGAGCATACGCGAGCTGCTCCGGTAGCGGCGGACCGACCACTTACCTTCCGCTTCCCACGTCCAGTCAAAGTCGTACAGAAACGGTTGAAATGGCTTCTGGAGACGAGGAATGGGAAATTCCGCGAGCTTCTCTTCCACCCGCGAGAGTAGCTGCTCCCATTCAGGTCCGCTTCGATGCACTTGAGGCAGGGCGCGTAGTTCGCTCCCAAGCTGCCCTCGGAACGCGGTCACGGCCGTGACAATGACTGCCTCTCCCTCCTGGACCTGCCGAAGAACCCCTCCGGTCGTTGGGTACTTCAGCGTCTGAGGCCAGTAGAGCTCGACGACGCGCTCTGCCAAGTCTCGAACAGGAAGTCGTCCGTCGCCGATGTGCTCTTGGACCCTGTCAACGATCGCGAGGAGCAGCGCCGACTTGTAGGTTGAGACCCGCGCCGACTCCACAAGGAGGGAGAGTAGCCTCTCGGCAAGCGCTGTCGAGTCCATCACGTCCAACTCCAGCCATCGGCGGTTTCGATGTGCCGGGGCTCCGTGGCCTCCTCGTCCCGCGATTGCGGGGACGCGTGCCGCAACGAACGGATGCAGGATCTTACCTGGACACGTCAATTGACCGCAACGGTCGACTCACGGACTTGGGCGCACAGGACAGTCGAGGGCTCTCTGACGCAACCTATTACAGATGCGGCACGTCTCTGTGGGCAAGGAGATTCGGCAGACACTGTCCGCCGAATTCAAGGCTTGACATCAGCGCCAGGAAACTATGCATTCGTATAGCCTGGATCGCCCGGGCGGATGTCCAGAGCTGGACGTGGAGGGTCAGGCGATGAAGCGCAAGGTCGCCTCAACTGGTGGCGGAAAGACCGGGGCGGCGATGGTTCGGTCGGGGTCGGAGACCTACACGGATCTCCTTTCCGGCATCGGCTCCCTCTTGGAGCAGGCGAGGCGCACGGTCGCGCGGTCCGTGAACAGCGTTCTCACCGCGACCTACTGGGAGATTGGGCGGCGGATCGTCGAGCACGAGCAGGGCGGCAAGGCCAGAGCGGAGTACGGAGAGGCGCTCCTGGTGAATCTGGCTCACGATCTGACAGCGCATCATGGTCGCGGGTTCTCGAAGTCGAATCTGTTCCAGATGCGAGCGTTCTACACCGGATGGGAGATATTCCAGACACCGTCTGGAATATCCGAGGCGCGCGTGATTTGCCCGACGGTGTCGAGCAAATCGCAGACTGCGATTCGGCAGACGGCGTCTCCCAAATCTGGCCTGGACTCGACGGGCACACTGATCGGCGTCTTCCCCCTCTCCTGGTCCCACTACGTTCGCTTGATGTCGGTCGAGGAGCCGAAGGGCCGCGCCTTCTACGAGGCCGAGGCTATCCGCGGAGGATGGTCCGTCCGCCAGCTCGACCGGCAAGTTGCGACGCAGTTCTTCGAACGCGCCGCCCATTCGAGCGACCCCGAACGCCTCATCGCCCGCGCGCAGCGTCCGCTCGAATCCGACCGGCCCACGGTCGAGGAGGAGGTTCGCGACCCCTACGTCCTCGAGTTTCTGGGCCTCAAGGACGAATACAGCGAGTCGGAGCTCGAGGACGCCCTGATCCAGCACCTGGAGCGCTTTCTTCTGGAGCTGGGAACCGGCTTGACGTTCGTCGCGCGCCAGAAGCGCATCCGTGTCGGCGACTCGTGGTTCCGCATCGACCTCGTCCTGTTCCACCGCGGCCTCCGCTGCCTCGTCTTGATCGACCTCAAGACAGGCGCCTTCACACACGCCGACGCGGGACAGATGAACCTCTACCTGAACTACGCGCGCGAGCACTTGAAGGTGCGGGACGAGGCCGACCCGATCGGGATCATCCTCTGCACGAAAAAGGACCACTCCGTCGTGAAGTACGCGACAAGCGGGATCCCAATGCAGGTCTTCGCGTCCAAGTACATGACCTGCCTTCCGGACGAGGAGACGTTGCGCCGCGAGATCGAGCGCACCCAGCGCGTGCTGCAGGGCCGCCCGCGGGGACCGAACCGCACTATGTAGATGCCCGTGGTGGCCCGGGAGGTCGAAAAGCCAGGACCTCAAGGCGGCGCAGGGGCGCCGCATGGACTTCGATCAGATCGTGTGGTAGCCTGCTCGCATGAGCAGCGTGCGGTGCCCGTTTCCAGGCATGGACCCCTACATCGAGGATCCGACCCGGTGGACCGGCTTCCACGATCGCTTGATCAGCCACCTCGCCGAGGAGATCCAGCGCTCGCTCCCCGAGACCTACTACGCGGAGGTCCAAGACCGGGTCTATCTCCAGGAGCCTGAACGGTGGATCGTACCAGACATCCGCTTGTCGGAGCGCCCTGAGGAACACTCCGGCGCCACCCGTCCCGCGGGGGAAAGAGGAACCGGAGCCATCATCGTAGAGGTCCCACGGTTCGAGGTGCGCGAGCCGTACATCGAGATCCGCGACAACCGCACGGGAGACCGTGTCGTTACGGTGATCGAGGTGCCCTCGCCCGAGAACAAGACGAAGGGCGGCGAGGGGGCCGATCTCTATCGAGCCAAGCAACGCGACCTCCTGCGAAGCTCCACCAACCTCGTGGAGATCGACCTCCTGCGCGGCGGGGATCACGTCGCCTCCGTCCCGCTTGCCCGACTCGCGCCTCGTCGCCCGTTCCACTATCTCGTGGTCGTTCGTCGCGGTTCGGACCCGGAGCGCCGCGAGGTGTACCCGATCCGTCTCGCGGAACCGCTCCCCGAAGTCTCGATGCCGTTGCGCAAACCGGACACGGACGTGCGAGTCGACCTCCAGGTCCTCTTCGAGCGCGTGTATGAGGGCGGGGCCTACTGGAAGCGTGTCGATTACGCCGCTCCCCCCGCCCCCCCCCCTGGAGGGGGCCGACGCCGCCTGGGCCAAGGAGCTTCTCGGCAGGCGTGCGTAGGCTCGCACGGTTCGACTCGCTGGTATCCTCTCTCGCGTTGACCTGACGCCGCGCCCTTACGGGCGCGACTCCAAGGCCTCCTGGTATCCTCCCGCGCATGGACCTGACTCTCACCCCCTCAGGACACCTCTTGCTCGCCGAGGAGGTCGACTCCCCCTTCGCGCTCCGCGCTACGGGCGACAGGCCGGCCCAGGCGACTCCGACAGGCAGCGTGCTCGCCCCCCTCCGCAAGGCCTTCGAGCAGGGGAGCGCCCAGGGCCTCCTCGCCCTCATCACGCTCCGCGGCGACGTCCCTCTGCCCCCCGCCTGCGCCTGGTGGAGGCGCTTCGGCGAGCGCTACCTCACCGCCCTCTGCCACGTCCCCGAGCCCCTTGCAGAGCCAGTTTGCGGGTCCGACCAGCAGGCTGGCCTGGCCAGAGACCTCAAGGCCCCCCTCCCGCCGCCTCAGGAGGACCTCGCCGCCCTCGTCGACTCCGCGCCCCCCATGCGCGGCGGAGAGTACCTCCGCGTCGAGACCACCGAGCGCCTGTGGGCCGACCTCGACACGCACTGCCAGGCCGACATCGCGGCCACGTCCGGAGGCCTCTCCGAGTGGCTCCGCACGCGGAACCCCCTCTGGCACCGCGTCGGCCGCGTCTCCTTCCACCTCGCCGAGAACAAGCGCGACCCCGAGTGCCCCTTCGCCTTCCTCGCCACCTACGCCCCCCGACTCCTCGACGCACGCCGCGTCCAGTACCTTCCCCTCGGCAAGGCCCTCCAGGAGTACGCCGGCGCCAAGAACAAGCAGGCCCTCGTCAACCTCCTCACCCCCGTCCAGCGCGCCTCGGAGCGCTGCGCCTGGGTCAAGGACCTCGTCGACTCCGGCGACGTCTTCCACCCCCTCCGCTGGTCGCCCGCCGAGGCCCACCGCTTCCTCAAGGACGTCCCAGCCCTCGAGGAGGCCGGCCTCCTCGTCCGCATGCCCGACTGGTGGACCAGGCGGCCCCCGCGCGTCCGCGTCGGCGTCTCCCTCGGGAGCGCCGGCCAAGTCTTCTTCGGCGCTGATTCCCTGCTCGACTTCCGCGTCCGTCCCTCAGTCGACGGCGAGCCCCTCTCCGAGGAGGAGTGGCAGGAGGTCCTGGCCGCACGCCAGGGCCTACTTCAGCTCAAAGGGCGCTGGGTCGAGGTCGACCGCGAGAGGCTCCAGGAGGCCCTCGATCACTGGAAGCAGGTCAAGAGGGCCGCCGGAGAGGACGGCGTCTCGTTCCTCGAGGGGATGAGGCTCCTCGCCGGCGCGCCGATCGAGTCCGGGCAAGAGGCCCCCACAGGTGACGACGCCGCCTCGTGGTCCGAGGTCCAAGCCGGGCCCTGGCTCGAGGAGCGCCTCCGCGAGATCCGTGAGCCCAAGGCCTTCCCGGCCGAGGTCCTCGCCAACGAGCTCCTGGCCACGCTGCGGCCCTACCAGACGGTCGGCGTCCGGTGGCTCTGGACGCTCTCGCGGCTCGGCCTCGGCGCCTGCCTCGCCGACGACATGGGCCTCGGAAAGACCGTCCAGGTCCTCGCCCTCCTGCTCCTCAGAAAGCGCGAGCGTGCCACCGACCCCGCGATCCTCGTCCTCCCTGCCTCCCTGCTCGGCAACTGGAAGGCCGAGATCGAGCGCTTCGCCCCGACGCTCTCGGTGAAGTTCCTCCACCCCGCGATCGCGCGGGGAGAGGATCTCGACGCCGCCCAGCGCAACCCCAAGCGCGTCCTCCATGGCGTCGATGCGGTCTTCACGACGTACGGCATGCTCTCTCGCATCGAGTGGCTCTCGGAGCGGCCGTGGGGCCTCGCCGTCCTCGACGAGGCGCAGGCGATCAAGAACCCGTCCGCGCGGCAGACGAGGGCGGCCAAGCGCCTCCAGGCCGCCGCGCGCGTCGTCCTCACGGGCACGCCCGTCGAGAACCGCCTTGGAGACCTCTGGTCGATCTTCGACTTCCTCTGCCCCGGCCTCCTCGGCTCGGCCAAGGCCTTCGGCGCCTTCGTCAAGCGGATGGAGGGAAAGCAGGACGACCCGTACGCGCCCCTCCGGAGGCTCGTGGGGCCCTTTCTCCTCCGCAGGCTCAAGACCGACAAACGCGTCATCGCGGACCTCCCCGACAAGACCGAGGTCCGCGCGTACTGTCGCTTGACGAAGAGGCAGGTCTCGTTGTATGAGGCCTCGGTCCGGGAGCTGGAGACGGCGCTCCAGGGCAGGTCCGGGATCGAGCGGAGGGGCGTGGTCCTCGCGTTCCTCATGCGGTTCAAGCAGATCTGCAACCACCCGGCCCAGTGGCTGGCCTCGGGCGACTACGCGCCGGAAGACAGCGGGAAGTTTCACCGTCTCCGCGAGCTGTGCGAAGAGATCGCGGGGCGGCAGGAGAAGGCCCTCGTGTTCACGCAGTTCCGGGAGATGACGGAGCCGCTCGCGCGGTACCTCGAGGGCGTCTTCGGGCGCCCCGGGCTGGTCCTGCACGGGCAGGTGGCCGTCGGGAAGCGGAAGGGGCTCGTGGACGCCTTCCAGCGCGAGGACGGCCCGCCGTTCTTCGTCCTGTCGCTCAAGGCCGGCGGCACGGGGCTCAACCTCACGGCGGCGTCGCACGTGATCCACTTCGACCGGTGGTGGAACCCCGCGGTCGAGAACCAGGCGACGGACCGGGCGTTCCGAATCGGGCAGAAGCGGAACGTCATGGTGCAGAAGTTCGTCTGCCAGGGGACCGTGGAGGAGCGCATCGACGCCATGCTCGTCGACAAGACCGAGCTGGCCGATCAGGTGCTCTCGGAGGGCGCCCCGAAGATGATCACGGAGATGGGGGACAAGGAGCTCTTGGACCTGGTCCGGCTGGACCTGGGCGCGATCGAGGAGGAGTGAGCATGTACTATCAATGGGCCCCGTACGTCTCGGTGGCTGCCAGGCGCGCACAGGCCGCCCGGCAGATGGAGAAGCTCAAGAAGAAGGGCCTCGACGTGCAGCCGGTAAAGATCGAGGGGCGCACGATCGCGCACTCGTTCTGGGGCAAGGCGTGGTGCGAGCACCTGGAGAAGTTCAGCGACTACGAGAACCGCCTCCCGCGCGGACGGACCTACGTCCGGAATGGGTCGGTGTGCCACCTCGCGATCGAAAAGGGAGCGATCCAGGCGAAGGTCAGCGGATCGAGCCTCTACAATGTGAAGATCCAGATCCAGACGCTCGCGGAGGCGAAGTGGAAGGGCGTCAAGCAGCGTTGCGCCGGGCAGGTCGGGTCGCTCCTCGAGCTGCTCCAGGGGAGGCTCTCGGCAAACGTCATGGGGGTGGTCACAGACCGCGACCACGGCCTCTTCCCGCTCCCCAAGGAGATCAAGCTGGCCTGCTCCTGCCCCGACTGGGCGGAGATGTGCAAACACGTGGCCGCGGTGATGTACGGCGTCGGCGCCAGGCTCGACCTCAAGCCCGACCTGCTCTTCCTCCTTCGCGGCGTGGATCACGCGGACCTGGTGGGCGAGGAGGCAGCCAAGGCGATCGTCGGGAAGACGCAGAAGACCGGCAAGCGCCGCCTCGCGGAGTCGAGCCTCGAGGACGTCTTCGGCATCGACGTGGCGGCCTCGGCCGTCCCGACACGTCGCCGCGGGAAGCCGCGGACGGCGAAGCGAGCCAAGGGGAAGCGCTGAATCGGGACTACCCGCCGCCCTTTCCGCAGCACTTCTTGTACTTCTTGCCGCTGCCACAGGGGCAGGGGTCGTTGCGACCGACGCGCGCCTCGGCCTTGATCGGCGTCGCGACCTCTCCGTCGTCGATCGGGTCGTCCTCGTCGAACACCGGCGCGGGCCCCTCCTTCCGCTCCGCATCGACGAAGGCGGCCAGCCCCGCGAGGTGGTCCCGAATCCAGAGCCTTTCCTCCCGCGATTGCGCAAGCGCCATCGCTCGCTCGATCGTCTCGTACCCCTCGTCCCGCTCCTCCATCGCAACGAGCGCCTCTCCCGCCATGAAGAGCGAAGGGAGGCTTCGCGGATAGTCCCGCAGGAGCGCGTCCACGCACCCCCTCGCCTCCTCCTTCTTCCCGCTCATCGCCAGGATCAGCGGCTTCTCCGCGCGGAAGCGCTCCGTGAGCGCGATCGGCGTCCAGGCGTCCACGAGGGCGAGGGCCTGGTCCGCGAGGTTTGCCGCGTGGAGAAGGACCACGAGGTCCGCCGCCCAGATCGAAACCGGAACGCGGCAGCGCTCTTCCATCATCGACACCCAGCCCCCCGGGTCGTCCTGACGCGCGGACGACGCGACCTTCGCCACCTGTAGCGACGCCTCCGCGCGGCGGCGGAGCTGGGCCTCGTCGTGCTTCTCTTCCCGGCACTCGTCCTCGATCGCCAGGTCCGCCGCGATGAGGAAGTCCGTCTCGTAGCCCCCGCCGTTCGGGAAGTGCCAGGCGCAGACGACGACCGAGGCGTGCTCCAGGAACTCGCGCAGCTCACCCTCTGCGCGAAGCCGGAGCGCCCAGAGCGAGGCGAGGGCGTACTCCGAGTCGGCCGCCAAGGCCTCCTGGAAGCTCTCCTCCTTCGTGCACGGGATCCCCAGCTCGGCCAGCCGCCACAGGACGCGGGAGAGGGGCCACTCGGCGAGGCCGTCCCCCCGCCATCCGTGCCCCTTCACGCGGAGATGCTCCGCCTCCGCGGCGACCTCCTCGAGGAGGCGGCGGAACCCCGGGTCCTTCCCCTTCCAGACGTGGTCCCTTCCCATCCTTACCCTACGGCGGGAGCGGCATCTCCCAGCGCTTTGCCAGCGACGTGAGCAGGCTCCGCTCGACGTCCTTCATCGGCCCGTCCGCCAACGCGAAGAAGTGGAGCGCCTTCAGCACCACCACCCGCTCCTCGGGCGACTCGAACACCCCCATCGTCTCCGCAAGCGAGGGGGGCCGCGTGTCCTCCATGTCGGGCTTCCGCTTCAGACGCCTCGCCCAGTTCGCCAGGAGGTGCCTCTCCAGGCCGCTTACGTCGCGATCAGCCCACGCGAGGTGGATGAGCCCCTGCCAGAACGCCTGCTTCTGGACCTCCGTGAAGCGCTCCACGCGCGGGCCCGTCGGCGGCCACCACTCCTGGGCGATGTCGTCGAGGAGCTCGTCTTCCGTGTCGTGGTAGTCGCCGTCGCACGTCGCCAGCTCGCAGAGCGCGCGGAAGAGCAGGGCTCGCGCGGAGGCTTCGGGGAAGGCCTTCGTCAGCTCCGCGACGTCGATCTTCGTGCGCTTCGCGACGTCGGCCTCGATTCCCAGCCTTTTCGCCCACTCCTTGAGGCGTGTCGGCTCCTTCTCGTTCAGCTCGCCGTCGGCGTAGGCGACGGCCTTGAGCGCCCTCCAGAAGGCCCCCTTCTGGGCGTCCGACAAGTCCTTGGGCGATGGGACGTCCGACATGAGCCCCTCCGGTTCAGCGTTTCAAACGGTCGAGCATCTTCTTCCAGCGCGGGTCCTTCTTGAGAGAAGTCAGGTCCGCCTCGGTCTGCATACGAAGCTGATCGCGGAAACCCAGGTCGATGGCACGCTGCAGGTCGGCGAACGCCGTATCAGGGTTCGACAACTTCGCCTGGGCGCGCGCCGCGCAGTAGTAGGCCTCTTGCAGGTTGAGCTTCGTCACCTCGTCGTCGGCGACGCCGGCGTTTCCAATGAGCCTGCGCAGGTCCGCGTTTGCACGTTCGAGCTCTCCGTTCTCGAGCTCCTGCTCGGCCTGGTGGAGCGCGGCGAGCCAGGCAGACTGGGACCCGCCGCCCGGGAACGGGTCGATCAGGGGACGATCGAGGTTCGATGTCCCTCCGACTTCCTGCGTCACGCGTATCTGCTCCTCGTCCATCGCACGAACGCGCGCCTCCGCCTCTTGCCGCATGGCCTGGGAGCGTCTTGTCGTCATGAAGACCCCCATGCCGATCACGGCCGCCGCAACGATTCCAATCAGGAGGGCGCAGCTCGGTGCGGCCTTGGGCAGCGACAGCGTCCTCGGGCGGCGCGGGAAGGGCCCGACCGGCTGCGCGGGCACGCCTCCCGGCGCAAGCGGATCGTGCACCCCGGTCGAGGAAACGGCCGCTTCGAGCGCCGAGGCCATCTGCGTGGCCGATTGGAAGCGCTTCAGGAGGTCGGTGCGAAGCGCCTGGTCCACGATCCCCGAGATCGCCCTCGACACGCCGTCCACCGGTATACGGATCGGGTGCGCCTCGCCCGTCAGCATCTCGTAGAGCATCACGCCGCACGAGTACAGGTCGCTGCGCAGATCGACCGGCTGCCCCTTCATCTGCTCGGGCGACATGTAGTGGTAGGTCCCCACGATGCCGCCTCCCTCGGTCAGGCTCCTTCCGCGCGAGAGGGCCATCGAGGAGGCGACCGACTCCGTGATCCTGCCCAGGCCGAAGTCGGAGAGTTTCGCCACGCCATCGGGCCCAAGGAGGACGTTCTCGGGCTTCACGTCGCGATGGACTACTCCAGCACGGTGAGCGGCCCCGAGGGCCGCGAGGACCTGCACGAGGACCTCGAGCGCGTCCCTGGGCGTCATCCGCTTCACGCGGTCGAGGCGCCGGCGGAGCGACTCGCCCGCGACGTACTCGCTCACGAGGTAGGGCGGGTCGTTCGAGGTGTTCACCGAGAGCGTCCGCACGACGTTCGGGTGGTCGACGACGTTCTGGAGGGCGCCCTCCCGGCGGAGGGCCGCGGCGCAGTCGGGCTTGGTGGGGATCTTGATTGCGACGACCGGGCCCGGGTAGTCGAGGGTCTGGGCCTTCCAGACCTCGCCGAAGCCGCCTTCGCCGATCAGTTCCTGGAGCACGTATTCGCCGAGCCGATCCCCTGATTGCATCGCACCATCATATGACATCGGCTCGCCCCTCGGTCACGGGAATTCGGGCCCTTCCAAGCGAGATGGATCGCCCTTTCAGGGCTCTGTTCCTCCGGGTCCGTTGTTCCAGGGGCTCCGCCCCTGGCTGTCTTGGGACGCCCCTTCGGGGCTCGTGAGCAGGCTGTGCCGTTGTTACCGGATCGAGTGTCTTCGTGTACCATCAGGAGAGTCACACCACGCCCAGAAGGAGCCTCCATGCGTCTCGCGCCCCTCACCCTCCTCTGCGTCGTCGCCTGCGCCCACGCGGAAGACGAGTTCGTCAACCGCGACCAGGGCTTCCGCATCCGCAGGCCTGGGGCGGGCTGGACCCAGGGGGAGATTCCGGCGCCTGACGAGTCGCGGTACGCCTTCAAGGTCTGGCGGAGTGACGTGAAGGACGAGGTGAGCATCACCGTCTACGTCTGCGACCTCTCGGGGATCCCCGACGCGGCCACGGCGTGCACGCTCGCCAAGGGTCGTTTCGACTCGCTTCGCGAGGCCTCCAACGTCCGCCGCGGGGACGACACCCTCGCCGACCTCGACGCCCCGTTCCTGCGGATGCGCTATACCGTGGGCGAGGCTGTCTACGGGCTCAGGCAGCACTACGTCGTCGGCAACGACTCGCTCTACGTCGTCCAGAGCCTCGCCCCCGTCGACGCGTTCGACAAGGAGCCGTTCGACGAGGTCCTCTCGACGTTCGCCCTCGTCCCGCTCGCCGACCCCGAGGCGCGCAAGCGCGAGGCCGCCGCCCGCACGCTCGTCGCGCGCTGCGGCAGCGAGATCGACTGGGCCAAGGACTGGAAGGGGGCCGCGTCGCGGGCGCGGCGAGAGGGGAAGCTCGTCGTCGTCGTCGTCGAGCTGTACCGCGGGTTCGACTTCCCGAGCTTCGCTCCGTCGACGACGTTCATGGACGCCGACGTCGTGGAGCTGATGCGCGAGCGGTTCGTCGGCCTCACGTGGACCGACGGGATGAAGGCTCCGTTCCTCTCCCCGAGCGTCTACGGCCTCGGGCCGAGCACGTTCGGGCAGGGGGTGCTCTTCGTGTCGCCCAACGGCCGCGTGGTCGCCGAGGGGGTCTCGCTCGACCCTCTCTACTTCTACTCCCGCGCCGTCGAGGTCCTCGCACAGCATCCAGGGAAGGGTCCGCGAAACCCGGGCGACCCGGCCGAGCTGCTACGGCGGGGCGACCTCGCGGAGGCGTGGACGCTGCTCAAGCATCCCCGCACCGGGGCGGGGTGGCGCATGCAGGCGGCGCTCCACCGGCGGCTCCGCCTCGACGAAGAGGCCCTAGGCGCGCTCGCCAAGGCCCGGGAGGCGGGAGAGGAGGTCGACGTCGAGGAGGGGATCGTGCGGATCCGCCTGGGCGAATCCGCGGCCGCAGAGGCACTTTTCGGCAAGGCGAAAGGGCCCGAGGCGGCCTACTGGCTCGCCTGCGCCCGCGCGATGAGGCTCGGCCTCGAGCCCGTGCGGGAGGAGCTCGCCGCGCTGGTGGAGAAGCACCCCGAGAGCCGCTGGGCGTGGCGCGCGGCGGCAATGCTCTCGAACCTCGGCGTGATGTGCGGCATGGAGCGGCTCACGTGGCCCGAAGAGGGGGTCTTCGACATCACCGCCCAGCGCCCCTATGCGGGCGCGGCCGACGCGGCGAGCGCGGGGCGTGAGGCGATCGAGTTCCTCCTCGAGAACCAGCTCCCCAACGGGGCGTGGACCTCCCCGATGTCGTTCCACGGAGCCGCCTCCCCGACCGTCGCGGTGACGTCGATCTGCGGAATGGCGCTCCTGCCGCATCGCGACCGGAAGGAGGTCGCGACGGCGATCCGGAAGGCCCTGGACATGGAGCTGCGCACGCCGCTCGTCTCCAACCCGGAGCTGCAGTTCGACTACACGGTCTGGGGACGCGTCTTTTCGCTCCGCTTCCTCGCGGCCTGCGCGCGCGAGGGGGTGGGAGATGCGGCGAGGCTGAAGGCGGCGATGAACGCGACGGTGAGGGCGCTGCAAGCGGAGGCGCGCACGGACGGCGGGTGGGCCTACGCGCGGCTCCAGTCGGGGGACGGCGAGGACGGCGTCTCGATCGTCTTTCCGACGGCGGTCGGACTCCTCGGGCTCCTGGAGGCCAGGGACGCGGGGGCCGACGTGCCTGACGCGATGATCGAGAAGGCGGCCGGCGCGATCCTGGCCCTGAAGCGGCGCGACGGGACGTTCGGGTACATGTCGATTGCGGCCGGCGGCGCCCCCGCGGAGGCCTCTCTCAGGAGCCCGCTCTGCGCCTATGCGCTCCTCAGGGCGGGAAAGGGGAGCGTCGCCAGCCTGCGAAAGGCGCTCGACGTCTACCTCGAGCACCACGACCACGTCCGCAAGGAGCGTGGAAAGGCGCTCTGCCACACGTCGCCCGAGGGGGTCGCGTCGTACTACCTGCTCTACGGGTACCGCTTCGCCTCCGAGGCCCTCTCGGAGCTGCCCGAGGGCGACCGGGCGCGCTACGCGGAGGCGCTCCTCGACGACGTGCTCTACTTCCGCACGGAGGACGGGGCGTTCTGCGACAATCCGGGGACCGGCCGCTGCTATGGCGCGGGGATGGCCCTGGAGTCGATTCGGCGGCTATTAGATTAAGGAGGTTGCCGGTGACGCATACGCGTTGGACGTCGATCGTGGTTCTCCTCTGCTGCATCGCGGCGGTCGCGCCCGCGAAGGACGGCGACAAGAAGAAGGGGCCGCCGCCCGGGAATGACGCCCTGATCCTCGACCTGGCCGGGAACGGTGTGGACCTGACCGGCGCGGCCACGACGAAGCTCGTGGGGGGGAAGCCCAGAAAGCTCCGCTGGACGAAGGCGGACACGGACGACGCGTTCCTGGTCCTCGACGCCGATGGGCTCCTGAAGGCGAAGTTCAAGGTGACGGGGGCGGGGGGAGGAAAGCTCACCGGCAAGGTCCTCCTGAACGGGGACGTCACGGTCAGGGCAAAGAGGGACGAGGGCGGGTCAAACGTGCAGGCCTCAGGCTGCGCCTGGCTGGCCCTCCGGGACCTCGACACGAATCGCGATGGCAAGGTCGACGCGTCCGACCCGACGTGGGAGTTCTTCAAGCTCTGGGTCGACAAGAACGCGGACGGGGCGATCGGCGCCGACGAGCTGCGCGGACTGGCGGAGGCGGCGAAGGAGATTACACTCCCGACGACGGCGCCCGAGGACAGCGCGAAGACCGACGACGCGGGCAACGTACGGGTGGACGGTGAGTTCACGCTCGCCGACGGCAAGACCGCCTGCGTCACCGCAGTCACGTTTGCGGCGGCAAAGTAGCGCGTCGGTGACGCCTTTACTGGCGTCACCCCCCGCGCCCTTACGGGCGCGACTCCAGCATTGCTCCGGGCGCTACTCCAGGAGAGCGAGGTGGCTCTCGATCGAGAGCGCCGCCTTGTGGCCCGCGGCGATCGCCTTGATCACGGAGGCCGGCCCCGTGACCGCGTCGCCGCCCGAGAAGACGCCCTTCACGTTCGTCTCCAGCGTCTCCTCGTTCACCACGAAGCTCTGCCACTTCGAAAGCGACAAGCCGTGGTCCGTCCCCAGCGTCGCCGAGTCGGGCTCCTGGCTCACCGCCGGGACGATGACGTCCGCCTGGATGAAGAACTCCGAGCCCTTGATCGGGACCGGCTTCCGCCTCCCGCTCGCGTCGGGCTCCCCGAGCTCGCACCTCAGGCACTCCATCCCCGTCACCTTGCCGTTCTCGCCGACGATCCGCACCGGCTGCGCGAGGAAGTTCATCTTCACGCCTTCCGTCTCCGCCTCGTCCACCTCGGACGGAAGCGCCGGCATCTCCTTCCGCGAACGCCGGTAGACGATGTGGACCTCCTCGCACCCGAGGCGCAGCGAGGTCCTCGCCGCGTCGATCGCCGAGTTCCCGCCGCCGATCACCAGGACCTTGTTCCCGGGCTTCGTCTTGTCACCGAGCGACACGCGCCTCAGGAAGACGATCGCGTCCAGGAACCCCGCGAAGTCGTTCTCCCCCGGGATGTCCATCTTCTTCCCGCGGTGCGCCCCGATCGCCAGGAAGATCGCGTCGTGGTCCTTCCTGAGCTCGTTCACCGTGATCGCCTTCCCGATCGGCGTGTCGTAGCGGAACTCGACCCCCAGCTCGCGCAGCTCTTGGACCTCGAACTCGATGATGTCGCGCGGCAGGCGGAACTCGGGGATCCCCAGGTAGAGCATCCCGCCCGGCACCGGCGAGGCCTCGTACACCGTGACGCCGTATCCCTTCCTCGCCAGGTCGCTCGCGCAGGCGAGGCCCGCGGGGCCGGCGCCGACGATGGCCACGCGCCCCTTGCGCCGCTCGACCGGCGGGGTGTTTCTCGTGATCTTCCCCGCGCGCTTCTCCGACACGTACGCGTCCGCGGCGGCGCGCTTGAGGAACGCGATCGCGACCGGCTTCCCCTTCTTCCCGACGACGCAGACCGTCTCGCAGAGGTGGTCGCACGTCCGCCCGCAGGTCGCCGCGAGGGGGTTCACCTCGAGGTTCTTGTAGTACGCCTCGACGAGCTTCCCTTCCTCGATCAGCTTGATGAAGCCCCGGATGTCGGTCTTGATCGCGCAGGCGTCGACGCAGGGCGGCTTGCCGCACTGGATGCAGCGCTGCGCCTCGAGCATCGCCTGGTCCTGGCCGTACCCCAGGACGACCTCGCCGAAGTCCTGGACGCGCTCGGCGACCTCGCGCTCCGGCACGGCCTGGTGCGGGAGGCCCATCCGGTCCTTGGCAGTCAGCGTCTGGGGCGTGGTTGTGGACATGCGGACCCTTCCTGGGGAGGCGGCGGGAGGGTCATTGTGCCGGACGGCACGACAGGGCGCAACCCCAGGCCGTTGCTGCGGGTGGTCCTTAGCGGACCAAAATGGTCCCCGCAAGATCGCGCGCCCAGCGGACCCCCTCAGGGGGCGCCTTCGATCCACGCACGACGAGGACCGCGCCGAGCCCCGCGGCGAGGGCGCCTTCGTAGTCGTCCGGGAGCGAGTCCCCGACGTGCACGACCTCCGACGCCGCGACCCCCGCGCGGCGCAGCGCCTCCTCAAAGATCCCGCGGCCCGGCTTGCGGACGCCGACGAGCGAGGAGACCAAGACGAAGTCGACGAGCTGCGTCAGCCCCAGCCCCTCGAAGACGCGGAGGCACCTCGCGTCCCAGTTCGTGAGGATTCCGGTCCGCACGCCTGCCGAGCGGAGCCGCGAGAGGACCTCCACGACCTCGGGGTAGAGGGCCCAGACGTCGGCGCGCGCGAACTCCTCCCAGAGCGCCTCGAACCAGGCGTCAACGTCGATCTCGAGCCCGACGCGCGAGGCGACCTCGCCCGTGAAGGTCCTCCACCAGCCGCGCTCGACCTCTTCGGACGTCACCGGGCCGCGGCGGCGCGCGATCTCGGTGTGGAGCGGCCAGAGTTCGACGAAGGCCGCGACGAAGGCCTCCGGGGCGACTCGTGCTCCGAACCGCGCCGCGACGTCGGCGTAGATCGCCCCCACGGACGGCTCGCACCGGACGAGCGTTCCCGCCGCATCCAGCAGAACGGCTTTCGGGGCACCGTTGACGGACATGGGGAGTGCTGCTAGTCTCCGCGCCCGATGAACCGAGAGAAACTACGAACGCTCCTGACGAGGATACAGCGCGGCAAGGCCTCTGTCGAGGAGGCCCTCCGCGCCCTCGCCTCCCTCCCGTTCCGCGACCTCGGCTTCGCCCGCGTCGACAACCACCGCGCCCTCCGGACCGGCTTCCCCGAGGTGATCTTCTGCCCGGGAAAGACGCCCGCGGCCGTCGCGGGGATCGCGCGCGAGATCCTCTCGGGCGGGAACGACCTCCTCGCGACCCGCGCGGACCGGAAACAGTTCGCCGCGGTGAAGAAGGTCGATCGGCGCGCCGAGTGGCACGAGACCGCACGCGCGATCACCCTGCGGCGGAAGCCGCGGAAGGGGAGCGGGCTCGTGGTCGTCTGCTGCGCCGGGACGAGCGACCTCCCCGTCGCGGAGGAGGCCCGCATCACGGCGGAGATTCTCGGGGCGCGCGTCGAGCGGCTCTACGACGTCGGCGTCGCCGGGATCCACCGCGTCCTCGCGGGGCGCGACCTGCTGGCCCGCGCCTGCGTCGTCGTGGCGGTCGCGGGGATGGAGGGGGCCCTGCCAAGCGTCGTGGGGGGGCTCGTGTCGTGCCCCGTGATCGCCGTCCCGACGAGCGTCGGCTACGGCGCGAGCTTCGGGGGCCTCGCGGCGCTCCTGGCGATGCTCAACTCCTGCGCGGCAGGGGTCACCGTGGTGAACATCGACAACGGCTTCGGGGCGGGCTATGCCGCGGCGCTGATCAATCGGACGGGAGCCCCGGGCTTTTGACACGCGCAAGCCCGGATGGTATCCTCTGTTACACATCTAAGTAGGACGCACTAAGTTCCACGGGGTACCGGAATGCACGATCGCTGGAGTCGCGCCCGTGAGGGCGCGGTGGATCATGCCCGTAAGGGCGTGATCCTGCGGTCGCACGCCCTTACGGGCGTGATCCACCGCGCGCTTACGCGCGCGACTCCAAGTCGAGCTGGTTGGTGTATCCCGGGAAACTTGGTGGACGCTACTTAGGGGGCACAGGGCTCGCCACTTTCCACTTTGAGGAGGGAATCATGACGTCTCGGTTTGCGATCCTGGCTGTCGCCGTCCTGATCGGCTTCAGCACCGTCGGCTGCCACGAGGGCAGGAAGACAGAGGAAGGCGCCTTGATCGGAGCGGGCGGCGGAGCGCTCGCGGGCGGCATTGCCGCGGCGGCGGGCGCGAGCCCGTGGTGGATCCTCGGCGGCGCCGCGATCGGCGCTGCGGGCGGCGCCATCATCGGTCACGAGATGGATCACTCCGACCAGGAGAAGCAGTGGAACGACCACTACACGCACTGCCGTGCGGTCCACTACCAGTGCATCGGATGCGGCGCGGTGTTCTGCAACACGAATGCCTGTCCGAACTGCCACTCGAACGAGATGCGGATGTACAACCGCTAGTTCCAGAGAACGACGACGGGCGCGGGTCGATGAGGCCCGCGCCCGCTGCATTTTCCGCGCACAGCCGAATGGATCGCCCCTTCAGGGCTCTGATTCGCCAAACCGCCCGGATCCAGGGGCTGCGCCCTTATCTTTACCCGCATTTTCCGGGATCTCCGCAGGAGAGTCGTAGATACTTCCCCTCCGGATGCCGGAGTGTGGTAGGGCGAGACACGTGGAGGTTCTCAACGCAAATGCATGGGCAGCACAGCAGTTTGGCGAGACCGATCTGGGCGACGTTCGGAGAACGAGGCGCTTGGTAGAGATCGGCGCGGCCATTGCGACGAGCCCTG
>Ga0080064_1000418_pt1 | contig 113975 bp, 109 predicted proteins | sample Subgrocontami54m_FD_69260 | JGI IMG/M metagenome (GOLD analysis project Ga0080064, IMG submission 69260) | Subsurface groundwater microbial communities from S. Glens Falls, New York, USA - GMW46 contaminated, 5.4 m (SPADES assembly) (version 2) ...
GGGGCTCGCCGCGCGCGGCGCACCGCGCGCGCAGCAGGATGCCGTCGAAGCGAGGTTACGCGAGCGGCTGTCGCAACTCGACGACGATCGGAGATTCCTCCGAACGTGCAATGTCGGCGGCGAGGCGATGCGCGACGAGGACATCGAGCGCGTGCGGCGGATCGCGCAATGCCGCTGGACCGACGTTGCCGGCAACGACTCGCCGTTCCTGAGCGAGGAGGAAGTCGGAAACCTCACCATCCGCGCCGGCACGCTGACGCAGGAAGAACGCAAGATCATCAACTACCACATCGTGTCGACGATCAACATGCTCGAGGCGCTGCCCTGGCCCAAGCACCTGCTCCACGTCCCGGAATACGCGGGCGGCCACCACGAGCGCATGGACGGCAAGGGCTATCCCAAGGGCCTCACCCGCGAGCAGATGTCGGTGCAGGCGCGGATCATGGGAATCGCGGACATCTTCGAGGCGCTCACGGCCAAGGACCGCCCGTACAAGAAGGGCAAGACGCTCACCGAGTCGCTGCAGATCCTGGGCAGGTTCAAGCTCAACGGGCACGTCGACCCGGACCTCTTCGATGTGTTCGTGCGCAGGAAGGTGTATTTGCGCTACGCGGAGATGTACCTCGACCCGGAGCAGATCGACGAAGTGGATCACTCGAAGATTCCGGGGTTTGCGCCCTAAACCGTCTTCATGGCGCGCCGCACCGGCGGAGCGCCGCTTATGGCCCGCATGCTGCGAACCCTGATCGAGCGACTCGCACGTCATCGCTCCGCGTCACGCCCCGCCGGGCCGCCCACCGGAACTGCGCAGGCTGCAGCGGACCGCCTCATCGCACTCGGCAATCAGGCCGAGGATGGTGGGCGTCCTGCCGATGCCTGCGTGCACTATAGGGCGGCGGTGGCGGCGGCGCCGCAGTACGCCAAGGCCCATCTCAATCTCGGCATCGGGTTGTCGGCATCAGGCGATCGGAAGGGCGCAGTGGCCGCGTTGCAGGCGGCGCTGGTCATCGAGCCCGGCAACCCGTACGCGCACTACAACCTGGGACGTGTGCTCATGACCGGTGGGTCTCTGCACGACGCCGAACACCATTTGCGCGCCGCGCTTGAGCACAAGGCCGACTTTGCGGAGGCGCTCGTGATTCTCGCGGCGGTGCTGGAGGCGAATGGCGCCGCCGCTGAGGCGGCTGAGGCGCTGGAGCGCGCGCTCGTGTACCAACCCGGCAATTTCGGAGCCTTGTACCGATACGGCACGCTGCTGATCGCAAGGGGGCGGCTGGTCGAGGCCGAGGATGCGCTGCGGCGCGCATGCACTGCGGATCCGGCGAGCGTCGACGCCAACCTGCAGCTCGCGACACTGCTGAAGGGGCGGAACGCGCTGCCGGAGGCCGAGCGGCATCTGCGCCGCGTTCTGGAACTGATGCCGGCGCACGACGAAGCGCGCGCGACGCTGTTCCATGTTCTGCAGACTCAGGGGAATCTGCCTGCCGCGCTCGCGGAGATCGAGACGCTGCTTCTGCAGCAGCCCGACCGCGTCGATGCGCTTTACAACTATGGCCTGCTGCTCAAGAACCTGCGGCGACTGGGCGACGCGGAGGCCGCATTCGAACGCGTCATCGCGATCGATGGCGGTTTCGTCCTGGGCCACAAGATGCTGGCGAGCGTGCTGCTCAGCCAGACACGTATCGACGAGGCACTCGAAGTCTACGCAGCCGCCCGAGCGCGAAATCCGCAGAACCTTGAGTTGCAGTCCGCGGAACTGTTCGCGCTCAATTTCTGCGAACGGATCACGGACCAGGTGCTGTTCGAAAGACACCGGCACTTCGGCGAGTGCATTGAGGCCGCCTACCCTGCACGTTCTCTGTCTTTCGCCAATTCACCGGATCCGGACCGGCGCCTGAGAATCGGCTATGTTTCGGGCGATTTCTGCTTTCACGTCGTCGCGCTGTTCATGCTGCCGCTCCTCGAGCGGCACGACCGGAGCGCATTCGAAATTCACTGCTACTCGGTCGGCGACCGGTACGACGAGTACTCGCGGAAACTTTCGGCGCGTGCCGACGTCTGGCACGACGCCAGTTCACTTTCCGAAAAGCAACTCGCGGAACTCGTCGAAAGCGATGGGATCGACATCCTGGTGGATCTTTCCGGGCATTCGGGGATTTCGCAACTCGAGCTGTTTGCGCGCCAACCAGCACCTGTTCAGGCGGCCTGGCTGGGATACCTGAACACCACCGGGCTGACCAGAATCCAGTACCGGATCTGCGACCGCTACAGCGACCCACCGGGAACCGCCGAGCAGATCCACACCGAACGCCTCGTTCGGTTGCCATACAGCCAGTGGTGTTACCGGCCGTTCATCAATGTGGCTCCAGCGGATGGGTCGCCTTGCAACCGAAACGGGTTCGTGACCTATGGGTCTTTCGCGCAGCCCGCAAAACTCTCTCCAGGAGTTCGCCGATTGTGGAGCGAAATCCTCTCGCGAGTGCCGGAATCTCGCTTGGTGGTTTCGGGGGTTTCTGATGGGATGGCGCGCGAAACGCTGAGCAGGGATTTTGCGAATGCTGGCATCGAATCGCCGCGCATCGCGATACTGCCGTATCGAGCACTGGACGATTACTTTGCGTCCTTTCGGGACGTCGATATTGCGCTCGACACGTTTCCCTACAGCGGCGGTACGACGACCTGCGATACGCTTTGGATGGGCGTACCGGTCGTGACGCTCCCCGGGGCGCGGCCGCCATCAAGGAGTGCGGCGAGCGTGCTTAGCGCCGTCGGTCTGGGCGATTGGATTGCGGCGACGCCCGAGGATTATGTTCGCATGGCGGTCGAGCGCGCGGGCGACCGCGACGGGCTGGCGCGGCTGCGCGGGTCGCTTCGCGTACGCATGCGCGAATCGCCACTCATGGACGAGCCTGGATTCGCGCGCGATTTGGAGCATGCCTATCGTGAAATGTGGATTCGCTGGTGCCGAACCGATGGTCCGCGCGGGGAAAACGGCACGACTTCGACCGGATTGCATTCGCACCCTGAAGATCAGGCCGCGGCGCACGCGGCGCGCTATGAGCACCTGCATCGAGCGGGGCGATTCACGGAGGCGCTTTCCGCGCTCGAGGCCGCGCTCGAGCGGCAACCGGATTGGGCCGACGCGCGGTATAACTATGGCGTCAGCCTGCTTGCTGCCGGGCGGCTGGACGAATCGGAGGCTGCCTTAAGGCGCGTGCTTGCGCTCGATCCGAAATACGCGCCTGCGTACCGGATGCTCGGAAACATTCTGCACCGGCTGTCGCGCATCGATGGGTTGATCGAACTCTGTCGAACTGGAAGGAAACATCTGCCAGAGCGGTTCGATCTCGAATCGTTCGAGCTCCTCGCTTTGAATTTCTCGGAGTCGATTTCGGCGCACGACCTGTTCGACCGGCACCGGGCGTTTGGCGAACGACTGGAACGCGTGGTTTCGCCGATCGCGGAATCGTACGCAAACGGCAAGGATGTCGAGCGCCGCCTTCGCGTCGCGTTTGTTTCGGGCGAGTTCAGCTGTCACCCGGTGACGCTGTTCATGCTTCCATTGCTCGAGCACCACGATCGAGCGAAGATCGAGATCTTCTGCTATTCGTCCGGAGACACCGAGGATGAATACACTCGAAATGTACGCCGGTACGCCGATGGCTGGCGCGACGCGCGAGCGCTCACCGACCGCGAACTGGCCGAAGTGATTCAGAGTGATGGAGTCGACGTTGCAGTGGACCTGTCGGGACACTCCGGGATTTCGCGGCTAGCCACGTTCGCGCATCGGCCGGCGCCAGTACAGATGGCGTGGCTTGGATACCTCAATACGACTGGCCTGACGCGAATCCAGTACCGCGTCTGTGACCGGCACAGTGATCCGCCCGGGGTGGCAGACGGATTGCACACCGAACGTCTGCTGCGGCTGCCGAGCAGTCAATGGTGTTACCGCCCGTTCTTGGCAGTCGCGCCAGTTCCCTTTCTTCCGAGCGAACGCAGTGGGTGCATCACTTTCGGTTCGTTCAACCAGGCAGCGAAGGTATCGGCGCCCGTTCGCCGCGCATGGGCCGAGATCCTGGCGCGCCTGCCATCTGCCAGGCTCGCAGTGTTTGGCATTTCCGAGGGGAGGGCCAGCGACGAGTTGCTGCGGGACCTGTCCGGATATGGAATCGATGCAACGCGGATTACGCTAACGCCGCACCTGCCGCTCAATGATTACTACCGCGCCATCGGGTCGGTCGATATTGCACTTGACACGTTTCCCTACAGCGGCGGAACGACGACCTGCGATACTCTGTGGATGGGCGTGCCGGTCCTGACGTTGCCCGGTGAACGACCGCCCTCGCGCAGTGCCGCGAGCGTTCTTCGCACATTGGGTCTGGACGACTGGGTTGCGGCGACGCGCGAAGAATACGTTCGCCTGGCGGTCGAGCGCGCGGGCGACCGCGAGGGGCTGGCGCACCTTCGCGGGTCGCTTCGCGCGCGAATGCGAGCATCGCCGCTCATGGACGAGTCAGGATTCGCGCGCGATTTTGAAAGACTCCTGAGGGGGGCGTGGCACAACTGGTGTCGTGGCGCAGCAAACTGACGCGGTATTTCCGACGCACACCGGCGGGCGGATGCAGCGCAGCAGGCGTCCTCCTTCATCGCGCGTCGTTGCCGGCGCACCATCGTCGCCACATGCCCCGATAGGCTTCTTCGAGGTCGCGCGTAAATCGCTCTTCGTCCATCAGGGGGGAGCTACGCAAGCGCTGGCGCAGCGAGCCGCGCAGGCTGGCGATCGTCGCCGGATCGCGAGCGCGCTCGACCGCGACGTCGACGTACTCCTGTGGCGACGGCGCGATCCATTCGATCAGGCCGAGCAGCGAGACGATGCTCGCCGCGCTTCTCGATACTGGCGTGCTGCCGGTCGCGGTGACGACGGGAACGCCCATCCACAAGGCATCGAACGTCGTCGTGCCCCCGCCGTAAGGCAGCGTATCGAGCGCGATGTCGACTGAGTTGTACCACCGCGCGTATTCGTCGAGGGGCAGGTTTGGGAGAATGGTTAGCCTTGCCGGCGTGATTCCGGTCGAAGTCAGCGCCGACTGCAGCGCGGCGCGCTTGGCCGCGGAGGAAATGCCGACGATGACAAGCCGCGCGTCGGGCAGGCGGCGCAGGATTTCGGCCCAGCGCAAGCACATGCCGCCGGAAATCTTCGCCGCGTGGTTGAAGGAGCCGAAAGTCACAAATCCGCGCGCAACGCAGGGCGGCGTAGTTGCGGCTTCGATTTCCAGGTACGGGCGGTAGCACCACTGGCTGTGCGGCAGGCGAACCAGCGCTTCCGTGTGCAGCGGGTCCGAGACGCCGGGCGGATCGGTTCGCGCGTCGCAGATGCGGTATTGAATCTGCGTCAGCCCCGTCGTGTTCAGATAGCCGAGCCAGGCGGCCTGTACCGGGGCGGGGCGGTGCGCAAACATCGCCAGGCGGAACATTCCCGTGTGGCCAGACAGGTCGACGAGGATGTCGATGGCGTCGCGGTGAATCCGATCGGCCAGCTGGGCATCCGTTGGCAGCCACGATTCCACCCACGCGTCGGCCAGGGCACGCACGCGTTCGGTCACCGGATCGACATCGCTCGAGGTCGCATAGCAGAAAGCCTCGTATCCGGACCGGTTGCCGTGCTGCAGAGGCACGAGCAGGAACTGGGCAACCGGATGGTACCGAAAATCGCCCGAAACGTAGCCGATTCGAAGTTTCCGATCGGGATGCGGCTCGCCAGCAAAGCTGGAAAAGCGCACCGGGAATGCGCGTTCCAGTCGCGATCCGTACTCTCGGTGCCGCGCGAAAATCTGCTCGCCGCTCAACGATTCGTCCTTGTTGAGCGCGTACAACTCTCTCGAGCCGAGATCGAATCGCTGGGGCGCAAGTTCGAGCGCCCGGCGAAGCGGGTAGAGCGACTCCTGCATCAGTCCCTGTTCACGCAGAACCGCGCTCAGGGCATCGAGCGCGTCGACCTGTCCCGGTTGGAGTTCCAGCGACCGCTGCAGCGCGGCGGCAGCCTCGTCGCCACGCCTCAGTTTTCGCAGCGCGAGGCCGTAGTTGAACAGGGTTCCTGCCGAATCGGGCTGCAGACGAAGGGCGGCTTCCAGGGCGCCTGCCGCCTCGGGCGTCCTTCGCTGTGCATCGAGAACGTTTGATAGCGTGACGAGCGCTTCGACGAATTCGGGCTTCGACCGAAGTGCGGCCAATAACAGTCGTTCCGCGCGCACGTGCTCGCCACGGAGGTAAAGCAGGCTGGCGAGGTTGTAGTTCGCATAGGGATCGAGCGGATCGATAGCAAGAGCCTGCTCGTACGCGGCAGTGGCGCCGGCCGAATCACCCGAAGCCGCGAGGGCAATGCCGAGATTGACGTAAGCGGATACGTGATTCGGCGCGAACCATGTGGCCCTGCGGTAGCACTCGCGGGCGGCGGCGAGATTTCCGGCATCCTCGGCACGCCGGCCGTCGGCGATCAGCTTCAGCGCACGGTCGCGCCGTCTTGCGCGGAACGCGCCCGATATGCGCGCAAGCAGAGCGCTCAACACAGACTTCCGATCGCCGCAGGCGCGGCCATCTGGCCGGACATCAGGCCGTGGCTTCCAACAGCAGTTTCTCCAACGCGCGGATCGGCGCGAGATCACAATACAAGGTACTGCGATGCTCGGCGATATGGCGCCGCAGATTCTGACTGAACGGCTTGTCCTGGACCAGTCGCACGGCGAGATCGACATATCCCTCGCGGTCCTGCGCAATGAGTTCACGGGCCCCCAGGCGTCGCAGGATTCCGGAGGCAAATCGGCCGCGCATGAAGTGACCCTCGAGGGTGACGATCGGCAATCCGCATTCAATCGCCTGCATCGCGGTGTTGAATCCCGAGAATCCGACCGTATCGAGGCAGGCGTCAGCGTGGCGCAAAAGCCCGTGAAACTCGGCCGGATCCAACCAGGGCAGAAATCGAAGCTGCCGCATGGGATCGACGCCCGAATCCCGGAACGCGGCTTCCAGACGGCGCTGCAGGCGCTGCGACAGCTCCGCCTGCCGATATGTGAAGAACGCGAGCTGGCATTTCGGGAGGCGCATTGCAATGCGCACGAGCAACTCGTCGTCTCCCGGCGCGTACTTGAATGGAGTTCCCGGGCAGATAAGCAGGGGCCGGTCAGGACTCAGGTTCCAGCGGCCCAAGCTCGGGGCCGCGGGCTTGAGGCCCGAGGGCTCCGTAGAGCAACCCAGGCCCGGCAGTGAAACCAGGCGTTCGGTGTAATGTTCCTGCGCGTTCCGCGGTTCGAAATCCTCAGCCGAAAGGTAGTAGTCGATCGTGGGAAGCCCGGTGGTTTCCGGGTGTCCCCAAGCGGCGATCTGGACGGGCGCAAGGCGCAGCGCGGCAAGCCGCAGGGTCATCGGGTCCATGCCGATTTCCGGATAGATCACGACGTGCGGTTCCTCGTTGGCAATCGCTTCGACCCACTCCGCCAGGGATTTCGTTCCTTGCTCGAAATTCGCGGCGTGCGCCTGCGCCACGCGGGTTTCTGAATCCTGATCCGGGCCAAGGCAGAACGCACTCAGCACGAATTGTTTGTAGTCGACGTTTCGGAACCATCCCTTGACGATCGCGTTCCAAACCGAGTGCTGCCTGAAATATCGCGATACGACGGCGACACGAACCGGTTCACCGGCATTTCGTCTGGCAGCAAGACGTGACGGCCGCCGTTTGGCCCACTCCGCCATGATCCGGGAGCAGAGCGCCCCGTACCTCTGCAGCAACTCGCGATTAGACGTCCCGTGATAGGCGAGCCGGAATGGCGGAATGCTGCCGACCGCTCGAGCGCCGGCTTCACCGCGTCCTCCATCGAACCAGCGATCCAGCAGGTCCAGCTCCCGCGAAAACGCTGCTCTGCCGCGTTCGGCGTCGTCGGCAGGCCCGCAGACGGCCAGCAGCTGCGACATGGCGAAGCCCCAGCGCGCCTCGGCGTATTCGGGGTTCAGCACCAGCGCCTGCTCGAAACACTGCAGCGCGGATTCGCGGCAATCCTCGTTGGCATGGAGATATCCAAGGGCGTATCGCGCATCGGCTGAGCGCGGATCCAGCGCGACCGCCTGCTGGAAGCACGCCATGGCGCGCGCAAATTCTCCGATCGACTGAAACGCGAGCCCGAGATTGAAGTGCACTTCCGACATCCCTGGTCGCAGTCGGATGGCGTCCTCGTAGCAAGCGATGGCGTCGACAGGAAAACCGCGTTCCTTCAATGCGGTACCCAAATTGCAGGACGCCTCCGCGAACGCGGGGCGCAACTTGAGCGCACGCCGGTAGCACTCGATCGCCTCCTCGAGGCGACCCTGGCCGGCAAGGTTGTTGCCGCGCACGAAATGCGATTCGGCGTCTCCCGTTGTGAGCGACGAATCGGCCGCGACATTCGATGATGCAGCCCGCGTCTCACTGGAATCCGGCGCCTTGGACAAGGGAAATCTCTTCGACAGCCAGTGAAACATGCCGTGGTGCGTCAGTCTCGCGCCACGCTCACGATGCGCATCCCGGCGAACATCGGAAACGGCGTACGCGTGGTCACGGTCGGCAGCGCCATTGTGAGTGCTGCAATAGAATAACGGATTCTGGCATTACACCACACGATGCCGACCATCGCCGTCGCCATTCCCTGCCGCAACGAAGCACCGACGATACGCGCGGTGATCGAGGCGTTTCGCCGCAGCCTGCCAGAATCGTCGATCCATGTGCTGGACAACGGCAGTTCTGACGATACCGCGGCGATTGCGCGCCAATGCGGTGCCATGGTGCATCCGGTGCCGTCGCCCGGAAAGGGCGAGACGGTCCGCGTGATGTTCCGCGAAATCGACGCCGATGTGCTGATCATGGTGGACGGCGACCTGACCTATCCGCCGGACCGGGCGCGCGACTTGATCGCGCCGCTCGTCGACGGAAGGGCCGAAATGGTGGTCGCGACGCGACTCCTGCAGCACGAGGTCGCGAGTTTCCGGCCGGGGCACCGGTTCGGCAACAAACTCGTGATCCGCGCCATAAACGCATTGTTCGGCGCCCGGCTCACGGACGCGCTGTCGGGGTATCGCGCCTTCAGCCGGCGATTCGTTAAGACCATGCCGGTCCTGAGCCGTGGTTTTGAAATCGAAATCGAGATCACACTGCACGCACTGAATCACTTCATCCCGATCGTCGAGGTTCCGGTCGCGTATGGCACGCGGCCGCAGGGCAGCGAATCCAAGCTGCGTACGATCAGGGACGGGACTCGGGTCCTGGCGACCATCCTGCGGTTGTTCAAGGATTACCGGCCGTTGCAGTTCTTTGGCCTAATCGGAATTGTTCTCGTTGCCGCCAGCGCCATTGTCGGAGTTGCGGTGGTGCGGGAATTCATGGAACTGGGTCACGTCGTCGGCGTTGCGCGCGCCGTGCTGGCGGTGAGTGCAGGTCTGGTCGGGGTCGTCGCACTGGCAACTGGTCTGATCCTCGAGACGATGAACCGACGCGCGCGAGAATTCTACGTCCTGCTCGCGGATCAGATCATCGCCCCGTCGTCTTCGCGGCGCGATTCGATCGGACCCCCGACTTGATCGCGCCGGGACGCGAACCGGGCCGGTACGTTTCGTATGGCTGGCTGGGTGTGGCGCTTGTCGCCACCTTCGCTTCGATTCTGCGGGCGATCGCCGATGGTCAGGATCTGAATTTCGACCTGGTCACTTATCACTACTACCTCGGGCACACCGCGTTCGTCGACCGCACGGCGCTCGACTTCCTGCCGGCAAGTTTTCAGGGATACCAATCACCGCTCCCTTATGCGCTGCTAGTTTGGCTCGACAGCCATGGCGTTCCACCGGTGCTCAATGCCGCGATCCATGCGTCAATTCATGCGCTCAACCTCGTCTTGCTGCTGTTTCTGAGCCGGCTCCTCCTGGGCCCCGCCGTCAGCGCTCGCGATCGGGTGGTGCTGATGGCGATCTGGCTGCTCGGTGCGATCGCGCCCGTCTACTGGCAGCTCGTTGGTACGTCGTTTGCGGATCTTTCAACCAGCGTGCTGATCCTGGGAGGACTCTGGCTGATTGCGGTAAGTCTCGAGAATCGTGAGGCGCGGTCTTCGTGGATTCCGATGCTGATGGCCGGCGCGTGGCTCGCAGGTGTTGCGACGGGAATGCGATTTCACAATGCGATCTACGTCGCGGCGCTTGCTTTTGCGATCGGCGTTTCGCGTTTCGAGCGCCGCGAAAGTCGGTTGGGCGCACTCGGTGCGTATTGCGCTGCGGCGGCCGCAGGCTGGTTCATGTCCTTTGCACCCTGGGGATGGCGCAATTTCCGCGAATTCGCGAACCCGGTATTCCCGTTGTTCAACGGTATCTTTCGATCGCCGGACTTTCCCTCGGATAACCTGCCACTGACAGGATTTGTTCCGGACAGTCTTGAGCGCTTGCTCACGCTGCCGTTTCGCATGGCTGGATTTGCAGACTGGGTCTATGTGGAAAGGCGACTGCCCGACGTGCGTCCGGCTCTGCTGGTGGCCACGGCACTCGCCCTGGCGATTGCGCTTGCGTACCGGCGCATTACCCGGCGTCCCCCATCCGCGGCAGTACAAGGTCCCGCGCGGAAGTTCATCGTGACCTTCTTTGGCGTTGGCGTCATCCTTTGGCTTGCCACCTCCTGCAACGGTCGGTATGGGGTCTCGCTGTTCCTGCTTGGAGGGCCGATCTGCGGCGCGCTCCTCCTTCGCCTGCTTCCGGTGCGGCATGTTGCTCTCATCGCTGCCGCGGTTGTAGCTTGGCAAGTTGCGCTGCAGCAGGCGTCCTTTGCTCTGCCGCGGTGGACCTCGGGTTCGTGGACGTCGAGTTATTTCGACTGGGACGCGCCGGAGTGGATAGCGCAAGAGCCGGTGGTCTTCCTCACGTTTGGCTATCAGACGGCATCGGCTCTCGTGCCGCGAACGCACCCTGACTCCAATCACGTGAATCTGGTCGGCCAGTATTCGATTCAGCCCGACGGACCGGGTAGCAAGCGTGCGAGGCGGCTGATGGATGTGCCAAATCGACGCATTTACGGAGTATTCGACTTCTACTTCACACAGCAGAGCGATCCGGCGGCTCACTCGATCAAACGCTACTTCGGAGAGCATCTAAGTCTGTGGGGCCTGGAGTTCACTGCGACACCCTGTACGCTGATACCACTGAAAGTTCCGGCCACCGAGTGGGCCTGGATCGATCGTCTTCTCTCGCGTGGCTACCGCGGCAACGCGCCCGAGTATATCGTGTGTGAGTTGCGGACCTCGTCCGCCAGTGAGCAGGCCGCGGCCCTAAAGGTGCTGCGCGATTTCAGGGCGCGACTGGTGCCGCTTGCCGCCGCATGCCCCAAGTATCTGGGCGCGCCGCTTGCCCTCGTGCGCCACCCCGGGCAATGGATCGCGACGAATTTCGCATCGCTCGAATTCCGCATCGAGTTTTACGATGGTGGCGCAGTCGTGCTGCAACAGATGCGGCCACCGTATGCCACCGTCATACTGACGACCGCAAGTGAATCCGTGGCGCTGCCCCGGGTGGACGATTGCCTCGAGTGGCCCACAAGACTCGAGGTCGCGGGGCGTGCTGGCTCGCCGTGAACCCGAATTGCGCCGCCGAAATCCAGGCCGGGCGGCCGCAGGAGTTAGCCACGGCATTCGCGCGCGGCCTGGTCGAGAAAGCCCTCCAAGGCACGAATCGGCGCCAAGTCGCGGTAAAGGGGGTTGCGCGCCGCGCGCATGCGACCACGAACGGCGGCGCGGTACCTCTCGTCCTCGATAAGCCGAACTGCCAGCGAGACGTAACTCTCTGCGGAATCGGTGACCAGATCCGAAAGCCCGGCGCGATGCAGGATCCCGCTCGCAAGCCGACCCCGCATGAATCGGCCCTGGAATGCGACGATCGGCAGTTCGCAGTCGAGCGCTTGCAGCGCGGTGTTGAACCCCGAGAAACCGATGGTATCGAGGTACGCGTCCGCGCGCTGCATCACGCCGTAGAACGCTGAACGCGTCTGCCATGGTAGGAAGCTGACGTGGCGCTCGAAGTCCAGTCCAGCACGTTCGAAAACCGACAGCAGTCGGCGGCGCAATCGCTCCGAAAGGCCCGGCGTCCAATGTTCGAAAAACAGGAAACGGCAGTTTCCAAGTTGCTGCGCGATTCCCGCAAATACGGGATCGCTGGCGGGCGCGTACTTGAATGGTGTTCCGGCGCAGACGAAAAGCGGCACGCCATCGTCTATCCCCAATCGCGACAGGTCGGGTGACTCGGGTTCGACGCGAACCGGTTCAAGGTATACGCCGAGGTGGGGCAGCGCGACCAGGCGCTCGGTGTAATGCGCCTCTGCACCTGGCGATTCGAGGTCCCGCGCAGAGAGAAAGAAATCGATCGTCGGCAGCCCGGTGGTTTCCGGATGTCCCCAGGCCGCGACCTGGACTGGGGCGAGCCGCAGGCTGGCCAGCTTCAAGGCCATAGGTTCCATTCCGATCTCGGGATAAATGAGCACATCCGGCCGCAGCTTTGCGATCGACGCGATCCACTGCTCGAGTTGTCTCGGGCCGCGTTCGAAGCTAGCCGTGTGCGTTTTCGCGTAGGCCGTTTCGGCGTCCTCGGAGCCGCCGAGATGAAAGGCGTGCATGGCAAAGCGCCGATGATCGATCTGGCCGATCCACCCCCGGAGAATCGCGTTCCAGACCGAGTGACTGCGGAAATGCTGCGAGACGACGCCGACTTTTAGCGATCCGGACACGTTGCGAACGGGCCGTTCTCGCCGCTGCGACGAATGCTCCATCAGGCGTACGCAAAGCGCGCCGTATCGTGCCAGCAGATCGCGATTGTTTTCATCGTGATAGGCGAGCGCAAACGGCTGCTGAACGCCAACCGCGTCGCGCCCCAAAATCGCGCGCTCCCCCTGGAACCAGGAATGGAGCGCGTCGAGTTCCCGCGCGAATTCGCTGCGGAATTTGCTCACATCGTCGCCCTCCGTCAGCACGCTCGGTATCGCCGACATGGCCAGCGACCAGCGCGCTTGCGCAAAACCCGGCTGGAGTGCGAGTGCCCGCTCGAAGCTCGATCGCGCCTCGTCCATTCGGTCGCCATCCAAATACGCGTGACCCAGCCCGTACCAGGCCTCGGCGAGATTCGGATTCAGCCCGATCGCCGCGCGAAAGGCGTCGATCGCCTCCGCCGCCCTATGCAATTCCCGGTACGCTACACCGCGGTTGTAATGCGCCACGGCGGAATCCGGACAGATGCGCAAGGCCTCGCCATACGCCGAGATTGCCTCGTGCAGGCGGTTCAGGTTCAGAAGCGACGTTCCGAGCTCGAGATGCGCTTCCGCGACCTCGGGATCGAGATCGATCGCGGCGCGGAGGGTTTCGGCCGCGGTGAGCGGTTCACCGAGTTCGTTGAGTGTAGCGCCGAGCGAGCGAAGCAGCGACGCTTCCTCCGGCGCCTGAGACAGCGCGGATCGAAACCAGGCGGCCGCTTCCTCAAACTCGCGGCACGCGACCAGGGCGTTCCCCAGCTGAATTTTGGCGTCAAGATATTCGGGCGCCAGCTCCAGCGCGCCCCGGTAGCAGGCTATTCCACGCTGCCGCTCGCCGCGCGCGCTGAGCACCTTGCCGAGATTCGTACGCGCCGGGACGTTGCGCTCGTTCAGTGCGAGCGCTCTCGAGATCAGCGCTTCGGCCTCGTCGAAGCGCCCACGCTGGAAGGAGACGAAACCCAGGAAGTGCAGCGCGTCGATGTTGCCCGGATCGTTCGCGAGCACCTCGCGATAGCCCGTCGCGGCAGTCTCAAGCTGGTCATCCCGGTGAGCACGCATCGCGCGCTCCAGTAGGACTGAATCGTCCCGCAGATGCTGAGATGGACGCTGTTCGGCATCCGCCATCCCCCGTGATTCTGCGCCGGCAGGTGATTGGCCCGCGACCTTCCTCCCGAGAGCACGCATCCAGTCAAACACAATGCCCATCCCATACGGAAATCCGGGAGATGATATCCTCCGCCGCTATCCGCCATGATTCTGAAATGGTTTCGCACGAAGGACGTCGACGACTTCGCCGATTCGTTGGTTGCGGACATGCTGCGGCGATTCCCGCCGGCAGGGGTCGAGGCGACCGAACGGAAGGCCAACGAGAAACTGCAGAAAACGCACCGCGCGATCTTCTCCCGCGTAGAGGCGTTCGCGAAGTCGACTGACTTGAATGTTTATCGGACGGCCCGCCTGGGAAACCGTGTAAAGTGGTCGCTTGCCGAGGCTGGATATCGCAAACCGTTCGTCGATGCCTTCACCCACGAACTCGTGGCGCTCAGCACGATCGCCGCAAAAGCAAAGCGCAAAAATGTTAATAAGTGACGATTTTTGTCAGCTTCCGCGGGCGTGGCGATGGCACCAACGACATAAGCGTCTGACTGTAGGATGTTTTTCGGTTGCATCGCGCTGGCATTGAAATTGCTAGACGTGGTAGTGTAGCGATGCTTGAAACCAACCTGATAAGGATATTTACATGACCCGTCGCCTCCAGCAGGGCTTTACGTTGATCGAATTGATGATCGTCGTTGCGATCATCGGCATCTTGGCCGCGGTCGCGCTTCCGGCGTACCAGGACTACACGATTCGGTCGAAATTATCCGAGGTGATTCTCGGCATGAGCGCCTGCCGAACCTCGATTACCGAGGTGTATCAGACTGGCGCGTCCGCGGTAACCGCGAACGCTTGGGGCTGTGAGCAGACGACTCAGGCTTCGAAATACGTTGCGTCAATTACTACCACTCAGGCAGGCATAGTGACTGCGACAGTGACTGGCATCAACACCGATGTCAACGGCAAGAAAGTGACGTTGACGCCGTTGAAAAACGGCACTACTCCTGCTGCCACGACGGACCTTGGCACTTCGCTGTTTGGCTGGCGATGCGGTAGCACTGTTGACGGTACCGACCTCAATCAAAAGTATCTCCCGGGATCCTGCCGCGGCTGATTGCGTTAGAAATCCTCACGCAGAAAAGGCACCCAAGGGTGCCTTTTCTTTTTTGCCGACTGCTGATCAAACCGCAGCACCTTAACAGTATTCCGATGCGCTGCTAGGCAAGATCCGAAGAGGGTCGCCAATTGGAAGGCGATCACTACGCGAACGCGCAGCCGGGTGCAAGATCCCACGATCTTGCGCAGAGTTGGACGTGGGCAATTCCGAAGATGATCGTCATTCTGACGCTCCCAGACGAACTGCGCTCAGCCGCGCCCTGCGATTAAGCGATACCCTTTATGCAATGATCCGGAAGCCCTTCTGGTCCGCCAAAGGCGTGCCAATTCACATCGACGTCGCCGCGATTGCATTGCTCGCGTTTCTGACTGGTCTGCTGTACTTGCCGTTTCTTCACAACCCGCTGGTGTTTGATGACCACGTATTTTTCTTTGGAAACAAGTTTGCCTATTTTGCGACTCATCCGTTCGGGCTGCTACCTCGGGCGCCGGCGTACTTCTCCTTGGCGGCAGTGGAGGTCCTCTTTGGCCGGATTGAATTGCACCGGCTTCTCAGCCTGCTGCTTCACCTTGCTTGCGCTCTTGCGCTGTACGGCCTGACGCGAGAGTTACTGCTCGTCACTTCCCGGCGCGGCGGGCGAAGACTTGGGGAAGCCGAGTACCGCCGTGTGGTGGCCTGCTCACTGTTTGCGGCAGGGACGTTTGCGCTCCACCCCGCATCGGTGTACGCGGCCGGGTACCTGGTGCAACGCAGCATCGTACTGTCGACGTTGTTCGGATTGCTATCGCTGTGGGTTCTCTTGCGCGCGATGCAGGACAATCGATCAGCCGGCACCATCGCTGCTGCGGTGCTCTTTTCGCTTGCCGTGCTGGCAAAGGAGCACAGCATCCTTCTGCCACTGGTGGCCCTTCCGCTCGCGTACCTTGCGACGGCAGACTCCAAGGCTCGGATCAAGCACGTTCTGCTGTATTGGGTCGCGTCCGCGCCTGCGGTCGCAATCGTGTTTCTGATGCTGCGGCAGATTCTCGGTCAGCCTTACGAGCCCCATGTCGATGCGATTTCCAGTCAGTCCTTTTCAGTTGACGGCGTCGAGGGCATATCGCTCACCTGGCCTTTCAGCGCGGCGACGCAACTGGGCCTGTTCTTCAGGTATGTTGCCTTGTGGATCTGGCCGGATACGCATCGCATGGCCATCGATCTCCGAATCGATCTAGCGGCGTCGTGGTCGCTTGCCTGGGGAGGTTTGAAGATCGCCGCTTTCGTGATCTGGGGGGCCATCGCGGCGATGATGCTGCGGCGAGGGGGGCGCGCGGCCGTCGCCGGTTTCGGACTGGTGTACGCGTGGATCCTGTTTCTGGTCGAACTGAGCGTGCTCCGCTTTCAGGAACCGTTCGTCATATACCGTAGCTATCTCTGGGCGCCGGGAATCGTCATCGCCGTGGCTGCAGCCGTCGACGCATTGGGTACCCGGCTTGCCCTGGGGGCGTTCGCGCTGGTGGTGCCGCTGATTTTCTATCAGGCGCATGACCGGCTTGGGACATTCTCAAGCGCGCTGCTGCTGTGGGAGGACGCGGCGGCGAGGCTGCCCGATGAGCCGGTTCCCTGGGGGTCGCGCGTCCTCTACAACCTTGGTCGCGAATATCTCTACACGGAACAGCCCGACAAAGCGCTGGCCGTTGCAGATCGATGCATGGCGATCTACCCTCGCGCACATCACTGTTTGTATGCCCGGGGCGCGATCCTTTATCAGATGGGGCGGTATGAGCAGGCGTTGACGAATTTCCGTGCCGCCGCCGTCGTCGAGCCGAAAAGCGGGATTACCCAGCATCGCATTGGTCTCGCCCTGGAAAAACTAGGTCGGACGGATGAGGCCAAGGAGCGCTATCGGAAGGCTGCCACGCTCGGCTATCGCGGCGGCCAGATGGAATTGGGGCGGTTAAGCAGTACGGCGTCGGTGGGCCAGGCCAAAGCGCAAATGGGCGCCAAGCCCTGACCGATCCCGCCAGCGCTCAGGCGATCCCTGGGTCGTTCCCGACCCCGATCAGCCGCGGCACGTTCAACTTCACCGGCGCGATCGTCTTCCTCGCTCGCAAGTAGCGCGTCAGGACATCCCAGACCGGTTCGCCGGTCACGCCTTCGGCCACCGAAGCCCAACCCGCGACCTTGTAGACCTTGTCCGCGCTCATCGGCTTGCCGCCTACACGCAGCTCGCTGATACGCTTGCCGATCGTCGCACCGGGCTCGCAGGCGTAGGTCATTCCGCCGACACGCACCATGTCGCCGCCCTGCTGCAGGTAGGGATCGGGATTGAAGAGGTTGTCGCAGACGTCTTCCAGGATCTCCTTGATCCGCGCGCCGGTCATCTCGTTCACCGTGACCGCCGGATAGGTGATTGCCGTCTGATCCATTACGTGCTCGAGCGTGATCGCATCGCCCGGCAGGAGCGTCGTGCCCCATCGAAATCCGGGCGAGAAGGCGATATCGGCGCTCTTTTCCTGCATGAGCGCGTCGAGAATCAACTGGTCGAAGCTGCCGTTGAAGTTCCCGCGCCGGTAGAGCAGGCCCTCAGTAACCGCAATCCTTTCGCTCAGCCGCGAGGCAAAGGGAGCCCGCGCGCGGTCGATGTACGTCCGCATATCTGCGTCTTCTGGGAGCAGATTTGCGAACACCGGCAGTAGCCGGTAGCGGTAGTCTGCGATGCGCCCGTCGTTCACCTGGAGATCCAGCACCGAAAGAAATTTCCCGTTCGAGCCGGAATTCATCACCAACGTCTTGCCTACGATGAGGGGCGCGGGCACACCGTCGTGGGTATGGCCGCCGAGGATCGCGTCGATCCCGCGTACGCGCGCGGCGAGCTTGACGTCGACGTCCATGCCGTTGTGCGACAGGAGCACCACGATTCGTGCACCTTTCGCGCGAACCTCGTCGACCAGTTGCTGCAGCCGCGGCTCCTGGATGCCGAAGCTCCAGTCCGCCACCATGTGGCGCGGATTCGCGATCGGCGTGTAGGGGAACGCCTGTCCGATGATGCCGATCGCGACGCCGTTGACCGTGCGAATCGAATACGGTTTGAAGACGGGGTCCTCGAAGTCGGTCGTCTTGACGTTCTGTGCGAGGAATTCGATCGGCGCGAGTTCCTTGTCCACCGCCTGTTTCATGCGCTCGGCGCCGTAGGTGAATTCCCAATGCGCCGTCATGAGATCGACGCCGAGCTGCTTCTGTGCGCCGATCATGTCTGCGCCCCGGGTCCAGAGCGAAGTCGCCGATCCCTGCCAGGTGTCTCCGCCGTCGAGCAGGAGAGCCCCCGGGCGCCCGGCGCGCAGGCGCTTGACGAGCGTCGCAAGGTGCGCGAATCCGCCCACCTTGCCGTAGCGCCGCGCGGCATGCTCGAAGTTCAGGAACGTGTAGGCGTGCGCGAGTGCGCTGCCGCTCGGAATGCGAAAATGCGCAAGCAGCGCGTCGCCCACGAGGTGCGGCGGTCTGCCCGCAGCCGCACCGGCACCGAGGTTGACGCTGGGCTCGCGGAAATGGACCGGCAGCAGTTGCGCGTGGCAGTCCGTGAAATGCAGCAGGCTGACGTTGCCGAACTTCGGAACGCCATACAGTTCGTCCGCTGCCTGCGCCTGCGACAGCGATGGCCGCAGCGAAGCGCCGGCGGCCGCCGCGAGCGCGAGAAGCCTCAGGAACTCGCGGCGATGCAAGCGGCTACTGATTCACCGGCGAGGCCGGGTCGAGCAGTAAGGCGACCAGATCCTTGATCTGTTGTTCGTTGAGCGTGCCGGCATGTCCGAGGCGAGGCATCTGCGAGCAGAGGTTGTAGGCCTTGGCGTTGTAGATCTTGCCGTACACGTACTTCTGGATCTCGGGTCCGTTGCCGCGGGTCTTGCCGAAGCCGGCGAGGCTCGGTCCGAGCGTGCCGTAGGCTTCGACCTTCGGCGCGATCTGGTGGCAGTTGTAGCAGCTGCCGCCCTCCTGAACGCCGGGCTTGTCGTTCCACATCGAGCCCCGGCCGCTCTGCGCGATCCGCTCACCCGTCTTCCAGTCACCCAGCAGGCGGCCGTCCGGGAAATTGATCGCCTTGAGCTGCGCGTCCTCGAGCCGCTTGGCCAGCTCCGCAGGCGGGTTGTCGCCGTGCTGATTGCAGACGCGCTGCAACTCGTCCAGCTCGACGCGGTTCATCTTCGCCTGGCCGTGCTCGTGGAAGTCGCGCTTGAGCACCGCGGCGATGCGCTCGAGGTCCTGCGCGGTGACGTTAGGCCGCCCTTCCATCGGCGCCTGAGTGGCGCAGCCCGCGAGCGCAGCGAAAACTGAAAGCGTCAGCAGTCGCCTCATTATTGCCTCCTCTCAGCGCTTGATCGCCGGCCAGCGGAAGGGTTCGCCCTCGGCCGCGACGGTCATGAAGTGAATGAGTGCCACGGTCGTGTCGGAACCGAAGTGTGGCTCGGGCATCCGCATCTGCCGGTAGCAGTCGTTCATGCGCCACTGCAGCGTGACGATCTTGCTCGTGGAGACCCGATAGGCCGGCCAGGTGGCCATCAGCGGCCGCGCGTACTCGGGCTTGTAGAGCACGGGGAGCTCCGACATTCGGATGCGCTTGCCTTCCTCGCCATGGCAGGAGGCGCACGAGAAGTCCCACGGTCCCGCTCGATGGAAGTAAAGCGCGCGGCCCAATTCGTGGCTCGCCTTTTCCTTCGGGTGCGACTTTCCCGGAGCGAGCTTCACGCCTTTCGAGTGGCCGGCAATGTAGGCGGACAGAAGCTCCATCTCGGAAGCCCTGTCGGCATTGCCGAACACGCGCTTGGTCGCCTCCTCGCGGCTGCGGCCCTGCAGTGTCATCATGCATTGCAGGAGCCGCGTCTCGAGGTCCATGACGCGATCGGCGTCGGGGAAGTACCGGGGCAGGGCCGCGCTTGCGCCCTTGAGAACGCCCGGGCCCATGCCGAGGTCGCACTGCTCGAGCGACACGTTCCTGGGTCCCTGCTTCTTCTTCCAGAGATCCTCGCCGCCGATCTCGTACAGCTCGATCGGAGCGCTCTCCGCCGCCATCCTCTGATACTCGGCATACGGCGACTGCTGCGCCAGCGCAAGCGACGCAGAGAACATCGCGGCAGCAGCGACCAGCGTCCGGTAGTTACGATTGCGCATTACGGTATCCCCCCCTCGGAATTCCGGAAGCAAACATGCTGCGCGCCTCCAAGCGCGCAGCGCCCGAATCGATCAGGCGATCGCCGCTTCGGTCTGGTTCTTGTCGCCCTTGTTGTCGAGCCACCCGATCTCGACCTTGTCCCCGGCCTTCGCGCCCTTGATGCGGAACGAGAACACGGGGTTGCGCGAAATCGCCTGGCTGACCTGGCCCTCGATCACCGTCTTGCCGTTCAACTTCACGGTGAGTTCCTGGATGAAATGCAGCGGAATGATCTTTCCCGCGTTGTCCTTGCGCTGTCCGGTCTCCATCGGGTGACCCATCAGCACGCGCACGTCGGCGACGTCGCCTTTGAGCGTGGCCCGGATTTTCATCGGATCTGCCATGTCAGCCTCCGCATCCGCCAATAGTGACCTTGACTTCCCTGACCGCGGTGTAGAACTTCCCGCCGGCTTCGGCCACGACCCTCACGTTGGACGATTCGCCCATCTTGACGTTGACCTTGACGAATGCCTGCGCGCCTTCGTGGAAGTCGAATTTCGCCGCCAGCGGAAACGGATTCTTCTCCACCATCACCGCAAGCGACTTCGTGTTGGGCAGGTTGCAGCTGATCTCGATCGGCACGACTGCGCCGTTCTCCGCGATCTGCGGCGCCTCGATCACGATTTCCTTGCTGTCGGTCAGGTTTGCCGCGCCGAGCGTCTTGAGCGCATCGGAAGCCGACTTTGACCCGAACGCGTCCTTGTTCCAACCCGCCGCGAGCACCTGTTCCGGCCGCAATAACCCCGAGGCAAACACGGCCGCGAGCGTGCCCGCCGCCCCTGCGCTCTTGAGCGCCTTTCTGCGATTTCGGTTCATTGCCACCCCCTCAGTGAGAAATATTATCGTCTGCGACGCAATTCGCAAAGCCCCCGGGAATGAAATGTCCTTATCTGTTCATTCGGCCGATTCGATTGCGAAGCCAAGCCCCGGAGGCGCCGCCGCGCTTTTCCTCGAGGCGCACGTCGCGGATCACCATCCCGCGATCGACCGCCTTCAGCATGTCGTAGATGGTCAACAGCCCGACCGCGACCGCAGTGAGCGCCTCCATTTCCACGCCGGTACGTCCGCGGCACTCGACCGTGGCTTCGAGGCGAATCATGCTTGCCGCCGCGTCGCTGCGGAATTCCACGGCGACCCGCGTGATTGCGATCGGATGCGCCAACGGAATCAGTTCCGGAGTGCGCTTGGCCGCTTGGATCGCGGCGACCCGCGCAATGCCGAGCACGTCGCCCTTCGCCGCCGCGCCGCGGGCGACTCGCCGCAGCGTGGCCGGTTTCATTTGGATACACCCGGACGCCACCGCGACGCGTAAGGTTTCGCTCTTGGTCGCCACATCCACCATGTGAGCGCCACCCTTGCGATCAAAATGCGTCAGGCCCTTGCGCGCCACCGTCCGCCCCGAAGGAACTCGTCCGCAGCAAAGGTATCATAGTCAAGTGCGCATACTGTTGATTCTCCTGGGTTTCGCGATTTCTCTGGGGCCGCGCGCGATGGCCCAGACGCTGCCCGATCTCGGCGACGGCGCGGGCGGAATCGTGCCGCCGCTGATCGAACGAAAGATCGGCGAAAGCATCGTCCGCGAAATTCGCGCGCGCGACCCGAGCTACCTCGACGATCGTGAGGTCACCGACTACCTCACCGATCTGGGGGGTCGGCTCACGGCAGCGATCCCGGGCGGGCACCAGGAGTTCGAGTTCTTCGTCATCCGCGACAGTTCGATCAATGCGTTCGCGCTTCCGGGTGGGTTCATCGGCGTGCACACCGGGCTACTGCTTGCGTCCGACAGCGAATCCGAGGTCGCTTCGGTCCTCGCGCACGAGATGGCGCACGTCACGCAGCGCCACATCGTGCGCATGCTCAGCGCGCAGCAGCAGATGCAGTTGCCGGCGATGATTGCCATGGCGGCGGCGCTGCTGCTTGGGCGGTCGCACCCGGACGTGGTGCAGGCTGCGGCCATGGCAGCGCAAGGAGTTGCCGTCCAGGCGCAGCTCGGCTATTCGCGCGATTACGAGCGCGAAGCCGACCGAATCGGGTTCCAGACGCTGGCGAGTGCGGGCTTCGATACTCACGCGATGGCGGCGTTCTTCGAGAAGATGCAGCGGTACACGCGGATCTACGACGACAGCCGGATTCCGGGGTATCTGCGCACGCACCCGGTCACCACCGAGCGCATCGCCGACGCACAGGCGCGCACGGGCAACCGGCAGTACCGGCAGCACCTGGACAGCCTCGAATATCACCTGGTGCGCGCCAAACTGCGCGCCGAATCCGGGGATCCTCGAGACGCCGTGACGCATTTCACGACAATCCTGCAGGACCGGCGCTTCGCCAATGAGCCGTCCACGCGCTACGGGTTGGCCGCTGCGCTGGTACGCGCGCAGCGTCCGCGCGAAGCCCTCGCGGAATTGGATCGCCTGCGTACGGTTGGGGTGACGGATCCGATGTTCGCAACGCTCACTGCGCAGGTACGAAAGGCACTCGGCGATGCGGACGGGGCGTTGGCGGCACTCAAGGAAGGTTTCACGCGATGGCCCCACCGAAGGGCGCTCGTTTACGCGTATGGGGAGGCCCTCAACCAGGCCGGCCGGCACGGCGAGGCGCTCGCGCACCTCAATGAGCAGCTGCGCCTGTACCCGCGCGACGCAAACCTGCATGAAATGCGCGCCAAGACCTACGCCGCGCTCGGCCGGCGGCTGCAGCAGCACCAGGCCCAGGCGGAAGTCTATATTTTGCGCGGCAGCCTGCCCTCCGCAATCGAGCAGTTGCAGCTTGCCCAGACTGCCGGGGACGGTGATTTCTACGAACTTTCGGCAGTCGATGCGCGACTCAAGGAACTCAAGGCGGAGCATGCCCGCGAAGTGAAGGAATCACGCCGCCGATACGCGCCTGACGGCCACGGATAAGCAACGCAATTGCATCCACTTATTGTGTAATCAGCAACATCTTGCGAGGTGCTCGAGACCGCATGTTAATTTTGTCGCAGCGCGACATTGCGTGGCGTAACCTACCGTTTCAGAACTGATTTCCCTCTATTCGAATGGCCGGTCTCGTTAGCCCCCACGGCGGTAAAGGCCTGCGTTCGTTGCTGCTCGACGGCGAGGCGCTCGCCGCGGCGCGCGCGCGCGCTGCGGGCCTGCCGAAGATTCCGGTCAGCTCGCGCGAAAAGGGCGATCTGATCATGCTCGGGGTCGGCGGATTCACGCCGCTTGCCGGTTTCATGACGCATGCCGATTGGAAGGGCGTATGCGATGACTACCGCATGGCCGATGGCCTGTTCTGGCCGATTCCGATTACGCTTTCGGCGAGCACCGAGTCGGCCGCTGGGCTGAAGACCGGGACCGAGATCGCGCTGGTCGATTCCGAAGACCGCTCGGTACTCGCGACGATGACCGTCACGGAAAAGTACGCGATCGACAAGACGCGCGAATGCACGGCCGTGTTCCGCACGAACGACGCCGAGCATCCGGGCGTCCGCATGGTGATGGAGCAGGGCGAAGTCAACCTTGCCGGTCCGGTCAAGGTTCTGTCCGACGGCGGGTTCGGGGCGACTTACGGCGAGCTTTTCATGACGCCCGCGCAGACGCGCGCCGCGTTCGAGAAACTCGGCTGGTCGAAGGTGGCCGCATTCCAGACGCGCAACCCCATGCATCGCTCGCACGAGTATCTCGCCAAGGTCGCGATCGAGACCTGCGACGGCGTGCTGGTTCACTCGCTCCTGGGAAATCTCAAGCCGGGCGACATACCGGCGGACGTGCGCACGCGCGCCATCGCGACCCTGGTGGAGAAATACTTCGTCCGGAACACGGTCGTGCAGTCGGGCTATCCGCTCGACATGCGCTACGCGGGCCCCAGGGAAGCGCTGCTGCACGCGCTGTTCCGGCAGAACTACGGCTGCTCGCACCAGATCGTCGGCCGGGACCACGCCGGAGTCGGCAGCTATTACGGGTCTTTCGACGCGCACAGGATCTTCGACGAAATCCCTGCGGGTGTGCTGGAGACCCAGCCGCTTAAAATCGACTGGACGTTCTGGTGCTACCGATGCGGCGGCATGGCCTCTGCGCGGACCTGCCCGCACGGCGACGTCGACCGGCTGCTCGTCTCGGGCACCAAGCTTCGCAAGTGGCTGTCCGAGGGCAGCGACGTGCCGCCGGAGTTCTCGCGCCCCGAGGTGCTGGAAATTCTGCGCGAGTACTACGCGAAGCTCGAGGCGCACGAAAAGGTCGAAGTGAAACTCGCGGGTCACTCCGCACGCTAGCGAATCCTAGAGGAGAAGCGAATGCCGACTTATGTTCGTACCGAAAAATGCGACGGCTGCAAGGGCCAGGACAAGACCGCCTGCATGTACATCTGTCCGCACGACCTGATGCTGCTCGACAAGGACGGCTCGCTCACGGGTCACCCCATGAAGGCCTACAACCAGGAGCCCGAACAGTGCTGGGAGTGCTATTCCTGCGTCAAGATCTGCCCGCAGAACGCGATCGAGGTGCGCCACTATGCCGACGTCGTGCCGATGGGCGCGCAGGTGCAGCCGCTGCGCGGCTCGGATTCGATCATGTGGACGATCCGGTTCAGGAACGGAACCATCAAGCGCTTCAAGTTCCCGATCCGCACCACCGCGGAGGGCTCCGCGGATCCCTACGGCGGCAAGCCCGAGGCGAACCTCGCGGAGATCGACGATCCGACGGTGCTGTTCACCAAATGGCTGCACAAAGGGGACGCCTCCCAGTTCCTGCATTCGAAATAGCGACTCACATCCATCGGGCAGACGCCGCAGGGTTCGGCGGTCCCCGGACGAAAGGAAAGAACCATGGCTGAGTACGGATTCGGAAATCCAGAGATCGTCGAGGAAGAACTCGACATTCTCATCATCGGCGGCGGCATGGCCGCCTGCGGCGCGGCGTTCGAGGTCGGCAAGTGGGCCAAGGCTTCGGGCAAGGATCTCAAGATCAAGCTCGTCGACAAGGCGGCGCTCAGCCGTTCGGGCGCGGTGGCGCAGGGGCTGTCGGCGATCAACACCTACATCGGCGACAACGACCCGTCGGATTACGTGCGGTACGTGAGAAACGACCTCATGGGCATCATCCGCGAGGACCTGGTCTACGACATCGGCCGCCACGTGGATGACTCGGTGCACAATTTCGAGGACTGGGGCCTGCCGATCTGGAAACAGCCTGGCGACGAGGGCAAGCCGCTGCGCGAGGGCGGCAAGCCGGTGCGCTCGGGACGCTGGCAGATCATGATCAACGGCGAATCCTACAAATGGATCGTCGCCGAGGCTGCGAAGAACGCGCTCGGAATGGACCGTATCCAGGAACGCACGTTCATCGTGCGCCTGATCAACGACAAGAACGATCCCACCCGGATCGCCGGCGCCGCCGGATTTTCAGTGCGCGAGCACAAGCTTTACATCTACAAGTTCAAGACCTGCCTGCTGGTGTGCGGCGGTGCGGTGAACGTGTTCCGCCCGCGCTCGGTGGGCGAGGGAACGGGGCGCGCCTGGTATCCCGTGTGGAACGCGGGCTCGACCTACTCGATGGCGGCCGAAGCCGGCGCCGAGATGACGATGATGGAAAACCGCTTCGTGCCGGCGCGCTTCAAGGACGGCTACGGCCCGGTCGGGGCGTGGTTCCTGCTTTTCAAGGCAAAAGTGATGAACGGCGCCGGTGAAGATTACAGCACGCTTCGCGCCGACATCATCAAGGACGAAAAACGCTTCGGCAAGTACGGCCAGGGCGTGCCGGGGACCTGCCTGCGGAACCACATCATGCTCGAGGAAATGATCAACGGCCGCGGTCCGATCTACATGGACACGCCGACGGCGATGAAGAAACTCGCCGAGAAAATGACGCCCAAGGAAATCAAGCACCTCGAGGCGGAGGCGTGGGAGGACTTCCTCGACATGACGATCAGCCAGTGCGGCATCTGGGCGGGCGAGAACATCGAGCCGGAGAAGCAGCCCTCCGAGATCATGCCGACCGAGCCGTACCTGCTCGGTTCGCACTCGGGTTGTGCCGGGATCTGGGTCTCGGGCCCGACCGACATACCGGGAGCGCCGAAGGAGTGGAGCTGGGGCTACCGCTCGATGACCACGGTCAAGGGACTGTTCACCGCAGGCGACGGCGTCGGTGCCTCCGGGCACAAGTTCTCCTCGGGCTCCTTTGCCGAGGGACGCATCTGCGCCAAGAGCATGGTCAAGTATTGCCTGGACAACAAGGACCTCAAGCCCGAGCTGCAGCGCGGCGCTGCCGAACTTGCGGAGGAGATTTACAAGCCGGTCAAGAACTACCTGCTGCACAAGGACTACACCACCGACATCGACATCAATCCGCATTTCATCTCGCCCAAGATGCTGCAGTTCCGGCTGCAGAAGATCATGGACGAGTACGTCGCGGGCGTGGGGACCTACTACCGCACCAACGGCAAGATGCTGGAAGTGGCCGAGGGCAAGCTCGAGATGCTGAAGGAAGACTCGCTCAAGATGCGCGCCAAGGACCTGCACGAGCTGCTGCGCGCCTGGGAGAACTTCCACCGCATCATGGCGGCCGAGGCGCACATGAAGCACATCCAGTTCCGGACGGAGACCCGTTACCCCGGTTTCTACTACCGGATGGACCACAACTACATCGACGACGAGAACTGGAAGTGCTTCAGCAACTCGACCTACGACCGCACCACGCACAAGTGGACCCTTAAGAAGGTGCCGTACGTCCAGCTGATCAAGGACTGAAAATCGGGGTCAGACCCCGAATTCTCCAAAATCGGGGTCAGACCCCGATTTCGCTCACCGACCCCCGCCCGGGCGACCGCGCGGGGGTTTTCTTTTGGTGCCAGGGCTGGCGATCCAGGGACGTCGCGCCTAACATTCGCGGGCCAATGCCGCCACCCGATTCAATCGCCGCCCTCCGCAGCGCCCATCGCGTTTCGGAAGCGGGCGCAGTAGCGAAACTGCGTTCGCTCCAGCCAGGCCGGGAAACCTCGGAACGGATTCAGGCTTATGCGATGGACTTGGCGAAGCGGGTTCGCGCCGCACCTCCCGCAGCGCTTAGCGCCGAGTCCTTCCTTCGGCAGTACGGATTGTCGACGCCGGAAGGGGTCGCGTTGATGTGTGTCGCCGAGGCCTTGCTGCGAATTCCGGATTCCGACACCGCCGATGCTCTGTTGCGCGAGAAGTTCGCGGCCGGCGAATGGGGGCAGGGCGCCGAAGCGTCCTGGGCCGCGAATGCGGCCGACTGGGCGTTGATGTTGACCGGGACGCTGGCTCGCTGGCACGACGTGGGCGAGGAACCGGTTGCGCCGTTGAAGCGCGTCGCCGCACGGCTCGGCGAACCCCTGGTGCGTGCCGCGGTGCGCCAGGCGATGCGAATTCTTGCCGGACAGTTCGTCATCGGCGAATCGATCGAAGATGCGGTGAGGCGGGCGCGGGAGCAGCCTCGATACCGCTTTTCCTACGACATGCTGGGCGAGGCGGCCCGCACCCGCGAAGACGCCGGGCGCTATTTCGCGGCGTATCTGCATGCAATTCGGAGCGCGGCCGCGGGCGACGGCGTGTCGATCAAGCTCTCGGCGCTGCACCCGCGATTCGAAGAGGGACAGCGCGGCCGGATCTTTGCCGAATTGCTGCCGCGGGTGTCCGAACTGGCGGAAACGGCGCAGCAGCGTGAAGTCGGCCTGACGCTCGACGCCGAGGAATCCGAGCGACTCGAACTCACGCTCGATCTGTTCGATGCGCTCAGTTCGAACCTGCCGATCGGCATCGCGGTGCAGGCCTACCAGAAGCGGGCGCTGGCAGTTTGCGAATGGCTTGCCGGACTCCGGCGCCGGATCTCGGTCCGCCTGGTGAAGGGCGCGTACTGGGACAGCGAGATAAAACGTGCGCAGCAACTCGGCATGACGGACTACCCCGTGTTCACGCGCAAGGCTGCAACCGACGCGTCGTACGCCGCCTGCGCCGCGATATTGCTCGGCGCGCCGAAAACCCTGTTCCCGGCGTTCGCCACGCACAATTGCCGCACGGTCGCCACGATCCTGGAACTCGCCGGCGGGCGCGAATTCGAGTTTCAGAAGCTGCGTGGCATGGGTGACGCGCTCTACGACACGCTGCTCGCGGAGCGCGAGGTTCGCTGCAGAATCTACGCGCCGGTCGGCGAGTTCAACGATTTGCTGCCTTACCTCGTGCGGCGGATGCTGGAAAACGGCGCCAATACGTCGTTCGTCCACCAGATCGCCGATCCAAAGGTGCCGCTCGCGGCGCTGGTCGCAGACCCGGTATCCGCGCTGCCGTCTCCTTGCGTGCCCGACCCGCGGATTCCGCTGCCGGGCGAACTGTATTCCGACCGTCGCAATTCGACCGGGATCGATCTTTCGCGCCGCGACGTGCTGGATGCGGTTCGCCAGCGAATCGCGGAAGACGGCGCGGTTCCGGCGACGCCAGTGGCGGATCTGCAATCGGCGATCGGACGGGCTCACGCAGCCTTCGACGGATGGTCGGTCCGCGCCCCGGAGGAGCGCGCTGCCGTTCTGGAGCGCGCGGCGGACGCGCTCGAACACCGGAGGCTCGAGTTCGTCTCGATGATCGTGCGCGAAGCGCAACGGACCTACGGTGATGCCGTGTCCGAGGTGCGCGAGGCGGCGGACTTCTGCCGCTACTACGCGCTGCAGGCGAGGAAGCATTTCGGCGGACCCCTGGTGCTGTCCGGGCCCGCGGGCGAGCGCAACGAGTTGCGCCTGCATGGACGCGGCGTGTTCGCCTGCATCTCGCCGTGGAATTTCCCGCTCGCGATCTTCACCGGGCAGGTCGCGGCCGCGCTTGCCGCCGGGAATACGGTGGTGGCAAAGCCGGCGGAGCAGACGCCGCGCACCGGATGGGAGGCGGTATCGCTCCTCCACGCGGCGGGCATCCCGCCCGATATACTCCACTGTGTCGCGGGCGAGGGCGGAACGGTCGGTGCCGCGCTGGTATCCGATCCGCGCGTCGCTGGCGTCGCGTTCACCGGTTCGCACGAGACCGCGAAACGGATTCACGCCGCGCTCGCGGCGCGACCGGGGCCGATTCCGACGCTGATCGCGGAAACCGGCGGGGTGAACGTCATGATCGTCGATGGCTCCGCGCTTCCAGAGCAGGTCATCGACGACGTCGTGGCATCGGCGTTCCAAAGCGCAGGGCAGCGGTGCTCTGCGCAGCGGGTCCTGTTCATAGAGGAAGGCTGCGTGCCTCGTGTGCTGAAGCTGCTTTCGGGCGCACTCGCAGAACTGAAGGTCGGTGATCCGCGCGATCCCGATACCGACGTCGGACCAGTGATCGACGCGCCTTCGTGCGAAGCGCTTCGTGCGCATGTCGACCGCCTGCGGGGCTCAGGCCGTCTGCTTGGAGAAGCACGTGCACCCGCGAAAGGAAATTTCGTCGCCCCGGTTGCCTTCGAGCTTGCGATCGATGAGTTGCCTGCGACCGAGATCTTCGGTCCGGTGCTTCACGTCTGCCGCTTCCGGAGGGATCGATTGAACGAAATCCTCGCGTGGATTCGCGCGAGCGGTTACGGCCTCACGTTGGGAATTCACAGCCGCATCGATACCTTCGTCGACACGGTCCTACGGTCGGCGCGGGTCGGGAACATCTACGTCAACCGCAGCATGATCGGCGCAGTGGTCGGCGTGCAGCCTTTCGGCGGCGAGGGGCTCTCGGGCACCGGACCCAAGGCCGGCGGGCCGCATTACCTGCTGCGCTTCGCCACCGAGCGGACGGTGACCATAAATACGGCGGCAGTCGGAGGGGTGACGGAGCTCCTCGATCATGGACCATGCTTGCCCTGATTGATCGTCTGCTGCACGGATCATTGTCAAGATCAGTGATGTCTTTGGGTATCGCCGCGTACCAGCGTAACCATCGGGGCAGGGGGGGGCGCTTTCTAAGAATCGCTTCGTCTGCCGCACCAAAGAATTGCGCGATGCTCGATCGCGGAGCGCGCGAGGCTGAGAACGCGGGAGACCATGCGGTGGCCCTGCATCTGTTGGAACGCGCGCTTCGGATCACGCCCGATAACGTCGATTTCTTGTCGCGTGCAGTATGTGCGCAATACGCCCTTGGCGATGCGTCGGGAGCACTGGGATTCTGCGAGAACGCGGTGGCGCGTTTTGCCGATCGCGACCCGGGATATGTGCTCATGTGCCTTCTCGCGGAGCTGCGTACCCCAGGGCCCGATTACCGCGAGAACCTTCGAGCGATCCATGCCCGAATTGTTCCGCGCACCTACGTGGAAATCGGGGTAGAGACTGGCGAATCTCTTGTGCTGGTTCGCCCCGGAACAATTGCCGTAGGAATCGACCCTGCGCCTGGCGTCCTTTACGAGCTGCCGCCGACGACCATGCTTGCGAAGCAGACGAGCGATGAATTCTTCGCCCAGAACCGGATTGCCGGATTCCTGGGCGAACTGCCGATCGATCTCGCGTTCATCGACGGTATGCACCTGTTCGAGCACGTATTGCGCGATTTCATCAATTGTGAGCGACACTGTACTGTCGAATCCTCTATCCTGCTCGACGACTGCTGGCCGCTCGACGCACGGACTGCCTCGAGGGAGCGCGTCACGCAGTTCTGGAACGGGGATGTCTGGCGGATGATCCCGGCGCTCAGGAAACATCGGACCGACCTACGCATTCACACGATCGCGACCTCACCTGCCGGCTTGTGCGTAATTCGAGGGCTCGATCCGAATTCGCGTGTTCTGGCCGATCGGTATGACGAGATCGTCCGAGAGTTTCGCGAGTTCGATTACGCGACGTTCGAACGAGATCGCGATGCGTACTTGAATCCGTGTCCCAACGACGCTGAGAGTCTCGCGCGAATCCTGAGCTGACCGGTGCGACGCCGCCGGCGTCAGGCGAAGTAGCGACCGGGAGTGAAATCCGCGAGCGGCTTGCCGCTCGGTTTGAGGATCGCGTTGACGCGGGCCACGGTATTGGCGCCCACGGTCATGCGGCCCTCGGTGAAGATGACGCTCTTTCCAGCGCGCAACACTTCGGCGCGTCCTTCCAGCCAGTCTCCTTCCATCACCGGGCCGACGAAGTCGATGTCCAGGCTCACCGTGAGCAGGAACTGCCCGAGTTTCGACTGCACGTTGGTTCCGAGCAGAAGCAGCATGTCGGCGAGCGTCGCGAGCATTCCGCCGTGGCAGGCCATCATCGGGTTGCAGTGCTTGCGTTCGCAGAGGAATCCCAGCACGAAGCGCTCGCCGTCCATGCGTCCGTAGAGCGGGCCGTTCGCCTCGACGAACGGGTTGCGCGGCAGGTTGAGGAGCCGGAAGTCGCGGGGAACCGCCATTGCCGCGTGCGTCACTTGCGTTGCTCGAAAAACGCCGCCACGGCCTCGTCGTGCTCGGGCGTGTGGTGCGCGAGCGCCTGCAACGCGGCCGAGAGCTGCAGCGCTTCCTCGAGCCCCACGGTCTGCGCCTGCCGCAGCAGGCGCTTGATCATTCGGAGCGCGGGCGCCGGGTTGGCGGCGATGCGCGTCGCGAGCTCGAGCGCGGTCGGCATCAGCAGGTCCTGCGGAACGACGCGGATCACGAGGCCGATCGCAAGTGCCGTCTGCGCGTCGATCACGTCGCCCGTGAAACTCAGCTCGGCGGCGCGCTGGTAGCCGATTGCACGCTGCAGCAGCCACGCGCCACCGTCGCCCGGCACGATGCCCAGCTTGACGAAACTCTCGGCGAAGCGCGCGCTCTCCGAAGCGATTCGGATGTCGCACATGCAGGCGAGATCGCAGCCAGCGCCGATCGCCGGCCCGTTGACCGCGGCGATCGTCGGCACCTCGAGATGGTGCAAGGCGAGCGGAATTCGCTGGATTCCCGCGGTGTAGCCCTGCGCGATCGTGTAGGGGCTCCCGGAGGCGATACCGCGCTTGTCGCGCATGTCCTTGACGTTGCCGCCGGCCGAGAATGCGGTACCCGCTCCAGTCAGAATCACGACCTTCACCGACTCGTCGCGCCGGATCCGGTCGCAGCAGGCGACCAACTCCTCCCATTGCGACTGCGTGGAGAGCGCGTTGCGCTCGCGCGGGCGGTTGAGCGTCAGCGTGACGACGCCATGGTCTCGCTCGTACAGCACGAATTCGGTCATTCGGAATCTCCGCCTTTCATCAGGGAGGTCAGGCCTGGCCACAGGCCGTTCGCAGCGATTGCCAAAGCGCCCAGGCGCTCCGCGCAACGCAGTTCGCCGCCGCACAGGGCGTGCAGGTGGTCGCGCCAGCGCAGCAGGTCGAGGCTGTGCCGGTGCAGCGCGTACTCGCGCGTGAAGCCGATCGCGCCGTGCACCTGGTGGCAGACGTCATATACCACGTCCACGCCACGCCCGGCGACGATCGCCGCGGCGTCGAGCAGAGCCGGGAGCCGTGCGCTGGCGCCGCCCTCGGCAACCATGCAGGCGAGCGCGAGGTCGGTGATCGCAACCGATGCGGCCACCTCCTCCGCCGCGATCGCCAGGCTGTGCTGGATTGCCTGGAACCTGGCCAGCGGCCGTCCGAACTGCTTTCGCTGTTGCACGTAGCCAAGCGACAGTTCCAATGCCGCCTGCATGGCCGAGCTGATCTGAAGGCAGCGGCCGAGTGCGAGTGCAGCCGCGGCGTTCGTATCCGGGGGCGCATCGGATCTTGCCGTGCAGACATACTCGGAGGGATCTCCGCCAATGCTCGCTTCACGGTCCCCGGTCGCCAAGAGCAATGCCATGTCCACCGGAACCGCAAAGCGCGCCTGCGCCCGGATGATGACCGCCGCATCGGGCCAGGCATCACGCGTGTCGGGGGCGGGCAGCGCGTCTGCGAATCCAAGATCGACGACCGTCCGCAACAACGACCGGCGCCGTTCCGGTTCGTCGGCGGCCGGCCCCGACCCGTGCCGGTACCACCGTTCCGCAAGATCGGAAAAGGCGCGCCTGGCCGCGTCCTCGAGCGTTGCATCGAAGGCGAGTACCGGCTGCACGATCCTGATGTCCGGCGCCGGCATCAGCGCAACCCCAGGCCGCGCGCCACGATGCCGCGAAGTATTTCCCGGGTCCCGCCGCGCAGTGTCCAGGAAGGCGCGTAGAGCGTCGCCTCGGCAAGCGCTCCGAGGTATTCGGCGCTCGGAGGATGAAGTTCAGTTTTCAGCGCACGAAAGACGCCGATCTGCTCGCGCTCGAATGCGCTCCCCAGGTCCTTGATCAGAGCAGCCTCGAGGTCGGGCGTTTCCCCGTTCTGCAGAAGCGCGGCGACCGTAATCGACATGCTGCGCAGCGCGATCAACTTGGCGCAGGCTCGGCCGAGGGCCTCCAGCAAGCGCGGCGAGGCGTCCCTGCCGGCGCAACGCAGCGTTGCTTCGAGCAGACGGATGCAGCTCAAGTAGCGCTCCGGCCCGCTGCGCTCATACGCAAGTTCGCTCGTCACCTGGCGCCAGCCGTTGCCGGGTTCGCCGACGAGCCGATCCTCGGCGACGAAGGTGCCGTCGAATATCACCTCGTTGAACTCGCGCTGCCCGGCCATGTTGACGATGGGGCGCACGGTCACGTCGCTTGCCTTCAGGTCGACGATGAACTGCGACAGGCCCTCGTGGCGCGACTCGCCGGCGTCCCCGGTTCGCGCGAGGACGATTGCATAATGGTTGAGGTGCGCGAACGTCGTCCAGACCTTTTGCCCCACGATCCGCCAGCCCCCATCGACCCTGGTGGCGCGCGTGCGTATCGAAGCGAGATCCGAGCCGGAGTCCGGTTCGCTCATGCCGATCGAAAAAAAGATCTCGCCGCGCGCGATACGCGGAACGAATTCGCGGCGCTGGGACTCGCTGCCGTAACGCAGCAGCAGCGGCCCGCTTTGGCGGTCGGCGATCCAATGTGCGGCGACCGGCGCGTTGGCGGCGAGCAGCTCCTCGGTCAGCGCGAGCCTCTCGAGCGCGCTGCGCTCGTGGCCGCCGTATTGCTCCGGCCACGTCATGCCGAGCCAGCCGCGCTCGCCGAGCCGCCGCGAAAACGACGGATCGTAGTGCGTCGCGAAATCGCCCCCGGGCCGCCACAGTCCTGCAGCTCTCTCCTCCGCGAGGAATGCGCGCACGTCGCGGCGCAGCGCCTCGGCTTCCGGTGGAAACTCGAACGTTGGAAAGTGGAAGACCACGGCCGGCATTCTGGCTGAATCGCTTTGCGGCAGCGGCTCTTACGGAAGATCTAGCAGCGTCTTGGCGTAAGGGCTGGGTGCCGCAGCAAATGCAAGAGCTCTAATTTCACGGCCTCCAGCCGCAACGTACACGATCGGAAAACCGCTGTCCTGCAGGACTCCGATCAGCGATTTCTCGGTAAATCCGGTCTTGTGTGCGTAAAAATCGTTCCCGCTGCGCGCGATTTCCACGCCGTAGCCATAAATTACGTCGCGTACCGTGATCGGTCCCGCGGGAGAGACGTACAGCACGTCTTCGATGTCGAGTTTGCGCTCGACGGCCTCCTGCATTACCGCGCCGACGTTCGGAACGATGATGTCCGCGAATCCGCCCTCCTTCAGCACGTGGCGGAAACCCGCGAGCACTCGCGGCACTTCGTGCGGATAGTAGTGCTCAAGGTTGTGCGAGCAGTAGACCGAGTCGTACTGTTCGCGCGGCAGGCGCTGCAACTCGCGCGCATCGCACAGTACGTCGGGACGCACGGCCGGATCGATGTCGAGCAGATCGTGCTGCCAGCCCGCGTAGTACCGAGGGAGAGGAATTTCCTTCTTGTTGCCTCCGACGTTCAGCACCCGCTTCACGCTCGCGCCTCCATTGGGCTCGCCTCCTCGATCATTTGCCACGGATTCTGCCTGATTTCCAGGCAATTCGAGGACCATCGAAATGCTCAAACCGGGACTTCGTGTGCAATCGCCAGATCCGCAAGCCATGGCGGACCGGCCAGGCGCGAACCCGGGAGGAGAAACGCTTGTCGCCGGAAACCCAAGAAGATCTCGCAGAACTGCGACTCTGCCGTCTCAGAGCGTGCAATGACGTCGTTCCGCAGATGGCCGCGGAACTCAGCTCGGCGCTCGGCGTGGCCGCATCGCGCGGCCGATGCGCCGCGCGCGAGCCGCCACCCGATGCTTCTCGCGAAACGCGGTCAAGGCATTTCGCCGGTAGCCATGCAAATGCCGACGAGCGGCACGCACCACGATCCGGTCATTCTGTCGTGATCGAGGGCTCCACGTAGCGCAGAGGTGCGATGCTGCCGTAGGCGACCTCTTCGGGCGGCGTGCGTTGTCTCTTCTCAATCACCACCACGCCGTCATAGAAATGAAGCGAGTCGGTGGTCCGTGTGAATTCATCCGGCGCCAACGCCGTTCGATCGCGGCTGTTAAACGCGTTCAGTTGATCGATGAGGGATTTGGCCAGTTCGATGAAGGTTCCCGGCCTGCGGAGCCCGCCACCAAAACGTGGTGCGTACGAGGTATGCGTGTCTTCGCACAGATAGATGCCGTCCGACCGGAGGCGAGGATAGAGTTCCGCGAAAGTCGCAGTCTGCTGATGCATGTGATGCCCGCCATCGTCGACGAGGATGGCGAATCCCGGATATCGATCGGCCAACGAACGCAGGAACGACCGGTCACCTTGGTCACCGATCACGACATCAATGCCCGGCTCCGCGAACTGCTGGCAATCCGGATTGATGTCCACACCGACAATCGTCGCCTGCGGTCCGAGGTAATCGCGCCACATTCTGAGCGATCCTCCATTGAAGACGCCGATTTCGATCATCGTCAACGATTGTCCCCGGAGGTCGGCGAAATGCCGATGATAGATGTCGAAATAGTGTCGCCATCGGTCGACGAGGCGGCCCCCCGGGTTGGCTTCGAGGTATGCGACGAGGGGGTTCGCGAATCGCTCACCGTGGAGTCGCTCCGTCAGGGAGCGCCTGCCGCAGAGCAGGTCGCAGATCAGTTGCTTGAGAATGCTCATCATCGTCCGAGTCAAGTGTTCTCGCCAATCCGGACCTGGAACTCCGTCGGGTCTATCTCAAATCGTTGCCGGGCCAAGGTCGCGGTGAATCCGTTCCCGCTCGACGGCCGGCGCGTTCCGCTTGGAACCAACGCTCAATAGAGTGATCTCCGGCTTTGACTCCGTCAATTGCCAGATCCATGGCGGGCGATGGTTGGCCTGAAGTCCGCTGGCCGAGGGTCCGCCATACGCGCTCGCCCGCACGCAACAGGTAATCCCGGCGCTTCGTTGCGCCATCGGTCGCTCACGCCATCATCGGCAACCGCCGTCGCATCCAGGCCGAACTGGTGCCGCCGTAGACTTCCAAGCTCAATCGGGTCGATCTGATTCGGGTCCACACCGACAACCACGCACCCGCAAACTATGCGCCGCTCGAGTTTCAAGACCTGGCGATGCAGACCGATCCGTCAGTCCTCGCCATCAGCAACGACCAGCCATTGTTGCGTTCGTTCCTCCGGCTCTGCGCGCTTTCCTTTCGCCCAAAATAGGACATGACCTGTGCAGTGCTCGTCAGTCGCGCAGGCAGAGCCACGCCCTGTGAGGTGCGTACCAGTCCGCCGGGAGCCAGTTTTCCCGATACGGAATCTCGACAATCCTGCGAAATCCCATCAGTTCCATCGATTTTCGGAACAGCCCCCGCGAGATCCGCGTATTGTCGTCGAACCCGAACGGAAACGTGCGTGTAGTAAAGGCGAAACGGTTGGGTTCGTTGTACGCGACGAGGTAGTCGTCGGTGTCGAGCATCTGGCCCCAGAAGAAAATCGCCTCTTTCGCGACGGAGCCGAGAAACGCAAGGAAATTGAGCGGATCGGGCAGGTGGCACATGACCGCACTCGCCACGACGACGTCGAATCGCTTGCCGGCCTTTGCATTGCGCGAATCCGGAGAGTACGTGCGGTTGAGAAAGGAAACCGACGTTCCCGTAATGCTGTTGAGGAGCTTGATCGAGGCCCAATGCTGCGGACGCCGATCCATGCCGGCGCAGCCGCGCATGCCGAGCTGCTCCGCACGAACCGGGTAATAGCCGTTGTTGCATCCCACGTCGAGGAGCGACCCGCCCGGAAATCGCCGCGCGATCGCGCCGACGAAATCGTCGTACATCGCGCGCAAGCGGCCGTTCGCGTCGGCCGCGCGATCCCAGATTTCCGGGGCGATCCGACCGCGCCGGAACACGAACTTGTGGAACCGGTCGTCGCGCGGATCGGCGCTGTGCAGCCAGCTGTAGGCGACCCCGGTCTGGATGTCGTCCGTGATGATGAAAGGCTGGTAGTTCAGCGTCGCGACTGCTGCATTGATGAGCAGGCTCGACGGCGAGTATGGGCGGAGGTCCAACTAGGTTTTCCTTGCAGTTTCGAATGCGTAAGCATTCTAGCCGGTGCCTTGGGCGGGGGAGTTTGGCTCTGCTTTGCATGCCCCTAGCGACACCAACAGCGACCGACGCTGATATGAACGGTCCTATATTCTTCGCGGATGCAGGTGTGCCGTGTCGGCCGCACCTCTCAGGTTCGTCTGTCTATGAAATCTAGAATGGCACCGTAGACGGATCGGACCGCGCCAAGAATTCCTGCTCGACGCATCAGTTGCGCGAATCTCGCGTGGAGTGCCACCGCATGGCGAACCCATCTAGGCAGCGCCGTTTCCTCATACCGCTCAGCATAAAAAGTCGTTTCCATACGATTGGCGAACTCCCCGTCGAGATGGTGGTGGTTCAGTTTCGGTGCGATGACCGCTTGCCGAGCAGGCGCGCGACGCTGCCATGCAGAGCGGATGCGTTCAAGAGTTACCGCGCCTTCGAGGAACTCCCTACGCAGACGCTCAGTAACGGAGGGGGAGTCGGCGTGAAATTCGATTTCCTGGCAAGCGCGCATGAAATATACGCCCATCACGAACGCCCAAACCGTTTCCCGTTCATCGGTGCCGAGCCCTACGTCTTCGAGGAACGCGCGAACCGCCATTCGCAACGGATCGCTGTTCGGACCCTTGTCTATGCAATATGCGAGGGTGTCGAGCCAGGAGTAATCCAAAAAAGCCTCACGCATTGCGGACGCGCGAAAATAGGCGAGAAGAATTCGCAACGCACCAACTGGGCCAGGCCAGTCCGTGCACAGTTCCCTGATGTCAGAAACCACCTGATCCACCGCTCGTCCGCCTGGAAGGTAGTTCGCGATGTGGTCTTCGGTCAATGTGAAATGCACTTCGAGGGTTTGGGTATCCAGAGATCGCGCCATTGAAGACAAGCAGCCGTCGTCAACTACCGACCTAGCCTCCGGACAAAGTGCGATGAAGCGTTGCGCGTGGTTGGTCGCGGAACGCGTCCAAGTGACGCGCTCAACTGCAAGGCTGATGCCTCGTAGCCCCCGCAGAACTCCACCCAAGTCGCGAAGCTGCTGCGTGACGACACGATGAAACGAGCGGATCGATCGCTCTGGTCCCGATACGGCACGCGCCAACTGGATCTCGAAGTTAGGTCCCTCGATGGCTTCAAAGAAGATTACGCGGACCCCGCCGATTTCTTTCGTCCCGTAAATCTGCGGAAAAATATGCTGCCTGAGCCGCCGATTCGCTGTCTGCTGCAGTTCGGCGCACTCCGCAATCGCCTTCGGCGTAATCGTCGATCCCATGATCTTGCTAACCAGGAGCGGGCAATTGCTGTCAGGTGCGAACCAGAAGATTACTGTTCCAACTTGGCCGCTTGCGAGTTCGCGAACCGGGCGATCCAATTCTGGATTCGCCCGCAGCATAGGCCGTAGCCGACCTTTGATACCAGGCAAGCCGATATTCCAGGCAGCACGATTCTCGAGGATATGGTTCTGGATTACGTCCAGCATGGCGACCGCGCTATGTCGAGCAGGCCACAAATCCGAAATCGCGCACCGCGTGCGTCATGTGCGCCGGCGGCGCGAATCGGAGATATGTGTATAGGTCCCTCTGCATGCGGCTGCCATACTGACGCGGATCAAGAAACTCTTCCGTGAACCAGCGCGCTGCGGCAGGGTGATCGGCCGGCACGAGCGCGTTGGGCAGTCTATAGTTTGGATAAAGCCAATACGGTTCGACTTGCGCGAAACCGGCTTCGTTCAACAGAGCCAAGTACTCCTGCAGCGTATACGTCCATTCGAGGAAAGGTGTGCCTCGCGTCTCTCGGGAATATCGGTCGGATGCCTCGCGATCCATGAGCGAAATGTAGCGCAGCCGCGCGTGCGGCTCAGGGAAGCCGAGGTAATAGGCGAAATAGTGGCGATTTTCGATCGCCAGGTATAGACGACCGTATGGCTTAAGCACGCGCTTCGCTTCGCGCAGCGCGGCAAGCTGGCTTTCACGTGGATTGGAGTCGGGGAAATCTACTGGTACCCACTCCAGCACGCCGATCAACGTCACTACGTCGGCGACGCCGTTCGCAAGCGGCAGTTGACAGGCCTCTGCGACGATGCTGTCGAGCGATTCCAGACCGGATTGCGCGGAGCGGATCGCAACAAATGCAGCATCGACGTACGAGCGATCGATAGCGATCACGTCGCAAGTCGCCGCGAGCTGGCAGGCCACGCCGCCCGTTCCGGCGCCGATATCGACCACAAGGCTGGCGCCTGTCACGCCCACTACATGGCGCCACGACACACGATTCGGAGCTACTGCTTCGGCCACACGATCGGGCTCGCCTGCGATCTGAATCGTTCGTAAGGCAGACTGCCAGCCACGCTGACGGACCATTTCCAGAAACGGTTTCGGGTCACCGTACGAGCGTTTCATCGTGCCGACAAACCCCGGTGCTTCAGTGGCACGCCGCGCAAGAACCGGAACACCGTCTCTGACTGGGTACCCAAATCTGCAAGCGGTGCAGGTCCAGCGATCTGCATGACGCGTTAGTCCGCCGCGGCACTCGGGGCAGGCGTAGACGTCCAGCCACCGGCCCTTCGTGACCGTGGGTATCATCTCAGGCCTCGCTCCAGCGGTTTCCGAATCCAGACACGGGCATCATTCATGCGCCGTCCACCCGTGTTGGCCTTAGGATCCATCTCGCAAAGGTGCGTGCAGCGAACCAAATGGCAAGCCGCAGTGACCATTGCAACGGTAACTCGCGATCGCCCAGAGTGGCCCGCGTTAGGTGAGATTCGTTGTCTGCGGCTGACCGCGATGGCCGCGCTGCTGGCGCCGGTTCGCGCAAAACGGTCGCAAGTAGCTTCGCGGCCGCTTCACTGCGCAGATCGCGCAACCCGAGAAAGACGTTGTCGTCGGCAAAACGGTTGCGCTCAGAATAGGTTTGGTCGAACCTCGACTTGCCAGTTCGATAATGCATGTGCTCGAAAACGACGTCCTGTAGGTAGAGTAGCCGCCTTTGCCCGGCACGTTCTAGCCGTTTGAACACGTCCATTAAATGATAATCAATGAATGCGCCGTGGTACATGGATGGAAATGGTTCACCAATCAGCGTGCATGTCTTTCTCGACAAGATCGGAAACGTACAAAGTTTGCGACCCTTCAGCAGGTCATTCGGATAGGCCAAGTAAATTTGATCCTCAATTGACGTGTGCGTATCTCGGATCACGTTGTCCCATCCATTCGTGCGGACCACGATGTCATCATTCGTGAGAATGACAATCTCTCCGGATGACGCCGCGAGGCAGGCGGAATTGCATTGACCCATTGAAATTCGCGGCCCGACAAGTCGTCGCACACGTAAGCCTGGACAAGTAATTCTGTGGCTCGCCGGGTCGTCGTCATCGGCATAGATCACTATCTCCACATCCTGCGGCGAGCATGCGCAATCAAGAGCGCTGCGCAGGAATCGTTCCGCGAGTTGCGCCCTTCCGCGTGTCGGTAGGAGCAGCGAAATGAGTGCGCTCATTTGCCCGGTGAGATCGCCTTCGGCCGATTTGCGGTAAGCGTAGCGTAGTAATCGATGACCGGTCCAATGGGGCCATGCGCTGCCACGGCCCCCGAATCCAGGCATAAACCAAATTCGCAGAGCCGCGTGAGTGCTTCCATATTGTGTGACACGATGACCAAGGATCCGCCGCTTGCTTTGAAAGCGAATAGCATTTCGTGGCATTTGTCCTGGAAACGCGCGTCGCCCACGGCGAGAACCTCGTCGACGAGCAGCACATCCGCGGGCGAATGCGCGATTATTGAAAAACCGAGACGCGCGATCATTCCCGCGGAGTACGTGCGTAGTGGTTCGTCGACAGCGTCTCCCAGTTCGGAAAAATGCGCTACGCGGTCGTAGCGCTCGCGGATTTCGCGCAATCGCATACCAAGGATGGACCCGAACAAGCGAACGTTCTCGCGCCCAGTCAGCTCGGGGTGAAAGCCGGCACCAATTTCGATCAGTGATGCGACGCGCCCGTGGATAGACAGTGCGCCACGATCAGGCAACAGACTGCCCAGTAGCAACGAGAGCAGAGTCGTCTTGCCGCTACCATTGTGCCCTACGATTCCAAACGCTTGGCCACGCCGAACTTCGAACGACACGTTCTGCAGCGCCCAGTGTCGTGCAAATCGACTATCTGGCGCGCGCGGCGTGAGCAATGCCGCCTTGATGCCGAGTCGGGGTCGTCTGCGATACGACTTCCATATACCCTGGCATTGCACCGCGAGCGTCACAGCAGTTCTCCGAGTCGCGGACCGAGCTTTCGGTAGATAAGCGCAGCCGCTGCGGCGAACGCGGAACTCCATCCGAGCAGGGTGGCGACGTCAAGTAGATCAAGCCGGCCATGCAGGAACACGCTGCGCCACCCGTCGATTAGCAAATGCAGTGGGCTAAATGCAAACCAGGGGCGCCAGGAGATCGGCACCATATCGATGGTGTAGACCATCGGTGTCACAAAGAACAAAAGAGTGAATCCGATGCCAGCTAGGTGCCCGATGTCCCTTACGTAGACGTTTGTAATGGCGAAGGTATAGGCCAGCGGGTATGCAAACGCCATCTGCGTGGCAAGCATCAGGGGTATCTGCCACATCCAGGAGGCCTTGGGGCCGATTTCGCCTGCGTACCAGAGAAAGGCGAGAATCACGGGAAGCGCAAACAGGAAATGGACAAGTTCGTGTGCGACGTTGCTCAATGGCAGGATTGCCTGTGGAAACCGCACTTTTTTCACCAGAAAGGCGTTGCCCTCGAAGCTGTGGCTCGCGTGCACCACACTAGAGCTGAGCCAGACCCAAGGAAACATGCCCGTGATCAGGTAGAGGGAGTAGTTCTCCACCTGCACGCGCATCACGTATTTGAACGCGAACCAGTATACGAATGCGAACGCAAAAGGGTTAGCGAGCGCCCAGACGTAGCCGAGCACACTGCTCTTGTACCGCACCTTCAGTTCCTTCACGACCAGCAGGTAAAGCAGCTCCAGCGCGTGTGCGGTGCGGTTGAACTCGACCTGCACAGCAGGGGGTCGTGACGAAGTCACCGTATCGGTCCTTGCGACACCGTCATACCACGATCAGCCGGTTCGCGACGGGACGCCCGGCTGCGGCCGCGTAGCAACGCCAGTAAAGCGCGCGTGTGAGGACTGCGCGCGCGGATTCGGGACCGCGCTCCAAATCGTCGAACAACGCCATGACCTGCGCCATGGAGTAGACGCGCTGCAGCCTCACCGCGGGGACGATGCGCAAGCGCCTCAGAAGGTGCAGAAAGGTGGCTGCGCGCAAACCCTCGACAATGACTGAAGTGTCGGGACCGACGTGTTGCAGATTCGGTACGAGATCGCCCAGTGCTTCGGAAACTTGGCGGCCTTCTGCCACGAATTGAATGCCACGCCGTCCGACGTGCGCGACGAACGCCCGCAGGTGCTGCCGTGCGAGCGCGAGGACCGCACGCGGCCCACGCAACGCTCGGTAAATCACGCGTACTGCGGTGCTCGGTACCTGCCATCCGTAGACGAAGAGCCTTGCGATCGCCAACCCTATTGCCACCCGGCGCGGCGTATTGCGGTCGATCTCTGCTTCAAGCGCGGCGCGCGAGTCACCCTCGGCATAGTTGCGGTAATGCGCTGCGCTCCGCCCGCGGTGCGGATCGAGCGGCAGGTGCGCGTAAAAACTCTTTCCGTCGCGATAGATCGCGAAACCCTTGTAACTCCCGACATGCAAATCTCCCTCGTCGATGCTCGCCGGCGCAGCGCCCCGCTCGAGTGCGTCGCGTGCCCACGCCTCGGCGGCTTCGGGACGGATCAGGCAGCCAAGCAGCTCTTCCTGCGGCGTGGCTGGCGCTTCGCGGAGCCTGCGGATCGCCGGGTTCTCCCGCAGCGGGCGCACCCGGCCCGAGGTGAGCGCCGCGAGCGCGGTCGTCGAGACGTGCCGGCCGTCGTGCGGTCCGAGGTAGTTGTCGACGCCCGCCTGTCCCGGGTGCCAGGTGTGGTACATGAACTCGGTCTGGTGCCAGCGTTCGCGTCTTCCGGAATTGACCAGACGGAATGTCATGTCATACGGGCCGCAGATATGCCCTGCGAAATCGATGTGCTCGTCGGCGCCGCCGATCTCGACCAGGTCGCTGCGCAAGGCGCACATGCAGGCGCCGTAATTGCGCGTGTGGATCGGGTCCTCCTCGTCGGCGACTCCGGCGGTCCTTCCGCCCGCATTGTTGATGCAACCGGGACCGAGCACCGCCTCGATGCTCGGGAAATTGAATGGATAGAGGTCCCGGCGGTTGTTGCGGAACTGGTCCAGGTGCAGCACCAGGGCGGGCTCCCGGGCGAAAGCGTCGGAAATCGTGCGGATGAACGCGGGCGTGACGATCGCGTCGGAATCGCAGACCACGCAAATGCGGCCGCGCGCGAGCACGATCCCGGCGTTGTACATGAGGTGCTTGTGGTAATAGCAGGATTCCGGCATCTCGAGCAGCGCCCACGTGTCCACCTGGTCCGCGAAGCGGCGGATCGCGTCGGACTCGCGCGAGTAGTATTCCAGCACCAGCACCTCGAAGCGCGCGCGCGGCACATCCTGCTGCGCGAGATAGTGAAGCAGGTGAAAGCTCTCGCGCACGCTCCAGTCGAGCAGGATCAGGGAAATCTCGGGGTCCGCGCGCGCGCTCCGCTTGAGGAACCGCACCCTAGAGGTTTCCGTAAACCGAATTGCGGATCATCCTGTAGCCTTTGATCAGTTCGCCGATGCCGCGATCGAGCGAATGCCCGGCCCGAAAGCCGGTCGCCTCAATTTTCGCGTTCGAAACGATGTAGTTTCGCTGGTCCGGATCCTTGCCTACCGGTGCCTCGACGAACACGAAGTCCGGCAGGCGGCGCCGGATCGCCTCGCACAACTCGCGCTTGGACACGTTGGCGTCCGACAGGCCGACATTGTAAATCTGGCCGCGCAGGCGCTCGAAGTTCGAAAGGCCGTGCAGGAACACGCCGGCCACGTCCCGCACGTGGATGTAGTTACGTTTGAAATCCGCCTCGAACAGCACGACGAACCGGTCGTGAACCGCTCTGTAGGTGAAGTCGTTCACCAACAGGTCGATGCGCATGCGCGGCGACATCCCGAACACGGTCGCCAGCCGGAAGCTGACCGCGCTGGGATGCTGCATCAGCTGCCGCTCGACCTCGACCTTTTCGATCGCGTAGCGCGAGATCGGGCGCAGCGGCGACTCCTCGTCGCAGAAATTGCTAGCGTCGCCCGTGCCGTAGGCGCTATTGGTCGTCGGCATGAGCACCATCTGCGCGGGCGAAAGCCACCGCAGCATCGCAAGGATCGCGTCGCGGTTGGTCGTCGTCGCGCCCACCGGGTCGCGCTCGCAGATCGGCGCGCCTACCAGAGCTGCCAGCGGAATGACCGCATCCGCGTTCTTGAGCAGGGGCGCCACGGTGGCTTCGACCCGCACGTCGCCTCGCACGACATCAAAGCGCGGGTGGTTGCAGACGTGGTTCAGGCTCGCCTGCCGGAACAGGAAATTGTCGAGCACCGTCACCGTATGCCCAGCGTCGAGCAGCGCCGGCACGAGAGTCGAGCCGAGATACCCGGCGCCGCCTGTAACGAGAATCTTCAGGCCCATGTTTGATCGTCCTTTACCGGTCTGGAGCGAGTGGGCTGGCAGAGACTACGGCGGCGGCGCGCGCATAATCCTCCGGCAGTCCGATGTCGATGAATGGCTCCTCGCTTTCACGGCCGATCATGTGCCATCCGTCGCGCAGCGCACCCGGCAGCAGTTCGGTTTCGAGGCTCATCTGGCTGCCGCTAGACCAGGGCACGTCATTCAGCGCGGCGCGGCGGAACAGGTATACGCCACCGTTGACCAGCGCCGTTTCGCCGCTTGGAGTCGCATCGAGCGAGAGTACCTCGCCGTCTTCGCCGAGCCTCACCCCGAGGTAACGTCTGGTGTTCGTCGAGCGGTACAGCGAAAGGCTGCAGTCTGCCGCCGCACCGCGATGTGCCGACAGGAACGCCTGCAGACGGACCGCAAAGAAGGTGTCACCATTCAGCACCAGCAGATCCTCGCCGTGAACATTCTCGAGCGCGTGCAGCAGACCGCCGCCGGTGCCCAGCGGTTCGGTCTCGACGGCGCAGGCGACGCGCGCGCCGCGCCAGACGCTGCCGAAGTGGTCCGCGATCCGTTCGGCCCGGTAACCCACCGACAGCACGAACCGCTCGATTCCCTGCGCGATCCAATATGCGAGCAGCCACTCGAGGAACGGCCGCCCGCCGACGGGCGCCATCGGCTTCGGCACGTCCGCCACGGCGGCGCGCAGCCGCGTGCCGAGGCCTCCCGCGAGAACGATCGCTTCGATCGACAAGCGCGCCGCCTCACGCGGCCGCCAGATCGAGCACGCTGCGCAGGCGCTCGATCTGGGCACGAAGGTCACGCGGGTGGTTGCCGACGAAGAAACCCCGGTCGTGCGCGACGTTGGCGTTCACGATTTCGCCTGCGCAATCGTAATCGAAGTAGCGGAGGACGTCGTGCCGCAGGAAACATCCGCCGGTGATGATGCGGTAGCCGATGTCGGCGCGCTTGAGCGCCTCCAGGACCCGGTTGCGGTCCAGGCGCAGCGCAGGATTCAGGATGACCGTGAAACAGAACCAGGAACTTCGCCCGTTCTCGCGCTGGATGATGAACCGCTCGTCGCCGTGCATCAGCGAGACGAACAACTCCGCGTTCGCGCGCCGCGCTTCGAGCATTCGGTCGAGTTTCTTCAGCTGCTCCACGCCGATGGCGCCCGAAAGCTCCAGCGGGCGCACGTTGTAGCCCGGCAGGATGAACCGGTAGGCCTCGAAGAAATCGTCGTTGCGCGGTTCGTAAATGCCGGATTCGACCGGTACGTCCCGGGTCCAGCCGTGGGCGCGCAGGCTGAGCGCCAGGTGGTATAGCTCGCTGCGGTCGGTGACCAGCAGGCCGCCTTCCATCGTCGAGATGTGGTGCGAGTAGAACGTGCTGAAGGTTCCGATATCGCCGTAGGTTCCGCACCATCGGCCGCCGAGCGTCGCCCCCATGGACTCGCAGTTGTCCTCGAACAGGATCAGTCCGTGCCGGTCGCAGAACGCGCGCAGCCGATCGAGCGCGCAGGGATTGCCGAGGATGCTTACCGCAACCACCATCCTCGTGCGCGGCGTGAGCGCAGCTTCCAGTCGCGACCAGTCGATGTTGAGCGTATCGAGCTCGATATCCACGAAGCGGAGCCGCAATCCATATTGCTGCAGCGGGTAATAGGTCGTCGCCCACGACAGCGCCGGGACGATCACTTCGTCTCCGCGCTGCAGGGGCCGAACCTTCAGGTGGCACAGGGCGGCGATGCCGATCAGGTTCGCCGCGGAGCCCGAGCTGACCATGAGCGCGTGGCGGACGCCGAATTTGCTCGCGAATTCCTGCTCGAACCGACGGACGTTTTCGCCCATGGTGAGGCGGCCGGAGTCGATGACGCGGTGCATCGCGTCGACCTCCTCGCGGCCCCAGGAGCTGCCTGCCAGATCGTAGAAGAGTTCGGTCATCTCGTTCGCACCGGCGATCAGGAAACCATCTCGCGGATCGCGGCGCCGATCCGTTGCGCGTCCGGGTAGTAGACCTGCTCGAGCGCGTATCCAGCGGGCGAGGGAACGTCGGGGAGCCCGATGCGGCGAACCGGTCCGCGCAACAGCGCGAACCACTTTTCCGCCGCCAGGCATCCGATTTCGGCGCTCACGCCGCCCATGCTCCACGAGGTGTCCACGACGAGCAGCCGGCCGGTTTTGGCGAGCGACTCGGCGATGATCGATTCGTCGAGCGGCTTCACGCTGCGCAGGTCGATCACATCACAGTCGATGCCGACGCGGGCCGCCAGGTTCGCGGCCTGGTGGGCCAGCTCGATCGCGTGCGACGTCCCGACGATCGTCAGCTGCGAGCCTCGGCGGCGGTAGACGCCTTTTCCGATCGGCACGCGGTAGTAGCCTTCCGGGACGACGCCATCCTTGCGCATCAACCAGCGGTGCTCGAAGACCAGCACCGGATTGTTGTCCGCGATCGCCGAGAGCAGCAGACCCTTGGCGTCGTGCGCCGTGCTTGGCATGACGATCTTCAGCCCGGGGACTCCGAGCAGCAGGCCATGGATCGCCTGCGAGTGCTGCGCCCCGGATCCCCAGCCGCGTCCGATGGCGGCCCACACCACCAGCGGGACGGTCGTCCGCCCGTTATCCATGTAATGGTATTTCGCCGCGTGGTTCACCAGCTGATTGCAGGCGAGCAGAATGAAGTCCGGACGGTTGTGCATGTACACCGGGCGCATGCCGTTCATGGCCGCGCCGGTCGCGACGCCCATCATGCTTTCCTCGGCGACCGGGGTGTCGAATACGCGCGCGGCGCCGTACTTTTCCTTCAATCCACGGGTGGCTCCGAACATCGCGCTCGGATCGTCGACCCCTTGACCGAGCACGAAGACGCGCGAATCGGCGCCGAGCGCCAGATCGAGCGCCTCGAGGATCGCCTTCGGATACGGCAGCACCCGGCCCTCCTCGGGTTTCGGGACGTCGTAGACCAGCGAATTGACGAGTCCCTCATCCCACGGCATCGACGGCTCCGAGCCCGAATTCAGTTCGCATAGACATGAAGCGCCAGATCGTTCTCGCCGGGCTCGGGGCTCGCGAGCGCGTGCTCGAAGGCCGCGTTTGCCTCCGCGACGATCGATGCGCGCATCGACTCGCGAGTCGTGGCGTCGAGCAGCCTGGCGCCCTCGAGAAACGCGCCGTATCGCGTCACCGGGCAGAACTGTTCCCAGTCCTTGCATTCCTCGACGTCGCGGTACCCGGTTCGGCTGTCGTCGCCGGCACCGCCGTGCGCGCGATATCGGTACACCTGCGCTTCGATGAAAGTCGGTCCTTCGCCGCGTCGCGCCGCCGCGACGGCCTCCCGGCAGGTCTCGTAGACTGCAAGCACGTTCATGCCGTCGACGCGTTCGGCGCGCAGCGCGTGACCCTCGGCCCATTGGCGCAACTCGCGCGGCGCCTGGCGCACCTCGAGCGGCGACTGCACCGAATAGAAATTGTTCTCGCAGAACAGCACCAGCGGAAGCCTCCTCAGGGCGGCGAAGTTCAGCGTTTCCGCGAGCACGCCCTCTTCGGTAGCCGCCTCGCCGAAAAATACCGCCGTTACCCGGTCGCTCGATTGCATCTGTGCGGCAAGCGCAGCGCCCGCGGCGATCGGTACGGACCCTGCGACGATCGCCGAGCTGCCGGCCATTCCGACACGGAAGTCGATCAGGTGCATCGAGCCGCCCCTGGAGCCCGCGCAACCGTTCGCCCGGCAGTGCATTTCCGCGAGCATCGCGTTCAGGTCGCCGCCTTTGGCAAGGTAGACGCCGTGCGTGCGATGGCTGCTGTAGGCGAGATCGGTGTCGCGCAGCGCGGCGCAGCCACCCACCGCGGTCGCCTCCTGTCCGATGACGAGGTGGATCGGCGTCTTCATCTGGTCCAGGTGGTAACGCCTTTCGATCTCCTCCTCGACGAGGCGGATGCGCAGCATCCGTCGATACAATTCGAGCAGAAAAGCCGGTTCGTACTTCGCCAGCCGGTTCGCCCAGGCGCCGAATCCGGCACCGGAATATCGATGGCGTATCACGGTGCAGCCGATGACCGCCCCAGGCGATCGTGGGTGGGAACGTCAAGGATGCGGGGGGCAAGCAGCTCGTTCATCGCGGGTCGGTGTCCGTGGATCTGTTCCGGTCGCGCATTGCTAAAGCCCGTCCGGCTGGTAAAGGACGACCCGGCTGCCGTCGGTGTCGAACTCGAAGGGTACGTGCACCAGATTCTCCAAGCGCTTGCGAATTCCCGGCTGCGCATCGGGGGGGGCGAACAGCAGCAGGAAACCGCCCCCGCCCGCGCCCAGAAGCTTGCCGCCGATCGCGCCGCAGCTCCGGGCCGCGTCGTAAATCCGGTCGATCTCGGGCGTCGACACCTGATCGGAGAGACTGCGCTTGCATTCCCATGCCTCGGCGAGCAGTCGGCCGAACCCGGTTATCGGCAAGCCGGAGTCGTGCAGGAGCGCAATTGCCGCGTCGACCAGCCCGCGCATGCGCTGCAGCTCAGCGCGCCGCCGCGAAAAATTTGCGAGCTGCGATCGGGCCACTTCGTGCGCAAACCTGGATAGACCAGTGAAGCACAGCATCAGGTGGCCGTGCAATTCCGCGCGACGATCCCGGGACAGCACGATGGGACGGACCTCGAATCCCTCGTCGACCCGAAAATCGATACGGTTCAGCCCGCCGTAGGAAGCGGCCACCTGATCCTGCGACCCGACGCTCTCGCCGATCACCTCTTGCTCGACGTGAATCGCCTCGCGCGCGAGATCGTGCTTGGACACGTGCCGCCCACGCAGGGCGTGCAGCGCGTGAATCAGGCCCACAGTGAACGACGAGCTGCTTCCAAGACCGGAGCGTGCGGGGAGGTCGCCATCGTGGTGAATTTCGATTCCGGACTCCCAGCCCATCGATCCGAGCACGCCACGCACCGCCGGGTGCTCGATGTGCGAGATATCGCGCACATTCTCGATCTTCGAGTACACGATTCGATGCTTGTGCTCGAAGAAGGGCGGCAGATAGCGGCAGCTGATGTAGCAGTACTTGTTGATCGTCGTGGACAGCACGGCGCCGCCATGTTCGCGATACCAGGCAGGGTAGTCGGTGCCCCCGCCGAAGAATGAAACACGAAACGGTGTGCGCGTGATGATCATAGCAGTCGGTGGCGCCGGGTACGCCGCCGTCAGGCCGCGACCGGCTGCGCCTCGAGCAGGCGTCGGCGCAGGCGAATGCGCGTCATGTCCTCGACGTGCGACACGACCTCGGCACCGAACTTTGTCCGCACCGACGCCAGGTAGGCAGGATTGCTGAAATACCGGGTGAAGGCCTGGTCGCGAAAGCGCAGAACCTCGGCGCTGGTCAACGTCTCGGTGCGCAGCGGGTGTGTGTCGAAGCTGTGCTGCGAGTAACCGAGCCAATTCGCCGGCAGTTCCCAGTTGTTTTCGCGAGCCATGGCGTGCAGGCGCGAGCCCGGATACGCCATGGCGCAGTAGAAGTTGGCGAACTCGCAGTTGGCTTCGATCGCGAGGTCGAGCGTTTCCTGCATCGATTCGTGTGTGTCGTCCGGAAGTCCGAAGATGTAATTCCCGATCACACGGATCCCGGCAGCCTGGATGCGGCGCACGACGTCGAGGATTTCCAGCGTGCCGAAGCGTCCCTTCTCGACGCCGTCGCGCACGTGCTTGCTGCCCGATTCGATGCCCAGCGCGAGCCAGCGAATCCCCGCGCGCCGGAATGTCTCCAGATATTCGTCCTTGACCGTATCGACGCGCGCGTACGCCCAGATGTTGAGGTCGTAGCCGCGCTCGATCACGCGGTCGCAGATGTCCAGCACGTGGTGCTTGTTGAGCACGAACATCTCGTCGACGAACTTGATGTTGCGCACGCCGTGGTGCTGCACCAGAACGTCAATGTCGCGGATCACGGAATCGGCCGACCACATGCGGTAGGACGGCTTTCCGAAGGGCGCGTTAATGCAGCAAAACGTGCACCGATAGGGGCAGCCGAGCGTAGTGTGCAAAGATGCGTAGGGTTGGCGCTGCGTGATGTCGTCGAAACAGTGCCAGTTGTGCGCCCGGTAGCGGTGCATCGGCAGCAGATCCCACGCCACGCCCGGCATCTCCTCGTCGAGCCGCTCCATCAGCGGCCCGGGCGCGTTGGACATGATTACGTCGCCGACGCGGTACCAGAGGCTCGGGATGCCACGCAGGCTCGATGCCCCGTTCTTGAGTGCCTTTGCAACGGCGAGGATGGTCTCGGGTCCCTCGCGGTCGCAAACGTAGTCGATCGATTCCTCGCGCAGGGTCTGCTCCGGCAGCGCCGCCGGATGCGTTCCGGTCATCATGATCCGGCGGTTCGGGTCGAGCGCTTTCAGTTGACGGCAAGCCGCACCGGCTGCCGTCATGTTTTGCGTGGAGGCGGATGGCTGGAATCCGTACACCACCATCACGACAAGTAGGGGCCTCAGGTTTTCGTGGATCTCCCGCGCGAGCGCCGCGGGATCCAGGTCGAGCGCGGGCGCATCGAGGAGAGTGACGCTCAAACCCTTCCGGCGCAGGTAGGTCGCGAACATTCCGGCGAGCGAAGGCGGCTCGACGGCGGAGAAACTGCGACCGAGGTCCTGGTACACGGCCGAGAGGCTCCCGGGATTGACCAGGACGACGTCGGTTTCGGCGGCAGTCTTCAAAGTGCGTGGAGTTCCATTTCGAATGGATTACGCAATCTTAAAGCATGTGCATAGTCGGCCGCGGGAGAGCGCAGGCGTACGCCTAACGCGCCGTGCCGCGGGAGCGCCGCACCTTGGGGGTGCGCGGCAAGCCCGTATGCTGGGTGCTGAATGGATGCGCACCGCGCGCCTTGCGCGCGCCTTCGGGCGTGCTTCCCGTGCCCGCGGGCTGCCACGAGGGTACGAGGTGCTGTTTGCCGTTTCCGATGAGGTCGGCGCGGCCCATGCGTTTCAGTGCTTCGCGCAGCACGGGCCAGTTGTTGGCGTCGTGGTAGCGCAGGAACGCCTTGTGCAGGCGCCGCACCCGCAATCCCTTGGGAACGTGCACGCTTTCGCTTGCGCGAGTCACGCGCCGCAGCGGGTTCTTTCCCGAGTGGTACATCGCCGTCGCGGTCGCCATCGGGCCCGGGAGGAAGGCCTGCACCTGGTCGGCGCGAAAGCCGTTTTGCTTCAGCCACAGGGCAAGTTCCAGCATGTCCTCGTCGCGCGTCCCGGGGTGCGCGGCGATGAAGTAGGGGATGAGGTACTGCTCCTTTCCCGCCTGCTGCGAGTACTTGTCGAACATCGACTTGAAGCGGTCGTAGGTCCCGATGCCGGGTTTCATCATGTGACGCAGCGGCTCGTCCGACACTGCTTCCGGCGCGATTTTCAGGTAGCCGCCGACGTGGTGCTGCACCAGTTCCTTGACGTACTCCGGCGATTCGACCGCGAGGTCGTAACGCACCCCGCTCGCGATCAGCACTTTCTTCACGCCGGGCAGCTCGCGGGCGCTCCGGTACAGGTGCACGAGTGCGGAATGATCGGTATTCAGGTTCGGGCAGATTCCCGGATGGACGCACGACGGGCGCCGGCAGGCGGTCTCGATTTCGCGGCTCTTGCAGGCGATGCGGTACATGTTCGCGGTCGGACCGCCGAGATCGGAAATCACGCCGGTAAAACCTGGAACCGTATCGCGGATGGTTTCGATCTCGCGCAGCACCGAGCCCTCGGAGCGGCTCTGGATGATGCGGCCTTCGTGCTCGGTGATCGAACAGAAAGTGCAGCCGCCGAAACAGCCGCGCTGGATCGCGACCGAAAAACGGATCATCTCGTACGCCGGGATTTTCGCCTCGCCGTACGCGGGGTGTGGCACGCGCCGGTACGGCAGTTCGTACACGGCGTCCATTTCCTTGGTCGTCAGCGGAATCGGCGGCGGATTGAGCCAGAGTTCCGCCTCGCCGTGCCGCTGCACCAGCGCGCGCGCGTTGCCGGGATTCGATTCGACGTGCAAGATGCGCGAGGCGTGCGCATACAGCACCGAATCCTCGCGTACCGTTTCATAGGACGGCAGGCGCACGACACTGCGATCGCGCTGCGCGTTCGGCACCGGCGCCGGAAGCGTCTCGAGCGAGGTAGCGTCGATCTCGACCCGGTCGGCGGGAAACTCCCGGCGCAGGAATGCCGTGCCGCGCAGGTCGGTGATGCTCGCGACCGGCTCGCGTTTCGCGAGGCGGTGCGCGATTTCGACGATGGCACGTTCGGCGTTGCCGAACACGAGAAGGTCGGCGCGCGCATCGAGCAGGATCGAGCGGCGCACCTTCTCCGACCAGTAATCGAAATGCGCGATGCGCCGCAGGCTTGCCTCGATGCCGCCGATCACGATCGGGACGTCCTTGAAGGCTTCCCGTGTGCGCTGCGCGTAGACGATGACCGAACGATCCGGACGCTTCCCCGCGGCGCCGCCAGGGGTATAGGCGTCGTCGCTGCGGATGCGCCGGTCCGCGGTGTAGCGGTTCACCATCGAATCCATGTTGCCCGCAGTGATGCCGAAGAACAGCGCCGGCGCGCCGAGGCGCTCGAAATCCGCGGTCGAGTTCCAGTCCGGCTGCGCGATGATGCCGACGCGAAATCCCTGCGCTTCGAGCAGGCGACCTACGATCGCCATGCCGAAGCTGGGGTGATCGACGTAGGCGTCGCCCGTCACGACGATGACGTCGCAGCAATCCCAGCCGAGCGCATCCATCTCGGGGCGCGACATCGGCAGGAACGGCGCAGTGCCGAAGCGCGCCGCCCAGTGCTTCCGATGGGAAAAGAGCTCGCGTGCTGCATTCATGGCTCGCATTATGAGAGACTTTCGACCATGAAGAAGACCGGACTGGAGAAACTGGCGGCGGTGAAGGTCGTGACGCAGATGAAACGCGCTGCGCCGCCCGAGCGCTACGCACAGGGTTCGACGCTCCCCGATCGCCGCGAACAACGGCGCCTGGACCGCGAGCGCGGGCTCGTGCCGTTGGCGGTGAAGCTCGACGGCAGTCTCATCGAGCGCCTGCGCAGCATGGCCGCAGAGCGCAATGCCAGCATGAACGAACTCGTCGACGAAGTGTTGCGCAAGGGCCTTGGCGAGCCCGCCTGATCGACTGCCATGAGCGAACAGTTCCGCGAACCCAAACCCGATTCACCCGTGCAGCCGGTGTCGCTGCAGCCCGACGACCGTTTTCGCTTTCGCTGCCACAGGGGCATCGCCTGTTTCAACAAGTGCTGCGAGAACACGGACATTTTGCTCACGCCCTACGACCTGCTACGGCTGAAGAACCGGCTCGACGTATCGAGCCGCGAGTTCATCGACCGTTACACGCGCGACAGCGAACTCGACAGCCACGGCATGCCGGGCCTGAAGCTCGCCCACCGAGACCGCTCCACGGCCTGCGCCTTTCTCACCCCCGAGGGCTGCGGCGTGTATTCCGACCGTCCGGCTGCCTGCCGCTACTACGCGCTCGGCCACATGGCGCTGCGGAAAAAGGATTCGCCGACCGACGAGGAGGCCTACTTCGTGGTGAAGGAAACGCACTGCCTCGGACACGACGAGCCGCAGGAGCAGACGATCCGCGAGTACCGGGTCGAACAGGGCGTTGACCGTTACGACGAGGCGAACCGCGAGTGGCGCAGGATCGTGCTGAAGAAACGCTCCTCGGGGCCGGCGATCGGCCGGCCGTCGCAGCGCAGCTTCGAGCTGTTCTTCCTCGCGAGCTACGATCTCGACGGTTTTCGTGCCTTCATCGCGAGCGACAGCTTTCGAAAGGTGTTCGATCTTCCTCCGGAGGAGTACACGCGCCTGCTGACGGACGAAGAGGCGTTGCTGCAGTTCGCATTCCGCTACCTGAAGCAGGCGCTCTACGGCGAGAACAGCATCGCGGTGCGGCCGCAGGTCGCGGCCGAGCGCGCAACGCGGCAGCGCGAACGTCTCGCCGCAATGACTGCGCTCACTCAGGAGGAGCGCGCCCGGCGCCAGGACGAGCTCTACGAGGCCCTTTTGGACGAGGACAAGCATTCGGGCAGCGGGAAATGAACCCGAACCCGGAGTTCGACGACGGCGAGCGCTGGCTGGCTGAATCGTGCTTGAAGGAGCGCTATGGAAAGATCGTCGCCACGCAAGCCGCGGACGTCGAGTTGCGCCTTGCGCCGGGCGACCAGAAGTTGACCACGTGCCCGACGCTCTATTGGGAAGAGCGCGGCGCCGCGTTCGTCGTGGCGAAGGTGGGGAAGGGGCGTTGGCGACCGATGTTCTTCTATCCGGTTGAGCCGGCCGGCGAGCAGTACGGCGCGGGGCGCGCCGAGTACGACGATCTCGCGGAGTGCGTCACCTCGGTGCTGCGCGCGCAGGCCGACCACGAGAAACTGCGTTTGGGCGTGGGATCCGGGGATACGGCGAACGACCTCGAAGCCGGGGAGCGGCGAGGATGACGCTCGACAAGGCGAAACAGCTTCTCAAGGTCCAGGCCGACTTCGGCGGCTTTTACAACGCCAACGGCGCCAAACTGATTCTGGCTGAAGTGAGCCGCGAACACGGGCAGGCCGCGGTCGATGCGTTGATCCGCGATCTCGAGCTGGAGCGGATCTTCGGTTTCGCGCCCGGCACCGCATTCGACGGCAGCCTCGTGGCCGGAAAGAATCGCTGAGGAAAAACAGGGACAGACCACGTTTTCCGGTAAGCGATGGAAAACGTGGTCTGTCCCCGAATTTCGCCCGAATTTCGATAGACGTGTCGCGAGCCTCGGTGCGATTTTGGTTTTCCCTAGTCTCGGCTTTTCGGCATGAATCTCGCCGAAAAGCCGAGATCATGGAACTTCAAGATCAGGACCCCTTTCGCGACGACTCCGTCGCGCGGCAGGTGTGCGGAAAAACAGGGACAGACCACGTTTTCCGGTAAGCGATGGAAAACGTGGTCTGTCCCCGAATTTCGATAGGCGTGTCGCGAGCCTCGGTGCGATTTTGGTTTTCCCCAGTCTCGGCTTTTCGGCATGAATCTCGCCGAAAAGCCGAGATCATGGAACTTCAAGATCAGGACCCCTTTCGCGACGACTCCGTCGCGCGTCAGATGTAACTGCGATACCTCGGCTCGTACATCTGGGCGCGGATATGCGCGAGCAGCTTGCGGGGTTTCGGTTTCGACGCCAGGCCGCGATCGAATGCCACCTTGGCGACCGCAGCGGCGATGTGCGCCGAAACGCCGCGGATCCGGTCGAGCGGCGGATAGATGCTGCCCTGCGCGAGATCGTCCTTCGACACTTGTTTCGCGAGCGTCCGCGCCGCCGCGAGGAACATTTCGTCGGTGACGCGCCTCGCGCCGCTCGCCCAGACACCGAGTCCGACGCCGGGGAAGATGTACGAATTGTTCCCTTGCCTCGGCACGAAAGTCTCGTTGCCGAGCGTCACGGGATCGAAGGGACTGCCGCAGGCGAACACTGCGCGGCCGCCCGTGCCAACGTAAGCCTGTTCCGCAGTGCATTCCGCCTTCGCGGTGGGGTTGGACAACGCGAATACGATCGGACGCTCGTTGATCCGTGACATCGCTTCCAGCACCGGTTGCGTAAACGTGCCACCCACCGCCGCGACGCCGATGATCGCGGTCGGCTTGAGCGCCTCCACCGCAGCGACGAAGTCGACGCACTTGGCGTGCTGGTGCGCGTAGGGCTTCTTGTGTTCTCCGAGATCGAGCCGGCTCGCGACCACCAGGCCGCGGGAATCGAACAACCAGCAGCGCTCGCGCGCGCTCGCCTCAGGCAGTCCGGCGTCACCCATTGCCGCGACGATCAGGTCGCAGATCCCGGTTGCGGCTTCGCCGGCGCCGAGGCAGAGGATGCGTTGCTCGTCGAGCCTGCCGCCCGTGATTCGCAGTGCCGAGTAGATGCCGGCGAGCGCGACCGAGGCGGTCCCCTGGATGTCGTCGTTGAAGGTGCAGACGCGGTCGCGATAGCGATGCAGCAGCCGGAAGGCATTGGTGTTGGCGAAATCCTCGAACTGGATCAGCGCCCCGGGAAACACCTGCTGCACTGACCGAACGAACTCGTCGACCAGCGTGTCGTAGGCCTTGCCGCGAAGCCGTTTGCGCTTGAGGCCGATGTAGAACGGGTCGGCTCGCAGCGCATCGTTGTCCGTGCCGACGTCGAGCAGCACCGGCAGGCAGCGATCCGGCGGCACACCCGCGCATCCGGTGTACAGCGACAGCTTGCCGACCGGGATACCCATGCCGTTGGCGCCCAGGTCCCCGAGGCCGAGAATCCGCTCGCCGTCGGTGACGACGATGACGGCGATGTCGCGCCACGGCCAGTTGCGCAGTACCGAGGCAATGCGACCACGGTCGCTCGCGCTGATGAACAGGCCGCGCGGCCGCTGGTAAATGTGCCCGAAGCGCTGGCAGGCGAGCCCGACCGTCGGCGTGTAGATCAGGGGCATGATCTCGTCGGGATGATCCGACACGACGCGAAAAAAGAGCGCCTCGTTCCGATCGTGCAGTGCGTTGAGGTCGACGAACTTTTCGAGGTCGTTCGGCAGGCCGCGCAGGTGTTCCAGGATTCGGCGCATCTGCTGGTCCTGGGTCGACACGCACGGCGGCAGCAGGCCTTGCAGGCCGAGTGCGCGGCGCTCAGCGAGGGTGAATGCGGTGCCCTTGTTGAGCAGCGGGTTGCGCAGGAGCGAGAGTCCTCTGGGCGGGCGATCGCTTGTGGAACGGCGAGGGCGCGCGCGACGCGCCGTCTCTTTCGACATGGAGTCCTCCTTGCTGGAATGCCATGTTGCGCCCTGCGGACGCCTCGGTATTGATGCTTGTCAAGCCGGTTGAACGGTCGCACATCGCTGGGACCGGTCCCTCGAGCGCCGGGCGGCCTGCCGCCACGTTCAGGCGGCGACGGGGATCAGTCGGCCCGAATCGGATCGTAGAAGCGCGCGCGGTACAGCAGGCGCGGCGCAGCAGGGTCGTCGCGGAACGCATCGCGAGTGTGCAGCACGTTGTTGCAGATCACGCCCATTCCAGCCTCGAGCTTCAGGCGCAGTGCAAAGGACGCCTCTTGCTCGAGCCAATGCGCGAGAAACTGCGCGGCGGCAGATGCGTCCGCCGCCCATTGGATATTCACGCTGCGCGCGGTGTAACGCATGTGCAGCGCGCCCGCCTCGAAACTGAACACGGGGCCGGTCTGCGCACCGCGTGCGGCATCGGTACCTTCGTCGCGCGCCGGGATCGTCATTGCTTCAGGTTGCCCGAGCGCGCGCACCCATGCCGGATTCGCGTCGCGCAACAGCGCATAGACCAGATCGTGATCGAGCAGGCGAGATTCGCCGCCCGCGGCGGCCGGACGGACGCAGTGGAGCACGAATGCACGAATCCGGCGCTCAGGCGCGTTGTAATAGCCGTCGGTGTGCCAGCCAAGCGGCCGGTTCGTGTATGGGATGAATTCGCCGCGCCCTGCGCCGTCGCGCACGCAAATGCTCGAAATGCCGTCGTCATCGGAAAGCCAGTTCGGATCGAGCCGATGCAGCGCGAACCGTCTGCCGAGCGCCCGCGGGATCTCCCTGTCCGGGTCGTCCCCGCAGCGACTTGCATAGACCGCCATGTTGGCGCGGCGAATCCGGTCGGCGATCGCCGCCGCTTCCGCGGCGGAGAGATCGCGCGGGTCCCGCACTTCGACGATCAGGTCCTCGGCGCGTCCCGGGCGGGCCGCGAGCTTTCGTTCACGCCAAGCCTCGTAACCGCCCGGAAACGCGGCGACTTCAGGTGACGCTGCCGAACCCACGATCGATCGCGCCCGCAGGGGGCGTCAGGCCGGCAAGCCGGCAACCCTGGACCACGGGGCCGCCGGGGCAGAGCTGGTACAGGTACTTCATCCCGCCGCGGTGGTGGAATTTCTCCTCCAGCGCGTCCTGCAGGTCGCGCAGCCGGATCTCGCCGGCCGAATGGCGGGCGTGAAACTCCTGCAGCGCATGAATCAGCGCCCAGTGTTCGTCGATGAGCGTCAACCCATCCTCTGCCGCCGCGCCGCGCGCTTTGGCCGGGGTCCAACTCGAGGGAGCGAAACGGAATTCGGTTTGTGGATCCATCGTCACCTCCGATTCAATCGCCTGCCGCACGGGCGCGTCGCGCACCCGGCTGTGCCGGGGACAGAAGACCGTCCACGGTCTTCTTCAGCATCCCGAGCGCTTCCGGTGCGTCGATGTCCATGATCCGGTCGGCGACCCACGGCTGATCCGATTCGAGCATCAACTCGCGCACCGCGAGCCCGAGGTAACGCAGCAGCGGAAAGCTCGGCTTGTCCGGCGCGCATTCGAAGGTTGCGTAGTCCGCATTTCGCCGGTTGACGAAGTCGATGAAATTGCCGCGGTAATCGAAATCGTCCTTGGCGCCGAGCGCGCGGATGTTGTCCTGCGCGAGTTCGGCAAGCCGCAGGCCCGCCGCCTGGATCAGTTGCGCGCGCTCGGTCTCCGGAACACGTCCGTAGACCATGCGGTCGGTCATGTGCAGGAGGAACACCGCCAGTTCGCCCACGATGCGCACGCCGCGCTCCGGGGTCACGATATCGCAGTCGAACTTGGACAGGTTGTTCACGACTTCGTCGGCCAGGCGCCAGATGGTCGATGCCATCACGCTCGCAATCTCGGCCTTCGAGCGGCCGCCCGCATTCTTGAACCAGACGGTCTTGAGACGAAGGGCCATAGTCAGGATGGGCGTATCGCGAGCGTCGTGCCGGCTCGGGGTCCCATCAGGTCTGCCGACTTGGCGGGATGTTGCTTCCGCCAAGTCGGCAGATCGGGAGGATTCCATTCACGCGACGTCATTGACTATTCGCTCGATCCATTCATCTTCGATCAGCCTGGTGCCGGCGAGCGCCGTGCCGGCTCGGGGTCCCATCAGGTCTGCCGACTTGGCGGGATGATTCTTCCGCCAAGTCGGCAGATCGGGAGGATTCCATTCACGCGTCGTCATTGACTATTCGCTCGATCCATTCATCTTCGATCAGCCTGGTGCCGGCGAGCGTCGTGCCGGCTCGGGGTCCCATCAGGTCTGCCGACTTGGCGGGATGATTCTTCCGCCAAGTCGGCAGATCGGGGAACGGCAAAACCATCACAGCCGTCCGAATTGCGCTCGACGGCGTCATTTCCTTCTCACGAAAAACTCGAACACGTTGCGCGCCGATTCGCGGCTCGAGACCAGCTCGTGTCCGGTCGACTTGACCCAGGCGCGCACGTCGGCGGGGGTCCCGGGGCAGCTCGAGATGAGGTGCAGCACTTCGCCGGAGCGCATTCCGGTGAGCAATTTCTTCGCTTCCAGGATCGGGCCGGGACAGCTGACGCCGCGGATGTCGAGCGTCACGTTCGCGCGCGGCGGCGCGACATGGCCCTTGCGCAGGTAATAGTGGGTGCGCCTGCCGTCGCCCTTCTCGGTGGCGAGCAGTTCATGATCCGTGAGATTGACCCAGGCCGCGACGTCGTCGAAGGTCCCGGGGCAATCCGAAACCAGCAGCAGCACCTGTCCCGGCTCGAGGTCGTCGAGCACGCGCTTCGCGCCGAGCAGCGGCGCGGGACACGACAGGCCCGTGAGATCGAGCGTCACGGCGGGCTTGGCTTTCATGCGGGACTCCGGTTGCGCGGCACCCATCAGTATCCTCCCTTGCCGTACGGTTTGGGCAGTCCGGCGACCTTCACCGCCTGCCGCGCCGGCCCGTTCGGAAACAGGGCGTAAAGGACTTTGCTGTCGGCGCCTGGCAGAACGGTCTCGGAAACCTCCTTCAGCAGATTGCGGAAGTTCGGCGTCTTGCCCTGTTCGCGGTACTGCTCGCGCAGGAACCGGATCACAGCCCAGTGTTCCTCGGTCAACGCGATGCCCTCCGCGGCAGCGATGACGTTCGCAGCTTCGTCCGAGTAATCCGGCTCGAGCAGGAATCCCTCCTCGTCGGCGTCGCGTTCATTGTCTCCGATGATGTATCCCATGGCGGTATGCCTCACTTGTGTCCCACGAAAATCCCGAAACCGAGCCGCCGGTGTGCGCCCAGTCCGCTCGCCTGCAGGCCGAGCGACTCGCGCGCGGTCAACTCGGTGAGCATCAGGCTGAATCCGGCCAGTTCGCCCTGCGGTCCGCGGATCGCGCTGCGTTTTCCGACGATGAACTCGGTGCGAACGCCCAGTTCGGCGAGACCGCGGCTGGTCTCGCGCACGAAATCCTCTTCGTCGTCGATCGCCGCCGCGACGCGGTAGGCGTAGAGCGTGGCGTGCGGGATGAGCGGACGGGTTTTGGCCGCGCCGAACGCCACCATGGCGCCCGCGACATCGACGCTTCGACCGCTGAGCGCGAGCATGGCGTCGACGCGCGCTTCGCGAAGCCGCGTCAGCAGCCGGCTGCGGCGCTGCAGCACGAGGCGACCCTCGCCGCCGGCCGCCGCGCGCAGCGGCAGGATCGCGAGCGTCTCGTCCTCCACGAGCGCTGGCGCCGCCGCCGCAATCGCGTTCCAAAGCGCGAGCGAATGATCGCGCGGCAGCGGGCCGCCCGAAACTTCGAGCGCGAGATCCACGTAGTCCGCCGGGCGTGCTGTGTCCGCGGTCACCGTCAGCCCGGTTGCCTTCGCGCCCAGGCGATCATGGCCGCGCCCCAGCGTTGGGCGGAAACCGGGTCGATGTCGAGCACCGTGAACCGTTTGCCCTCGCGAATCCGGACGCGAAGCAGCGGCATGGCGCCGGCAGCGTGGACGATTTCATGCAGTTCGAGCGACTGCCCGCCGAGCGGCACCTGGATCTGCAGCAGCGGAGCGATGGGGTCCATCGCGAGGATTGAAGCCATCGCCCGCGGTCGTGCCAATTCCCCGCTCGGTGCAAGCGTATACCCCATTGGGGTTATGCGGCATACCCGCAGGGGATGATTTCAGGGATGCCGGTAGCCAGCTACAGTCCATCAGCTTGCGGTTCCAGACCACGGAGGAGAGACGATGGCGAAGAAACCCCACGAGACGCCCCTGCTCGATCAGCTCGAAACGGGCCGTTGGCCCAGTTTCGTCAGCGGACTGAAGCGCCTGGCGAAGGACAACGACATGATGGTCGACCTGCTCGGCCAGCTCGAAACTTCGTACCGCACTCGCAAGGGCTACTGGAAGGGGGGGACGGTGGGCGTATTCGGTTATGGCGGCGGCGTCATCCCCCGCTTCACCGAGCTGAAAGACGAGAACGAAAAACCGGTGTATCCCGCCGCGGCCGAATTCCACACGCTGCGCGTTCAGCCTCCGGCCGGGATGCACTACGACACGCAGACGCTGCGCAAACTGTGCGACATCTGGGAAAAGCACGGCTCGGGGCTGATCGCCTTCCACGGCCAGTCGGGCGACATCATGTTCCAGGGCGCGCGCACCGACAAGGTGCAGGACGCCTTCGACGAACTGAACGAAAACGGCTTCGATCTCGGCGGCGCGGGGCCTGCGCTTCGCACTTCGATGTCCTGCGTCGGTGCGGCGCGCTGCGAGCTGTCGTGCTACGACGAGCAGCGCGCGCTGCGCGAGGTGATCAATTCGAACCTCGACGAGATGCACCGGCCGGCGCTGCCCTACAAGTTCAAGTTCAAGTTCTCCGGCTGCCCGAACGACTGCGTCAACGCGATCCAGCGCTCTGACTTCGCCACCATCGGCACCTGGCGCGACAACATCCAGGTGAGCCACGAATACGCCCGCGCCTACTTCAAGGAGCACGGGATGACCGACCTGGTGAACGACGTGGTCACGCGTTGCCCGACCAAGGCGATCCAGGTGATGAAAAAGGGCGAAGTGAAGGCCGGGGCGCACCACTCGGTGGCCGAACTCGACGACGACACGCGCCTGGTGATCGACAACAAGGACTGCGTGCGCTGCACGCATTGCCTGAACGTGATCCGCGGCGGCCTGCTTCCGGGCAAGCAACGCGGCGTGACCATCCTCGTCGGCGGCAAGGGCGTGCTCAAGATCGGCGCCACCATGGGCACCGTGATCGTGCCGTTCATGAAGCTCGAAACCGAGGAGGATTTCGAGAAGCTGAAGGAATTGGCGCGGAACGTGCTCGACTTCTTCGCCGAGAACGCACTCGAGCACGAGCGCATCGGCGAAACGGTCGATCGCATCGGGCTGGTGAACTTCCTCGAGGCGCTCGGACTCGGAGTCGACCCGAACATGATCAGCGAGCCGCGCAACAATCCCTACGTGCGCACCGACGACTGGGACGAGGAGGCGGCGAAGTGGATGGAGCGCAAGCAGCTGCAGAAGAGTGCGGCGTAGACAGGTGGCGCTTCGGCGATGGCAGGAGGCAGTCGAGAATTTGAATTTCCTCAGATCTGCCGACTTCGGGTCCAGGCGTTTGCGCCTGGACCCGAAGTCGGCAGACCGGGAGAGTCAAAAGAGGCACCGCGCCGATTTACAGGGCGCTGAACGCAAGTAACGGAGCAGACCATGGCACAGGCCAAGCAGAGAGCCCCGATCGAATGCGGCGCGCCGGATCCGGTGCCGCTGATGCATCCGCTGATGCGCAGGAACTACGGCCAGTGGATCTACCACGACCATCCGCGGCCGGGCGTGCTGATGCATCGCTCCAGATCCGGGGAGGAGATCTGGACGGTCAAGGCCGGCACGCAACGGCAGATGGACGTCTACACGATCCGAACGCTCTGCGACATCGCGGACCGGTTCGCCGACGGACACGTGCGCTTCACGACGCGCTCCAACATCGAGTACATGGTCGCCGACGCGGCAAAGGTCGAGCCGCTCATCGCAGCGCTCAACGCGGCCGGATTCCCGGTGGGCGGAACGGCCAACTCGGTGTCGATGATCTCGCATACGCAGGGGTGGCTGCATTGCGACATCCCGGGCACCGACGCCTCGGGCGTGGTCAAGGCGCTGATGGACGAGATCTACGACGAATTCGTCAACTGCGAGATGCCCAACCGCGTCAAGCTCTCGACCTCGTGCTGCGAAATCAACTGCGGCGGCCAGGCCGACATCGCGATCATCGTGCAGCATACGAAACCCCCCAAGATCAACCACGACCTGGTCGCGAACGTCTGCGAGCGACCCGCGGTCGTGGCGCGCTGTCCCGTGGCGGCGATCCGCCCGGCGCTCGTGAACGGCAAGCCTTCGCTGGAAGTCGACGAGAAGAAATGCATCTGCTGCGGGGCCTGCTACCCGCCGTGCCCGCCGATGCAGATCAACGATCCGGAGCACTCCAAGATCGCGATCTGGGTGGGCGGCAAGAATTCCAACGCGCGCAGCAAGCCGACCTTCCACAAGCTGGTCGCCTCGGGCCTGCCGAACAACGCGCCGCGCTGGCCGGAGGTGGCCGAGGTCGTGAAGAAGATCCTCTTCACCTACAAGGCCGACGCGCGGTCCTGGGAGCGCATGATCGACTGGATCGACCGCATCGGCTGGGCGCGCTTCTTCGAGAAGACGGGGCTGCCGTTCACCAAGTACCACATCGACGACTGGCGCGGTGCGCGGCGAACCCTGAACGCTTCGACGCACATCCGCTTCTGAGGGAACTACGGCGCGCTGCCGCGCGACATCAGATGCCGGGCCGCAGCGCAAATCGTTCGGGAAACGCAAGACAGTGAAAATCGGCCTGCTCGTCAACGAAGGTCCGTACAACCACCAGGCGGCGGACACGGCGTACCAGTTCGCGCGCGCGGCGCTTGCGAAGGGCCACGAGATCCCGCGCGTGTTCTTCTATCACGACGGGGTCAACAACGCCTCGAAGCTCACCGAGCCGCCGCAGGACGATCGCAACGTGGTGAACCGCTGGTCGAAGCTCGCCGCGGAAAAAGGCATCGACCTCGTCGTCTGCGTCGCGGCCGGGTTGCGCCGCGGGCTGGTGGAGGACAACCTCGCGCCCGGTTTCCGCATCTCTGGCCTGGGCCAGCTGGTCGAGACGGGCATCGAGTCCGATCGACTCGTGGTCTTCGGGGATTAGGCGAGCGACATGACGCAAGCCGCGGATACCGCAGAGCATGGCCAGGACGCGCAGAGCGTGGTCAAGAAGTTCATGTTCGTCAACCGCAAGGCGCCGTACGGCACGATCTACGCGCTCGAGGGGCTCGAAGTCGTGCTGATCAGCGCGGCCTTCGACCAGGACGTGTCGCTCGCTTTCCTCGACGATGGCGTGTATCAGCTGGTGAAGGGCCAGCAGACCAAGGCGCTGGAGGTGAAGAACTTCTCGCCGACTTACCGGGCGCTCGAGGGCTACGACGTCGAGAAGCTCTATGTCGAGCGCGAGTCGCTCGAAGCGCGCGGCCTGCGCGAAGATCAGCTGCTCGTCCCGGTGCAGGTCGTCGGCGCCGCGGAGATGGCGGCCTTGATGGACTCGCAGGACGTGGTCATCGGGTTCTGAGATGCTGCACATCGTCAACAAGTCGCCCTACGAACGCAACAGCCTCGCGAGTTGCCTCGCGCACACGGCCGCGGGCGCAGCGGTGATCCTCATCGAGGACGCGGTCTACGCCGCGACCCGCGGCAACAGCGCGGAGGCCGCAATTCGCAAGGCGCTCGAATCGCTCCCGGTGTATGCGCTCGCCCCCGACCTGGAAGCGCGCGGCATGCAGGGCAGCGTGATCGATGGCGTCAAAGTGGTGGATTTCGGCGGCTTCGTCGACCTGGTGGCGGAGCACCGGACGAGCCAGTCATGGTTATGAACGTTGGGTCACTTGGAGGATGCAAAGATGGCAATCAATGTAGGCGACAAGACGCTCGAGACTGACGAGGAAGGCTATCTCGTCAACCTTTCCGATTGGGACGAAGACGTCGCGAACGAAATCGCGAAGGTGGAAAACGTCGAGATGGGCCCGAACCACTGGGAAGTGGTGAATTTCCTGCGCGAGTACTACACCGAGTACCAGATCGCGCCCGCAGTTCGCGTGCTGACCAAGGCGATCGGCAAGAAGCTCGGCGCCGACAAGGGCAACAGCAAGTATCTGTACGAGCTGTTCCCCTACGGGCCGGCGAAGCAGGCCTGCAAGATCGCCGGACTGCCGAAGCCGACGGGCTGCGTGTGAACGCGTCTTTGGGGTTCATATGATCTCGGGCCTTGGCGGGATGATTCTTCCGCCAAGGCCCGAGACCCTGGAACGTCAAAGTCGACACGTGATGCTCATGAAGCGCGATCCAGTCTGGATCCAACCATGTCCCCGCTGACGCTTCTCTATGCGGCACTGTTTTACGCTGCGAGCGCGATTCTCGTGGTCGGCGTCGCGCTCAAGATCCTCCGCTACGCACGCATCCCGGCGCCGCTGAAGATCCCGACGTCGCCCGCGCCCATGACGCGCGCCGGGGTCTTCTGGCGCATGTTGCGGGAAGTGACCCTGTTCGAAAGCCTGTATCGCGCAAACAAGTGGATCTGGCTGTTCGGTTGGATGTTTCATGTCGCGCTCGCGGTGGTGCTGGTGCGGCACCTTCGCTACTTCACCGAGCCGGTGTGGGAACTGGTCGTGCTCGCGCAGCCCTTCGGCGTGTACGCCGGATTCGCCATGTTCGCGGGGCTCGCGGGGCTCTGGGCGCGGCGCTTTCTCGTCGAGCGCATCCGCTACATCTCCACGATTTCGGACCACCTGATGCTCGCGCTGCTGGTCGCGATCGCCGCCTCGGGGCTGGCGATGAAGTACGTGTCGCACACCGACGTGGTTGCCGCGAAGGCGTTCGTGCTCGGGCTGATGGTGTTCGAGTGGCACCCGCTGCCCGCCGATCCGCTGCTGCTTGCGCACCTGGCGCTGGTCGCGGCGCTGATGGCCGTGTTCCCGGCCTCGAAGCTGCTGCATGCGCCAGGCGTGTTCTTCAGTCCGACCCGCAACCAGGTCGATGACTCGCGGCCTCCAGTGACCGCGTGGACCGGGGAGTAGGGAAGGTGGCAACCGCACAGATGCAGGCGCCGCCGCTCAAGGAATACGCGGTCATCCCGATCCTGGCGCGCGGCTCGATGTCCGCGTCGAAGCCCTACGCCGCCTCGGACAAGATGAACGAGGCGCTCGGCTTCCCGGGCAAGCTGGTGGAGAACTGGCAGGCGCGCGCCATCGGCAAGATGGGCGAACTGCTCGAAGAAAATCGCGCGCTGCAGGTGTTCCTCGATGCCTGCGTGCATTGCGGCGCGTGCACCGACAAGTGTCATTACTTCCTCGGCACCGGCGACCCGAAGAACATGCCGGTCGCGCGCCAGGACCTGTTCCGCAAGGTCTACCGCCGCTACTTCACGCTGGGCGGAAAACTGTTCCCGAAACTGGTTGGCGCCGAGGACCTGACGGAAAGCGTGCTCGAGGACTGGTACCGGTATTTCAACCAGTGCTCGGAGTGCCGCCGCTGCTCGGTCTATTGCCCCTATGGCATCGATACCGCCGAGATCACCATGGCCGCGAAGGAGATCATGGATTCGATCGGCGTGGGGCAGAAGTACACCAACGAGATCATCGGCAAGGTGCACAAGATCGGCAACAACCTCGGGCTGCCCGCGCCGGCGCTGAAAAACACGCTCGAGACGCTCGAGGAGGAAGTGAAGGAGGAGACCGGCCTCGACGTGCGCTTTCCGGTGGACGAGAAGGGCGCAGACGTACTGGTCGTGGCGCCTTCCGCGGATTTCTTCGCCGAGCCGCACGTCTACAGCCTTATCGGCTACGCGAAGGTCTTCCACGCCGCGGGCATCCGCTGGACCCTGTCCTCGCACGCGTCCGAGGCGGGAAATTTCGGCCTCTTCATCGGCAGCCAGGACCAGATGAAGAAGATCGCGATGCGCGTGCGCGAGGCGGCGCTCGAGCTGGGGGTGAAGCGCCTCGTCGTCGGCGAATGCGGCCACGCCTGGCGCGTCGCCTACAGTTTCTGGAACACGCTCATCGGTCCGCTCGACTTCCTCGATTCGCGCTATCCGGTGCCGCAGCACGTCTGCGAACTGACCTGGGACCTGATCCGGCGCGGCGCGATTGCGTTCGACCGCGAGAAAAACGATCGGCGCGTGGTCACGTTCCACGATTCCTGCAACGTCGCGCGCGGCGCCGGAATGGGCGGCATCCCGGGCGGCCAGTTCATCCTGCCGCGCAACGTCATTCGCGCCGCGTGCAACCATTTTCACGACATGGCGCCGGAGACGATCCACGAGCACACCTTCTGCTGCGGCGGCGGCGGCGGCTTGCTCACCGACGAGCTGATGGATCTCCGCGTGAAAGGCGCATTGCCGCGCATGGAGGCGCTGAAATCGGCGGTCGATGCGCACGGCGTCAATTTCATGGCGACGATCTGCGCGATCTGCAAGGCGCAGTTCTCCAAGGTCCTGCCGTACTACGGGTTCGAAATGGAAATGGTCGGTGGCGTGCACCAGTTGGTGGGCGACGCGATCCGGCTCGGCCGCAACGATTGAAAGAGCGAGGAACAAGCGATGTCTGCCGCTGCAGAAACCAAGACCGAAAAGCTGACCTTCCGGCGCTACAAGGACGACGATGACCAGTGGAGCGACTGGCGCGGCAACATCTTCAACGCGAGCTATACGCACAAATGCCCGACCTACCAGAAGAGCGCGCCCCCATGCCAGGCGAGTTGTCCTTCGGGTGAGGATATCCGCGGGTACCTCGCGATCGTTCGCGGTACCGAGAAACCGCCCGCCGGGGTGCCGTGGCAGGAATACGCGTGGCGGCGGCTCACCGAGGCGAACCCGTTCCCCTCGGTGATGGGGCGCGTCTGCCCTGCGCCCTGCGAATCGGGCTGCAATCGCAACGAGGTCGAGGATTTCGTCGGCATCAACTCGGTCGAGCATTTTCTGGGCGACTGGGCGAACGCACAGAAGCTCCAGTACCTCAGGCCCGGGACGAAGACGGGAAAGAAGGTGGCCGTGATCGGTGGCGGTCCCGCCGGGCTCTCATGCGCCTACCAGCTGGCGCTCAAGGGGCACGAGGTCACCGTGTTCGACGAGCGCGCGGAACTCGGAGGCATGATGCGCTACGGCATCCCGGGTTTCCGCACGCCGCGCGCAGTGCTCGACACCGAGATCCAGCGCATCCTCGACCTCGGCGTCGAGGCGCGGGTCAACACGCGCATCGGCCGCGACATCTCGATGGACGAGGTGCAGCAGACTTACCAGGCTGTTTTCATGGGTCTGGGTGCGCAGGGCGGCCGGCCGCTGCCGGTGCCGGGTGCGGAAGCGCCGAACTGCGTTACCGCGACGGCATTCCTGCGCGCGTTCAACGACGGGCGGTTGCGCCACGTCGGCAAGCGCGTCGTCGTGGTCGGTGGCGGTGATACCTCGATCGACGTCGCGACGGTGGCGCGGCGTCTCGGTCATATCGAGCACCCCAAGGAGGCCGAGCGTCCGGAGCAGGTGATCGGCGGCCACCTGGCGCAGGACGTGGCGGAGATTTCCGCGCGCCAGGGCGCCGAGGTGACGCTCACCTCGGTGTTCACGGTCGACAAGATGCAGGCGAACAAGCACGAGATCGAGCATGCAATGGCAGAGGGAATCGCAATTCGGGACGGCTGGGCGCCGGTCGAAGTCCTCATCGGCCCGGACGGCCGCGCCACCGGACTGAAGATCGCGCGCTGCCAGGCGAAATTCGTCGGGCCGAAACTGGAAATCAAGGTCGACGAATCGACCGCCGAAGTGGTGCCTGCGGACCTGATCGTCTCCGCGATCGGGCAGGCGGTGGATTTCAGCGGGCTGGAACGCTTCGACAATGGCCGCGGGATGATCAGCGCCGACAAGAGCTACCAGGTGACGGGGCAGGCAGGCGTCTTTGCCGGCGGCGACGTGCTGCGGCCCCATCTGCTCACCACGGCGATCGGCCACGGCTGGATCGCCGCCGAGGGCATCGATCGTTACCTGAAAGGCGAGGCCGCGGAGAAGCGACCGAAGATCGACGTGCACGCGTTCGATCTGCTGCGCAAGATGACCGAGAAGGGACTCAGGGTGGAAGCGGCGCCGCGCGAACCGGTGTTCGGCACGGCGGACGCGAACTTCGCCATCCACAACTACGACGACCGCTCGGCGCGTTACGTCATCCCGCACAAGGACCTGTTCCTCGGCCATTTCCTGTACACCCCGCGCGAAGTGCGCAAGGTCACGCAACTCGATGCGGTCCGCGCGCTCGGCAATTTCGACGAACGCCTGGAGTCGCTTGCCGAAAAGCAGGCGGTGGCCGAAGCGAAGCGCTGCATGAGCTGCGGGCTGTGCTTCGAGTGCGACAACTGCGTGGTCTACTGCCCGCAGACGGCCGTGTTCCGTGTCAAGAAGACCCAGGCCACCATGGGTCGTTACGTCGATACCGACTACACCAAGTGCATCGGCTGCCACATCTGCGCCGATGTCTGCCCGACGGGATACATCCAGATGGGCCTGGGGGAGTAGAGGCCGGGACATGAAGGCCGGCGCCGCACTGCTTGCCTTGATCGTCGCGCTGGTGGCGGGGTTCGCGTATGCCTCCGGTCGCACCGCGAAGCCGGTGGTGCTGATCGAGCGCCCGGGCCAGTGCGTCGAGGCGACCGAAGTCATGCGGCGCGATCACATGAAGCTTCTGCTTCACCAGCGCGACCGCACGGTGCTCCAGGGCGTGCGAACGGCGAAGCACAGGCTCACGGGCTGCGTCGAATGCCACGCGAGTTCGAAAACCGGAAGCGTGCTCGGCGAGAAGGGGTTCTGCCAGAGTTGCCACGACTACGCCGGCGTGCGGCTCGACTGTTTCGAGTGCCATGCCTCGAAGCCCGGCGCGCAGCGCGCAGGAGCGAAGCCGTGAGCGGCAACGCGCGTCGCGGGTTTCTCGGCACGGCCGCCGCGGCGCTCGCGGGTGCGGCGCTCGCACCGGGCATCCGCCTGATCGACCTGGCGGTTGCGCGCGCCCCTGGCGAAGCGGTCACCGGCAAAGTGCGATGGGGGCTGCTGATCGATTCGAACCAGTGCGCCACGGGTTGCACCGATTGCGTCACCGCCTGCAACCGCGAGAACGGCCTGCAGGACACGGGACGGCCGCGCATCGACGCGCAGTGGATCCGGAAAATCGATCTCAAGGACGCGAAGACCGGCCGCGAGCAATCCGCGCCCGTGATGTGCCAGCACTGCGCGCACCCGCCCTGCGTGGACGTCTGCCCGACCGGCGCCTCGTTCAAGCGCGCCGACGGCATCGTGCTCGTGGACCGGCATACCTGCATCGGCTGCCGCTATTGCGTCATGGCCTGCCCGTACAAGGCGCGTTCGTTCGTCCACGAAAACCTCGCCGACCAGAAACCGGACGTACCGCGCGGCAAGGGCTGCGTCGAAGGCTGCACGCTGTGCGTGCACAAAATCGACCGCGGCGACGGCAATACTGCCTGCGCCGAGGCCTGCACGTCGGCAGGGCACGGCGCAATCACCTTCGGCGACCTGAACGATCCCGCAAGCACGATCTCGAAGCGCCTGCGTGAACTGCCCAACCGCGCGTTGCGCGCCGATCTGCGGCTCGATCCGGGCGTGCGCTACTCGGGGGTGTGACCTGGCTACCCTCATCCACCGCGAGCTCTCCGCCACTGCCTGGCGCTATTACGCGCCGCTGCTTGTGCTCGGTGCGGTGCTCGGCGCCGGCTTCGCCGCCTTCGTTTACATGGAGGTGAACGGCCACCACGTCACCGGGATGGACAACCAGGTGGTGTGGGGACTGCCGCACGTGTTCGCCGTGTTCCTGATCGTCGCGGCGTCGGGCGCGCTCAACGTGGCCTCCGTCGCGTCGGTGTTCGGGAAGGTGGAGTACAAGCCGCTTGCGCCGTTCTCGGGCGTGGTCGCAGTCGCGGTGATGGCGGGCGGGCTTGCGATCCTCGCCGCCGACCTCGGCCGGCCGGACCGCCTGATCGTCGCGATGACGCACTTCAACTTCAAGTCGATCTTCGCGCTCAACATGTTCCTGTACAGCGGCTTCTTCGCGATCGTCGCCGTGTACCTGTGGTTCATGATGGAGCGGCGCATGAATCGCTGGAGCGGGATGGCCGGGCTCGCGGCGTTCCTGTGGCGGTTGATCCTCACGACCGGTACCGGGTCGATTTTCGGATTCCTGGTGGCGCGCGAGGCCTACGATTCGGCGCTGCTCGGTCCGACCTTCGTGATCTATTCGTTTTCCTACGGCACGGCGATCTTTCTCGTCGCGGCGCTCGGTGCACTGCGTTGGGACGGGCGCGTGCTCGACGACGCGTTGACTGCGCGCCTGGGCCGGCTGCTTGGAATATTCACCGCCGCCTCGCTCTACATGACGGTCGTGTTCCACCTCACGAAGCTCTACGTCACGCGCTACCACGGGGTGGAAGCGTTCATCCTCGCCGAGGGCGGCGCATACACGGCGCTGTTCTGGGGCGGGCAGGTCGTGCTGGGCGGGATCGTGCCCCTCGCGCTGCTGTATTCGCCGCGAACCGGAGGCAGGCGCGCCGCCATTCTCGCGGCTTCGGTGCTGGTCGTGCTCGGCGGTCCCGCACAGATGTACGTCGCCATCGTCGGCGCGCAGGCGTTTCCCCAGCCGATCTTCCCCGGGTGGCAGGAGTCGAGCCGCTTTTTCGACGGGGAAATCCATCCCTACGCGGCCAGCCTCCCGGAGTTGCTGCTGTCACTGGGCGGCGTCGCGCTCGCTGCGGCCATGATCGCGGTGGCGCTGAAGGTGCTGCCGTTGATTCCGGATTCATGCACCGATTCCTCGTCTCCGCCGCTCACAAGTCCTCCGGCAAGACCTCGCTGAGCGTCGGCCTCGCCGCGGCGTTCGCGCGGCGCGGACTCGCGGTGCAGACTTTCAAGAAAGGTCCGGATTACATCGATCCGTTGTGGCTTGGACTAGCCGCGGGGCGGCCGTGCCGCAATCTCGATTTCCACGTCTCGCCGCGCGAGGAGATCGAGGCCCAGTTCGCGCGCCACGGCGCCGCGGCCGAGGTCTGCCTCGTCGAGGGCAACAAGGGGCTCTACGACGGACTCGATCTCGAGGGCTCGAACTCCAACGCCGCGCTTGCGCGCCTGCTGGGTCTGCCCGTGGTGCTGGTGCTCGATGCGCGCGGCATGACGCGTGGCATCGCGCCGCTCATCCTCGGCTATCAGGCGTTCGACCCCGAGGTGCGCTTCGCGGGCGTGATCCTCAACCGCCTCGGGGGCTCGCGGCACGAGGGGAAGCTGCGCGCCGTGATCGAGCATTACACCGACGTGCCGGTGCTCGGCGCGGTGCACGAAGATCCGGCGATCGGGATCTTCGAGCGGCATCTCGGACTCGTCCCCGCGAATGAAGCCGATGCGGCAGCCGAGCGCGTCGCGTCGATCGCGGATGCGATTGCAAGACAGGTGGACCTCGGCCGGTTGCTGGAGGCGACGCGGAACGATTCGCCCACGGTGCCTGCGCCTCCACGGGCGCGTGCTCGCGAGCCGGACCTGCGCCTGGGCGTAGCGCGCGATCGCGCCTTCGGTTTCTACTACGCGGGTGATCTGGAAGCGCTCGAAGAGGCCGGCGCCAGGCTGGTTTTTTTCGATGCGACCGCCGACGCTCGGCTTCCGGAGGTCGATGCGCTGTTCATCGGCGGCGGATTCCCGGAGTGCTTTGCCGCGGAACTCGAGGCGAATTCCGCGCTGCGGGAGCAGATCCGGTCGGGAATCGACGCCGGAATGCCCGTGTACGCAGAATGCGGCGGACTCATGTACCTCTCGCGCTCGATTTCGTGGAAAGGACGCCGTCACGAGATGGTCGGGGCGATTCCTGCCGACGTAATGATGCGCGAGCGCCCGACCGGGCGCGGCTACGTGCGGCTCGAGCAGACCGAGGCGCACCCCTGGAAAATCGGCAACGCCGCCGGGATCCGGGCGCACGAGTTCCACTACTCGACGCTGGAGAATACGGATCCCGGGTTGACTTATGCATATCGGGTGAAGCGCGGCCACGGCATCGACGGCGAGCGCGACGGGCTCATGGTGAAGAACGTCCTCGCGTCTTACACGCACCTGCGTGCCGCAGGGGGCTGCGACTGGCCGGCACGGTTCGTTGCATTTGCCCGGCGTTGCCGGGCGAAATGATCGGAGCCGTCGCCCGATACCGGACGGTCGAGCGTCTGAAGTAGGGTGGGCGGAATGGCTGGTTTCGGGAACTGCAACGGACTCTATTCGGAGCTGACATTCAGGGTGTAGGCTACCTGCCGGTTGGGGTTGACCGGGTTCTTCAGCGCCGACCGCGAAGCTTGCGTGGGCCCTGCGATTCTCTTGGGGGGATCGGATGAACAGGCGTGACACGGTACTTACACTGCTTGCGCTTGGCGCGGCACCGCTCGCCGCCCCGGCGCAGCCCGCCGCGAAGCCGGCCCGGATCATTGTCTTAACATGGGGTTCCCCGCCTGCTTCGCCGCCGACTGCGAGTCCTTATCGCAACGCCTTCATGCGGGGACTACAGGAGCTGGGCCATATCGACGGCAAGACTTTCGTCTTCGAACCGCGCTGGACTTTGGGCAAGGCCGAGAACCTTCCCGGTCTCGCAAGAGAGCTTGCGGCCTTCAAGCCCGACGTCATTCTGGCTTCGGGCGAGCTATCGGCGCGCGCAGCCCAGCAGGCCGCACCCACCGTCCCAATCGTTCTGGCCTACAGCGGCGACCCGGTCGCCGGTGGCTTCGCGAAGAGCCTGGCGCGGCCCGGCGGCAACGTCACCGGGCTCGCGACCCTCAATGAAGATACGAGCCCCAAGCTGCTCGAGTTGGTGCTGACGGTCGTGCCAATACCTCGACGCGTAGCCGTACTGGCGAATCCGACGGTCGCGTCTTACGCTTCGGTCCTGAAGAACCTTCAGGATGCGGCCCGGCAGGCGAAAGTGGACCTTCTGTCGATAGAAGTCCGCGATGCTGCGGAGATCGACAGCGGGTTTGCGCGCTTCGCGCGAGAGAAGGTGCGGTCAGTCGTCGTACTGGGGGACCCGTTGATCTTCCAGCAGAGACACCAGATCGCGGACCTGGCATCGAAGTATGAGATGGCCTCCGTGTATCCGGCCAAGGAACATGTCGAGGCTGGCGGCTTGATGAGCTATGGCGTGAACATCGCCGACGGTTTCCGGCGCGCAGCGGTCTATGTGGACAAGATCCTCAACGGAGCGAAACCCGGCGATCTGCCGATCCAGCAGGCTACGACGCTCGAACTCGTGATCAACCTGAAGACGGCCAAGGCGCTTGGTCTCACGGTCCCTCAGTCAATCTTTCTTCGCGCCGATCGGGTGATCGAATGATGAATAAACCGTTCCTGTTGCTTACACTGATCGCGGCGATCGCACTGCTGCTGCCTCAGCACGCCTGGCCGCAGAAGCCCGAGACGATGCGACGGATCGGGATTCTGCTCCCAGGAAAACCGTCATCGAGTCCACATAAGCCCCCTCCTTTTGAGTTCTTCCGCGTATTCCAGGAGACTCTGGCAAAGCACGGTTACGTGGAGGGGAAAAACCTGGCCATCGATTTCCGCTCCGGCGGGTACGAACAACTGCCTGCGCTGGCGCAAGAGCTCGAGCAACTGAAAGCCGAGGTGGTCTGGGTTCTCAGTACGCACGCGGGCCGGATCGTTCAGAGGGTCGTGAAACGCACGCCGCTCGTCATCTATTCCTGTGACCCGTTCGAGCATGTGACAAAACTTTCGCGACCGGAAAGCAACGTCACCGGGACGACTTGCATGACGTCGGAACTCAGCCCGAAGCGGCTCGAGCTCCTGAAGGAATTACTTCCGAGGGCGCGCCGAGTCGTGGTTTTCGGCGATCCGGAAGATGCACCGGAGGGTTGGCGTCTAACGCGGGAGGCTGCGCCCAAACTGGGTATCGCGATCCAGCAAGTTTCGTACAAAGACCGCGACAGCCTTCCGGCGGCGCTTGAGCGGGTTGCGAAGATCAAGCCGGACGCCGTGTTTGTGTACCCGGATGCCGTCCTGGACTCCGAGAGCCGCAGACTCGCTCAATTCTGGCTCGAGCATTCGCTGCCGTCGATGAACGCCTTCCCGTGGTACGCAGAAACCGGTGGCTTGATTTCATACGGCGCTGTGACGGCTGAAGTCGCCGCGATGTTGGGTGGGCAGATGGCGAAGATCCTCGATGGCGCGCGGCCGGGCGACATTCCATATCAGCGGGCCACGCAGTTCCACTTGCTGATCAACCTGAAGACGGCGAAGGCGCTTGGCGTTACGGTGCCGAAGTCGCTGCTTGTTCGCGCCGACAGGATTATCGAATGAAGCGACGGACGATACTCCGCACCTTCGGAGCCGCCGCTCTCGGATTGCCACTCTTGGTCCACGCGCAGTCGCCGCACGTGCGGCGCATCGCTTTGCTGCTCGCCAATACCCTTGAGGGAAGTGCTCCATCGTTGGCGGAGTTTCGCAAGCGCCTTGGCAAGCTCGGGTGGTCCGAGGGTACGAACCTCGAAATGGATGTGGCGGCTGCGGAGAATCACTATGATCGCTTCCCGACGCTCGTACGAGCGGCGGTGGCCCGTAAAGCGGACGTGATTGTTGTGGCTGGCACACCCGGCGCGCGCGCTGCGAAGGAGCATTCTGCGGGCATTCCGGTTGTCTTTGTACAGCTCGGCGATCCAGTGGGAAGCGGAATTGTCGCGAGCCTCGGGCGCCCGGGCGGTCACGTCACTGGCACTTCGATCCAGATGGTCGAGATCGCCTCCAAGCAGATCGAGCTGCTGAAGGCGCTTGTGCCGAAGCTCGAGCGCGTCGCCGAACTGCGCAGTCCGGCAGTTGGAAAGCTCGCCCGCGACGTGTCCGCGCGCCTAGCGAGCGCCGCCGCGCGCGCAGGCGTTGATTTGATACATCTGGATGCGGACAGGGCGGACGAAATCGATCCGGCCTTCGCTGCGGCGACGCGGGCGCGGGTCAGTGCTATCGTGGTCGTTCCGGTCGCGCTCTTTTTTACCGAAACCGCGCGCATCGTCCAGCTTGCGAAGCAGCATCGCGTTGCCACGATCTTTACGAGCCGCAGCCAGGTCGCCGCGGGGGGCCTCGCGAGCTACGGGCCTGATTTCACGGATGCCTTTGCGCGCGCCGCGCCGTACGTGGACCGAATCCTGCGTGGAGCGAAGCCAGCCGATCTGCCGGTCGAGCAGGCCGACCGTTTCGATTTGGTTGTCAACCGCAGAACCGCGATGGAGCTGGGGCTCGCGATCCCACAGTTGGTGCTGCTGCAAGCGACCGAGGTGATCGATTAGGGGGACGCGAATGTCCGCAGTTGGCCGCTCTGCGCCGGATTGTTGGGAGTCCCAAACGAGCCCGAATCGGTTATTTGGGAATAGAGATCGTGTTTCGGCAGATGGCATATTGATCAGTGGGCCCATGTTGATGTGCCGAGTGCTTCTGATTGCCCTGGGAATGGGTTCGGTCCTGGCAACAGCCTATGCTGCGCCTCCAACCGGAAAGATCTTGCGTCTCGGCTGGCTGGAAGGCTTTCGAGAGAAATTCGATGCGGATTCCGTTCCCGTGCATCGCGCATTGATGGCAAGCCTGCGCGAGCACGGGTACGTAATCGGGCGTGATTTCAATCTGGAGTACAGGAGCGCACAGGGTAATCCTGAGCGCCTACCCGAGCTCGCTGCCGAACTCGTGCGGCTGCAGGCAGATGTCATCATCACGACGGGGGACAATCAGACGCGTGCCGCGTTGACGGCCACGAAAAGCGTGCCCATTGTCGCCATCGGCGTTACCGATCCCGTGGCCACGGGCATCGCGGCAAGCCTCGGGCGTCCCGGAGGCAACGTGACGGGTCTGGCGATCAACGCTACCGAAATCAGCGCCAAGCGCGTCGAGCTACTCAAGGAAGCGATTCCCAATTTGTCCCGTGTCGCCGTGCTTTGGAATTCGAGTTTGAAGGCAATGCAACTTCAATATCAGCAAGTCGAAACGGCTGCCCCCAGACTAGGCGTGACGGTGCTTTCGATTCGCGTATCAGGTTCCGACGACTTCGACAAAGCATTTGCGGCGATCGGTGAAAGCCGCAGTGGAGGGCTTATCGCGCTTTTCGGGCCAATGCGGGGCAATGATCTGCCGCGAATCGCCGATTTTGTAAACCGCAACAGGATTCCGACGATCTTCGAGCTTGGGCAAGGTGTGCGTGGCGGGGGATTGATGGAATTTGGACCGGACCTGGCGAAACTGGCGCGTCTTGCCGGGGCCTACATCGACAAAATCGGAAACGGAGCGAAAGCGGCCGACCTTGCGATAGCCGAGCCGACGACGTTCGAGCTCGTCGTCAACATGAAGGTCGCAAAGGCGCTCGGCCTCACGATCCCGGCATCGATCCTCCTCCGCGCCGACCGGGTGATCGAATAGCGGGACAGCGAATGGCTGAAAGTGGCCGGCAAGAGCCAGTTGGCGGACCGGTTCAATCTGCCCCATAGCGGCCAGTCCAGCGTAAACTTTGCGGCGGGCTCGTCTGGGAGGGGGAGCATGGTCAACGTCCATCGCAGGCGTTTCCTTATCGGCGCAGGCGCGCTGGCTGCGACGCCAATGTCGCGCGCGCAGAAGTCCGCAAAGGTCTGGCGCATCGGTTTTCTGGCGTTGCGTTCCCGCTCGACGGCGCAGCGTCCCGACGACCACTACGATGCGTTTGTCGCCGGGATGCGCGACTTGGGCTACGTCGAGGGCAAGAATCTGGTCATCGAGTGGCGTTTCGCTGAAGGACAATACGAACGCCTTGCCGGCCTTGCCAACGAACTGGTGCAGAAAAAGGTTGAGGTCATCGTAAGCCAGGGGACTCCGGGCACGCGGGCTGTGCAACGTGCAACGAGCACGATCCCCATCGTCTTTCCCGCGATGAACGATCCGGTGGGTAGCGGCGTTGTTGCAAGCCTGTCGCGGCCTGGCGGAAACACGACCGGACTGACTGACATCAATGTCGACCTGAGCCCGAAGCAGTTCGAGCTCCTGAAGACGATCCATCCCAAGTTGCTTCGGACCGCGCTATTCATTCATCCCGGCAATCGGGCGCATCCGGCCGTCCTGAACAACGTGCAAAAGGCGGCGCTAGAGGTTGACGTGCAGGTCATCCCTGTTAGCGCAAGCACACCCGAAGAGATTGAACGCGGATTTGCCTCGATGATGGAAAACCGCGCTGAAGCCGTCATGATTCCTGCCGATGGCTTTTACATAGGACAAGCGAAGCGGATTGCCGAGCTTGCCATTAAGCACCGGGTGCCGACGATCTTTACCGACCGGGGAAACGTAAAAGCCGGTGGGTTGATGAGCTACGGACAGAATCTCTCCGAACTCTACCGGCGCGCCGCGATTTACGTGGACAAGGTCTTGAAGGGCGCGAGACCCAGTGATCTGCCGGTCGAAGGGCCGACGACGCTTCACTTGACAATCAACCTCAAGACGGCGAAGGCGCTCGGGGTGACCATTCCAAGGGAATTGCTGCTGCGTGCCGACGAGGTGATCGAATAGTGGGAGGTCGTGAGTGTCCGTTCGTGGCCGGTCTTTGCCTGTTGCGTGTCAGGCCCAGCCCGCTCCAAAGCTGCCGTTCGCGAAGCGCAGTACGCCACCCGCGGCGGTCATTCAGCAGTAGACTGACCCGCGACTTAAGTTGACAGGGCGCTCCGCCCGCCGATCCCGGTACTTGCGATTAGTCGTGGAGAGCGAAGGGGGCGGATGAACCGGCGTGACGCAGTACCCGCGCTGATTGCCATGGGCACTGCACCACTTGTCGCCGAAGCGCAGCCGGCAGAGAAAGTTTGGCGCTTAGGCGACCTGTCTCCCCGATCCGGCCCGGAGAGAGCGGCCGAAGCGTCCCGCGAGCAACTGCGCGGCAAGAGAGGCGTCGCGCCACAAAAGGAGGGAAAGTGATATGACCCTATGTCCCGTCGCACTGGCGGTCGGATGCAAGAAATGCCCGGCATTCTCGTTCTGTCCCTTGAAAGGGGTTATCGGTGATTTCAAGAAAACCGAGCAAACCGAAACGAAACCGCAGGCGAATGAAACAAAACGTGACGCGAAATAGAAGGATTCACGGCTGCGTGCCGACGCGGTGATCGAATAGCGAGCCTGCGAACGACGGGCGAGAGGCAGCGACGCAGCAGCAGGTCTTCGTCTATGATCGCCGCGGGAACTTCGGAGAAACAGCGTAAGGAGGGCGGCTGGGGTGAAAATGTGATCCCACGACCTCCACACCCTCGCCGGCATCGAACATAGGTCGTGCAAAGATGAGAGAGGAAGGCTGCAACTATGAGGCGAATCGTTTTCGTGCTGGCGCTCGCCACGATTGCCGCCCCGTTGCTCGCCGCCGACAGGGACGGAGCGTACGGGAGCCAGCGCCCTGCCAAGTGCAGGGAGTATCTGAAGGTTTACCGTTTCGATGAGCGCAAGCCCGAGTCGGACGGCGTGCGAAATTGGATCGCCGGGTACATCACTGCTTACAACCGCCAGACGCCAGACACCTATAACATCATGGGCATCGGCGAATTCGAACACGTGCTCCGCTCGGTCGAGCGGTACTGCAAGGACGACCCGCTCTCCGACGTAGGCGCGGCGATGGAAGCGGTGACAGCCGATCTGTACGCTACGCGCTACCAGACCCGGCGGCAGGCGGGACGTTAGTGGCTCCAGTCGCCAGCAAGCTGCGCGAGATCTGCGCCCAGCGGCAATGGCTGGTCCTGGCCGTTCTGAGCCCGATATGCTGACCACCCGGTTTCCCCGTTGGCTGCCGTTGGCGGAGTGGCTTTCGACTCGAAGCGGGCATGGACACTGGATTTGACCGAGCCGCAGTCGCGATCGGCAGATTTCGTGGACTGGATTCTGAAAGCCGCAAGACCTGGCGAACTACCGATCGAACAGCCTTCCGCCTTCGAGTGGGTCGTGAACCTGAAAACCACCAAGGCGCTCGGGCTGACGATCCCGCAATCGGTCCTGCGTCGTGCCGACCGCGTGATCGAATAGGGCGATCCTGCAATTGGCCGAAGCTGGCCGGTGAAGGCACGAATCCGGCAGCTCGGAGAATTCCGCAGCACGGACGTTGGGCGCGTCCCTGGCTATTGCGATCGATTGGAGCGCCGCGGTTGCAAGGACTTGCGCCGCTGCGCCTCGGAAATGAACTCCTCCAGGTCGGGGTCGAGCGCACTGCGCGCCGACACGATGCCGATCGGCTCGCCATCCTCGACGACCGGCAAATGCCGGAAATGATTCGAATGCATCAAATGCAGCGCCTGCCCGAAGAGTTCGTGGGGCCCGACCGTAATGGGATCGGGCGTCATGACCTGCGCGAGCAGGGTGCTTTGTGGGTCGCGCCGCTGGGCCACGACTCGAAACACGACGTCGCGTTCGGTGACGATGCCGACGAGCCGACCATCATCTACCACGAGGACCGCGCCCGCCTTCTTCCTCGCCATCAGTTCGGCAGCGGCCTGGACCGTCGTAGTTGAACGCGCAACCAGTGTCTTCTTCCGCTGAATGACATTTCGAACTCGCTCGCTGTACATGTCTATCCCCGGTCCCCGGCTCCCAAAACGCGCTGCAGTCGTGCGCGTTTCGCGCCGTGGGTTCGAACGTCGAAGTTCGGACCGTAGAGCGTGCATGGTTCGCCGCCTTGATGGACATCAAGTGGGTCGAATTCGCTCGATCGATTCGCGCGGTCATGCCCGCCAGTGCCCTTCCAACAGCCTCCGCGGCCGCCTACTTGCTGGTTTGTCGCGACTGGAAGCGGGGACCCGGAAGGCGGGTCCCGGCGCGTCGGCTACCGCCCGGTACGCGAACGCGGCGGAACTGGCCGCGCACCCCGTTCGTCGAATTCATAGTGCAGAACGAGCAGATCGCGCAGCGGACCCGACAGCCGCAGCTTGACCGCCCATTCGCCCGTCATTTCGAGGTCGAGGCGAGCGTGGTACTCGCCCGGCTGACGGCCGGGCTTCGCCTTGACCGGTGCCAGGTTGTGCGCCATCGGCATCGACGGCATGTCTGCGCCGACAACCACCTGCGCTCCGCTGACCGGCTGACCGCCACGCGTAAGCCGGACGACGCAGTCATAGACGAAGTCCGTGCCGGTGAAGCGGCAGGTCAGGTCGGCGTGCGCGCTCTGCGCGAGCACCGGCGTGGCGGGCAGGAGAGCCAACAGCAGCGCAAGCATTCTCATGGTCGTTTAAACGAGTGTCGCACGATTCGGTGCACCAGCTGCTCGTCGAGCAGGCCGCGCGGCCGCACGATCAGCAGCACCGCCACCAGACCACCGAACACGATCATGCGCGTGCCGCCGAACACGCGGCTGCTCTCCAGCAGGCCGATGTCCAGCGTCACGCCGAGCAGCGGCCCAAGCGCGGTGCCAAGGCCTCCGATGAGCGCGTAGGCCAGACTGTGCACTCCGAGCATGATGTCGAAGTTCCGCGGTTCGATGTAGCTGTTGTGGTGCGCGAACAGCACCCCGCCGAGCGCGGCAAGCGCCCCCGCGCAGGCTGCCACCCCGAGCTTGAAGCGGTTCACGTCGACCCCGAGCGAAGCCGCGAGTCCCGGGTCCTCGCCGACCGAGCGCAGGACCGTGCCCAGCCGGGAGCGTTCGACGATCATCAGCGCCGCGAGCGCGAGTGCCAGCAGGCCATAGACGAGCAGAAGGAATTCCGCCGGCTCGACGCCATGCTCGAAGATCCACCGGATGCCTCGAAAGCCCTGCGTGCCGTCGGGACCTGTCAGTTCCCCGTCGATCTCGCGCTGGAACCGGAACAGCTCGAACAGCAGGCGCGCGACTTCGGCGGCAGCGAGCGTCGCCATGGCGAAGTAAAGGCCCCTGAGGCGCAGCGTGGGCAGGCCGACCAGCAGCGCGGCCAGTGCGCCCAGCAGCATTGCGGCCAATCCGGCCAGCGGAAGCGGCACGCCGTAGAGCGCCGTCAGGACCCCGCCCGAATAGGCGCCCACGCCGAAAAACGCCTGCTGGCCGAACGACATCTCGCCCGCCAGGAGCAGCAGGTAGGCGGACAGGGCGAGAAACGAGAACAGCCCGATGTTGGTCAGGACGCCGAGCGTGAAGTCGTCCATCGCGTCATCCAGGCAGGGTTGGCAGCCAGCAGGGCGAACAGCAGCAGGTACGCCGTCAGGTCGCGCAGTTGCGGTCCGAGGAACCACTGGCTGTGCGCCTCGATCAGGCCGAGCGCCAATCCGCCGAGGACGGCGCCGGGCAGCGAGCCCAAGCCGCCGAGCATCATCGCGAGCAAGCCCTTCAGCGTGGACCACATGCCGAGCATCGGCGTCAACTGGCCATGGGTGGCGACGATGAGGAACCCGGCGATACCGCCGATCGCCGAGGCGAGCGCGAAGACGCGCACGAACACCTGACCCGTATCGATTCCGGAGAGGCCGGCCGCCACCGGATTCTCGATCGTGGCGCGCACCGCCAGGCCGAAGCGCGAACGGTAGAGCAGGCGATGCAGCAGTGCGCAGAGGACGACGGCCGCGCCGAGCACGGCGAGCGTATCGGGTCGCAGCGTAAGACCCGCGAATTCGAGTGGCGCGCCCTCATGCAAGGTGGGAAACGCATAGACATGCCGCGGCAGGACCAGCGTCACCAGTTCCTCGAACTGCATCCAGAGTGCGAAACTCGCGACCATTGCGGCGATCGCCGAACCCGAGCGGTGCGGCGCAAAGCAAAGCCTTTCGACGTAGGCTCCCGCGAGCACGGCACCCGCGACGGCGACCAGCGCAAGCACGATCAGTCCGGACTGGAAATTGAGGTGCATCCAGGTCGCGGCATAGCAGCCGAACATGATGCCGGGCCCGAACGACAGGTTGACCCGGCGCAGGACGCCGAAAATCAGCGTGAACCCGACCGCAAGCAACGCGTAGGACGCGCCCGAGGCGATTCCGTCGATCGTGTTCTGGAGCAGGTCGAGCAGCATCTACGAGGGCTGAGTCACGCAAGCATTGGGCGTATCGCGGACGATCCGATCGCCCGCGGTTTTCGATCTCCGCGATCTCCGCTTTTCGGGGGGTGATTCATCCCCCGAAAAGCGGAGACGTGGGAACTGCAAAAGAAGCATCGGGTTCGCTACCTCGCGCAATCCGCAATCCGGAGATCGCCCCCGGGCGCTAATCCGCCGCCGACCCCAGATAGGCCCGGCGAATCAATTCGTCTTCGGCGAGCGACCCCGGATCGCCCGAGAACGTGACGGCGCCCTGCTCGAGGAGGTAGCAGTGCTGCGCCACCTGGAGCGCCATGTGGGCGTTCTGCTCGACCAGCAGAATCGTGGTGCCGTCGCGGTGCAACTCGGCGATGATGCTGAAGATTTCCTCGACCACGAGGGGAGCAAGGCCGAGCGAAGGCTCGTCCATGAGCAGCAGCTTTGGCCGGCTCATGAGCGCGCGCGCCACGGCGAGCATCTGCTGCTCCCCGCCTGAGAGCGTGCCGGCGTTTTGCGCGGCACGCTCCTTGAGCCGCGGAAATCGCGCCATCAGGCGTTCGATGTCCTGCCCGATCCCGGCACTGCCGCTGCGCTGATACGCGCCCGCACGAAGGTTCTCCAGTACGCTCATGTTCGCGAAGACCAGCCGGTTTTCCGGCACCAGCGCGATCCCGGCCGCGACGATCGCATGCGGCGGGCGCGCCGTGATGTCGCGACCGGCGAACTGGATCGAGCCGCGACGCGGCCGCAGGATCCCTGCCGTCGTGAACATCAGCGTCGTCTTGCCGGCGCCATTGGGGCCGAGCAGGCAGGTAATCGAGCCTTCCTGCACCTCGAGCGAAACGCCCTTGAGCGCCTCGATCTTGCCGTAGGCCGTGACCAGATCGCGCACCTGCAGCAGCGCCGCCATCACGCCTTCCCGCCGAGGTAGGCGCGGCGCACCAGCGGATCGGCCTGGATTTCGGCCGGCGCGCCCTCGGCGATCTTCTGGCCGAAATTGAGCACCGCGATGCGGTCGGCGACGCCCATCACCAGCTCCATGACGTGCTCTATGAGCAGAATGGTCACGCCGCGCTGGCGCAGGCTGACGATGCGCTCGCGCAGCTGCCCGATTTCCTCGCTGTTCATGCCTGCCGCCGGTTCGTCCAGCAACAGCAGTTTCGGCTTCGCAGCGAGCGCGCGCGCGAGTTCGAGGCGCCGCTGCTCGCCGAAGGCCAGGTTTGCCGCCAATTCGTCCCGCTTGTGCGCGAGCCCGCCGAACTCCAGCAGCTGCGTGATCTCGTCGCGCACCCCCGCGCGCCCGCCCAGCCAGCGCGAGAAGAATCCCCGCCTGGCGCGGTCTTCGAGCGAATTCTGCGCCACCCAGACGTTCTGCCACACCGTGAGCTGGCCGAACAGCCGGATGTTCTGAAAGGTACGCGCGATGCCGGCACGCAGGCGCAGATGCGTGGGGAGAGGCCCGATGTCCCGGCCGCGGAAGTAGATCACGCCCGAGGTGAGCGGCAACGCGCCGGTGATGAGATTCACCGTCGTGCTCTTGCCCGATCCGTTCGGACCGATCAGACCGACAATCTCTCCGTCGCCGACGGTGAGTTCGAGGCCGTCGACCGCGCGCACGCCGCCGAAGTGGCGCGCCACCTGGCGCAGATCAAGCATTGCGCCCTCGCGTGAATGCGCGCTTCAGCGCCGCGAGCGCGCGCGCGTCGAGAATGCCGTTCGGCCGCAGATTCATCGCCAGCACGATCAGCGCGCCGAACAGGAGGTTGCGCCAATCCCCGAGCTCGCGCAGGCCTTCGATCAGGAACGCCTGCACGAAGATCACCGCGATCAGGGTGCCGAACACGCTCTGCAGGCCGCCCACGATCGGGTAGGCGAGGGCGAAGGTCGCCACCAGGATGTTGAAGCTGGAATGCTCGATATGCGTCGTGTAATGCGCGTACAGTCCGCCGCCGATGCCGGCGATCGCGCCGCCCACCGTCATTGCGCTGACTTTGATCGCCGTCAGGTTGATGCCCACCGCCTGCGCCGCGACCTCGTCCTCGCCCACCGCGCGCAGCGCGGTACCGTACCGGGAACGATCGAACCACCACAAAAGCGCCATGACGAGCAGCACGAAAACCCACATGAACAGCATCACTTCGAGGGTGCCCCAGCCGTTCTCCGGGAAGAAGCGGATCTGGCGAAAGCCCTCGCCACCGAGCGGACCGACCTTGATGTCGCCCTTGGCGATCTGGTAGTCGAAGTTGAAGAAGAACAGGCGCACCGCTTCGCCGAAGGCGAGCGTAGCGATCACCAGCATCAACCCCTTGACGCGCAGCGCCGGAAATCCCACGGCGCAGGCGGTTGCCGCACTCACGATCGCGCCGATGCCCAACGCCGGAACCAGATGCCAGCCGGCCAGCACGGTGAGCATGCCGGCCGTGTAGGCGCCGACGGCGAAGAAGCCGGCTTGCGCGAGGCTCACCTGTCCGGTCAACAGCACGATATAGGCCGACAGGCCGAGCAGCGTATGCACGCCTACCAGTTGCGCCAGTCCGAAATAGAAGTCCACTGTGATCGCCGCGGTGGTCGGTCTGCTAGTGGTGGTCGTCCTTGGACTCGAACAGGCCCCCGGGCCGGAACACGAGAAACACGAACAGCAGCAGCATCACATAGAGGTCACGCTCGGTGACGCCGCGGAAGAGCTGGAATACGTTTTCGAACCCGCCGACCAGCAAGCCTGCGATGATCGCCCCGGGAATGCTGCCCAACCCGCCGATCACGGTGACGATGAGTCCCTTGACGGTCAGCGGCGTCGTGAGCAGCGGCGACAGAGCGCCGACGGAAGCCCCGATCAACGCGCCGGCGATGCCGCCGAGCAATCCGGTGATGACGAAGGTCATGGCGTTCACCAGACCAACCCGGATTCCGCACAGTTGAGCGGCGACCGACTGCTGCGAAACCGCGCGCGTCGCGAGGCCGAGCCGGGTGCGATACAGCAGCAACAGCAGCCCGACCATGCACAGTACCGCGATGCCGAACACGAGCAACAGGTCGCCGCGCAGGGTCAACTCGCCTGCGCGCAGCATCACGTCGTCGAACATCGCCGGATAGGCCAGCGGCATGCCGTTGGTGAAGTGCACGATGACCTCGTCGATCAGCAGCAGCATCCCGACCGTAGCCATGAGCGTCGCGAGCGGCGAGCCGAGCGGGATGAAATGAAAACAGCTGAGGTACACGAGGTAGCCCAGCACGCCACCCGCGGCGAAGGCGCACAGGAACACCAGCCACGGCGGTGCGCCCGCCATGACCCCGAGCACGAGCAGTCCGGCATAGGCGCCGCCGACCGAGGCCGCCGCATACGCGAGGTTGAGCTTGTGCATCACGCCGAACACCAGCGTGAAGCCGATGCCGATCAGCGCGTAGGTGGCGCCGAAGAGTACGCCGTCGGAGACCGCCTGGAGAAAGTCGAGCATAAAAAACGGGCGCCTGTTTCGCGCCCGTTTTCCGCTGGCATTCGCCTATAGGGGGTTGTGCAGCACCACCCAGTCGTTGCCTTTGGCCTGCACGAACAGGTACGGCTTGTCCGCTTCACCTTCGGCATCGCGCTTGGTCACGCCCAGCAATCCCTGCGTCGTGGCGAGTTTGGCGAGGCCGTCGCGGATCTTGCGACGGTCGGCCTGCAGGTTCGCCTTGGCGCCGGAAATCTTCTCGGCTTCCATGACCTGTTTGAGGATGAACATGTTCTCCCACGCCGCCATCGAGTGCAGGTCGGCCGCACCCTTTTTCTTCGCGGTCTCTTCGGCCGCGAACCTGGCTTCCTTGTTCACCGGCGCGAACGAGGTCGGAATGATGATGCCCTGCGCCTGCTTGGCGCAGCCCTGCAGAGTCTCGAGCGAGGACGAACTCGTCAGTCCGACCAGGAGCTTCGGCTTGACGCCCTGCCGCTGCATTTCCCTGAGCACGCCGCAGGTGCTGAACGGGTGCGCGCTGATCGCGATGATGTCGGCGTTCGCCTTCTTCATCTCGCGCACCTGGGTCGCGAAATTGGTGTCCGCCAGCAGCCACTTGGACTCACCCGCAATCGAGAAGCCGCTCGCCTGGGCCCGGTCCTTCATCACCACGTGCCAGGTGGCTCTCGAGTGCGCGAAGTCCTCCTCGACGCCGCCGTACACGGTCTTCAGATTCGGGTACTTCTGGTGCAGCCAGTAAAAGACCGAGTTGTACATCGTCATCTCATTGGGCACGTTTCTGAAAGCCCACTCCGAGATCTTCGCCAGACCCACCTTGATCGCGACGTCGGTGAATACCGGGAACTGCAGGCCCGAGTCGCCTGCATCGCCGACCTTCTTCTGCAGGATACCGAACAGGGGTTCGGCGACGTTCGAGCAGGTCGGGCCGATCGCGACCAGCGCGTCGGTGGAGGCAATGCGCCGGATCACCGAAATGCCTTCCTCGGCGTTGCAGCGATCGTCCAGGAATTCGACCTCGATCCTCGCCTTGGAGCCGTCTGCAAGCTTGATGCCGCCCTGCTTGTTGATGACGTCGGCCGCTGCGAGCATCGCGGCTTCGCTGTTGACGCCGAACGAACGCACCACGCCGGACTTGGCGCCGAATCCGGTGATCTTGATGGTCTTGTCCTGGGCCAGCGCGCCGCTGGCCGCAAACGCCAACGTCACTGCCAATGCGAGTTTCTTCACGGGGTCTCCTCCTTCGGGTAGATTGCAGCCCAGTGTAAATGGGGAGGGGGAGCGATGGCAAAGACCAAAGGAAATGCTGCGGCGCAAAAGAAGAGCCTGTGGGCGTCGCTCAAGCCGGGACCGCAGAATTACACTCCGCTCAGTCCGATCACCTTCCTGCGGCGTGCGGCAGAGATCTATCCCGATCGGGTCGCCGTGATCCACGGCGACCGGCGCCATACCAATGCCCAGTTCTACGAGCGCGCGCGGCGCCTTGCCTCGGCGCTGGCGAAGAAAGGCGTAAAGCGGGGTGACGTCGTATCGGTGATGCTGCCCAATACGCCGCCGATGCTGGAGGCGCACTACGGCGTTCCGGCGCTGGGTGCCGTCCTCAACACGATCAATACGCGCCTCGATGCCGATACGGTGGCCTACATCCTCGAGCACGGCGAAGCCAAGGTGCTGCTGGTCGATCGCGTGTTCTCGGCGGTCATCGGGGCGGCGCTCGCCAAGCTGAAGAAACGGCCGTTCGTCATCGACGTCGATGACCCGCTTTACGCCGGCCCCGGCGAACGCCGCGGCGCGATCGAGTACGAGGCGTTCCTGCGCTCGGGAGATGCGCGCTTTGCGCTTGCGCTGCCACGCTCGGAATCCGATCCGATCGCGCTCAACTACACGAGCGGCACCACGGGGCGGCCCAAGGGCGTCGTCTATCACCACCGCGGCACCTATCTCGAATCGGTGGGCAATGTGCTTGCCTGGGGAATGCCCGCGCACCCGGTTTACCTGTGGACGGTTCCGCTGTTTCACTGCAACGGCTGGTGCTTCGGCTGGAGTGTCACCGCGATGGGCGGCACGCACGTGTGTTTGCGCGCGGTGGATCCTGCCGTGATCTATCCGATGCTCGTCGAGCACGGCGTCACGCACATGTGCGGCGCGCCGACCGTGCTGACGATGCTGACCTCGGCGCCCGAGGAGCACAAGCGCCGGTTCCCGCAGAAGGTGCACGTCATGACCGGCGGGTCGCCGCCCCCCGCCAAGGTCATCAAGGCGATGGAGGAACTCGGTTTCCAGGTGCTGCACATCTACGGCATGACCGAGTTGCAGGGGCCGTCGACGTACTGCGCGCCGCAGGACGATTGGGCGAAACTGCCGCTCGATGAGCGTGCCAACGAGATGGCGCGCCAGGGCGTGCGCTATCAGGTCGTGGAGGAGCAGATCGTCGCCGATCCGAGGAGCTGCAAACCGGTGCCGCAGGACGGCAAGACCATCGGCGAAATCCTGATCCGCGGCAACACGGTGATGCTCGGCTACCTCAAGGACGCGAAGGCGAGCCGCGAGACCTTCCACGGCGACTGGATGCACACGGGCGATCTCGCAGTGTGGCACGCGAGCAATTACGTCGAAATCAAGGACCGCAGGAAGGACATCATCATCTCGGGCGGCGAGAACATTTCTTCCGTCGAGGTCGAAATCGCGCTCTACAAGCACCCGGCGACTGCGCTCGCCGCGGTGGTGGCGCGCCCGGACGACAAGTGGGGCGAGACGCCATGCGCCTTCGTGCAGCTCAAGCCCGGGACGAGCGCGACCGAAGCGGAACTGATCGCGCACTGCCGCGCGACCCTGGCGCGTTTCAAGGTGCCGAAGAAAGTGGTTTTCGGCGAGCTGCCGACGACCGCCACGGGCAAGATCCAGAAATACGCACTGCGCGAACTTGCCAAGGCGCTCTAAGAACGTGGTCTGGGTCCGGAATCGGGCGGTCAGCGAAAATCGCGGATCCGGTCGGACACGCCGAATCTTCGGGCGTTGGGGCGTAGACTTCGCGGAATGAACGCGAACCGGGGTCGCGAAACGCCAGATCGGGCCCTGAAGCGGCTGCTTGCCAACGGCCCGCTGACCGCCGTGCCCACGCGCCCGTCGGATCAGGATCTCCTGGTTGCCTTGGCGGTATCGCGATTCGATACGCAAAGGACGTATCGCGAGCGCGAGGTGAATGAGAAGCTGAAGGGCTGGCTTGCAACGTTCTGCGAACCTTTTGGAATTGACCATGTCGCGCTTCGCCGCCTGATGGTCGACTCGCGGTTCATGTCGCGGACGAAGTCCGGCTCGGTGTATCGGGTCAATCCGGAGACGGTCGCGGAGACGGATGCGGTCAGAACCGTGGATCCTCGTCACGTGCTTGCCGAAGTCCGGAAAGAACGTGATTCCCGGAAGCGCATGCACTCCGTTTCACCGAAGACCCCGGACCATCGGTAATCAGGGATCCGCGCCGGGGCCCGAACTTCACGCTGGACGAGGCCAAGCCGGGAGCGCACCCGCTTTCCCATTCGCGAATGGCGGCCGGCGGGTCGTGCCCATTCAGGTTCCTTTGGTCACCCGGTCAGCTGTCGAAACCGCGCAGCAGGAAGCGCTCAGCGATGGCGCAGTGCGCCGCCACGCCGCGCGTGAGCATCGCCTCGTCCAGCGTCATCTTGTTGGAGTGGCACGGGCAGGCACTCTTCCACTGCTGGCCTTCCGGGCACACCCCGAGGAACATCATCGCACCGGGGATGCGTTGCAGGACGTAGGAGAAATCCTCCGCGCCCATGATCGGCGAAGCCATCGTGCTCCAGGCCTGCGCGCCGAACAGGCCGCCGATCGCGCGCTCGGCGACGGCCACGGCGCGCGCATCGCACACCGTCACCGGAAACCCGCGCTCGATCGCCACCTCGGCCTCGCACTCGTGCGCCTGCGCGACGTGCCCGGCGACGCGCGCAATGCCGGCGCACACCGCTTCGCGCGCGCCCTCGGACAGCGAGCGGATCGTGCCGAGCAGATTCGCGTCCTCCGGAATGACGTTGTTCGTCGAACCGCCGTCGATCTTGGCGATGGTGACCACGACCGGGTCGAAGATGTCGATCCGCCGCGTGACGAAAACATTGATCGCCGTGACGATCTCGCACGCGACCGGCACCGGGTCGATCGCATGGTGTGGCATCGACGCGTGCCCGCCCTTCCCGCGCACCCGCACGGTCAGCTTGTCGGCCGACGCAAGCATCGGTCCGGCCCTGGACCCGAACGTGCCCGCCGGCGCGTTCGGCATGATGTGGAGCGCGAACGCCGCGTCCGGCGTCGGGTCATCGAGCAGGCCGTCTTCGATCATGAACCGGGCGCCGTGGTGACCTTCCTCGCCGGGCTGAAACATGAACAGGACGGACCCGGCAATGGACTCGCGCTTTGCGCACAGCGCGCGCGCGGCCGATGCAAGCATCGCCGTATGCGTGTCGTGACCGCATGCGTGCATTGCGCCCTCCACCGTGGAGCGGAACGGCAATCCGGTATCCTCCGGCATCGGAAGCGCGTCCATGTCGCCGCGGAGCAGCACCGTGCGCCCGGGACGCTTGCCGCGCAGGACTGCAACTGCGCCGGTGGTGGAGCGCCCGGACTTCCATTCCAGCGGCAGATCGGCCAGAGCGGCCCGGACTTTCGCCATCGTCTTGGGCGTTTGCAGGCCGAGTTCGGGCTCGGCATGGATCGCGCGTCGAAGTGCGACCGTGGCCGGCTGCAGTTTGCGCGCCGCGTCAACCCATTCGGCAGCGTTGTTCACTACATCGTTCATTGTCGTCTCCTAAACGATGACATGGTTCTCGACTCGAAGCACCGATTGCAACGCCAATCGCAATCCGGACGCTCGATCCCTGGAGCGCCGGATTATGCCTTGCTCGGAAGCCGGATTCACAAACGGCGCCGCGACACGCGCGGGGTCGCTACGTCGGCGGCGGCAGGCCGGCCCAGCCGTAGATCTCCCCGATGAGCGTCGCCACCAGATCAGGCCGGTCAAATCCGGCCAGGTCGTCGTGCACCGGAAAACCGCTCAGACCAAGGCAGTAGGCGAGCAGGCGATACGATCTCCGGAAACCCGCAAGCAGCGAAGGGTCGACGGCGATCGTCTCGCCGGGCACCGCGCACTGCAACTCGTCGCGCTGATAGATGGCATCAAAGCCGGAAATCCGCCAAACGGCCTGTCGGCGCTCAGCGCGGAACAGGAACCGCGCGTGGCTCGACAGCAGCACTTCAACGCCCTGCAAAGTGAGCGGAATGTCGATGATCGCACCCAGCTGGGCGATCGCCCGCTCGCCCGCCAGGGTGACCATGATCGGCCCCAGGCGATGAGTCGCCTGCACCTTGCGCGCAGCCATGTCCTGCGAGCGGCGGACGAACTCGGGCCCGCTGGCATCGATCCAGCTCAGGCGCACGCGCGAGTCGTCGTGAAAACACTCGCGCATCTGCTCCCAAAGGCCCAGGTCGCGCCCGCTGCGTTCTCGCAGGACGAGCTGCGTCACGGCCGAAACTTCCGCGGCCACCTTGACCGCCGGCGGCGGCGATTGATTCATGCCGGATCTTCCTTTCGTTTGGTTGCCGCACGTGCGGCCGTCCGCTGGTTCGCCGCACGATGGTGCATCCCGTGCGCTCACTTCAATCCGAGATAGGCCTGCCTCAATGCCAGAATGTTTGGAATGAAAAAGGAGGCCACGCGGATTTCACCAATGATGTCGTCGATGAATAGCAGCTTGTCGTCGCGGCCGAGGGTCGCGCCCCATTCAATCGCCAGCCTGGACTGAAGCCGCTCGGCGTGTTCCGGGGTCAGGCCGATCGAGGGCAGCACATCGGCCTCGGCGAGCAGCACGGCCTCGTACGCCAAATCCGGCTCGAGCAGCATTCTCCCGAGCGGCGGTGGCAGCGTCGGCGCGAGCGGCACGGCGGGTTCGCCAGCGGCATGCCGTGCCCAGAACGCGCGGGCGAAAGGCACGCCGATGCTCGGGTCGGTGGCGAGCACCAGCGCCTGCAGGCGCTGGCATTCAGCGTCGTCGACCCCGGCAGCGCGCAGGTACGATTGCGCTTCCTGCACTGCGAGGCGTTCGAGGCGGAACGGCGACGAGGCGCCTCGCGAGCCGTCATGATGGAAATCATGGATGAGCGCCGCAGTCGCGACGCGCGCAGTGCGGCGCGGATCGAAGCTTGCGAGCCGGGCGAGATACAGCGCGGTGAGCATCACCTCGAGGAAATGCTGGCCGTTGTGGTAACCAGCGGCCACGCCCGCCCCGATGCCGCGGTCGACGTCGCGGGCGATTGCCAGACCCGCGACCCGTAGCGAATCGGTTTCCGGCAACCCGATGCTGCGGGAGACGAGCGCATGGGCGCTTTCCAGCCGATCGGTTCGATCTTCGAACCGTGCAAAACACGCCACCATCTCGGCGCCTGCTTGTGCCGGGCCAAGCGAATCCACAACTGCAAAGGGCGGTCGATTCAGAACTGGCGCCTCCAATGGCTCGCAAGCGTCAAAAGTGGCCGCAAACGCAAACCTCTAGTGTCCAGAGTCACAAGTTCGCATACGAATAGCCCGCGTTTTCTGTCCGACCTCGTGATTCCCCGCGCTGCTCGCCGTTGCGGGGAATCATGAGACACCGAAGCAGCCCTCGGGCACGAACCTGGCCCACCGCGCACCGCCGTGGTTGCCGTGTCCCGGGACTTCGGCAAGAACGGCCGAAGTCCAGAGATCGAAGAAAACCATCACGGATTTCGGACTCAGCACACTGGTGAATCGTACTGCATGGTCTTCCATAAGGGAATGCGAACGGGTTTCGTTTCGCGGCGTTACCCGACCGGACGTTCGAGGCGTAGACTGCTCGCAAACGAGGCTTGCCTGGACAGTCCCCTTCCGACCCCGGTGCTTTCGCTTCGTCGCGGCGATCGATCGAGGATCGGATGAACAGGCGGGATGCGGTCACTGCACTGTTGGCGCTTGGCGTCACGACGCGCGCTGCCTACGCTCAGCCTGCCGGAAAGATTTACCGCATCGGTTTTCTTTGGGACAGCCCGGCTGTGTTTCCGGATGCCATCGACGCCTTTCGTCAAGGGCTCCGCGACCTCGGCTATGTGGAGGGTCGGGGCATTGCCATCGAATTCAGGTGGGCGGAGGGCAGGCCCGAACGAATGCGCGAACTCGCGGAGGAACTGGTTCGACTCAAGGTCGATGTCATCATTGCGCCGAGTTCCATCTATACCGAGGCAGCGAAGCGGGCAACCTCGACCATCCCCGTCGTCTTCCTGGGCCACGCCGACCCGCTCGGCAGCGGCCACATTGCGAGTTTCGGGCGCCCCGGCGGCAACGCGACCGGGCTCTCGCTCATGATGACCGAGACCAACGTCAAGGGCCTCGAGGTATTCAAGGAGGCGATTCCCGGGCTCTCGCAGGTCGCCGTCATCTGGGATCCGGCCACCCCTTCGCACCGACCGGGTTTGAAGGCCATCGAGGCGGCGGGCCTGTCGCTGGGGCTGCGCATTCAACCGGTTTCCGTGCCCAGCGCAGCGGAGTATGAGAGCGCATTTTCGGCGATTGTGCGAGAACGCTCCGACGGGTTCGTGGTTCTTTCGACGCCGCTGTTCATCGCCGGGGCGAAGCGATTGGCGGAACTTGCGGTCACGCACAGGCTGCCTTCGCTGTTCGGGCCGAAACATCACGTTATGGCCGGCGGCCTCATGAGCTACTCGCCTGATCGTGCCGCTCTATACCGCCGCGGCGCCATGTTCGTCGAGCGGATCCTGAAGGGAGCCAAGCCCGCCGACCTGCCAGTGGAGCGACCCACGAAGTTCGAACTGGTGATCAACATGGCGACGGCCAAGTTGCTCGGGCTGACCATCCCGAGGTCGGTGCTGTCCCGCGCGGACGAAGTGATCGAGTGAGCCGATGAACCGGCGTGACGCAGCGCTCGTGCTGTCACTCGTTGTTGCCGCGCCGGTTGCCGCCTGGGGGCAGCCAGCGGAGAGGTTGTTTCGCGTCGGTTTCCTCGGAAATTCCAACGCGGCCCTCGAGGCCAATCTTGTCGGGCCGTTCCGCGAAGGGTTGCGCGACCTCGGTTACGTCGAGGGCCGAAATGTCTTGATCGAATATCGCTGGGCTGAGGGAAGGTATGAACGCTTGCCGACCCTCATTGCCGAGCTGATCGCCCTGAAGGCCGACGTGATCGTGACTGCCGGGACGCCAGCTACGCTCGCGGTGAAAAAGGCGACCACCAAGGTCCCGCTCGTCATGGTCGCGGTCGGCGATCCCGTTGGCACAGGCATCGTTCCCTCGCTCAGCCAGCCCGGCGGAAACATCACCGGACTGACTTCGATATCGCCGGAACTCGACGGCAAGCGCCTGGAGTTGCTGAGGGAGATCATTCCGGACATCTCGCACTTCGCCATGCTCTGGAACGCGGACAGCCCGCTGCAGTTCGTCGGCGAGAGGCGGACGCAGGCTGCGGCGGAAGTGCTGCACATGAAAGTGCTCTCGCTCGGCGTACGGAACGAGGAAGGACTCGAGAAGGCGTTTGCCACCATCGCGAAGGAGCAGCCGGGCGCGCTCCTCGTGCTGGCAGACCGGCTGTTCCTGCACCACCGCGCCCGCATCATGGAGTTCGCCGGCAAACACCGCCTCCCCGGGGTGTACGCGTACCGGGAATTGGTCGAGGCCGGCGGGTTGATGTCCTTTGGTCCGAACTACGCGGACATGCACCGGCGGGCCGCCTACTTCGTGGATCGAATCCTGAAGGGAGCGAGGCCGGCCGAGCTGCCCGTGGAGCGACCGGCGACGTTCGAATTGGTGGTCAATCTCAAGGCCGCCAAAGTGCTTCATCTGACGATTCCGCAGTCGGTGCTCGTCCGGGCAACGGAGTTGATCAAATAGTCGGGGCGCGGACGGCGATGGTCGGCCGATCAGGGACCAACCGTGGTCGGAGTTATTTGTTGCATTGCCGAAATTAGAGCGTAGACTGATTTCCGGCTTGGGTTGACCGGGCGCTCCGCCCTCCGATTTCAGGACCCACGCTTCCTCGCGTCAACCCAAAGGATTCGAATGAATCGACGTCACGCACTTCGAGCGCTGCTCGCGACGCTGGTTGCCTGGTACGGAGTCGTGCCGATACCAGCCCGGGCCCAGCCGCGTGTTCTGCGCGTCGTGTCGGTGACCGGGAATTCGAAAGAATCGATCACGCCGACGCTCGCGATTTTTCGCGAGGAGTTGAAGGCGCTGGGATATGGCGAGGGACGCAACCTCTCCTTGGATTTCAGTGCCGGAGAGTTCTCCCGCGAACGCACCCGCCAGCTGGCTGCCGAGGCAATGGCAAAGAAGCCCGACATCATCTTTGCCCAGCACGGCGCGGTCCACGCATTTGCGGATTTGACCAAGACCGTTCCGATCGTCGCGATCTACAGCGGCGACATGGTGGAAGCCAAGCTGGTGAAGAGCCTGGCCCGTTCGGGTTCAAACATCACCGGTGTGCAACTCCTGGGATTCGATCTGGTGGGCAAGCGCATCGAGGTTCTCAAGGAGTTGGTGCCTTCGATCAAGCGCCTGGCCGTCTTCGCGATGTCGGCGCATCCGGGTTTTACTCAGGAGCGCGAGGTCTCGGTTGCCGCGGCCAGGCAACTCGGCATCAGCATCGTGTTCTATCCGCTGGCCAATCCGCAGGATCTCGATGCGGGGCTCGTCGCGGCACAGGCGCAGGGCGTCGATGGGGTGGTGCTGTTTCCCGACCCGATCACGCTATCGGGCGCCCCGCGCATCGCGGCGTTCGCACTGCAGCACAGGCTGCCGGTGGTGTCCGGCTGGTACAACTACACCGATGCAGGAGGACTTGTCAGCTATGGTCCGAACCTGCGCGAGGCGTGGCGTCGCGCTGCCCACCTCTTCGACCGGGTCGCGAAAGGCGCCGACCCGGCAACGCTGCCCATCGAGTTGCCGACGATTGTCGAACTGGTGCTCAACCTCAAGACCGCACGCGCGCTGGGTATCAGGATCCCGCCGTCCGTCCTTCTGCGCGCCGACCGGGTGATCGAGTAAGGGGTGCACGAACGGCCGTGCGGGAACTCGACGGGCGCACTTCGGGGAAGCGGCTTGGACGCATTGCCGTAGTCGCTGCCTGTGCGATCGTGGTCTTCCTGGCGGTTTCCCACCTGGGCGCGTTTGCGTTCTTGCCGGTGGCAGGAGTGGCGGTCTTGTTGGTGTACGTCCTCGATGCCCCGCAGGCCGTCTTCTCGGCCTTCGGCGCAGCCCGCCGAAGGCTTCGGGGGATCAAACATGATGGACGCCACGACTGGTACGGCTTCCGCGGCACGACGCTGCGGCTGTTTTTCGACGAGGGCGGAAAGCCCTGGATTGCGGTCAAGGAAATCGCGCAGATCCTTGAGATCGAAGATATCGCTGCGACGTTCAGTCATTACGGTCCTGCGGAAATTGCGGCGCAACCCTTTGCCAGCAGTGAGCGGTGCATTTCCGAAGGCGGCCTGCGGCGGTATCTGAAGCAATCCCGGCACCGCGACGCCCATGCGCTTCTACTCTGGTTCGAACGCGAGGTGATTCTGCCGCTGCAGCGGCGGCGGGAATTCTTTCCCGCAGCCTCAGACCAGGACAAACGGTAAGCGCCGGGCTGCCGAGACGCGATCACGCCAGTTCGAGCGCCATCACCAGTTCGCCGCCGTCCTCAGCGCCGGTGTACTTGAATCCCAGCCGCGAGTAGAAGCGCGCCAGCGCGTCCGCGCCGCGGACGTGCGAGACGAGCAGCTGCCGGGCGCCCGGGCGCGTGCGCAGGTGCTCGATGAGCAGCGCCACGGCCGCGGCACCGAGGCCCTTGCCCTGGTGCGCCTTGTCGATCATCAGGCGCCAGAGGAAGAACTGGCTTTCCTCCGGCGATGCGGCGAGCGTCGGGTCGTACAGCATGACGAAGCCGACCGGCTCGTCGCCCGCGCAGATGGCGCGAAACCACGCCTCGTCGTGGAAGTACGCTTCCGCAATCGATACCGCGTTCGGCGCGACCTGGGTCCCGCCGTCCCCGGCATCCAGCTTGCAGACCGCGCGCACCGTGTCCTTGGTCACTTCACGAAGGCTGAGGTTCATTCGAGCGGCGCGCGGCTGCGGATCAGGATCCGGCGAGCGCCTGCTCGAAATCCTCGAGCAGATCGCGCCAGTCCTCGATCCCGATCGAAATGCGCACCAGCCCGTCGGTGACGCCCGCGTCGGCGAACTCCTTCTCGGTGAACCCCGAATGCGTCGTGGTCTTGGGGTGGCAGACGAGCGTCTCGACGCCGCCCAGCGACACTGCGTTGCGCGCGATTCTCAGCCGGCGCAGGAAATCAAAGGCCGCGGTCTTTCCGCCTTTCAGTTCGAGCGACAGCATCGCGCCGGGGGCCTCGCACTGCGCTTCGCGGATCGCGTTCTGCTCGGGGTCGGTGATCAGGGACGGATACAGCACGCGCGCGACGCGGGGGTGAGCGGCGAGGGCCTGAGCGATCTGCTGCGCATTGGTTGCTGCCTGCCGCATTCGCAACTCCACGGTCGGCAGGCGGCTGTTCAGGATCCAGCACTCATCCGGCTGCAGAATGGTGCCGAACAGATTGCGAAGGAGCTTCACCTTTCGCATCAGTTCGGGTTCGCGCGCGAGGATCACGCCGCCGATCAGGTCGCTGAACCCGGAGAGGTACTTCGTTGCCGAATACAGTGCGAGGTCCGCGCCGAGGGATAGCGGATGCTGGAACGTCGGGCCGAGGAGCGTGTTGTCGACCATGACGACTGGCCGCGGCGTGACCTCCAGCGCCGCGCGGCAGGCGTGCGCTATGTCCGTCATCGTGAGGGTCGGATTGGCGGGCGTTTCGATCAGTACCGCACCGAGCTTGCTGGAGCCACGGATCGCCGCGGCGAGATCATCGCCTGCCCCGGCGCGCACCGGCACGCCGCGGATACCCCAGGGCTCGAGAAACGCCTGGATCAGTTTTTGCGTGCCGCCGTAGATCGGCACCGTATACACGAGCGACGCACCCGGCCACAGGAACGCGAGCAGCGCGTTCATGATCGCCGACATGCCCGAGTTGAACACCAGCGCGCATTTCGCGCCGGGTTCGAGCGGGACGATCTGCTCCTCGAGGATTTCGGCGTTCGGGTGGTTGAAGCGCGAGTAGATCAGCGCCACGTTCTCGCCCGGCTCGGGGCGCGCGCGGCCGGCGGTCAGGTCAAAGGCGCGCTCGGCGGCCTCCGGGCTGGGAAAGACGTAAGTCGAGCTGCGGAACACCGCCGGGCGTGCCGAGCCGACCGAGAGCGCGGGATCGAAGCCGCGCGTCAGCACGTCGGTCGGGGCATGCAGTCCCGGATGGTGCGGTTGCGATTTGTTGTCACTCATGGTCCGAACCTTTTCCGGAAACCGCGGGCGTGGCGCGTCTATCCGGCGTCGTCGCGCCGCCGGTCGGCGGCGACGCGCTGCTCGACCGCGAACACCGCTGCCTCGACGCGCGAGGAGAACTTCAGTTTGGCGAGAATGCGTCGTACGTGCAGCTTGACGGTTTCGTGACTGATGTCGAGCGCGCGCGCGATCGCCTTGTTGGTGAGCCCTTGCGAGAGGTGCGTCAGGATCTCGCGCTCGCGCGGCGTCAGCTCCTTCAGCAGGTCATCGCGCGCGGCGGCGCCGCGTTTCGGGTTGAGCAGGCCGACGAGCTTGAGCGTCATCGCCGGCGCGACCACCGTTTCGCCGCGCAGCGCGCGCCGCACCGCGTCGACGAGTTCGTCGGGCTCCATGTCCTTGAGCAGGTAGCCCTGCGCGCCGGCCGCGAGCGCGTTCGCCAGATCGTCCTCGGCGTCGCTCACCGTGAGCACGATCGAGGTGCCCTGCCAGCCTTCCTCGCGCAGGCGGCGCAACAGCGCGAGGCCGCCGTGCGGCGGCATGTTGAGATCGATGATCGCCACCTTGGGACGCTGCTCGCGCGCGATGACGAGCGCCTCTGCCGCGTCGCCCGTCGCGGCGACCACGTGCAGCGCCGCGCTGCCCTCGAACAGTTCCGCAAGGCCCCGTCGGAAGAGCGTGTGATCGTCCACCAGCATGACGCTGACGCGCTCGGTCACGCCGCGCTTTCCCGTTCCTCGCGCCCGGCAGGGAACACCAGGCGCACCCGCGCTCCGCCCTGCGGCAGGTTGGCAATCTCGATCCGCCCGGCAAGTCGCTCGGCCCGTTCGCGCATGATGCTGACGCCGAGATGGTGCCGGAGACCGCCCGTCGTCCCCGCGCCGCCCGGACGGCCACCGAGCGTGAAGAAGCCGCTGCCGTCGTCCTCGACCGAAAACGCGTATTCCGCGCCAACCCGCTCCAGCAGGACTCGCGCCTGGCGCGCACCGGAGTGGCGCGCGACGTTTGCGAGCGCCTCCTGCAGGATGTGGAAGGCGTTGGCCTCTTCGTCGGCGCCGAGATCGAGTTCGGGCAGGCGGTTCTCGATCGTGAGCTGAACTCCGGTGCGATCCTCGAAACCGCTGGCGAGGGCGTCGAGCGCATGCAGCAGGCCGAGCGGATCCATGCGGCTGCGAAACTGCGCGAGCAGCTCGCGCAGATCCGCGTAGGCCTCGCCGAGTCCGGCCTGCAGGTCGCTCGCGTACTTGAACGCGCGCTCGGGCTGGCCGCCGCGCAGCGATTCCAGCAGCAGCGCGAGGCGCATCTTCATGTAGGCCATCGTCTGGGCGAGCGAATCGTGCACTTCGTTCGCCATCAGCTGGCGTTCGTTCATGACCGTCATGCGCAGGTTCTCGCGCGCCAGTCGCGAGTTCTCGAGCGCAAGACCGAGGTGTTCGCCGATCGAGCGGTAAAGGAGCGCGACGTCGTCGGTGAGCCGGCGCTCCTCGCTGAAGAACAGGTTGTACACGCCGAGCACTCTGTCGCGGTGCGCAAGCGGGACCACGATCATGCCGCCGAACCCCCGAAACCATTCGAGCGACGTGTCGGCCGCGCATGCAAGCGGCGAAGCACCCGTGCTGACCGTGGCCTTGCGCAGGGCGTTGCCGCAGGCGCCGCAATCGAACGGCATGAGTTTCTCCCGCGCCACCACTTCCGCCGGGAGTCCCGCCGAAGCGACGAGCCGCAAATGGCGCGAGTCTTCCGACACCAGGCGGACCGCCCCGGCCGACGCATCGGTGAGCCGGATCAGCGTAACGAGGAACCGCCCGAGCCATTCCTCCGTATCGGAATCACGCGGCAGGCCCGCCGTGGCTTCCGCAAGGATCTGAAGCGCGCGCAGTTTCTCGCTGGGCGCGCGCGTGTCCGCCCCGCCGGAGGGCCCGGCGGGCGCGTGCACGACCTGCATGCGGCCGGGCTTCTTCACAGCGTGTACGCCGGGGGCTGCGCGCCGGCGACCGGGCCGCGCGCAAGCAGCTCGTGCGCGACCTGCGTCCAGTGCTGCGCGCCGCACTCGATCGTTCGCCGGAGCGCGGCGGCGCTGCCGGCATCGCGCCACTCGCGATACGCCTCGGCGAGCGCGGGAAACAGTTCGCGGCGCATTCCGTCGAACTGGGAAAAGTAGAAGTGGATCGAGCCGCCGGCATCGCGCTCGAGCAGGGCGGGCAGCGTGCTCAGGCAGTCGGCGAGATTGTCGCGCACGGCGCGCGCGAGCAACTCGGCGCGGCGCTCGCTCAGTCCGGCGAGCATTTCCTCCCAGCGCCCGCCGAGCAGGCCGCCGGCATGAGCCTCCCCGAGTTCGTGAAGGATCAACGTTTCGGTCTCCGCGGCCACCATGCGCTCGAACGCGAGCGCATCGCCCGGCTCGATGCCCCAGGCGGCGAGGGCGCGCGCGAGCGCGCCGTCGTTGCGCCGCGCCCGCCAAAGATCCACCTTGTCCCAGAGCCAGCGGCGAAGCGGCTCGCGCCGCACGGTGATCGTGTCGCCCTGAAACGCGGCGGGTGGCGCGGCGAGGTCGCGCGCGTATTCGCGGCCGGCGACCAGCACCTCGATGCCTTCGCGCGTCTCGCGCCGTTCCAGCGCCGCGAGAACGAAGTGCGGCCGGTGAAAGCGCCCGAGTCCCGCCCCGTAGACAAGGCCGCGTGGCAGCAGAACGCGGTTGATCCCCGGCGCATCGAAGGGGTCGTGGTCCTCGCCGCCGAGCGCGAGCGGTTCGTATTCGCAATCCTCGAGTCCGTTCCAGGCGTTTTCGCGTGCCGTCAGCCAGTGCGAGAGCGCTTCACGTTCCGGCTGAGTCCCGAGCGGCAGTTCGCGCTCCCAGCAGTACAGCTCGCGCATCTGCAGCAGGTAGGTGCACATCGTCGCTTCGCGTGCGTGACGCGCGTCCGCGATGTCGCAATTGCGCCGCACCGCCTCGATCAGGCGCCCGGACTCCCGCATGGCCGCAATTCCTTCCATGCCGCATTTTACGCGCGCGCGCAGCGACTCAGTGCCGGGAGATGCGTTCGCGTTCGAGCTCGAGCAAAACCAGAAGACCCGCCGAGTCCATGAAACACACGTCCCGGGAGTCGGCCAGGGCGACGACGACGAACTGCGCCTGCGGAAGCTCGGCGACGTAGCGGGAGTTCGCCATCGCCAGGGTGGCCGCGAGGATGTTCTCGAACGGCCCCCATTGCGCGGCGAGCATGCCTTCGATGCGCACTTCGCAGCCGTACGGCATCAGTAATCGTCGCCGATTCGCGGCGGCGCCGGGAGGGGATTGAGCAACGCGTCCTCCGCATCGAGCGCGTTGCCGGCGAACACCACGCGCACGACGCAATCCGCGGCCATCCCGGCGCGCTGTGCCTTGGCGAACCGGCTCGCCTCGGCGTAACGCTCGAATTCCCCCAGCGGCTCGATGCGACGCACCGGGTCCTCGAACAATCGGTAGACGTAATACGGCATCAGCGCGAAGTCCAGGCGACGAGTTGCGCGCCCGGCAGGCCGTGCCCGACGAGGTATTCGCGCGCGGCGTCGACCTGCGCCGGATCGCCTGCGACGTAGACGTCGCGCTCGGCGAGATTCCCGAGACCCGCCAGAACGCCGGACAGGGCAGAGCGCACCGCCTGCGTCACTTCGCCGTGCAGGCCGGCGCCGGCCACCATCGGAACGAACCGGAAATTGTCGATCGCCTCGTTCCAGGAACGGCACAGCTTCGTGTAGTAGTGGTCCGAGGCGTTGGCGCCGATCCAGTACAGCTCGATCGACTCGGCGGTTTCCTGCGCGAGCGCGTGCTCGATGACGCTCTTCACGGGCGCGAACCCCTCCCAGCCCCAGGCGATGAAAACGAGCGGACGTGCGCTGTCTTCGCGCAGCACGAACTCGCCCACGGGTCCCGACACCGGCACCGCCTCGCCGACCCGCAGCCGTCCGAACACGTAGTCCGAGAGCACGTTTCCGGGATTCCGGCGCACGTGGAAGTGCAGCCGGCGTTCCTCGCAGGGACAGCTCGCAATGGGCCAGGTGGCGCCCGTCCCGCCCACTTCGAGGCGGGCGCTCTGCCCGGCGAGAAAGCGCAGCCGCTCGGTGCGGGGGGTGAGCAGCTCGAGAAGCATCACCTCGTCGGAGAGGTTTTCCATCTTGCGCACGTGCGCCGTGACCCGCTGCTCCGGAATTTCGCCGGCGAACCTGGCCACCTGCGCTTCGATCACGAGGTCGGTCAGCGCGGTGCAACTGCACATCAGCGCCCACCCGGCGAGCTTCTCGGCCTGCGTGAGCCGGTAATCGTGGTGCCGGACCTTGCGGACGCTGCCGGCGACGACGCGCGCCTTGCATTCGCCGCAGTTTCCGCCGCTGCAACCGTAGGCCATCGCGATCCCGGCGTGCAGCGCCGCTTCGAGCACCGTGTCCGCGCCCTCGACGAAAAACTCCTGCCCGCCCGGCACGACCTTCACGTGCGGGGTCATCACGCGCATCACCCCGTCCTGCGCGTGGATCTCCTGTGCGTCGTCGCCAACCGTCATGCCGGTCTCCAGCTGTTGTTTCAGCCATCCGCCGAGGGCCTGCCCATCAAGCCTCTGGCGCAGTTCCGCGAGTATCGCCTGCAACCGGATGGAATGCGATTTCGCCTCGGCGAGTTCCCGGCCGAGCGCGCCCAGTCGTGCCGCGAGCACCTCCTTGTCCGGCAGGGCGCCTTCGTAGACGCGACGCGCGAACGCGCGCTCCTTGATCCGGCTGACGCGCGCCAGTTCAGAATCGTCCTGGAGCTGCGTCCCGGGAAACGCGCGCACCAGGTCCTCCGCCCGGATCATGCCCTCGAACGAAGGCAGTTCACCTTCACGGACTTTCTTCTGCAGCACGCCGCGCGTCACTCCGGCCAGACGCGCTGCACGCGACAGCGTCAGTAGCTGCATGGGCCGAACCGTCCTCGAACGTCATTCTAGGCGCCGGCAGCGAAATCGACGATGCGCAGCGGTGAAAATGCAGGCATGATGCGCGCGAACTTTCGACGACATTCCGGCCGGAGCCGAACGCGATGAAACTCGACATCTTCAATCACATCTTTCCCCGAAAATTCTACGACCGCATGCTGAAAGTGGCGCCCAACGGCAGGGACATGCACAAGCGCGTGCGCGAGATCCCGTGCATCGTCGACCTCGGGGAGCGCTTCCGCATCATGGACCGCTTCGGCGAGGACTACGCGCAGGTGATCTGCCTGCCGTCGCCGCCGATCGAGGCGTTCGGCCCGCCGCCGCTTTCGACCGAGCTTGCGCGCCTGGCGAACGACGGCATGGCCGAGCTGGTGCAGAAGCACCCGAAACGTTTCCCGGCGTTCGTCGCCTCGCTGCCGATGAATGATCCGAAGGGACTGCTGCGGGAGGCGAGGCGGGCAGTGAAGGAACTCGGTGCCGTGGGCGTGCAGGTATTCACCAACGTGCTCGGCAGGCCGCTGACCGCGCCGGAGACGCTGCCGCTATTCGACCTGATGGCGAAGTTCGACCTGCCGATCTGGCTGCACCCGGCGCGCGGCGCCGAAGTACCGGATTACGCCAGCGAGAACAAGAGCCACTACGAAATCTGGTGGACCTTCGGCTGGCCCTACGAAACGAGCGTCGCCATGGCGCATATCGTGTTCGCGGGCCTCTTCGACAAGCATCCGGACCTGAAGATCATCACGCATCACATGGGCGGCATGATCCCGTACTTCGAGGGCCGCGTCGGCCCGGGCTGGGACCAGCTCGGCAAGCGCACCTCGGACGTCGATTACGCCAAGCTGCTGCGCAAACTGAAGAAGCGGCCGCTCGACTATTTCAGGATGTTCTACGCCGACACGGCGCTGTTCGGCGCCTGGGAGGCGACCAAGTGCGGGCTGAAGTTCTTCGGCACGGAGCGCGTGCTGTTCGCCTCCGACGCGCCGTTCGACCCGGAGAAGGGCTCGATGTACACGCGTACCACGATCGAGATCATCGAGCGGCTCGACTTGTCGCCCGGGGAGCGCCACGCGATTTACGAAGGCAACGCGCGCAGGCTGCTGAAGCTCGCCTGAAAGGGCGAGGCGCCATGGAGATTCGCCCCGCGCGCCCGGAGGACTGCGGCAGGCTCCTCGAGCTGGTCCGCGCGCTCGCCGAGTACGAAAAGCTCGCGCATCTCGCCACGGGGACCCTCGAGCAGTTGCGCGAGGAATTGTTCGGCGCGACGCCGGTGATCGAGGCAGTGATCGCGTGGGACGGCGCTCGGGCCGCGGGCTTCGCGCTGTACTTCCACAATTTCTCGACCTTCCTCGCGCGACGAGGACTGTATCTCGAGGACCTGTTCGTCGTGCCGGAGGCGCGCGGCCGCGGCATCGGAAGAGCGCTGATGAAGCATTGCGCGCGGCTCGCCGTCGAGCGCGGCTGCGGGCGCTTCGAGTGGGCGGTGCTCGACTGGAACCGGCCGGCGATCGAGTTCTACGAGGCGATCGGCGCGCAGGTCCTGCCCGACTGGCAGATCTGCCGCATGACGGGCGAGGCACTCGCCCGGTTCGCAAAATAAAACGGGGTCAGACCCCGAAAAGCGAAAAGCGGGTCTGACCCCGTTTTCCGACCACGTTGCTCACTTCTTCGCCGGCACCACTTTCACGGCGATATCCTGCAGCTTCCTGGGCTGGATGACGTGGCCGTCGAGCCCTGACTGTTTCGCGCTCTTGCCGTAGGCGACCGCCATCAGCTGGGAATAATAGGCGACGGGCATGTCGAGCCTGGTGCCGCGCTTGCGGTTGATCTCCGACTGGTAGACCTCGACGTTCGCCTGGCACAGCGGGCAGGGCGTGACGATCAGATCGGCCTTGTGATCGTAAGCGGACTCGACGATTTGCTGGATCTGTTTCTGGCTTTTCTCCGGCTCCGAGAACGCGAGCGCGCCGCCGCAGCAGCTCACCTTCTGCTCGTACTGGGTGAGCGGTTCGGCGCCGAGCGTCTCGACCAGCTTGTCCAGGTACATCGGGTTTTCGAATGACTCCCCCGCGATACCGAAGGGACGGTTGGTCTGGCAGCCGACGTAGCCGGCGACCTTGAGGCCCTCGAGCGGCTTCACGATAGGCTTCGCCATGCCTTCGTATCCGATGTCCTCGATCAGCACCTCGACCATGTGGCGGACCTCGACCTTCGCGTTGTATTGGAGCCCGGCTTCCTTGAGCGCCTCGTTGGTCTCCGCCATGAGCTGCGAAGAGGCGTCGAGCCGGTCCTTCGTTTCGCGCGCGCCGAGCCAGCACGCGGCGCAGGTCGCAACCACGTCCTGCCCGGGCAGGTGCGTTTCGGCGAGCGCAAAATTGCGCGCGTTCATCACGTGCCGAGGCAGCTCGCCGCTGCCTGCGTAGCCGATCGAGGCGCCGCAGCAGTTCCAGTCCGGAATCGGCGTCATCTTGACGTCGAGCGTCTCGCACATGGCGTTGACGCTCGTCAGGTAGTTCGACGCCGAGCCGCGCAGCTGCGAGGAGCAGCCCGGATAGAACGCGTATTCCTTTTTTGCCATGGCGCGTTACCCCCCGGCCTTGGAGTTGCCGATTCCGAGGCGGCGGGCCTCGAGTTCCTTCGCCTTCGCGAGCATGCGATGGATTCCGGCCTTGTCCTTGCATTCGTGCCCGCGCAGCAGCTCGAACGGGTTGAGCCGCTTTGCGCGCAGCAGGCCGAACCCGATGCCGCGCATCGCCCAGGCCTTCTTCAGGCCGGAGACGAAACCGTCCTTGAAGTACAGTCCGAGCGTGAGCTTCAGTTCGTTCACGCGCCCGGTGCGGGTGCAGTTGTCCCAGAACTGGAGCGAAAACTGGTGCGTCGGCTGCATCTTCGGCACCAGCCCGAGCCGGTGGGCGTAGGTCGCAAGCCCGTGCATGATCTGCGTGATCGGAAGTTTCCTCGGGCAGCGGACGACGCAGTTGTAGCAGGACGTGCACATCCACATCGAGTCGGAGGTCAGGACTTCCTGGCGCCGGCCGGCGCGGATCATCATGAAAATCTTCTGCGGCGAGTGCTCCCAGTCCGGGCCGAAGGGACACGACCCCGCGCAGACGCCGCACTGCATGCACATCTTCACCCAATCGCCTTCCTCGACGTGCGCCTCGACCTCGCGCAGGAAGCTGTTCGAGTACTTCGCCAGCGCGGCGAGGTTCAGCTCGTTGGGCGAGCCCATCAGGCAAACCCTTTCATCGGCGAGAGGCCGATCCCGTCGATCACCTTGACGTACTCCTCGATCAGCTGCGGTGCGCGCTCGAGGTCGGTGATCGCCACCTCGTAGGTCGCGACGCGCTCGGTTTCGAGTGCGAGCTGCTTGAGCGTGTCGTCGATCTTCGACATGCGGGTGGTCGCGAGTTCCGAACCCTTGACGAAATGGCACTGGTAATCGTCGCCGTGCTTGCAGCCCATGAGCACGATCCCGTCCCAGCCGCCGTTCAGCGCATCGGTGATCCAGATCGCATTCACCGATCCCAGGCAGCGCACCGGGATCACGCGCACGAAGGCACTGTAGACCTGCCGCTGCATCGCCGCCATGTCGAGCGCGGGATAGGCGTCGTTTTCGCACGCGAGCACCAGCACGCGGGGTTTGCCTTCGCTCTCGTCCGGGATCTCCACCGCCTTGATCTGCGCACCGACGGTGTCCACGGAGTAGTTCTCGAACGAAATCACGCGCACCGGGCAGGCGCCCATGCAGGTGCCGCAGCGCCGGCAGCGACTCTCGTTGAACACGGGATAGGTCTTTTCGTCCTCGTCGATGGCGCCGAAGGGGCATTCCACCGTGCAGCGCTTGCACTGCGTGCAGCCCTCCAGCCGCACGATCGGATACGAAAGATCGCCCGAGCGCGGATGCGCCGCGCGCCCGAGTTGCGCGTTCTCGATCGACTGGATCGCCTTCAGCGCCGCGCCGGTCGCGTCCTCGGTCGCCTGCTCGATGTCCATCGGCCGGCGCACCGGGCCCGCGGTGTAGATGCCGGTCCGGCGCGTCTCGTACGGAAAACAGATGAAGTGCGAATCCGGGAATCCGTGGCGCAACTGCGGCAGATCCTTGCCCTGGCGGTAGGAGAGGTTGAGGATGGATATTGGTTGGGTGCCATTCGCGTCGGGCCGCTCGGGCTGCTCGATGTCGATGCCCGAGTTCGGAACCTGCCCGGTGGCGAGCACGACGATGTCCGCATCGTCGATCACCGTGTCCTCGTCGAGAATCAGGTCGCGGAAACTGACGCTGCACCGCTTGCTGCCGTTCGGTTGCACGGCGTTCACCTTTCCCTTGGTGAAGGTGACGCCCTTCGCCTGACCCGACCGGTAGAAATCCTCGCCGCTTCCCGGCGTGCGCAGATCGGTGTAGATCACGACCGTGTCGACGGCCGGATCGCCGTCCTTGAAGTACATCGCCTGCTTGATCGAAGTCCCGCAGCAATGGCCCGAGCAGTAAGGCAGGTGGCGCCCGGAATCGTCGCGCTGTCCGGCGCATTGCACGAACACCACCTTTCGCACCTGCCCGCCGTCGGAAGGCCTGCGGATCGGCTGGCCGCCCGCTGCGCGCGCGAGCGCCTCGAGTCCGGCCTGATCGACGATGTCGGGCGTGCTGCCGTAGGAGAATTCGGTCAGGCGCGAAGCATCGTAGGGTGTGAATCCCGTTGCCTGGACGATCGCCCCGGCCTCGACCGTGACGTCGTCGCCGCTCGAGCGCGCGAGCCGCACGCTGAAGCGTCCCGGCGCGCCTGAAGTCTCCGCAACGGTAGTGTTCAGGTACACCGCGACGCGATCGTCGGCGTCGACCGCGTCGGCGAGCGCCTGCGCGTTGGTCGGCACCGGATCGTGAAACGGCTCGCGCTCCGGCACTCGCCGGTGGAGTTTCGCGGCCCAGCCGCCGAGCGCGTCGCCTTGTTCCACGATCGCGGCGTCGTATCCTGCGCGCACCGCCTCGAGCGCCGCGGTCATTCCGGACACGCCGCCTCCGACCACCAGTACGCGCCGGTTCTGCCCAGTCTCCCCGATGCCGGCGGGCAGCTTCATCTTCTTGACTTCGGCGCAGGCCATGCGCACGTAGTCGTCGGCCATCTCCTGCGTGGTCTCGCGCGACTCGTCGTTCGCGGGCCGGACCCAGATGACGCCCTCGCGGATGTTCGCGCGCGACACGGCGGCGGCCGGAAAGTGGAACGCTTCGGTCTTCGCGCGACGCGAGCAGGCCGCGATCGCGAGGTGCGTGACGCCCCCGGACTCGATGTCCTTGCGGATCGTCTCCACGCCTTCGGCGCTGCACAGGAACGGATGCTCGCGCACCAGGTTCATCTTGCCTTCGCGTTCGGCGATCTTCGCCAGTTGCGCGGTGTCCACGCGCTCGGCAATGCCGCAACCGCCGCAGACGTAGGCCGCAGTCTTCATGTCCGCCATCTACGCCTCCGCCCGCGCCGTGCGGTTCACGATCTGGATCGCGCGCAACGCGGCGGCCGTCGCGCTTTGCACCGCGCGATTGACGTCGAGCGCATTGGTCGCGCAGCCGGCGCCGAAAATGCCGGCGCCGTCAAGAGAGGGGACGAGGAATCCGCCGGAATCCTCGCCCATCATCGACGGAATCGCCGAGCCCCTGACCGAGGGTTCCATGCCGATCGCGAGCACCGCCAGATCGTGCCGGCTGGCGTAGCGCTTGTAGCCCTCGGTATCGACGCCGTGAAGAACGGGATCGCCGCTCGCGCGGTGTTCCTCGATCCGCGCGACCTTCGATTTCACGAACTTCACCGTCGCGTCGGCCTGCACCTTGCGGTAGAAATCCTCGAACCGGTCGATGGCGCGGATGTCGATGTAGTAGATGGTGGACTGCGCGCCGTCGCCGAACGCCTCGCGCATGAACTGCGTCTGCTTGAGCGAAGCCATGCAGCAGATCCGCGAGCAGTGGCGCAGGTGGTTCTCGTCGCGCGAGCCGGCGCACTGGATGAAGGCGACGTTCTTCGCTTCCTTGCCGTCGGAGGGCCGCACGATGCGTCCGCGCGTCGGCCCGTGGGGGTCTGCAAGCCGCTCGAATTCGACGCTCGTGATCACGTTCCTGAACCGGCCGTAGCCGTAGGGCTGGATCTTCGCCGCGTCGTAGGGTTTCCAGCCCGTCGCCCAGATCACCGCCGCGGCCTTGAGCGTGAGCGTCTCGGGCTGCATCTCGAGATCGACTGCGCCGTAACGGCACGCAGCCTTCGCTTTGTCGGCCTCCGGCGTCCCGATGATCGATGGATCGATCACGAAGCGCTGTGGATAGGCCATGGCATGCGGCAGGTACGCTGCGGGCATGCGGTCCATGCCGTAATTCCAGGGATTGGGAATGGTCGCTTCCACCGCCTTCGCGCATTCGCCGCACGCGGTGCAGGCCGAATTGACGTAACGCGGCGCGATGCGCAGGTTCACCGTGTAATCACCGGCACTGCCTTCGATCGCGGTGACTTCGGCGAGCGTATGCACGCGAACGTTGCGATTCGCCCGGATTCGCCGCAGGTTGATTTCAAGCCCGCAGGTGGGATGACAGAGCTTGGGGAAGTAGCGGTACAGTTGCGCGGTGCGCCCGCCGAGCGTCGCGCTCGATTCGACGAGGATCACCTGCTTGCCGCATTCCGCCGCTTCGAGCGCCGCCGTCATTCCGCTGATGCCGCCGCCGACCACGAGGATCGTCTGCTCGGTCGCAACGTGTTGCATCATCACCGCTCCCAGAAAATGCGCCGCCGAACATCCGCTACGCGAACGACCCAGAACCGTCGCTGAGGCGGATGATAACGCGATAAAGACCATGATCAGAGCGGGCCGTATAGGGCGTTTATGGGTCGATAATGACAACTGGTTGGATCGTCCCGGCGTGCGGTCCGAGAATCCCCCGGCTTCATTGATCCTGCTCAAATCGAGATGCCTGCGGAACTTGCGAAAGACGAAGTTCGCACCACCACCTGCTACATGTGCGCCTGCCGCTGCGGCATCCGCGTGCATCTGCGCGAGGGGGAAGTCCGCTACATCGACGGCAATCCCGAACACCCGCTCAACCAAGGGGTGATTTGCGCCAAGGGGGCAAGCGGGATCATGAAGCAGTACTCGCCCGCTCGCCTGACGCGGCCGCTCCTGCGGCGCGAAGGCGCAGAGCGCGGCGCAGGCGAGTTCGAGCCGATCTCCTGGGAAAAGGCTTTCGACCTGCTCGAGCAGCGGCTTTCGAGAATCCGCGCAACCGACCCGAAGAAATTCGCGCTGTTCACCGGGCGCGACCAGATGCAGGCGCTGACGGGCCTGTTCGCTCGCCAGTTCGGCACGCCCAATTACGCCGCGCACGGCGGGTTCTGCTCGGTCAACATGGCCGCGGGCATGATCTACACCATCGGCGGCTCGTTCTGGGAGTTCGGCGGCCCGGACCTCGAGCGCGCGCGGCTCTTCCTGATGCTCGGCACCGCCGAGGATCACCATTCGAACCCGCTCAAGATCGCGATCGCGAAATTCAAGCGCAACGGCGGCCGATTCGTTTCGGTCAACCCGGTGCGCACGGGGTATTCCGCGATCGCCGACGAGTGGGTGCCGATCCGCCCCGGTACCGACGGCGCGTTTCTGCTCGCCGTGCTGCGCGAAATCATCACCCAGGGGCTCTACGACCGCGATTTCGTTGCGCGCCATACCAACGGCGGGCACCTCGTCGTCTGCGACGAAGCCTCGCCGCGCGACGGCATGCTCGCGCGCACGCCGGGCGCGCCCGAAAGCGACACCGATTGGCCGCCTGCGCAATTGTGGTGGGACCGGCACTCGAACCGTGCAGTTCCGACTCACACGAAGGGTGCCGATCCGTTCCTCTTCGGAGACTTCGGGCTCGAAGACGGCACGCGCGCAAGACCTGCGTTTCAATTGCTCGCCGAGCGCGTCGAGCAATACACGCCTGAATGGGCCGAAGCGATCACGGGGATCTCCGCGGCGACGATCCGCCGGCTCGCGCACGAGATGGGCGTCACGGCGCGAGACCAGAAAATCGAGTTGCCGATCGCGTGGACCGATTGCTGGGGCGAAGAGCACCCGACGGTGACCGGAAACCCGGTCGCGTTCCACGCCATGCGCGGGCTGGCCGCGCATTCCAACGGATTTCACACGGTGCGCTCGCTCGCGATCCTGATGAGCCTCCTCGGGACGATCGACCGGCCGGGAGGGTTCCGTCACCGCGCGCCGTTTCCACGGGCGATTCCGCCCGCGGCGAAAACGCCGAATTCCCCGGATGCGGTGAAACCGAACACGCCGCTGCCAGGGCTTGCGCTCGGCTGGCCCGCCTCGCCCGAGCACCTGTTCGTCGATGACGCGGGGCGGCCGGTGCGAATCGACAAGGGATTCTCCTGGGAACATCCGTTGTCGGTGCACGGCCTGATGCACAACGTGATCACCAATGCCTGGCGCGGCGACCCCTACCGCCTCGACACGCTGATGATCTTCATGTCGAACATGGCGTGGAACTCGACCATGAACACGGTCGAGGTGCGCCGCATGCTGAACGATCGCGACGCCGACGGCGAATACCGCATTCCGTTCCTGGTGGTGTGCGATGCATTTCAGTCGGAGACGACCGCGTTCGCCGATCTGGTACTGCCGGACACCACTTACCTCGAGCGCCACGACGTCATGTCGCTGCTCGACCGGCCGATCTCGGAATTCGACGGCCCGGTGGACGCCGTGCGCTTGCCGGTCGTTCCGCCGCGCGGCGAGTGCAAACCCTTCCAGGAGGTGCTGATCGAACTTGGAAGCCGTCTCGGACTGCCCGTTTTCTGCCATTCCGACGGCTCGCGCAAGTACCGCGACTACCCGGATTTCATCGTGCGCTACGAGACCGAGCCCGGATCGGGGATCGGATTTCTCGCCGGCTGGCGCGGTGCGGGCGGGGAGAAATCGATGCGCGGCGAACCCAACCCGCGGCAATGGGACCTGTACGCGGCCAACAATTGCCTGTTCCACCTCGAACTGCCGCCGTCGTACCAGTACATGCGGAACTGGAACCGCGGCTACATGGAGTGGGCGCAGCGCGCGCGCATCCGGCGCTACGGCGATCCGGTGATCATTCACCTGTACTCGGAGGTTCTGCAGCGGTTCCGCATGGCCGCGCAAGGGCGTCGCAGCGGGCGGCAGCCGCCCGACGCGTTGCGCGAGCGCGTCGCGACCTACTTCGATCCGCTGCCTTTCTACTACGCGCCGCTCGAGCTCGACGCGACCGACAGCCGAAAGC